>Ga0326728_10017378_pt1 | contig 14432 bp, 12 predicted proteins | sample MB3enrmetagenome_FD_207602 | JGI IMG/M metagenome (GOLD analysis project Ga0326728, IMG submission 207602) | Lab enriched peat soil microbial communities from McLean, Ithaca, NY, United States - MB31MN | ecosystem: Environmental > Terrestrial > Soil > Wetlands > Peat | place: USA: New York...
ATGCGCAGAGCGAGTTGCACGAAGAACGGGATTGGAATCAGGTGGTCAAGATCATGACGGCGGCGGTGGAATCCACGTGAATTCAGACGGGAGGCACCATGCCAGGTCGAATCGTTAGCTTGTTTCGGAACCTCTGGCGCAAGCGCACGGTGGAGCAAGCGTTGGACGACGAACTGCGGTCCTCTGTGGAGATTCTGACGGAGGAGAAGATGAAGAACGGGTTGGCGCGAGCAGCAGCACGCCGGCAGGCGCTGATCGAACTCGGCGGCATCGAGCAGGTGAAAGAGGAGGTCCGCGCCGCACGTCTCGGCCGCTTCCTCGAGACTCTCGCACAAGATGTTCGCTACGGCCTGCGCATGCTGCGTAAATCGCCCGGCTTCACCGCCATCGCGGTGCTCACCCTCGCGCTCGGCATCGGCGCTACCACGGCGCTCTTTTCGGTGGTGAATGGCGTGGTGCTGAATCCGCTGCCGTATCCCCAGCCGGACCGCCTCTACGAGCTCTATTCGCAGACCTCCCTGTGTAACGCCTGTTCGATCTCATATCCGGATTTTGTCGATTGGCAACGGGAAAATCAGACGTTTGAATCGCTGGCAGCCTATCGTGCCGACAATTTCAATCTAACGGGCTCCGGTGAGCCCGAACGCGTCACGACCGAAATGACCTCGGCCGACTTCTTCCGCGTGCTGGGAGTGAAGCCAATCGCCGGCCGCACGTTTACCAAGGACGACGACTGCGCCGGTGGCGCGCCTGTTGTGATCCTCAGCGAAGGTTTCTGGAAGCGCAAATTTGGCGGCGCGCCGTCGATGCTCGGCCGGGCGATCGTTCTCAATGGCGTGGAATACACTGTGATCGGAATCATTCCGCAGAGCTTCTATTTCAGCGGCGGCAACGATTTCACGCTCAGCGACACGTACGTCCCCATAGGCCAATGGACCGAGCCGGGCTTTCTCGATCGGCGAGTCAGCATGGGGATGGATGCAATTGGACGCCTGAAGCCGGGAGTCACGGCCGAACAAGCCAGGTGGGACATGGACCGGGTTGCGGCGGAACTCGCCCGACAATACCCGGACGTGGACAGCGGCAGCGGAGTCCTAATGCTCCCATTGAAAGAGGCGATCGTAGGCGGGACCGCGCGAACTCTCTACTTGCTGCTTGGCGCCGTAGGCTTCCTGCTTCTGATTGCCTGCGTCAATACTGCGAATCTCCTGCTGACGCGCGCGACCGGGCGCGCACGGGAGTTTGCGATTCGCGCGGCGCTCGGCGCGGGCCGTGGGCGCATGCTTCGCCAGTTGCTGACGGAAAGCATCATCCTTGCCACTTTAGGCGGCCTGTTGGGACTGCTGTTTGCGGCTGCGGGCACCAAGGCGGCGATTTCCATCCTGCCCGACGCGTTGCCTCGGGCGAGCCAAGTGACGGTGGATACGCATGTACTTCTCTTCACGATGGGCGTGTCGCTGCTTGCTGGAGTTTTGTTTGGTCTCGCGCCGGCGTTCGCAGTGCGGCGATTCGCCTTGCAGGAAACACTTAAAGAAAGCGGGCGCAGTTCGACCGGCCGCCATCCGCTGCAAGGCTTGTTGGTCATCGCCGAATTCGCGCTGGCGCTCGTGCTGCTGATTGGTTCGGGATTGCTTGTGCGAAGCCTCGAGGAAGTTTGGGATGTGAGCCCCGGGTTTAATCCGCACAACGCACTGAGCTTCAACGTCTCCCTGCCGGCCGATGTGACCTCAGCGAATCCCGACGCCCTGCGCGCGCACATTGCCCAGATGGATGAAGATCTCCGCGCGATTCCGGGCGTCGAAGCCGTATCCAGCTTCTGGGGATCGTCGCCCATGGGCAACAACGCCGAGATACCGTTTTGGCTTGCGGGGCAACCGAAGCCCGCGAGCGACAACGACCTGGCTCACGCGCTCTTCGACTATGTGACGCCGGACTATCTGAACGCGCTGGGAATTCCGCTCGAGCGTGGGCGGTTTATCGACGCGCAGGACACCGCGCACTCGCAGCCCGTCGCCGTGATCGATGAGCGATTCGCCAGCGCATTTTTCGGCGGCCAGGATCCGATTGGCAAGAGCATACATCTCGAGATTTTGGGCGCGCAGGTGGAGATCGTCGGAGTCGTCGGGCACGTGAAACACTGGGGCCTCGATTCCGACGCCAGTGCAACGCTTCAAGCACAACTGTATCTTCCACTCGAGCAATTCCCCGATCCATTCCTGCCGATGGTCTCGCGAAGCGTGAGTCTCATTTCGAGGACGCAGAGCGATCCCGCGGCGATGGCAAATCCGATCCGTCAGGCGATCGAGCGGCAAAACAGCCAGCAGGTGGTCTACGATGTCGAAACGATGGACGACGTCATCTCCCGCTCCCTCGCCTCGCGCCGATTCAGCGTGATTCTGCTGGGCGGTTTCGCCGGCCTCGCGCTGCTGCTCTCCTGCATCGGAATCTACGGCGTGATTTCGTATTTGGTCGGCCAGCGGACGCATGAGGTCGGCATTCGCATGGCCCTTGGAGCGCAACGCCGCGACGTCCTAGGGATGGTCCTTCGTCAAGGCGCGGCACTGGCGCTGATTGGCGTGGCGGTTGGAATTGGCGTCGCACTTGGGTTGACGCGGCTCATGGCCAGCATGCTGTTCGGAGTCACGCCGCACGATCCCGTGACGTTCGCCTGCGTGGCCGCTTTGTTGATGGCTGTGGCGCTGCTGGCGTGCTACATCCCCGCGCGCCGGGCAACGCGCGTCGATCCCATGATCGCCCTGCGCTACGAATAACGCGCAATAGAGGAGGAAAACCTATGAACGCGCTGCCTCAGGATATTCGACATGCAACAACGAATCAGGCAGGCGAGTCCGCAACGCCCATCATGAATCCTAATTGCGCTGAGTTAGCGTCTGAAAGCCGTGCATTCTAGGCAGCTTTCGGTGCCAGTGGAATTGGCTGTTTCATTTTTCATGGGAGATAGCTCTGGAACTTCGGGTAGGTGCGATTGCGGTGGTGCTGTCGCTGCGGGCTAGTCGATCAGTCACAACCGGATGCACAATCGTTATTGAAAGGCGGCCAATGAATCATCTACGCGGACTTTGTACGCCAATCGTTGCGGCAGTCATACTTATCCTTTCGGCGATCTCTTTTTCTGGGCAGCAGAGCATTGCGCAGAACGTGCAGTTCTATGCAATGGATTGCGGGCGTTTCGATTCCATGGACCTTTCCGCCTTCTCGGATACCGGCGAATACGATCACCAGACTGGAAGCCTGGCAGACCCTTGCTTCCTGATTCATCATCCCAAAGGATGGTTGCTGTGGGACACAGGACTTGCCGATTCTTATGTCGGCCACCCAGTACAAGCATCGAACGGTACGGTGTTGTCTCGCAGCCAATCTCTTGTCTCTGAGCTAGAGATGCTGAATCTGACGCCAGCCGACATCACGTATGTTGGTTTTTCCCATTTTCACAGTGACCATACCGGAAACGCCAATCTATTTGTTTCGTCGACTTGGCTAATTCAAAGAAAGGAATTCGAGTTTGCCAACTCGACGCCTACGCCAGTTGGAGTCGATCCTAAGACATTCTCCGATTATCAGAAAGCGAAGATCCATCTACTGGACGGCGACTTTGATGTCTTTGGCGACGGAACGGTGAGGATTCTGTTTGCGCCCGGACATACTCCAGGACACCAGATCTTGTTGGTCAAGCTGAGACAGAAGGGATACATCATCCTCGCCGGTGATCTTTACCAGCGCAAGCAAAGCGAAAAGGACCGGCTCGTTCCCGACTACAACACAAGTCGTGCTGAGACGCTAGCCTCCATGGATAGGGTCGAGAGGTTGGCAAGAAACTTGAATGCGACGGTGATCGCCCAGCATTCCATGGAAGACTTCGCGACTCTTCCCAAGTATCCCGAAGCTTGGCAATAAGAACAGAATGCTGGATGTCTTCGAGATCTGCGTGTTTTCTTGAGAGGTGGTTGCGAGATGTCGAGCATGGATCATCGCGGCGGCGCTTTCACTGTTGGTTATTATGGCGGCTGCGATCGCCTTGGCCGGCGCAACCACACGGGCGGCGTATTTGCCCGCGCGCCGGGCAACGCGCGTCGATCCCATGATCGCCCTGCGCTACGAATAGCGCGCAATAGAGGAGGAAAACCGATGAACACGCTGCTTCAGATTATTCGACATGCAACAACGAATCAGGCAGGCAAGTTCGCAATGCCCATCATGAATCCTAATCACGCTGAGTTAGCGTCTGGAACTCAATGCCGCCGGCTGCAACGCAATCTGCTCTCGGTGGCAGTTTCGATTCTTTCTGCTTGGCTGCCGATTGCCCTGTGCTTCGCGGCCAGTCCGGCCGGAGAGACCAAGCAGGCGGCTTCGGCCCCCGCGCCACTCGCTCCTGGCGCCTACTTCGGATTGAAATTGCCGGGGGAGACGCCGGAGTTGTTTGCTCCCGGCATCATTTCCACTCCAGGACGCTCTGTTAGCCACCTTGCCTTTTCTCCCGACGGCACGGAGTGCTATTTCACGGTATTTGACGGTGCTTGGGCCAACGGCAGAATATTATTCACCCGCTATCAGAATGGCGCGTGGACGCCCCAAGCTCCGGTGACTTTTGCCGATGGCCAGCAACAATTTGAGCCCTTGTTTTCAAGAGACGGCAATCGATTGTACTTTGGCGTTGCGACGCGCACCGGCACGGAATTTTGGATGGTGCAGCGCGCTTCGCGTGATCGGGAATGGAGCGATCCGCAGTCTCTGCCCGCGCCACTCAACTCTCCCAAGAATCAATGGTGTCTCGCACAAACGGCGGACGGAACCATGTATTTCGCCTCCAATCGCGATGGCGGACATGGCGCCAACGATATCTACCGGACGGTCTCCAAGCCCGGCCAACCTTTGCAGGTGGAAAATCTGGGGGCGCCGGTCAACTCTGAATTCAACGAAGTCGATCCCGGCATCTCGCCTGACGGCCACACTCTGGTTTTCTCCTCCTCCAATCGCCCTGGAGTGACAGACGCCTCGGATCTCTTCATCTGTTTCGATGACGGACATGGCGGCTGGACCACCCCTGTCAACATGGGAAAAGAATTCAATACCCCGGGCTACCAGGGTGCAGCCACTTTCTCGCAGGATGGCCGGGTGCTCTTCTTTGCGCGTTTCGATGGAAAACACGGCGACGTATACTGGGTCTCCACCGGCGCGCTGGAACGCTTTCGGAAGCTTTCCCACTAAATGCTTGCTTTGAAATTGGAGTGACACAACGATCGAACTGAAAAACGTGGAAAGCAGCCACAAGACCGGACGTACCGAAACCTGGGTTCTGCGCCGCATCGGACTAATCATCGAGGAGAAATGAAAATGAACGTGCCACTTCATGACCTTCGCTACGCAAAAACAAATCAAACACGAGAGTGCGCCATGCCCACTACGAAGTATCAACGCAATATCTCGTCGGTGGCAGTTTTCCTTCTTGCTGCTTGCCTGCCGATTGCCCTGTGTTTCGCAGCCAGTCCGGCCGGAAATACCAAGCAGGCGGCTTCGGCCCCCGCGCCACTCGCCCCCGGCGCCTACTTCGGATTGAAATTGCCAGGGGACACGCCGGAGCTGTTTGCTCCCGGCATCATTTCCATTCCAGGGCGCAATGTCGGCCACCTTGCCTTTTCCCCCGATGGACTGGAATGCTATTTCACGGTCTTTGACTTCGACACGAAGAACGGCTACCAAAACAACAGAATGCTCTTTACCCGTTATAACAACGGCGCGTGGACGCCCCAGGCCCCGGTAACTTTCGCGGGCGGCCGGGAAAACATGGAGCCGTTGTTCTCAAGAGACGGCAATCGGCTGTACTTCGGGGTCAAGAAGTCCACCGGGGAACCGCTCCACACGGAATTCTGGATGGTGGAGCGCGCCTCACGGGAGCAGGAATGGAGCAATCCGCAGCCTCTTCCCGCCCCGTTGAACTCGCCCAAGGAACAGTGGAATCTCGCGCAAACAGCCGATGGAACCATGTATTTCGCCTCCAATCGTGAGGGCGGACATGGTGGCCTCGATATCTACCGGACGGTTTCCAAACCGGGCCAGCCTTTGCAAGTGGAGAATCTCGGGGCGCCGGTGAACTCTGAATTTAACGACGGCGATCCCGGCATCTCGCCTGACGGTCATACTCTGGTTTTTTACTCCGTGCCCAATCGCCCTGGCGTCACGGGCGGCTCGGATCTCTTCATCTGTTTTGATAACGGACACGGCGGCTGGACGACCCCGGTGAACATGGGAGAGGGATTCAATACTCCGGGCGATGAGTTTGCGGCAACTTTCTCCCAGGATGGCCGGGTGCTCTTCTTTGCGCGTTTCGACGGAAAGCACGGTGACGTGTATTGGGTCTCCACCACCGCGCTGGAACGTTTTCGGAAACTCTCTCACTAAATGTTCGCATTGAGACGGCAGATGAAGGGGTCATTATGGTGCTTTCTAAGATTGCTGACGCTCGCCGGCGCCCTGGATGCCGTTTGTAAACGGCACCATATTGCGAATCCTGGAATTAGGCTTAGGTGCGAGGGAGGTCCGTTCCGATGGATCGTCGAAGCTTTCTCAAAAACGCACTGATCGCTGGCGGCTGCGCTTCACTTGCCGGCAGGGAGATTGCGGCCTTGGCGTCTGCCGTTCCACAGCAGGTTGCGGGCGCGGTCTCTCCCGCGCAAATCGCCGCCGCGCGTTTCCCGAAGGACTTCCTTTGGGGAATGGCCACCTCCGCCTACCAGGTGGAAGGCGCGTGGAACACGGATGGCAAAGGGGAATCGATCTGGGACCGGTGGGCTCACACACCGGGTAAGATTCGGGATGGCTCGAATGGCGATGTAGCTTGCGACCAGTACCACCTCTACAAGGAAGACATCTCCATCATGAAGCGGCTGAACATGAAGAGCTATCGCTTTTCGACTTCATGGCCACGCATCCTGCCCGAAGGCACAGGAAAGGTGAATCAGAAGGGACTCGACTACTACAGCCACCTGGCCGATGCCTTGCTGGAGGCGGGCATTCGCCCCTTCTGCACCATCTATCACTGGGACCTGCCTCAGGCGCTCGAAGACCGCGGCGGCTGGCCGAATCGCGATCTCGCCGGTTATTATGCCGATTTTGCCGCGCTCCTGGCCAAGAACCTCGGCGACCGGATTACCGTCTGGGCGCCCTTCAATATGCCCACGGACTTTACTCGCGGTGGCTATGGAACCGGCGGGGAGCCCCCCGGCAAGGCCAACACCGATCTGTTTCTCAAGGCCGCGCACACCGTCAACCTGGCGCAGGGCATGGCTTTCCGCGCCATCAAAGCAGCATCCTCGAAAGCCACCGTGGGCAGCGCCTACGGTATGGAGCCGGTTTATCCCAAGACGAATAGCGAAGCCGATCGCGCCGCGGCCGCGCGCTACCACGCCGCACACAATCTCTACTCCATCGAACCGGCCTTCCATGGCATTTATCCCAAGGCATTCATCGGCGAGATTCCGTATGAAGCCATGGGATTCAAACCGGGCGACGAGAAGATCATGAAGGTTCCGCTGGATTGGGTAGGAGTTCATTATTACCTACGCCTTATCGCTTCGGATGCGAGCAATGGTGCACAGCCGGACCTGTCGAGTCACGATCCGTATGCGCAAATCCGTATCGAGTTGGACAACGAAGGGCCGAAGACCGATAGCGGCCTGGAGATGTGGCCGCATGGCCTCTATGACCTGATGATGCAGGTCTCGCGCGACTATGACCACCCCATCATCGAGATCACCGAGACCGGTGGAGTCTTTATGGACGCTCCAGACGCCAATGGCCGCGTCGCCGACCTCCGCCGCATCGAGTTCTATCGCCAGCACCTGGCCGAGCTGGCGCGCGCCATGGCCGACGGCGCCAGAGTGCGCGCCTATCACGCCTGGAGCCTGCTCGATAACTTCGAGTGGGGTAACGGCTATACGCAGCGGTACGGGCTGACCTACGTGGACTTCGCCACCCAGAAGCGCACCATCAAGGACTCCGGCTATTGGTATGGGCGTGTTGCCGCTGCCAATCGCCTGGATGTGTAGCGCGGCGCAAGCCACTGAATCGGTAGAAATCAGACTTTAATGCTGAGGCGATTGGGGGCGCTTCCAACCGCGGCTAGGGAGGGGAAGCTGTTACTTCTGTGCGGCAGGCGCGTCGTCCAGGGGTTCTAACTCAGGGGGGCCGTCCAGGACTTCCAGGCTATCGGTAGCGACCGCGGTGTCTAGTCCGGTGTTCCTCTCAAGTTTTCTCTGCGCGCGGCGCTCGGCCTTCATGCGCGCCTTTTCGAGCCGCTTCATTTCCTTCTGGCGCTTCTGAAACGTGATTCTGGCCACGGGTCCTCCTTTAGATCACATCGAGGGGGCGGGTGGGGCGGCCGGCCCGGGAAATCAACATCTGGGAATCTTGCGCGGCCTTGCGGGCGCAATGAGTTCCTGCGCGAGCAATTTCAGATTGAGCCCGGAAGACCGCGCCACACTCTCGCCGATTACTTTGCTTCCGCCACGAGCGCCGTAACGGGCGCCGCAGCGATTACCTTCTTCTTTCGCTTCGCCCGAGGCCGCTTCGGCGGCGTTCCTTCCGCCGGTTCCACGACCATGATGCTGGTGACGAATTTCTTCGCGCCGTGGAGATCGAAGTCAATCGAAGTGCGTTCCGCATCCGACTCCGTAACGACGCCCAAACCATACTGGAAATGCTTGATGTAAGCGCCTGCTTGGAGAGCTTTCAAGAAGCTACCTCCTTTGGGAATCCCGCACTGCGAAAAAAGGGCGGACCAGCGTTTCCGCCGGCCCGCCCCTTCGAGAGTTACAGGCTGGAGACGTTCGATGCCTGCAGGCCCTTGGGGCCCGTGGTGACCTCGAATTCAACCGCCTGGCCTTCGTTCAGCGTCTTGTACCCTTCCGCCTGAATGGCGGAAAAGTGCACGAAAACATCCTCGCCGGACTGGCGCTGGATGAACCCGAAGCCCTTACTGGCATTGAACCACTTCACGATTCCTTGTTCTTTACTCACAACTTTTCTCTTTTCTTTTTAAGCTATTTGGTGCTTCTCGAACGGCCTCCAGCCGAAAAAAAAGGGCGGCAAGTGTAGACTTGCAGCCCCTTCAACGAATCTAAAGGTTTTACAAGAGCAACAAACGCAAGGTCATAGTAGCACACTTCCGCCGGAAAAGCTAGTGCCGTTCTAACTTTCTTAGCCAAGTATCGGCAGCCTTCTATCCATCATTCGTGTCGCTCGCCGCTTCTCCGAAATTCGCTATGACAGGTTGGAACGGCACTAGGGGCAATCTCTACGTTCCGAAGGGGGGTGGGGGCACGCGCCAAGGGGGTATTGCGACTTAAAAGCCCCACCCTTTTCCCGCCACGGGAGAAAGACGCGCCAGCTGCCCCGGATACTACGCCCCCGGCGAAAGACCCAACACCCCTCCTGCTTCGACAGGGGGCTTTTCACACAGGACCGCGGTTTTCTCAGTTACGCCTGTCAGTGAGCGCTCCGATCAACTGCAACTCCGGAAGGGACCAGCGCAGGATGCGCCCATCCGGTCCACCCGAGATTAATTCCTTTCCGTCCGGCAGGAATACCAAAGAGAGCGGAGAAGGCCGACCGATGGAGTATTGCTCGGCTTTGGAGATTTGAGAAAACGGGAAAGAGTTGACATGCTGCAATCGTAGATCGCCGGCAGCAACCGAGGCGAGCATTTCGCCGTCTGGCGAAAGCGTCACCGCCCAGAGACCCTCGGTCGTGGGCCCAAAGGTTCCGGTGGGGACGTACCCAAGCGCGGGTTGGCCTTCGGGCGACCAGACATTGATGAGCCCGCTATCATCGGCTGAATACAATCGGCCGTTCTTTGCAAATGTGAGCGAGACAATGTTTCCCAGGTGCACGCCTACGCTCCGAGAGCCGTTGCGAACCAGAGTCCTGACGGAGCCATCGCTGAGCGAAATCAGATCGATTGGAAACCCGCTCTTCAAACCCCGGTATTGCGTTTGCCCGGGAGCAACGGCAACGATGTCCCCTTGGGGCGAAAAAGCCATGGCGAGGATCGGGCCGGGTTCCCTGTAAGTGCGGATGAGCGTGCAGTCCGGCAGCGACCAAAGCACCAACATTCCGTCATCCGACCCGGCGGCAAAGAACTTGCCGTCGGCCGTAATCGCCACCCCTTCAACTTTTTTCGAGAACGGTGTCAGCGTCTTCAGTAGCCTCCCATCCGGGAGCGACCAGAGCCGCACCGTTTTGTCAATGCTTCCCGAGACTAGAAAATGGCCATCCGGACTGATCGCGACCGACACAACCGTGTCGGCGTGGCCATCGAGCGTATTCAGTGCGGAGCCGTCGCCAAGCGACCATAGTTTGATCGTTTTGTCGGCACTGGCTGAGGCCAGTAGCTTTCCATCGGGTGAGATGGCCATCGAAAGCACGGCCTTATGGTGAGCGGGAGCCATCCTGTAAATCTCGCGCACGCTTTGGCTTTGCGCGCGACTCGGTGCAAGGGCTATGGGCAGGTATACGACGGCTGCCAGGATTGAGTGTCCGAATCTTCTGGACCTACACATATGATTCTCCTCTGGCCAAGTCCGGTTCAGATTGTCTCTGGCCGACCTCCTTTTTGAGCTCCGATTCCCTAAGAAAGTACGGCTCCAGACCGGAATCTCCTTTTTAGTTACTGATTGCTCGGATTGTATTGTTCCACTGGGGGAGTTGCAAGACGAACGGGCGGGTGGCCCAGGCGTGCGTTTGCTCTTCTCTGTTGATCGCATCCATCGACGAGAGGATACCGCCGTTGCAATACACCGCAATATCTCGAGACGAGGAGCACCCAAATTCGTGTCCCCAACTCACGTCCGGGCCGCCCACGTGGTTGTCCCAAGGGTTGTGAGGTGTGGTCCCCTGATGGGCCTGCCGCGGCGCGCCAAAACCCACTTTCAGAACTTCGCGGTGCCGAAGGTGTCGGGGGAGAAGAGCTGCTCGCTCAAGCCCGTGTTGAAGTGGGCTTCGTCAATCGTGAGGACCGTTCGCGTGCCTTCGGGCACGGTCTGGACTTCGATGTGGCGCGCGCCCCAAATGCTCGAGACCTTTTTCAGGCCGCTTGCGTGCAGCGTGCGCACGAGATGGCCGTCCTGGCCGTACATCTCCTCGTGCATGATGACGGAGATGTCCCGCGCGATCCAGCAGTAGATGTACTTGTACTGCGAGCGAGTGGGATCCACGGGGTCTATTTCGATCTTATAGGTCTCGTGGCCTTCCATGAGGTCCGAAGCGCTCAGCATCCGGTAGGTGAAATCGTCGAGCACGGGCTCGGCAATATCCTCGTACGTGAAATCGCTTCCGACGAACCGCTCGGAGCGCTCGCGCGGAGCGACGGGGCGCACGCGTTGCTGGGCCGGGATGTACATGAACTGGCGATCGGTGACGCCGCTTTGATTGATCGAGAGCAGCGTCACGCCGCGAATCTCGGCGGGATCGGTGAAGCGAACCAGCGTCTTGCTGTCGCCGAGCGCGCCGACGCGCAGGAGCACGAATTTCTTGCGGCGCGACTGCCCCGTTTTGTCGAAGACGTCCATCGTGGCGCGCAGGGTGCGGTCATGGCTGGTGTCCTGGCGATAGACGCCCGCCATAATCGCTTTCGGGTCAGCCGGAGGAGACGGACCCGGCGCCTGCGCCGCGGCCAAGAACGCAAGTGCCAAGGCGAACGCCAGCAGGACGGCCTGCTGGGCGCTCTCTCGAAGCATCTTCTTTCTTCGCCGGCTTCCCATTGAACGACTATTCATATCCGATCGCCTCGATCACTTCCGTGCGAGCCGCGCGCCGCGCTGGGAGCCATCCCGCCAGCAGAGACGCCGCCGCGACGACCGGCACCGACACCAAGATCAAGCGCCAGGGGGTACTGAACGGAATACTGTAACCCGCGAGGATGATCGAAATCGTGTGGGACATGAACAACGTGTTGAGTGCGCCCGCCAGGGCCCCGATGAAGACTCCCACGAGGGAAATGGCGAGGGCTTCCAGCAACACGAGTTTGCGAATCTGAGACCGCAAGCCGCCGATGGCACGGATAATCCCGATCTCGCGGCGGCGATCCGAAACGGAAATGATCAGCGTATTCACGATTCCCAGCACCGCGATCAGAATGGCCACCACCAATTGCATGTAGTTCAGCGCGAAGAATTGATCCACGAGCCCCGAGATCCACGACCGGAACTCCGCATTCGTGTACACAAATGCGTGCATAGAACCCGCCGTAATCTGTTCGATTTGGCGCTTCACCACGGCAGGATCCACGCCGGGTTTCAGATCGACGTCCACGAAGTCCACGGCGCTGTCGTTCCAGTACTTCTTGTAAAGCGTGCGATCCATGAAGATCGTGCCTTTCTCAGACCGGTAATCGTCCACGATTCCGAGAATCGGGCGGTCGAGCGGACCCGCCGGCGTCTCCAGTTGCACGGAGTCGCCGACGCCGAATCCCCAGCGATTCGCGAAATTACGCGAGACGACAAAACCTTCGCCTCTTGGCAATTCCCGCTGCAGCATGCGCGCGTTCCCGCCTTCAATCGCATCCGGGGCGCGGGACAGGAATCCCTCCATATCATTGGCGATCACGGCCGCGGCATCGTCCCTGTAGGGCACCGCAGTGAAACGCACGCTCTCGCTCCGGCGCACCCCAGGAATCGCGGCGATGCGCCCGCCCAGATCCTCAGTGAAGTGATCGGAAGGCGAGCGCAGCAGCGCCGAAGCCGAAACGACCAAATCGGCGTTGATCATTTGTCTCGTCCAGCGATCGATGATGCGGCGATAACTCTGGATGTATGCGGCCGTCGAGAAAACGAACATCAGGCCGACCATGAGCGCTCCCACCGTGGCCGAAGTGCGGCGCGGGGCCTGAATCATCGAATCCACGGCAAGGGCGCCTTCCGAACCGCCCAGGTAATTCATCGCGGGGCGCAAAACCTGCGCGGACCATCGAACGATTTTGGGCAGCAGCAAAGTCAAGCCGATCAGGATCACCGCCGCGTAGAAAAACTGGATCGAGGCACCGTAGCGAGCAAACGAACGAAGAACCAGAAGAAGGCCGGCAAGAATCAAGACCATGCCTGTCCCCGCGCGGCCCCAGCCCAAGACCGATTCACGGGCGCGGGCCTCCACGTTGTGCAGGGACAACGCCGGATCCAGTTGCGACGCCGCGCGTGCCGGAAACCAGGCGCCGGCGAGGGAAGCGGCGACCCCCAGCGCAAAGGAGGCGACGCAGAGATCCGCGCGCAACGGGGAACGGCCCGGCGAGGAGACAAGCCCGTACACCGACGCCGCAATGCTTCCCATGAGCTTTTCCGCCAGCGCCGCGAGGTAATATCCTCCGACGATTCCGATCGCCGAACCCACTACACCCATGCCGAACGCCTCAATGAGAAACATCCGGCGGATATTTCGGCGTTCGACTCCGGCGGCGCGAAGGACGCCGATTTGCTTCCAGCGCTGGTTCACGGCAATGGTGAACGAATTGAAGATGATGTACACGCCGACCAGCATCGCGACGAAGCTCGTGATCAGCATTCCGATTCGCATGGCGGTGACGGAGTTCTCCAGCGCCTGGCCGCGCGCTTCGGGGCGCATGACTTGCAGGCCCGAAGGAAGCTGGGCGCGCAATCGCTGTTGCACCGTTCCCACGGGGACATCGGGAGAATTCATCAGGTCGACGCGATCGAAATTGCGGCCGCGGTTGAAGACGACTTGCGCCGAATACACATCCATTACGGCGATGTTCCCGCCGAAAATCTCGCCGATGCCGACCGGTTTGAACAGGCCCTGGACAGTGAAGTTTTGCCGGCCCTGGGAGGTGAGGAGATCGAAGGTGTCGCCGATCTTGAGCGAATGCCTCTCCGCGAAGGCGCGAGAAACCATGAGCGAATTCGGCTGCGCCAGATAGACGAGCGGATCGGCGACCTCGGTCTGCGAGCGGTCGAATTCGTAGTCGCGCATGGACTCATCGCCCGTCGTGTCCACGCCGAGCACGAGGATGCTTCCTTCATCGGCGAACGACGTCTGCGCCATCACTTCGATGACGGGCTCGGCAACCTGGACTCCCGGCGTCGAACGGACAGTATCGAGCACGCGCTCGGGGAAACCTGCCTCCCCCGCAGTCACTTCGAGCGTGGCCTTTCCCGCCATTTTCTCCACGGTTTCCTGGAGCGAGTTGAGCAGGGAGGCGTTGGCGGTGCGAACGGCGAAGAAGACGGCCACTCCGAGTGTGATGCCCATCGTGGTCAACATCACGCGAAGCCGGTGCACGCGCCACTCCCGTAAGCTGATCATCCAGAGAGCCTGGAGCATCAAGCCTCCCCGTGCTGATCGGGAGCGGCTCTATCTTCTCGAACGATGCTGCCGTCGTGGAGGGTCAGAATGCGACCGCAATGGTGGGC
>Ga0326728_10017379_pt1 | contig 14430 bp, 14 predicted proteins | sample MB3enrmetagenome_FD_207602 | JGI IMG/M metagenome (GOLD analysis project Ga0326728, IMG submission 207602) | Lab enriched peat soil microbial communities from McLean, Ithaca, NY, United States - MB31MN | ecosystem: Environmental > Terrestrial > Soil > Wetlands > Peat | place: USA: New York...
GGCAAGAAACCAGCAGATTCCACGCCAACACCCCGCAGCGGCCGCGAGGCGCAATGCAACCACCTCACAATCAATAAGATGCCATAAATGAAGCAGAAAATGGTTCCTACTCCGTTAAGCGGGATTGTGTAAAGCAAATCGACACCGAACCGCTGGAAATGCTTCTGTTGACAAACATAAGCCACTAATAATCAACATTATCAGATATTTTAAGGTGAGCTGTCAAATTCCCCGACGTAAAAGGATCACCCTATCCATTTAACCATTCCAATGATGAAGAGCGCGGCGACGCCGATCGCCACCACCCACCAAAACCATTTCACGCCGTAGGGAAGCGCCTTCTTTTTGCCGAACTCGCGCTCGACAAATTCGTCATATTCGAATGATTCATCCGGCAGGTTGAGGCCGTTGGCGTAGGCCTCTTCGGACCAGCCTGTTTTTTCGTCAGCGCCGCACTCCGGGCAGGCTTTGGCGCCGCGCGGAACGTCCGCGCCGCAGTTCGGGCAGGTTTCTGGCGTCATGTCCGGCTCACAGTTCTTTCAAGGTCTTTTCAATCCCAGCACCAGCAAAATCAAATCAATCACGAACAAAAGGACAATGGTCACTTCCAGCGTCAGCATCCAGCGGTTGGTCCGATCTTGGCTGAGAAGCTGATAAAGATTGTCCAATGTCTTGAGCTTCTCATCAATCGTCCGGTGCCAGTCGCTCAGATGGAAACGGGCGGAGATGTTTTCGTAAATGCGGGCCAGATGCCAGTCGCCAAAAAACTTTGTGATGTTGGACAGCTCGTCGCTGAAATGCGCCAGGTCAATGCGGATTTCCCGCAACTCCCGCATCACGTCGCCGCTCGGCCGCGGGCTTTGGTTCAAGTCGCGGTAGGACCGCTCCAGGGCGGTGTCCAGGATGCGGTCGTAGGCTTCCAGTTCCGCCAGTTGCAGGTTGGCCAATTCCAGCACATAGAGGATTTCGTCCATCTGGCCCGGCTCCTGCACAATCAAGGCCGCGTCCCAGTCCAGCACGGCCAAGTCGTTTTCGTAGTAGCTCAAATAGCGCCCGGTTGATTCGTCGGCCTCCTGGCGCGAAAGTTGGTTGACGTCCGGTTCCTGGGTCAACAACGCCGCCACTTCGCGGCGATGCTGCTGGAGCCAGTCTTCGGCGCTTAACGGCTTGCCGTCCTCCGCGCTGAGCGGGGCGTCAATGCAAAAAACCGTGTAGGCTTCCTCCTCCGCCAATTGCGGGACCGGTTTCAAGAAATAGCGGGCCAGCTCGCGGCGCGCTTCCTCGGCCAGTTGCCGCACCTCCAGGCTCAGGACGCCATTGGAAAACTCCAAATCGTGGTAGGCCACCAAATCCCCGATGGCCTGCACCTCGAAAGGGACGGAGATCGTTATGCTGATGGCGCCCACCGGCAAAAACTTCAACGTGCGCTCCACCCGCACCGGACCGTTCGGACCGATGCGTTCCATGGGCGGCAGGCGGACCATTTGCGGCTTGTTGAAAAAGAGGTGGCGCGGATTGCGTTTGCTGGCATCCACGCTAAACTCCGCCACCGTCTGGCCCAGCAGTTGGGGCACCGGCTCCCGCAACATATCGTAGGCGACATCGAACGCGTACAGGTAAATGGCGCGTCCGGTGTAACGAGTCACGCCGCGCGAAGGTTCGGCCAGCTTTCGTGGTTCCAAAATGGGCAATGCCATGCTGTAAAATACACCCGTGGCAATGGATTGTCCATTTGCCCAAAAATCGGGTAGGGTTCATAGGAAAGGTCACCCTCCTTGCCCCGCCCTGGCCGCCGCTGGCGATTTTCCAGGCGGTCTTTTGCCTGAAAAGCGGCGACTTGCATTTTGACGGCATCTTAAATGTCAATCATAATATTTTTCAGAGTTCCCAATCTGCGCTTTGGGAAGTTTCGAGGCGGGGCACATATTGTTTTTCGTTTTTATGCCGCGTGCGACCCGTTGCAAAACGGCTTGTTGTCTGACCTGCCACATCTGCACAAAGTCATCCGATTCCGAATCTCATGGGTCGTTCCGTGGGCGGAAATCAACGGGATGCCTCCACGCACCCAGATCGGACCGCTGACCTGTTTTGCCGTGTCCTCGATCAACCCCAGCGACGGCTCGAACTTCGGTTCGATGGGTTGCCCGGTCTTTTTATCCCACGCCACCAGCCGTCCGGCGGGACAGTGTCCAGCCTCATGCTCGACCAGTTTCCGGGCTTCAGGATTGTCTTCCAGCACCAGGTTCCAGATCCTGCCCTTGGGGTCGCAGAAGCGGGCGAAGGCGCAGAGGTTTTCCGCGTCGGTCAGCAACATTGCCGGTCCCTCAATGGTTTCTGCCTGCGCAAGATAAGGCTTGCGGCTGGCCGTTTCGGTGCCGTCGAACTGAATCGTCGCGTGGGTGCCGTCGCAGAAGGGTTTGTTGGCCGACTGGCCGCAGCGGCAGAGCGCATAGTGCGGCTTCCTGGGGTATTTCTTTCCTTCCTTGTATTCGAGGGATTCGCCCTCCGCATTAATGACAATCCGCTGCTCACTCAGCGGCAAATCGCCGCTGACGAGGTAGGGACCATCCTCGGTAATTTCGATCTTCGCGCCCGGCTGTTCTTTCTCTTTCATAATTCCCTTTTCGCGGTGATGGCCGCGCGGTGTCTTGTTCGCGGCTACTGTGATTGGGGCTGCCGGATTCGCCCAGTCCACCCGGCCAGATTGTGGAGCAGCTTGCGGATGAGGTCTTTCGTTTTCTCATCGGTCAAGTTCCCCTGCGCATCAAACCGCTCGGCGGCATTGCCGATCATCACTTCCGGCTGGTTGATGGGAAATATATTCAGCGTCACGAACACCTGGCGCAGATGATATTGCGCCCGCGCCGTGCCGATGTTCCCAACCGAAGCGCCCATGATTGCCGCCGGCTTCCCGGACCATGCGCTGTCGCCGTAAGGTCGCGACGCCCAGTCAATGGCGTTCTTCAACACGCCCGGGATCGAGTAGTTATATTCGGGCGTCACAAACAACAGCGCTTCTGCGGCGCGAATCCGCTTCTTTAACTCCACCACTTTGGCGGGCGGATTCTGTTCCTCGTCCTGATTGAAGCCGGGGATGCCATCCAGCTCAAAGATGTCGAGGGTGACGCCTTCGGGCACTAGTTGCCGGGCGGCGCGCAGAGCAGAACGGTTAAATGATTGACGCCGAAGACTGCCGGCGATGCCGAGGATGGTGATGGGTTTGTTCATTTATTCTTTCCTGTGTTCAATCAGCCTGACTTTCGAATCAATTGTTTGCATGGGGCAGCCTGCGAAACGTTTTGTTAATCCTCGATGACGATGGTCCTCTTTTCGCGCTCCCGCAACAAGAAAGTCGTCAAGGTGTCCTCGTTTTTTAAACTCTCGTGCTTTTTCCCGGCTCCGGGCATGTCAATATTTTGTCTGCCGCGCCCGGATCCTCTGTCCATCAACAGATACGGCAACGCCCCCTTGGCGAGCTAAAAGGGATACAGATCCAGCTTCAGGGAAAATAGCGGTAAATCTCCCGGCGATGGAGGCAGCGAACGAATGTGACTGCCCCTTGCTCGAAAACAAAACCGACGCGATAATCGCCGAGTCGAATGCAGAAATATTTTCCCTTCGCCTCAAGTCAACAGAGGGACCAAGGGACCGGACGCCTTCCGGGGCGCCTTCGCCATTGACATCCCCGGCCCGGCGTGGCTCAGTTCTCGTCGTCAGGCGGCTAAACATATTGACGAATACTTCCATGAAAACATGCTCATATTGCGGGGCCAAGTATCCTGACGACACGCCTGAGTGTCCGATTGACCACACAGCGATTTCTGCCAGGCTGGCAGCCTCCGCGCCCGATTCGCCTCCAGCATCAGACTCACGGCGAGCTTCATTCGAGTTCTGCCCCCTCTCCGCGGAACAAAGGCGGCAGGACTTCGTGACTCTGGTCACCTGTGGGACCCTGGTCTCGGCAGACATGGTCGTCTGCAAACTCCGCGCGGCTGGGATTGCGGCGTTTATTCCCGACGAGTTTCTGATGCAGACAATCGGGTTCAACGTGAACGCGTTTGGGTATGTCCGCGTCCAGGTTGCTCCCAATGACTATGACGCAGCCAAAGCCGTTCTCTCCGAGCAATGCAATTAAAGATCCAGCCATGAAATTTGGACATTTCGACGACCGCAAACGCGAATACGTCATCACCCAACCCGAGACCCCGCTGCCGTGGATCAATTATCTCGGCTGCGAAGCGTATTTCGGACTGATCTCCAACACCGCCGGCGGTTATTCCTTCTATCGTGACGCCCGCCTTCGCCGCCTGACGCGTTATCGCTACAACAACGCCCCGTTTGATTTCGGCGGGCGCTATCTGTATCTCCGCGACAATGACAGCGGCGAATTCTGGTCGCCCTCGTGGCAGCCCACGCGCACGCCGCTCGACAAATATGAATGCCGCCACGGCATGGGCTATACCATCATCGCCTCCAGCCGCCGCAAGATCGAGGCGCAAACGTGCTACTTCGTGCCGATGGGCGAAACATTGGAAATTTGGAAATTCTCGGTGACCAACCGCCGCAAGAAACCGGCCAGGCTTTCCGTTTTTTCCAGCATCGAATTCTGCCTGTGGGACGCACAGGACGACGCCACCAATTTCCAGCGCAACTTCAGCACCGGCCAGGTGGAGATTGTGGACGGGGTCATCTATCACAAGACCGAGTATCGGGAGCGCCGCAATCATTTCGCCTACTTTGCCTGCTCGAAGAAACTGGCCGGGTTCGACACCCAACGCGACACGTTCCTGGGCGCTGGCCGCAGTTGGGACAACCCGGCGGCGGTGGAGCGGGGGAAATCTTTCAATTCCGTCGCGCACGGCTGGTCGCCGCACGGGTCCCACCATGTCAAAGTGAATTTGAAGCCCGGCGAAACGAAGGACATCATTTTCGTTCTCGGCTACCACGAAAATCCCGCGGACCAAAAATTCAGCCCCCCGGATTCCCAGACCCTCAACAAGCGGACCGTCAAACCCGTCATCGCCAAATATCTCGACGGCAAGAACATCACGGCGGCCTTCGAAAGACTGCGCCGGTATTGGGACGGCTTGCTCGGCGCTTATCAGGTGGATTCGCCCGACCTCCACGCCAATCGCATCGTCAACATCTGGAACCCCTGCCAGTGCATGGCCACCTTCAACCTGTCGCGCTCGGCGTCGTTCTTCGAATCCGGCATCGGACGCGGCCTCGGCTTCCGTGATTCGAACCAGGACCTGCTCGGTTTCGTCCAGATGGTGCCGGCCCGCGCGCGCGAACGCATTCTGGACATCGCCGCGACCCAACTGGCCGGCGGCGGCGCCTTTCACCAGTATCAACCGCTGACCAAGCGCGGGAACAACGACATCGGCAGCGGGTTCAACGACGATCCGCATTGGCTCACGCTGGGCGTGGCCGCCTACCTCAAGGAAACCGGCGACTGGAGCATCCTCGACGAGCCGGTGCAGTTCGAGAACGAACCCGGTTCCGAGCGGCCGCTCTACGAACACCTGCGGCGCAGTTGCAATTACACCCTCGAACGCCCCGGCCCGCACGGCCTGCCGCTCATTGGCCGCGCCGACTGGAACGATTGCCTGAACCTCAACTGCTTCTCCGACACGCCCGGCCAATCCTTCCAGACCACCAACAACAAGGAAGGCAAAACCGCCGAGTCCGTCTTCATCGCCGGCCTCTTTGTGCTGGCGGCCAAGGAACTGGCCGCGATGGCGCGGAAACGCAAATTGAACGACGAGGCCGAACGTTATCTGGCTGAAGCCGTCAAAATGGAGAAGGCCATCCACCAGCATGGCTGGGACGGCAAATGGTTCGTGCGCGCCTATGATGATTTCGGCAAACCCATAGGCTCGAAGGTCTGCAAGGAAGGAAAAATTTTCATTGAATCACAAGGCATGTGCATCATGGCCGGCGTCGGTTTGAAGGACGGCAAAGCCGGGCTCGCGCTCGAATCGGTGAACAAGCATCTGGCCACCAGGCACGGCATCGTCCTTTTGCAGCCTGCGTTCACAAGGTATTACATTGAGTTGGGCGAAATTTCCTCCTACCCGCCGGGTTACAAGGAAAACGCCGGCATTTTCTGCCACAACAACCCGTGGATCATCATTGCCGAAACCATGCTCGGCAACGGCAACCGCGCCTTCGATTACTACACGCGCATCAATCCGTCCGCGCGCGAGAACATCGGCCAGTTGCACCGGTGCGAGCCTTACGTCTTCGCGCAAATGATCGCGGGCAGGGACGCGCCCACGCACGGCGAAGCCAAGAACTCCTGGCTCACCGGCACTGCCGCGTGGACTTATTTCGCCGTCACGCAATGGATTTTTGGCATTCGCACCGATTACGACGGTTTGCTGGTTGATCCTTGCATTCCGGCAAAGTGGAAGGGATTCAAAGTGAGCCGCGTTTTTCGGGGTGAAACATTTGACATCGAAGTGCAGAATCCGAACGGCGTCATGAAGGGCGTGCGTCGCATGGTTATGGACGGCGCCGAAATTCCGGACCAGTTGCTCCGTCCGCAGGGTGACGGGCGGAAGCATGACGTCTTGGTGGAAATGGGATGAGCTTCGTAAAGAAATTATATATTTCCCGGTGGACAGAGCGGGCGTGGCGTGGCAAAATGCTTTGAATTATGACAATTAATGGAGGAATCGCAAGGCGCCTAAACTCAACCCTGATGAAAAGACATCTTATCTTCCACCCGACTATTTGTGCCATGCTGTTGGGACTTCCCATCGCGGGCCTGTTGACCATGACCTGTTGCAGCACAGTCCCCGACGGGCCGCCGACACTCAAAGGCGTTTACAAGAAGGATTTTCTCATCGGCGTTGCCGTCAATCAAAAGCAGTATTCCGGGGAGGACGCCCGCGGAAATCCGATCATCAAAGCCAACTTCAACTCGATTTCGCCGGAAAATATTTTGAAGTGGGAATCGGTCCATCCACGGCCGGATACCTACCTTTTTGAGGGGCCGGATCAGTATGTCAAGTTTGGCGAGGCCAACCACATGCTCATCGTGGGCCACACACTGGTTTGGCACTATCAGACGCCGAGCTGGGTTTTCCAGGGAACCAACGGCCAGCCTGTGGACCGTGAGACCCTTCTCCGGCGGATGCACGACCACATCCAGACCGTCGTCGGCCGCTACAAGGGCCGCATCAAAGTCTGGGACGTCGTCAACGAGGCCCTGAACGATGACGGCACCCTGCGCCAATCGCCCTGGATGAAGATCATCGGCGAGGACTACATCGCCAAGGCCTTCCAGTACGCGCATGAAGCCGATCCCGAAGCGGTGCTGCGTTACAACGATTATGCCCTGGAAAAGGAATCCAAACGCAAAGGCGCAATTGCGCTGCTCAAGAAACTTCAGGCCCAAGGGGTGCCGGTCACGGCCATAGGGTTGCAGGGACACTGCAATTTGATCTCTCCGAGCGTGGCGCAGGAGGACGCCGCAATCGCCGCCTTGGCCAAGCTAAAGCTGCAAGTGATGGTGACCGAACTGGACATTGACTGCTCCCGGGGCGGCCAGCGAAACACCAGCGCGGACATTGCCGCCAACGCCCAGGCGCAACGCGGAAATTTATCCGCCGAAAGTCTTTCAGACGTCCTCCAGCAACAATTGGCCAGGCGTTACTCCGATCTCTTCGGCGTATTCCTCAAGCATAAGGATGTGGTCAAGCTGGTGACCTTTTGGGGTGTGACCGACGCCGATTCCTGGCGGGCGCGCGGCAACCCGCTGTTGTTCGACAGGCATGGCCAGCCAAAACCCGCGTTTGACGCCGTGATTAGAGCGGCGGGACGGTAGTTAATTTAAATCAGGCAGCAATCAAGCGCTTTCCAAAATGGCAACGGCGGCGGCTTGTTTGGCGGTGTGACTGAGGCTCAGATGAACGATGCGGCCGCCCCGTTCGCGCAGGAGGGTTTGGCCTTTGCCGTGCAGGACCACATAAGGTTCGCCGGACTCTTTGCGGCCTATTTCCATGTCCTGCCAGCCCAATTGCCCTCCGATCCCGGTGCCGAAGGCCTTCGAGATGGCTTCTTTTCCGGCAAAACGCGCCGCCAAAAATGGGCCGGGGGATTTGTGAGAGAGGCAGTAGGCCAACTCGGAGGGGCGAAGAATTCGCCGCAGAAAGCGATCGCCGAATTTTTCACAGGCAGCTTCAACGCGCTGCACTTCGATGATGTCAATGCCGGAACCGAGTATCAAAGTGGCTGGGTAAGGTTCAAGGTTGGCCGATTTCTTCCATGACGAGCAGCATCTCGCGCACGGCCGTGGACAGGCCAACGACGATGGCGCGGCTGATAATGCTGTGCCCTATGTTTAGCTCGACTAAATGAGGCACCTGGCGAAGGGCGGGGACGTTTCGATAATTCAGCCCATGACCGGCGTTGACTTGGAGGCCCAATTGATGGGCTTGCGTGGCCGCCGCGACCAGGCGCTCGAGTTCCCCGGCCCGCTCGCGCTTGCGATGAAAGTTCTCCGCAAAAGCGCCGGTGTGCAACTCGACGAATTGGCCTCCCACGCGCGCCGCGGCTTCTATTTGCGCCGGGTCGGGCGTAATGAAAAGACTGACTTGAATGCCGGCGTCATTGATTTTCTTGCGCGTCTCAGAGAGAGCCAGCCACTGGCTGGCCGCGTCCAGTCCGCCTTCGGTCGTCACTTCGGCGCGCCGCTCCGGCACCAGGCAAACAATGTCGGGTTTGACCTGCAAGGCGATGGACAGGATCCCGGGGGTGTTGGCCATTTCGAGGTTGAACCGGGTTTTGAGGACTTGGCGGAGTGTTCGGATATCGCAATCCTGCATGTGCCTGCGGTCTTCGCGCAAGTGGGCGGTGATGCCATGCGCGCCGGCGGATTCGCAGATGAGGGCCGCTCCAATCGGGTCCGGTTCGCCGCCCTCGCGCCCGCGGTAGCGCACCTCGCGCAAGGTGGCCACATGATCGATGTTCACTCCCAATTTGAGCATAAGCCTGCTAATGCGAGGGCGGAGGCAATCCCGACCCGGCCATCTTCGCTTGCGGCAGCAAACTCCAGTCCAGCGGGCCGGCCGGCGTGTCGCTCAGCCAGTGGGAGAGCAGAACCAACTCCAGGCTCGAGAAAACAAAGGGTGAATTGCGAAGGACGGTCAATTCGTTCGGGCCGGTCTTGGTCACTTCTGTGACCGTGTTGCCCAGGAAAGGGGTCAAACCGATCAGCCATTGCTCTTGGGCGTTCAGGCGGGATTGAACCTCAAGGACATCAGGAGGTTTGGCCCCGGACTTGGCGGGAGATGCCCCTGCAACTAATGGCTCGCGCGGCCCAACGCCAAGCATCTGAAGGATGGGCACGACTTGCGTCACTGACAGCAAGTGCTTCACGCGGGGACCGGTTAGTTCCCAATCGTAATAGACCAAATCGGTCCGGCCTTCGAATTGTTCCCACAAGGCCTTCGGCGCGGGGCCTGTCCCCGGTGACAGCGGGAACAGGCCGGCGAAAAGGAATTGGCCGTCTTTTGCCGGCACCGGAAACAGGCTGGGGGCGATTAATTGCAGCTTCGACCAAACGAGTCGCCTTTTCTTGGGGTACCAAACCAGTGTTGATCCGTTGAGTTTTTGCAACTTGGGATTCAGCGCGTCGAGGGCCGGGGCGGACAATGTCATTATCGTGTTGCCGGGGTCGTTCACAGGCCACACCACATAACTCTGGAACGCCAGCTCCCTCATTGACCAAAAATAGAACTGGTCGCTCAATGGATTGGTGCAGAACCGCGAGAGGGTTTCGTCCGATTTCAGGAACGGTTCCACATTCTGGCCCGTGGCAAAGCTCAGCAGCGGTTCGCGCACCATGTTGGTGGGCAGGCTCATTGGGTGAGGTTGCCATTCAATCGCCTCTGGATACGTCACCTGGCTTGTCATGTGAAAACTCCCCTGCTCCGCACTGATGGCCATTTGTGTGCGGGCCAGTTTCAAGGGGCAGGAAGACAATGGAACCCAGTTGGCCAGCCGGGGCCAATCCACATCCGCCTCGAACCAGTTGAAATCCAGGGCCGGGCCGGGCCGTCCGGTCTTTTGAATCTGTTGCAGATAGTCGGAGCGCACCGACGCCAAGTCCCCGCCTCTGCCCACCAACAACCAGTCCCGCGCCGGCACCATCCAAAATGAATCGCTTGCCCCCTTGTTCCATTGCCAGCCGGAGAACGTTTCAGCGCGGAGTTCTTCACCCGGCCCGGGACTTGCGGTCTTCAAGTTTTGCTGCCAGACCTGCGCGCGTTGGGTGTCCAGGCGGATGGCGAGAACATAATTAATGGGCTTGCCGGAAGAACCGCCCAGGCTGGCGATGGATTCGGCCCGCAGCAGGTCGTCCAGCAAAGGCCGCAGCAATGAAACGGTTTGTTGGTTCGTTTGAAAATGAAGCGATTCCGCAAGACTCGCGGAAAGCCGGTTGAGAACCAAATTCTCAAAGCCGATGGTCGATGGCAGGGCAAAGACGTTTTTGGCAGCGGCGGCGTTGGTGCTTTCGGCCAATTGCGCGGCCCCGAGAAAGTGGTATTGCAACACGACATTTTCCGGCTTGTCGGCTCCGACGCAGAGGAAAGGCAGCGCCAGCGCAGCCGCGCCCGGGCAAAGCCATCTGAAAAGGGCACTGAAAATTCGCATATAAAGCGCCTTTGTTTGCCAGAAACCCCGCTGCTTGGCAAATTTTTTCCGGTTGCTTTTGACTGGTTTCCATTGTTCCTTTGCACGGATGTTGCGCCGCTTCATAACTCACTGGCTTCCTTTATTGCTTTGGATGGGTGTCATCTTCGCCGCTTCCACGAGCCTGGGTTCACCCGAGAATACCTCCCGATTTATCGTGCCTTTTTTGCGGTGGTTAAACCCGCGCATGTCCTGGCAAACCATCGTACTGGTGCATCATTGCGTGCGGAAAACCGCCCACGCCGTTGAGTATGCCATGCTGGGGTTTCTCATCTGGCGCGTCGTCCATTCCGCCGCCGCCCTGGCCTCGCATCGCCCTGCCTGGCACTTTCGCCTCGCTCTTTTGCTCGCGGCCTTGTACGCGGCGACCGACGAAACCCATCAAATCTTCGTTCCCGGCCGTGAAGCGGCGGTCCGCGATGTGCTCCTAGACACATGCGGCGCGGGACTCGGATTGGCTGTGACGTGGTGCGCCGTTCGGGTGCGAAAATCAAAATAGATATGCAGCGGCCGCTTTGTTCAGTGGCATTGCTTTATATTGGCGGCATTCTTTTGGGTCAATGGTTCCATCCCCCGCTCACCGCCTTGTTTGCGTTTTCCTTCCTGATCGCCTTTGCGGCGCTGCTCTGGAATCGGGGGCGGCTTTTTTTGTTGAGATCGCTCCTGGTGCTGGCTGGCTGGACCAATCTAAGCTGGCACACCGCGATCATTTCACCCAACGATTTGCGCTTGTTGGCCGGCCCTGAGCCGGAGGCCGTCAGCGTGCAGGGCGCTCTTCGCGCTTCGCCCATGCCGCGAATTTTCGAGCGGCAAGGCAGGGAGTTTTGGCATTCCTCCGTCGTGATTGACGCCGAACAAATCCGCCTCTCGCGCGGATGGCATCCCGCGTTTGGCAAAATCATTGCTTATGCGCCAACCATTCTGTCGTCGAACTTCTTCAGCGGCCAATCCGTGGAGGTCGCCGGCGTGCTAGCCCCGCCGCCGGGTCCGCGGGCTGATGGATTATTCGATGCCCGCTCCTGCTATCAACACGAGACCATTTATTACCAGTTGCGCACCGGCTCGCAGGAAGCGTGGAGCATCGGTCCGGCAACCCCTCCCCGCACAATGCCTCTCCCGGACCGCTTCTCCCACTGGGCCACAAACACTCTGGCCCTGGGTTTGGGGCCGGAAGACCCGCCGTTGCGCTTGATTTGGACATTGGCGCTGGATTGGAAAGCGCCGCTGACCGAAACAGTCGAGGAGCCGTTCATGCGCGCGGGAACGTATCACATCTTCGCGGTGGATGGATTGCGCATCGGACTCTTGGCCGGCATTGGGGTCGGGCTTTTGCGCGCCCTGCGATTGCCCCGCGCGCTGTGCGGACTTTTGGTGGTTCCTGTCATTTGGTTTTACGCGGGCCTCACAGGCTGGCCGGCCTCGGCGGTTCGGGCCGTCATTATGATGAGTATTGTCATTGTCGGCTGGGCCAGCCATCGCCCGGCCAATCTTGTCAATTCACTTTTCGCGGCGGCGTTCATTATTTTGCTCTGGGACCCCTGGCAACTTTTTCAGCCCGGCTTTCAACTTTCGTTCATGGTCGTCCTTTGCATTGCCGTGCTTCTGCCGCTCGTCCGAAAACTGTTTCGATCCTGGGTTTTCCAAAAGGACCCGTTCCTGCCCGAAACGTTGAAACCGCGCTGGCCGCCGCCTTTGCAAGCGGCGGTTCGCTACGCCATTGACACATGCGCCCTGTCCCTGGCGGCGTGGCTCGGGTCCATTCCCCTGGCAGCCGCTTACTTTCACCTCTTCACACCCATCAGCGTTCCCGCCAATTTCCTCGTCGTGCCAATCACGGCGCTGGCTTTGATGAGCAGTATCGGCAGCCTTTTGACGGGAGCCTGCTGGCTGCCCGGACTGGCGGGCCTGTTCAACAATTCGAGCTGGTTTTTCATGAAGTGCATCATTGAGTTGAGCCGTTGGGCCGCGCAATGCCCGTCCGGCGCATTCAATGTTTCAACACCGGCGCCCGTCACTTTTGTCTTGTACTATCTGGTCCTCTTCTCGGTCTTAACCGGCTGGATCTTTCGTTCGAGAATCAAATGGGCGGTTGCCGTGGCGATCCTTGGCCTGGGCGTCTGCTGGCTGGCGCAACGGGCCGCCGAAAATAAAACAGCCCGCCTCCACTTTCTCCCCCTCAACGGCGGTTCGGCCATCTTTGCGGACAACGCCGGTTCCAGGCGAAGCATGTTGTTCGATTGCGGCAACGCCCAGGCGGCGGAGTCCGTCGTCAAACCGTTTCTGCGCGCGCACGGCGTCAATACTCTTGACTCATTCGCCCTGACCGTCGGGCACGTGCAGGACAGCGGCGGGGCGAAAGTAGTCTTGACTAATTTTTCGGCGGGCCGCGTCTTTATCAACCCGGTCCGGGACCGCTCCCCCGCTTACCGCAATGTCATTGATGACGTCAAACAAACCGCGCACTGGCAGGCATTGCAGGCGGGCGGCGACGCCGGAGGCTGGTTGGTGCTGCATCCGGACCGGTCCATCCGGTTCGATGACGCCGATGACAACGCGCTGGTTTTTTGGCGGGAAATCAACGGCCATTCGATTTTACTGCTCTCCACCCTGGGCCGAAGCGGCCAGGACTCGTTGGTGGAGAAAAATCCCAATTTACGCGCGGACGTTGTCGTGGCCGGCCTGCCGGCGACAGACGAGCCACTTTCCGAACCGCTCCTGCATCTGATTCAACCGAAGCTGATTATCATCATTGATTCGGAATTGCCTGCCACGCGGCGGGCGTCGGCCAAGCTGCGCCAGCGCCTGGCCACACACAATGTGCCGATCGTCTATTGCCGCGATGCCGGCGCGCTGAAGCTAACTCTTTGGCGCGGCGGCTGGGAGTTGAAAAACGCCAGCGGCGAGGTCGTGCGCCCGTAGAAGCGTTCTCAGGGCGGACGCACCTAAATTCTTGCAACTCATTGGAAGCCAAGGAGGATGTGGCCCGGAGTTTAGGATGGGGCGACGGAATGGGTTCGATTGTTTTTGATTATTTTTTCTTGACATGGTGGACCGACTAAATATGCAATTATGAATTAGCGCCACCCGCATTACGGCTTTTAATGCGGGTAGTGCCAATTCGACGTCCAACAAAGAATTCGTTGCTTTTGGGCTTTTGCGGCGGAATTTGGATGCGTCTGCCCTGGGAGCGATCCCAATATCACTTCTCAAAGACATGGACTCGTGCTCATTTGAAAGCGATGACCTGTGGGCCTCCGGCCTGTCCCATGCGGCCTCCGGCCGAATATTAGGGCGGGTCAACCGGATTTCCTGGTTTGATCTGTCAATTCCAAGTCCTTTTCGAGGGACAATTTTGGTCTGATCTTGCGGGCCTGCAAAACCTTGATGTTAGGCTTGACAGTGCCGGATTTTCGCCGACCCGAATGGCCATGTTCCCGCCATTGCCATCGACATGGGCGCGGGACCAGAGGCGCCGGCCCATGTCGCACAGCTGCAGCTTGAGCGCGTGGACTTCGGGCGAATTGAAAAAGGCCTCGGCCGTTCTTTTCTTGACAGATTTCATGGCAATAAACTCACTCTAATGTTCCTAATCCTAATCTTAATCTCCCTCAGGGAATGTCCCGCGAATAGTTGAAATTGGAGATGGTTCTCCTGCTGCCGCATCAAACAGGATGTGGCGGTTTAAGTTGAAGTAACTAACAAAACAGGAGAACCAGTGATGCAAAA
>Ga0326728_10017380_pt1 | contig 14430 bp, 13 predicted proteins | sample MB3enrmetagenome_FD_207602 | JGI IMG/M metagenome (GOLD analysis project Ga0326728, IMG submission 207602) | Lab enriched peat soil microbial communities from McLean, Ithaca, NY, United States - MB31MN | ecosystem: Environmental > Terrestrial > Soil > Wetlands > Peat | place: USA: New York...
GGTAAATATATTTGCCAGCGAACGAATCCACGGCGCTTGGTGAGGACTGGGAAAGTCCTGCCAAAAGACGATTCGCTTATGTTTCACTTTGAACATCCCGGTCCGTTGCCGTGCACAATCCAATGAGAAGCCATAGATAACCCCCGAGGAACCCGACGGAGAAAAAGACTGCCTCCCCGATGTTGATCAAAAGAGTGCAAAAGAACATGGCGATCAGCCCGATATCCCGCTGTCTCAAAGCCCCGGAAATAAGGAACAGGAAAAAAGGGACGAAAAACGCTGCGCCCGCAAGCCCGATTTCCTCAAGGACCGCAACCGGCAGAAAGCCTTTTTCCGACGAGGAGGCAACGGGAATGCCGAATAAAGTGGTAGTGCCTTTAGCATTGAACCTCGCCACGTCGACTCCAAATCCGTTTCCCGTCAGCGGTTGTTTCAGGAAGTGCTGCCATTGCCAGGCCATGCCCGCTCCTCGCGAATGATAGAATGCCTCTTCCAGGTCTTTCCCTTTTTCTCCTTTGAGCCAGAATTGCTGGACTGATTCGGAAAAGACCGATGACAGGCCGAGCAACGCAATTATGAAAGTTATGAACGCAGCCGTCTTCAACAAACTTCCCGCTGACGCGAGGTGCATTTTTTCACGGCGGGAGCTGAACAAGGCAAAAATCAGAGTCGCTCCCAGACCAAGGAAAAGGGCAAGCATACCTGTTCGGGCCCGCGAGAGAAACATCAGCGTCAGGAACAGGCAACCAGCCGCCCATTGCCAACGGGCGTGAGGCCCTTCGCGCATCAACAGCCGTGCAAACAGGCAGCCTGCAGCAGGCGCGAGGAAAGTGCCGAAGGTTTGAGGGTGCGTGAAGATCCCCTTAAAGCCGGCGCCTGTGTAAGCCGCGCCTGTAACGAGCGTGGGAAGAGAGACCAGCGCTGCCGCGAGAGCCAAGCTCAAGAACCAGGTCGCCAATTGCCCCCGGTCCTTTTCGCCGATCGAGCCGTAAGCCGCAAGCACCGTGGCGGCACTCCACGAGAATATGGTCACTTTCAAAAATGAGACCTCAAAACGAGGACTGGCAATTGCGGATAGCCCGGTTACCACCAAATAGAAAAGCACCAGCGGGAAAATATAGCGTACTGCCCTCGGAGTGACGGTCGGCAGGACTCTAAGCCCGGCAATGAATAGTATCAACCACCGCAGGACCCCCGTTTCGCCGGGAACGTGATAGATGGAGTGATTGAGAAAAAGAATCATATAATTTAACGCAAGAGCCTTTATGGCCTGCCTGGGACCTAAAAGGGTCCATAAGCATAGAATTATTGACGCTCCCAGAATCACCACGCCGTGGATACGCATGGCGAGGAAAAAAACAGTAAATAATGCAACCAGAGCAGGGACCGAATAGGATCCCTCTTGAGCACGCACCACGCCCACGGTTTTTTGCTGTTCGACCCCGCTCCCTCGAAACATACACACCGAGTTGCAACTTTCGGTCATGATCCTCCAAGTCCATTAAACGTACATTTTGCGTTCCGGGACAGGCGAAAGAAGGATGTCGGGAAGCGCAAGCATCCCGCAGAACGCGTCGAACAGTCCAAAGGCGCAGGCGAGCGCGCCCTCGGAGACTGAATGTTTCATGTGCATCATACCCCTTAAGACTCGCCCCATTGGAAGAGTGAACACAGCACTCAAAGCTATCCTAAATCGAGGGAAGGCCCCTGCGTCATTGCCGGGAAACGCCCTGAATCCGTAGCGCCGCGCGAGAATGACGACATACTTCCAATGCTTCTTGTACTTCCAATGAGTCCTCAGGGTAATGCGGCGCCTGGGATGGCGTGCGACCGCTCTCGGAACAAATCCGATATCCCCCTGCTCCAGAATCCTTGCGGCCAGATCGACGTCTTCGCAGGCGGGAAGTTTAAACTCCTCATCGAAGCCGCCGGCCCGGATCAATGCCTCACGCCTGTAGGCAATAGCTGCGGTGTGAAATTTCCCGCCCTCCATGCTTACAGGCGCATCCCATAGCGGACCGGCGCCTTCGCCAAATGGGACCAGAGCGGCTTCGGCGCCCATCAACGGTGGATTGTCTATCAAATACATAACCAGATGCCGGACCATCTCTTTGTCAGGCAGAACGTCGCTGTCTACAAAGACGACGATCTCACCGCCGCTGTTTCTGATGCCGAGGTTCCGAGCGGCGGCAGGCCCCAGAGGACCTTGCCGCAGCAGTTTGAAACGAGGGAAAAGCGGCATGCAGTCGCGAAGAGCGCTCTCGATGTCGACTCGGCTGCCGTCATCGCAGACAATTACTTCACATGAACTAAAGTCGATGTTCTGTTTGTGAAGAGCGTTCAAACACTGGACAAGAAGATCCGCCCTGTCCCGGACCGGGATGACTATGCTTGTTTCAATCATAGGTCGCTATCACCGCAGGGGCCCAGAGGAAAACTATCATGAAAAGAACCTGTCAATACCTTTCTCAGCGGCCGAACCCAAAAATGTACACGGCAGGCCCACCCCATACAGGCGGCTTTTTGACTGACTTAACTTTTTTCTGCATCTCTGCTGAGTTTTTTGGGCTGAAACTCCGCCGTGTCGTCGTGGATCAAGAATAAGGCGGGCCATAACTTTTATCCGGTTCCCGCCCGGTCAGAATTGTAACGTACACATTGACCAGTCTTTTTGTAAATTTAATATAGTCGCTAAACGTCTCGCTGCCCCTATTGAATGGAATGAAAGCGCGCATTAGCATCAGGGCGCCGGAGAAAACCGCATACCCGAAAGCATCAAATCTCTTACCAATTTTATTGAGAAAGTAAACAGTGTTCCGCTTTAAGAGGAAGCCTACATTGCCGGTCAGATTATAGCCCGCTTCCTTTTGGTCGTGGATGATGCTGTCAACAGGCAAATACTGCATGCGCCACCCTTTCTCGCGGGCCCTGTGTTGCATGTCATGATCCTCTATATACATAAAGAGTCTATCGTCGAAAAGGCCTATTTCGCGCAGGCATTGTGAGCGAATAAGAAGGCAAACGCCGTTAAGGACCTCCACGTCCAGTACGCGGTCTCCTGAGAGGCGACCGAACTCAGGATTCGTTCTGGAGCGGAACCAACTCTCGATGTTTCTTCTGACGCTGGGTTCATGCAATACGGTATTCTGTATATTGCCCAACTCGCGCAGGAAAACACGCGGACCGGCAAAACCAACATCATTGTTTTGAGATAAGTGATCTACCATTCTGGTAAGGAAGTCAGGATTGATTACTATTGTGTCGGGATTAAGAATTAATACATAATCCGCATCATTTGAAAGGGCATGAACCATTCCCGCGTTGTTGCCACCGGTATAGCCCAGGTTTTGATGAGTCTGGATCAGCGTAACTTCGCCGTACTTAGCGCGAACGGCATCCTCCGTCCCGTCCGAGGACCCGTTATCCACCACCACAACGGTATGATCAGGATAAGTGACGGTCCTCAGGGACTCTATGCACCTCAAAGTCAGATCTCGCGTGTTGTAGCTCACGATTACCGTGTACACCGAAGGATACATAGTCAATCCCTAAAATCCTCGCGGGTCTGGTCCGAAAAGTTCGTCGGGGCTGGAAGCCCCTCCTACAAAAAATTATGAACTTTTCACGGTTTCAAGGGTGTCCCCAAGGGACATGTGGTACTGGTCCGAATATGAAAGAATCATGGCTGAAGGCAGTTTCTTAAGAGTAATCAAAATGCCCGGGTCGGTTCCCTCTGCGCCTTTTGCGTGTCTGCGACGAATCCTGCCAGGATGCGTTCACGCCTTCGTTTCTTACGGATTGCCTCCCGCTTCCGCCAAAGGCTCGGGACAAAACGCGCGGCGATATGAGGAAAGGTGGCATGCCGTCCTGCAAGCCAACCCCATCCCAGCCCCGCCAGCATATATGCCGCCTCGCAGGAATTGGCGGCTATGCTTTTTGCCGGATCTGTCATGGCGTAAATCAGATGCGATAGGCTGCAGCGAATATTGCGTTCTATTGAGTGATTGCCGCCGAAGCTGCCACTGCCCAGATGATGGTATCTGCTGTCCGGCGCAACTCCTATCTTGTAGCCCGCCAGACGCGCCCTCCTGCATAAATCGTTATCTTCAAAAAACATATCGAAAATCTCATCAAAGCCCCCTATTTTCTCAAATACCTCTCCGCGGATAATCATCGCGGACCCTTCGATCCATGAGACATCCAAGGGAGCATGACTTGGCCGCCAGGCTGATACTCTTTCGGCGCCGACCACCTTGCGCGCCCACTCGGAAAGCCCGTTACCCTCGTATTCCAATTGCAATGGGGCGAGCATTCCGTAGTCGGCATACGAGCCAAAGCTTGACAGGATCGGTTCGAACCAACCGGGTTCGAACCAGACATCCGGATTGATTATACCAATGTAATCTGCGCCTTTCTCAAGAGCCTTTGCAATGCCTATGTTATTGGCTCTGCCAAAGCCGACGTTTTCCCCGCATTGGATGTATTCCAACATTGGATGCATTTGCCTGAGAGAATCCAGTACGAGGGGATCGAGCCGGGCGTTGTCGACAAGGACAATAGTATGAGTGTCCCCCGTGCACAGGGTCTCAACACAGCGGGGAAGCCATCGCTCAGTACGGAAGTTGACAATAACGGATACCAGAGTAACCATACCGGGGGCGCTCTCTTATGAATTCATGAGGCCAGACATACATGAGAACAGCAGCTTGTCTGTTGAAAGTTGAAGTCTATAAATTCTTTTACACATTTCATCGTTCCGGCAGTCGCCTCAACCGCTCCATAAAGGGGTACACAACATTTTCCGGCGTGAATTCGTTCATGTATTCACTCGCTATCTTCAACTCGCGTTCTTCCCTCCAGAGCTCATACAGTTTGCATATGGCCTCGCATACTTTTTCCGGAGTCGAATAGGGCACAAAGATTCCGCCGCCATACCGCCTGGTGTATTCCGCCATCTGGCTGTCTTCGGTCGAAATTATCAATAAAGGCTTGCCCGAGCAAACACTGTGAGAAAATTTCGAAGGTATGAAAGGAGAATATGGAAGTCCAAGATCGACATCGACGATAACATTCACGTCTACCTGTTCCCTAAGATCGGTAGCGTCCCTCGGACTGTCGGCTGAAGCGCACCGAATGTCCAGCCGGCGAAATGCTTTGCTTTTCCGGCACATTTCCAAGACCCTCGGTTCTACGCCCCCATATTGTAGAAAACGAATGGCCGGATGCTTTTCCATTGCAAGGATCGCTCCCTGAAGTAACAGGTCCGGTCGCCGAGCCGCCAAGAGAGCGCCAACGTGCGCCACCACGAACTCATCACGAGAACGCTGCAACGTAAAGGATCCCCTTTTGAGCTGCGGCATGGCGAGATGAGTCACCACCATGGCCTTCGAGCGGAAACTGTATCCGTTCTTCTCCTCCATGTATCGAATCGCATTGGAGCAGGTGACCGTTACAAGATCGGCCTTGTCGAGAATCCGAATCGCCCAACGCTTATTGAGCGGCATAGCAAACCGCGAATACCAGTGGGGCAGCAGCCATTGATCTATGGGAAACGGGTCGCTGAAATGCGCCACCCACGCTTTTGCCAAGTCGCGACAATAAAAGCCGGCGTAGCTGGAAACCAGGGGAAATGTCCGAGTCAAAAGGATGGGGTTTTCATACTGTCTCAGGATCTTGCGAGCTGCAGAAACAGCGGGACCTATCCAGCGCGCATGCAGGTCGTGCGTTCCATATCGAAACATGTACTCAAATCTGTTTCCATTCTGCTCGGCAGGTACGCGCGTTGCGCAAAGCCGCTCGTCAAATATTTCCTCGTTAATGTCAATTGGCAGTGTTGCAGGAACATCGTGAGAAATAAGATGGACTCTTGCTCCCAATTGAACCAAAGCAGACAAAAGCCGACCTGTGCACAAAGACTCCACTTCGTTCAACGGTGGCGCATGGTAGGATATACATACGATGTTCAGCGGTTTCATGCTGGTGCCGGCGCCTGTAGGAAAGAGAATAAAATCATCTAATACATCAGCTCCGAATCGACTACGCTAAATAGACTTAAGCCGTTCAGACCGTTAAGTGACTTCACAATATAGACCGTTAATTTGAAATATTATTTGTTTTCGGCGATGGACCCTGTGCTTTCCGAAAAATGGCCTCAATAAATTCTTGGCATAAACATCAAAAAACAAGGATTTTCCATACTGACTCCATCCCTTCGCCGGGAACACCCTGATAGAGGTAATTGAGTCGGCAAATTTTTTGAAAGAATTTTTGTCGTAGGTGTTTATATGTTCATCAAAGCCACCAAGAATCTCTTTATAAGGGACTATGATGTATAGTAAACTACACTTCGCCAGCAGCGTATATACAATTGACTCATCGTCTTCAATATGCTCAAGGACATTAGATGCAATAATAACGTCGCTAACAGGGACCGAGCCGGCCTCCCCACAGATGAAATCTGCCAGATGTCCATACCTCGATTTGCAATCCCTTATAGCCGAAAAGGAGAAATCGACCCCAATAAGCTTTGCGCGTGGAAAGCGCCTTCGGTACACGGGAATCGCGTCGCCCAGGCCACACCCGAAGTCTACGATCCTTCCTTCAAAACTATAAGATATACTGAAATACCTGATCTGCTCTCTCGCGAAATTCTCCGTCTGCGACCGCCCGCCTTTATTCACCCAATCTCCCGACGAGAACCGGCCATCCCAATATGACTTCGAATTTATTATACCCACCCATAAGCCCCTTGGTAGCCCCGTAAGCGAATTTGCCGACCCCACTATGTTAAAGGCCTGCGGACTTCCACACCGTGTAAAGACACCGCCTCCTCGATGAACTCGCCCGAAATCTCCACCACTCTTTTGGCCGCATGGCCGTCACCGTAGGGGTTCGGCTTGCAGGCCATGGAACTGTAAGTGTCTGCGTCCGTTAAAAGCCGGGAGGTCTCTTCGACTATCCGGTGGAAATCAGTCCCGACAAGCTTGGCGGCGCCGGCCGAAACGGCTTCCGGCCGCTCGGTGGTGTCACGCATGACGAGCACCGGCTTCCCGAGGCTGGGCGCTTCCTCCTGGATGCCGCCCGAGTCGGTAAGGATCAACGTCGAGCGGTGCATCATGGCGACAAAAGGGAAGTAGGACAATGGATCGATCAGGTGGATATTTCCTTTTTTGCCTTGACCCAGGATACGCTTCACCGGTTCGCGAACATTGGGGTTAAGATGCACGGGATAGACGAATTGCACATCCGGAAACCGGTTTGCAAGCTCGGCAATGCTGTGGCAGATAGATTGGAAACCCGGTCCGAAGCTTTCCCTTCTATGGCCGGTTATGAGAACAACTCTGGCGCCGTTCCAGGCCGCCGTTCCGCTTGCCGGCAGCCCCGGTATTTCGGGAGGCGACGCGTTGATCTTTTCAAGCGCTATCAACAGTGCATCGACAACCGTGTTTCCGGTAACAAATATGCTTGCCGGCGGAATGCCTTCACGCAGAAGATTCTGCCGCCCTGTCTCAGTAGGGGCAAAATGAAGGGCGGCAATGCGTGAGGCCAGGACGCGGTTTGCTTCCTCGGGCCATGGGGAATAAAGATTGCCGGTGCGCAAGCCTGCTTCGACATGCCCCACGGGAATATGGTTATAAAGACAGGCCAGGACACAGCAAAGCACGGTGGTGGTATCGCCCTGCACAAGCACCAGGTCGGGTTTTTCTTTGGCCAGGAAGCGATCCAGGGCCTCGATCGCGCGGGATGTCAAAGCTGCCAGCGTCTGATCGGGCCGCATCAAGTCGAGGTCGTGGTCAGGATTTATTTCAAAGATCCGCAGGACCTGATCGAGCATTTCCCGGTGCTGGGCGGTGACGCAGACGCGGCAGTCGAATTCGGCATGCCTCCTGAATTCAAGAATGACGGGAGCAAGCTTGATGGCTTCCGGACGTGTGCCGAATACCAGGAAAACTTTGAGTTTTCTCTTCACTTATCGTGTCCTGCCTGGCGGACGGCAAGAACCATGGGGCGTTCGCCGTCCCCTTTCCTCAAAATTGCTTCCCGCTTGCGCAGGAGGTCCGAAATAAATTGAGCTGCGGCGCCGGGAAAACCGGGGCGTCGCCCCGTGAGCCTGCTCCACCCGAGCCCCCCAACATATATGCCGCCTCACACGAATTGGCGGCGATGCTTTTTGTCGGGTCTGTCATGGCATAAATCAGATGCGAGAGATTGCTTAACCAAATGAACCGCAAGGCTGCCAACAGGCTCAACCGGCATTTCCCCTTGATATTCGAATTCGTTGGCGGCAGAGCGCTCTATTTTCGAAAATCCTGCCTTCTCCGCTACCTGCTTCATCAATTCATAAGAATATGCGTAATGATGTTGACCGTCACAAAATAGATAATTGATAGCTTGGGCGGATGGGGAATCAAAATGTCGAGGCCATCTTGATTCGGCTGCTCCACTGCAAATCCGGATTGCATGATCAAAGCCGGGCATAACAAGTCGTGCGAGTCCGTTTGGTTGTAAAACTCTGTATATTTCCCCGATCAGACTAATAGCTTCATCCGGATATAGGTGTTCTAGCATATGGCATGAATATATATATTCCATAGAATTGGTCGGGAAAGGAAGACCTACCCTGACATCCAGGAGATAGTCCACTTTACATCGATAGTTGCCGTCGATGTTTACGAATCCCTCTATATAGTCCTTTCCACACCCAATTTGAGCCTTTTTTATGTATTTGTGGAAATACCTATAGCGAATCTTGTAAAATGGCAGCAACAATGCCGATGCCACATACATCAGAGCGTAATAAATATTTTTAGCACTCTGGGGAATCATATCCAAACCTACAGTGACTAATCAGGAATAATGCACCAACTTCTTAATCAAGATCCCAACCGCATTTTCGGGTCGGGCCTTTGTCCGAAAAAACTTCGGCTTCACGCCTGAGACTGAAAAAATTGTACGATCTCCGGTGATAATTAATTTTGACGTGCGCCCTTGCCAATTGACCGGAGATGTTGTCCGGCCAATTCCGATGGAAACCGAAGTAATGACAACACAGGTCGCACACATTTATATAATAATTGCTTCATTGAAATCCGGACATATTTAAAAAACGCCCTTTGTCTTTGCTTGAACCATCCAAATTGAATATTCGAATAATAGTAGTTTTCAAAAAACTTGAGAATATCATATCGATTCATCTTCGAGATGAAAGGCGGCTTTGTCCCTGCCCAGTGTATGAGGACCGGATAGCCTTGCCTGTTCTTAATACTTTCCAGCTCCACTTCTTTCGTTGATTGCGATTCAGACCAAAGCATGAATTTGAGAGCGCGAAGAGACAGTTCATTCCGGCGCTGCTTCTTGACCAGCACATAGTTGAGAAGACCTTGGTCAGCGCAGGAAAACACTTCCGGGTTTTTCACAACCGGTGGTTCCGCCCATTCAATGAACGGCTCGAAGTCTCGATGTTTGATTTTGCCGGTCGTGGCGACAATTTGCCCTGTATTGAAACAGAAGCCTGGAAATGCATATTCCTGGTCAAAACTTTCGATGGCCGCTAAATCAAAATAGGTCTCTTTCATATAATCAGTGTAAGGATTGTCAACAGGATCAGCATCTACAATAAAGTCTTCAGTTGCATTTTCCAATTTGTCGATCACCTTCCCTATAAATACTATGTCAGCATCTATAAAGAATACTCTCTTACTTATATCTGAAAAGATGACCTCAAATTTCGGAAAACCCAAACCTAGCTTTTTCTTATTAATACTTAGCACTAAAACATTCCAATTGTTCTCAACTTCACGGGTGTCAAATGCGCCATGCGTATAATCTCTTATTAAATATATAGATATATTTGGATACCAATACCGTACACTTGCGACACAAATTCTAAGCAAGTGCAGATCGCGTTTACAGCATTGTATATATACTTCCATGGGGTTGCCGTTAGAAGTATTATTTGTCATATAGTCCCTTCGTCTTTTAATGAGTTAAGCTCACTTATCTCGAGAGACCCCAACTACGCAGGCCCAGTTTTCCCCACATTAGACTGGCGTAAATCAGGTGGTCAATCCATGTCTCAGGCTTCGAAAATATTTTGTGCATTTGGTACTTTAATTCCGATATGAAGGCGGTTCGCCACAGAGGCCTTCCGGGCCGGGCTGTCGCCGTATCGTGCGCATCGAGTATGGCTAACGCCTGGCCTTGCCCGATGAAGAAATTACGCAGGTATTTAATGTTTTGGCGCGATTTCGGTATCCAATGCTTGACCCTGGAACCCGGCACCCACCAACCGGTCACGCCTGCCTCCAAAATGGAATTTATGACGGTGGTCTCCTCTCCCCGCAGGTTCGACCCGGGGCGCAAACCCAGGCTGGTGTTATATAGGCGGCTGCGTTGCTCCTCCATTCTTACTGCGAAGTTGGCCCCGAAGGGCAGGCAATCGGAGCTCAAAGGGCAGGGCTCGTTTCCAAGGTCACGCGCAGCATAGGCGCCGGCTACCTTGGCGTAGACACGTAACAGCCAGGCGGGCGGAGTCCCCTCAAACCAGGGGCTGATCGGGCCTCCGAAAACAGCAGCGTCAGGCCGCCTTCCAAAGGCCTCGACATAGGATTGAATCCAGTTCTCGTCAACCAGCACATCGTCATCCGTCCAGATGATGTAATCGCCTCTTGCCTCCCTCACTGCTGCATTTCTTGCACTTGACTGCCCGGGGCAGGCTTCGAAGATGCTCCGGACGGGGAGATGTCCGAAATGGGATGCAATCACTTCTTCCGTGTCATCGGTGCAGTTATTGTTAACGATCAGCAATTCCCATTGGATCTCGTGAGGGAGCTTAAGCTTTCTCATGGACCCAAGCGTCTGACTTAACAGTTTAGCGCGGTTCCATGTGCAGATCGCTACGGTGATCATCATTGCGGTCCGTTCATTGCGGTTATTGCAAACTACCTAAATAATCCAACATGCCAAGTCCATCATCGGCACTCAACTCCAAGATTCGGCCACATGCGCCGACACTCGCCAGACAGTAGTTGAGTTCATTTTGTCGCTATGGCCCAGACTGATACGGGGAAGCCATGCTCATTTTGAAGAGAGTGCACGCCGGGCCGGTAATATGCCCACTTGGCGAAATTCGCTCTAACACACGGCCTGTTCCCCCAGGAGCCGGTTTTGGTCTTTTCCAGATCGAAACCGCATTCTGCAAGTAGGTATTTTAGCCCGGTTTCCGTCCAGCGGGAGCAATCGACGGGGCAGTCATGTACGCGCAGCAAGAAAGGAGTTGTGACGATGAAAGAGCCACCGGGATTGAGCATCTTATAGACGTTCTTTCCAGCACGGTATGGCCAAAGCAAATGTTCAAAGACCTGCTCGGCGATAATGAGATGAAAAGTTTCGTCGAGGGCAGTCCGGCAGACGTCGAAGCCAGGGTAGGAGACGGACGTATAGCTTTTAAAGGGGACCCTGGTGGCCCAGAAATCGCCGGAAATCTCAAGCACCTTCAGCGAACGTGGGGCCAGGTCGTTTACGATTTTGAGGATCTCGTGGTTCATGGTTACGCGCAGCCACTGTTCGTCATGGGTCCCAATCCGTCGCGCCGTTTTGTAAAGGCGCACTAGTGTAATATAGGCGGCTCGAAGCTGGCGGTGTCCCGGAGCCTGCCTTAGAAATTGGGGGATTGGCAACGGAGCATCATTCTGCATGGTCACGTCATTCTCCCGTTATCCTTGTATAGATGCCTCAAAAGTACTTCCCAGCCCGTCACCCTGGTTGTCCTCATCAAAATACATGAGTGAAGATCTGGGGATAAGGCGCGCCTGCTGCAGCGTCCCCCGGAGGCGTTTCGGCGGGATGGTCTTGAGCGAATCTGGTGAGTTCAATACTAACCACTATAAGGAATTTATACCTGGACCGACCTTACAACATCCAAAGCATCTAATGGCATTGCTTCACATTCCCATGAAGCGTCAAGGAGGGCGCAACCAAAATCCCGAAAAGGCGGTTGACCGGAGTTGTAATAGTCGGTAGCCACAATCTCAAAGACCAGGTAGCTCATAAGGACGTCATGATTCCCAGTGGAGTCACCGAGCCAAAGATCTACCGTATAGAATCCCTGGAGGAGGGGCAGCTTATCGATATGGCAGCGCAATATCCCGGACGTGTAGGGGCCGTCCTTGAAAGTGGCTCCGCACATCTTCGTGTTGATGACCCCGACGGCGCCCTTTATTTCATGATTGAAAGTCACACCCATGACGGGCGACTTCAGTGGAGAAAACCCGGTGGTGTCGAAAGCCATCTCCACAGAAAGGGCAGATCCCAGTGGAAGAGATGATCGTATAACACCGCCTCCATCTTTGATATGTGCCCATCGGATCATCGGCTTGCACCACTTTTCCCGAAACTGGTCCTGTTGTTTCTCAGCGTTTTGGGCCATATCGATGGTGCTGCGAGTGTAGTTCTCCACTGCACTTTCAGCATTTCCTTCAAAGGAAACGGCGCCGTTACTGAGGACGATGCCACGCGAACAAAGGTTGCCTACTGCCGCCATATTATGGCTCACAAACAGGACTGTTCGACCCCCTCGGGCCACGTCCTGCATTTTCCCCAGGCATTTCTTCTGAAACTCCGCATCGCCAACAGCCAGCACCTCATCGACAATGAGGATTTCGGGTTCCAGGTGGGCGGCAACCGCGAAGGCCAGGCGGACCTGCATGCCCGACGAATACCGTTTGATCGGGGTGTCGAGGAACCTTTCCACTCCGGAAAAATCGACTATTTCGTCGAACTTCCGGTCGATCTCCCTCTTGGTCATACCGAGAATCGTGCCGTTCATATATACGTTTTCCCGGCCGGTCAGGTCGGGGTGAAATCCCGTGCCGACCTCCAGCAAACTGGAGACTCGGCCCCGAATGACGGCGCGGCCGCCGGTCGGTTCGGTGATCCTGGAGAGGATTTTCAAAAGCGTCGACTTGCCGGCCCCGTTGCGGCCGATGATGCCCACCACTTCTCCCTCTTCGATTTCGAAAGAAACGTCCTTCACCGCCCAGATGACGTCTTCGGCGTCGCCGTTGTGGTTGAAGGTGTTCAGTCTGCGCAGGGTTTGAAAATTCTTGAAAGGCGATTTGATCCAACTGGTGACCGCCGACATCAAGGTGTCGGAGACTTGTTCTTTCAAACCGATGCGGTAAGCTTTAGACAGTTTTTCGACAGTGATTATCGAGGGCATTTTATTGCCTTTACGCAACGTCTGCGAACAGGCGTTCGCGACGGCGAAAGTAAAGCATGCCGAGGTAAGCGATCGCCAGGGCGGAAGGGGCGCCCACGGCGAGAAAGTCCCACGGGATGGCTCGGGTGCCGAGAAGGGCCGCGCGAAAGCCTTCTATGACCCCAACCATGGGGTTCAGCGCATAGAGAAGCCGGTACTGTTCGGGAATGAGGCTCGCAGGGTAAACGACAGGCGCGGCGTACATAAGGATTTGGACGACGAAATTCATGGCATGCCTGACGTCGCGATACTGGATTGCAAGAGCCGTCAGCCACATGCTGAGACCGGAAGCTGTCAGGACCATGAGGCCTACAAACAGCGGGAGAAGGAGCGTGCCCCGGGTAGGGACGATCCTGTACCAGGCCATGAGGCATCCAAGGAGGACAAGCCCGATACAAAAGTCGATAAGTCTTGCCGCCACGGCGGACATAGGCATGAGCAACCTTGGAAAATATATTTTGGATATCATGTTGACGTTTGAAACCAGGCAGTTGGCGCCGTCCGTCAGGGCATTCGAAAAATAGGTCCACAGCACCAGGGCGCTGAGACTGAAAACGCCGTAGGGCGCTCCGTCGGAAGGGACCTTTGCCAGGTTTCCGAAAACAACCGTAAATATGATCATCGAGCAAACGGGCTGGATGAAGGCCCAGCCGATGCCTATGGCGCTCTGCGCGTAGCGTACCTTAATTTCGCGCCAGACCAGAAAGCGAAACAGGTCCCGATATTCGTACAATTCTTTCCAATCAACCAGGCGCCAGGCGGAATGCGGCTCGATGACCGTAACATGTGCCCCGGGCGGCAACGCGGCTTCGATCGTCTCACCGCATATACGTGATACATTTATTACCGGTTCGGAAACTTGCTCTGAGACATTCATTTAGATAAGCACCCATCTCAAATTCAGGTTTTCTTAGCGGCCACCGCTCCTTCGTCTTACTATCCGCTGCTTTCCTGTTTCCCTTGCAAAATTGCTCCGCAACTCATCATTTTACCAGTTTCCTCGACGCCTCCGCGGTGCATCTTTTTCCGGCAAAGACCCCGCCACATTCGGAGAAATGCATGGCCCGTATCAACAATATGTCCAAGGGTATTGTAGAGATGCAATTTATTCAGAACTCCCAGGACCTTATCGTGCTTAATACGGGCAAGTTCGCGCTCGACCCTGATTCTGT
>Ga0326728_10017381_pt1 | contig 14429 bp, 11 predicted proteins | sample MB3enrmetagenome_FD_207602 | JGI IMG/M metagenome (GOLD analysis project Ga0326728, IMG submission 207602) | Lab enriched peat soil microbial communities from McLean, Ithaca, NY, United States - MB31MN | ecosystem: Environmental > Terrestrial > Soil > Wetlands > Peat | place: USA: New York...
CTCGCCGCCGCCTTTTGCCGGCCATTTGATCCCGGCAGTGTTGCTTCGACTGTCATTTGATTCATCTACTCACCGATATCAGGCCCTAAAAGCGGCCTTCAGCGCCTTATAGTCTTTCTCGTTCGGATAATCCCTGATCAACCCGTCCAGTGCTTTCCGGTATGTCTCGGTGTTTATATAGGACTCTATCTTTTTGGCCGATGAGATGTATTCCGCGTCGTTCATATAGTCCCAAAAATAGACGACCATCCGCTTATCGGGGTCCGGGCTCAGGTACAGGTTCCCGTGGTAAAGGTCCTTTTTGAGTATGGCTTTATCGATCTTCACATACTTGCTCGTGATATCGACAGTCTCGTCGGGGTTCGCCTTGTAGAAAGCGTGGGCACGTATCAAGGCCCTCACGAATTTCACATAATCGGCTTCATTTGCCTTGAATTTCGAGGTGAGCGTCACCTGTCTGCAGCACGTGTGACTGGGAAGAATGTCGCCGGAGAGTTTGGCTATTTTCAGGCCCTGCTGCTCCGCAAGGGTGAGGAAAGGGGGCCACAGGATGCCGGCGTCCACGCTGCCTTTCTTCACCGCCTCCAGCACCGCGCCGGGGGAATCCAGCTCCTTGATGGTGACGTCCTTCTTCCAGTCGATGCCCGCATTGTGCAGGCCGCCCCTGAAAACCACATCACCGGTCTGTAGCCGGACCGTTGCGATTGTCTTGCCCTTGTAATTCTTCAGGTCCTTGAATTGTTCGGCCTTCTCGGGTTTTGCCACGAGCCCGTGACCTTCCGACATCTGTCCTCCGAAGATAGTGATATCCACTCCTTTCGATATGAAGAGAAGGGGAGGGGCCGTCCCGAAGGTGCCCGCATCAAGCTTTCCGGAAGTGATGGCATTCATGCCCTCACCGGAATTGGTGAAAAGAAAAAGCTCGACGTCCAGCCCTTCCTGCTCGAAGTAGCCCTTTTCCTTTGCAATGAAATACATGGCATGGCCCGTCGAGGCGAGGTAGCCCACGTTGAACTTCTTCAGATCCCTGTTTGCGGCCCCACCGTACCCTGCCGTAAGAAGAAAGATCGTCGCTCCAATCACCAGACTTGCCGTAACCTTCCCGTACAGCTTCTTCATGATACTCTGCCTCCTTGGTAGTTATTTCTGCTCATCGTTGCTCAGCAGCCTTTTGTAATAGAATCCACTCGTATAGAGCGCCGCCGCCGGGTTGTGCCCGAGCACGCGGTCTTTCGTGATGAGGGTGGTGACAAGGGCTTTGGAATACTTGATGAAGAGCGAGTCGTGGCCCACGCACAGCCCTATTATGACGTTGAGATCGGTCTTTTGTTTGTTGAGCAGCCGCGCCTGCATGACAGGATTGCAGAGTGCCTCGTGAGAACCCGGCTGCACCTTCAGTTCTTCCGGGATGCCGATTTCCGTCTTGTCGATCGAGCCCACCTTGCAGATGACGCCGTAGCTCTCGAGCCCTTTTACCTCCATAATTTTGGCGAATGTCCGTGCCTCGGCCGCCAGCCCCACGCACGCGGCAATGCCGATCTTTTTTGCACCTATCGCCTTCGCAAAGGCGATGATCTCTTCAACCCGCGTCAATTTGCCGAAGTACCTGCCCTCGATCTCGGCTGCCGCTATAGCCACCTTCGATACCTGCGAGCCGTCCCGGTATAGGTCGAGCACTTCCGCAAGCTCCCGCGGGTCCAGCCTCCCGGTTAGGCAAAAACCTGGAAACTTCCCCTCCTTCCTGTAGCAGTTCTGTGTGCCGCAGCTCATGCAGGTTCTTTCCTGCTTCTTCATCGTTCCCTTCCTAAAACCGCAGGAAATTGACGAATGTCCTGTCAAAATCCTTGTAGTCCGCAAGCTCTATGGTCCGGACGGCGCGGGCGACTCCTTCCATCTCCGTCCTGTACCCCTTATTCAGGAGAAAGGCGACCCCTCCCGTTTTGGACGTGTTCCCCACGAAGCCGACCTTGCCTTTGAACTCTCCCGGCAGAAGGCCGAGGGCCAGGAGGTTCTTCTCGCGGAGGTGATAGCCGAAGGCGCCGGCGATCAGGACTTCGTCCACATCGCTCGGACCGACCCCCGCATCGCGGAGGAGATACTCGACCCCGGTCCTTATGGCCCCTTTGGCAAGCTGCACCTGCCTGACGTCGCCTTGAGAAAGATAGACCGAATCGCTCAAGAAGAAGATCGGTTTGCCGTCTTTCAGCGCAAGCCTTTCCCTAAAAACACCGGGAAAGCCTCCATTGCCGTTCGTCGCGATCCGGCCGTTCCTGTCGATGACGCCGTACGCGACCAGCTCCCCGACGATGTCGACCAGGCCGCTTCCGCAAATGCCTTTCGCGGCTGCCTGACCGATCGTCCCGGAAAGCAGCCCGCCTTCCTTCGTTATCTCGAACGACTCTATGGCCCCGTCGCCCGCCCTCATGCCGAAGGTAATGTTCATGCCCTCGAAGGCCGGCCCTGCCGCGGTCGAAGAGGCAATCAACCGCCCGTCGCTTGCGATGACCATCTCCCCGTTGGTGCCGATATCGATGAAAAGGGTGGTCCCTTTTCTCTCATGGAGTCTCGTCGCGAGTACCCCTGAGGTGATATCGGCACCAACGAAGCCGGAGATGACGGGAGGGAGATAGAGGCTCGCGAATTCGGCGACCCCAAGACCCCCGCCCCGGGGGAGGGGCAGGTACCCGCCCCGGAGGACCGGGGTGTAGGGATACCTGCCCAGGGAGGACGGGTCCGTGTTGACGGCGAGGTGGAGCATGGTCGTGTTGCCGCTGTAAACCACCTCGTAGATGTGCCTCCTCTCGACGCCCGACCGGTCGGTCAGCTCGCCCATCATACGGTCCGTCTCGGAGAGGAAAAGTCCGTAGAAAAGAGCGAGACCAGCGCTGTCCGACGCGAGCTTGATCCGGGAGAGCACGTCGTGCGCGTGCAGGCTCTGGGGGTTGAGGGCCGAGGTCGAGGCGACTTCCTTTCCTGTTTTCAGGTCGACAAGCGTCGCGACGAGTGTTGTCGTCCCTATATCGACGACCACGCCGTAAACAAACCCCGTCGTGTCGCCTTCCTCGCGGCCGAGCACGCGGCCGCCGCCGAGAACGGCCGTTTCCCGTCCGTCTGTGAAAAGCTCCTTCGTTATGAAAGGATCGATTTCTCCTGCCGCGCTTGTCCCGGCCTCCAGGACCCGTACGGATTCTTTTCCCCACTCGCCCATCAGCAGCACCGCCGTATCCCCGGTCACGTGCGTCTGGCATGCGAGTACGCTACTCCCGTCTTTATCTGCCCCGTTGGCATCCCGGCCGAGGAGCACAATTTTGCACTTTCCGCATTTCCCCGTGCCGTTGCAGGGTGCCTCCAACGCAATGTCCGCCTTTCGCGCCGCATCGAGAATAGTGCGGTCCGGCCGGACTTCAACGCTGACATTCGCGGGGAAGAACGTCACTTTAGCCACGGGGATGGGTCTCCTTTGCGGTTTGGGTCAAAGCCCTGATCAACTCCAGGGACGTGGACGTCGAGAGACCGCAGGCAGGGGCGATGATGTCGACACCCTCCTCGACCAACCGCGCAGTTGTGCGGGCCACCCGGTCCCGGTCGCCGAATTCCAGGAGATAGGTGCTGACGTTCCCCATGGTCACGAGGCCGGGGAACTCCTCCTTAAGACGGACCAGGCTTACAACGGCATCCGTGCTGATCGCCTCGACGCGCAGCTCGGGCAGCAGGTGCTTCACGGAGCCGATGTTGCCGCAGATGTGGAGGATGACCGGGACGCCCGCGATGTGCACCCGGTCCGCGATGCGGTTGATATACTTCAACGCGAACTCCTTGAACGCGTGGGGCCCCAGTATCTCGCCGGTCGCGCTCGGGTCTCCTATGGCGATTGCGGATGCGCCGTGCTCGACCATCCGTTCCGCATAGACGCCCAGAAAGTCGCTCACGTAGTCGAGGACCTCGTGGCTTCGCTCCCTTTTCGTCCGCAACTCCTTATAGAAGGTCATGGGATCGACAAGGGACGCCGTGAGGCTGATTGGCCCGGTAAGGGCGCCGATGACGGGAATACGAGGATGGGACTGCGAAAGTGCGCCTATCGCTTCGAGGACCACCGGTATCCTCCCCGAATCGGCAGCTCTATGAACGTTACGGATCTCGACCCGAGAGACGGAGGAGAAGGCTTCCTTCTCTATCTTCGGCTCGCAGGAAAAGCTGCCGAGGTTGACCGCGCTGCCCAACACCTCAGCCTCTACCGTCATGCAGAAGGGGAGGCCGAAATTCTCGAAACCCGTATGCTCATGGATGTCGAGGCTGAGCTGTGCCATGAGCCGGGCATCCACGTGAGCCTCGGGAAGCGTGTGGCCCGTCCGTTCCATGATCTCGACCACGGCTGCGTTCATCATGCCGCCCATGCAAATGACGGGAGGCCGGTCGACGTTCTCCCGCTCCTTATGGAGGACGCTGAGTAAGCGCTCCCTGGGACTTGGCGTTTCCATCATCCTCTCTCCTGGAGCCTTTTCTCGGTCACCGGGAAGCCTATCTCCCGTACCGCATCGAGCATGGCGTGAATGTTTCCGAAGGGCGTTTCCGTCGGCAGGCTGCACCCGGAGGCCACTATGTAGCCTTTCTGAGCCTGCCAGGCTTTTGTTACACATGCACGCACAGCGTTGCATACATCCGCGGGGCTACCCTGAAGCATGACTTCCGTTGGGTCGACGTTGCCCATCAGCCTTACACGGTCCCCTACTTCACGGACGGCATCGGCAAGGTCAATACGGTTGTCGATGCTGATGCAATCCGCCCCTGCATCGACCATGTCCTTCCATATCCTGTTTGTCTTCCCGCAGATATGGAGGGTGACCTTCTTTCCCGCAGCGTGGATGTGGTCGATGAGCTGCGCAAGATAGGGCAGGGAAAACCGCCTGAACAGGACCGGACTTATGACGGTCGATGACGACATGGGGTCGGTGAGGCTCGGCGTCGCCCCCGCATCGATAATGGCCTCCGCGTATCGCACGGCCGCCTCTAACGAAACCGAGCAGAGCGCGTGGACGGCGGCCGGCTCCTTGTAGACGAGGCGGGCGATCTCTTCCGCGCCTATCAGGAAAGAGGCGTTAGTGAAGGGGCCGGTGAGCGCCGTCGTGACCGGGACCTCCGATCCCACTTCCCGGACCGCGATCCGCGTCGCCTCCAGGTGCTCGGGAAGGCATCCGTCGGAAGCCGGATCGGCTGGTTCGAGCTGCTTGATCCTGGCAACATCGTCGATTGCAGGAGCGCCGAGATAGGCCGTTTCATCGTCGGGGACGGTGACGGAGGCGCCCATTGCCTCGGCCAGCACGTAGAGGTCCGTGAAGACGCGTATGTTGTCGTAGCCGAAGAGCCTGTAGGAGGCGACCTGGGCCTCCGCAAGGAGACGCCCGTTGTTCCGCAATTCGGAGACCTTAGCGCCTATGACCCTGGCGGCCGTGTTGCCCACTATGGGAACACAGGGGAGACGGTCGATAGCGCCGCCTCGCGCATACGCTTCAAGACGTTCTACCGGCGTCGTCTTATCTTGCATGTGCCCTGTCTCCATCTATCAGGCTCCTTGCAAGGTTCACAGCCGCTCCCGCATTCGCGGCGTAGCCGTCGGCGCCGATCCTTGTGGCGAACCCCTGGGAGATCGGACCGCCCCCCACGATTACCTTCACACGGTCTCTCAGCCGCTCTTTTTCGAGAAGCTTGACGACTTCCGCCATTCCATCCATCGTTGTCGTCATAAGAGTAGAGATCGCGATGATGTCGGCTTCGACTTCGCTTGCCTTTTGAACAAAGCGCGCCGGGGGCACGTCGCGGCCGAGGTCGAAGAGGTCGAACCCGCCCGTCTCCAGCATGATCTTCACGAGGTTCTTTCCTATGTCGTGCGTGTCGCCTTCGATTACCCCTATGACCACCTTGCGCTTCGACCCTTCTTCGCTCTGCTTCAAATAGGGTCTCAAGAGGTCCAGCCCGGCGTACATGGCATCGGAGCAGACGAGGAGCTCGGGCACAAAATATTCTTCTTCCTCGAACAGTTGCCCGGCCCTTTCCATGCCGTGGGACAAGCCTTTTTCGATGGCTTCGTAAACGTCGACCTTATTTTCGATGACCGTTTTTGCCAGTTCTACGACCCGATCCTCATCCATTGCGACAACCGCGTCGGACAGGCCCTGAAAAAGCTGTCTTTTGTCACGCATTTTCGCATCCTCCCGCTTCTCGTCGGTTTTATTCCTCACGCATCAGCCCTGTATTGGCATGCGCTGTTCTTTATCGATTTGACGCACGCGGCTCCTTCCGGCCGTCCCGGTTCGACGCTTCCGGACAGGTAAGAGATCGACTTCTTCAGGGCGGAGATGCTGCTCCGTGTCACCGTCAGCAGGGGGATGCCGCAACTGGCCGCGGTTCTTCGTGCCTTTATCGCCATTCCGTGCGAAACGGTACCGGCAAAAAGAATGACGATGTCCGCTCCTTCGACCTTCCTCCGGATCCCGGTGGAGTCCTGGTTGTAGATTCTCGGGCGCAGGTTATTCTCCTCTAGCACGCGCCGGTATTGCGGCTGGAGCGCCATGATGCCTCCCACAACTGCCACGCTTTTTTGCTGCGAGGGGTATCGGCTTTCAGCGGGTCTCATTCTCGGTTCCTCCGTTAGGTGACATGACTGGCTCCTTAAAGCCTACAATAATGATAGAGTAACTATACTTTGCATTATGGCAAATCTACAGTCCTCTTGTCAAGAAAAAAATAATATAGTCTATAGACTTAGTAGTGAATATGGACGGCAGCTCAGCAGCGGCAAATTGCGCACCGTCGAAACCTGAGTAATCGGCTACCCGGCTCTCGACATCACAGGGGGTGGGGCTATAGAATCTTCAAGATCAAGAAGTGAGGGTGATGGGCAGGAGTATTTATAATAATCACGGGCATCATTGCGGGATCGTGTCCTGATCCTCGAACAATCCACTCCGCCGCTTTTCTTAATCGCTTATGCGCAGGAATCTTGAGTTTATCGCAACGATGACTGTACTGACAGACATCAGGATGGCGCCAAGGGCAGGCGAGAGAAGTATGCCGAACTTGTACAGCACCCCGGTGGCGAGGGGAATCGCAAAGGCGTTGTACCCGGCTGCCCAGGCCAGGTTCTCGATCATCTTCTTGTATGTTGCCCTTGCAAGCCCCATGGACGTGGTCACGGTCATGGGGCTTGCTTCTGACCAGGACGATGTCGGCCGTCTCCACCGCTACGTCCGTTCCCACACCGATCGCTATTCCCACGTACGCCTGCGCCAGCGCCGGCGCGTCGTTGACCCCGTCTCCCGTCATGGCGACGGCAAGGTCCCTCGATTGCACCTCCTTCACCCTTTCTGCCTTATCCTGCGGAAGGACTTCGGCAAAATACTCGTCGATGCCGACCTCGTCGGAGACCCGCTTCGCAACGTCCCTGTTGTTGCCTGTCAACATGATGCACGTGATCCCCATTTTCTTCAGCATAGGGATTTCTGTCTTTGACTCGGGCCTGACGATGTCCGCCAGGGCTATCACCCATTCAACTCCCTGTTAACGAGCACGAAAACACTGTCTTGCCTTCTGCCCTAGCCCATCCATCAATTCCGTTTCGAACTGGGACTGCCTCCCTGCCCTGCCTGCTTGGGAGGTATCCGTACTTCCGTCACTTCCATGAAGGCGCCCGATTGCCGGACCACTGACGGCACCGCCTGGATCTTGAATACTTCAACCAGCTTCGTACTCGCGTAGAATACCGGACGTTTGAGGGACTTCGCGAGATCGCTGTATGGGCCGTCCGTGAGAAGAAGGGTGACCTGGGCGTCTTTGGCGTACGATGATTCCTCGAACCAGCGGATTTGATCCGGCCGTTTCCCGTTAAGGATGACCAGGGTCCTTGGATAGGCCACGTAGCTGAGAGGGCTGAGGGTATATCCCGCCGGATATACGATGTTTCCCTTGTCGTCTTTGATGTCCCTTTCCAGGGTATATGTCATGTCTACAAGGAACGTGCGATCCTTCCGGGCCGGACCGATCATTCCCATCTCCTTCACGTCCTCCGGGGTGAAGTTCCTGGCCTTTCTCACAAGGGCTTTTCTTTCCACCGCCTTCGAGAAATCGACCGACTTCGCCTTCTCCTCGAGCTCCCTGAGAGCGTTCTTCTCAATGATGTCGTAGACCGTACCGAAGGTTCCGAGGTCTCTCGCCATTGAAGAGGACGCCATGAACAGGCAGAGAAATGCAGTGGTGAGGGTACGGCGTATTTTTCTTGTTATCATTTCCGCCACCCGAGGCGAAAGGAAAATGGGACCACAAGCGCTGGGCCCGCGAGAATACACCAGACAACGGTTTTCAAACTAACCCTCCCCTACGGCTGTTGCTGGATACTGTTGTAGTAGCTATTTATCTTACCGGACACGCTCTGCTGGATGGTCGACTGGACCTGCGTCTTGATGTCTCTAAGGTACTCGGACAGGTCCATCTTGGAGAAATCCAGCATCTGGAACTCCGTCGACGTAAATCCTCGGCAGTCCGCGTTGGCCGGGCCGTCGTCGGTGGCGACACCCCACGGGTTGGGGTTGAAGGACTTGAGCTGGGGCCTTCCCTGTTCCTGTATGATGCGCGCGAGCTTGGAGTTGAAGCAGCAGAAGTCCTCAGCTCTTTGTACGCACCCGACAAAAGGCCACTTGTCCGTGCAGTACGTGCCCAGGCTGTGACACCGGCCCGCCGCGTCCATTATTGCGGTCTCGAGGTCTTCCTGGCTGCAGCTCCCTGACAAAAGATACTCCTGTATCATATATGCGGCCGCCATGAAGGCAAGAGTTGTGGGGTTTAGGAAAGTCGCCTCGGCGTATACCGTAAATCCGTCCATGAGGCTTCCGCCCTGCGCCACCGCCTCCAGCGCGCCCTGGACGCTCGTGCTCATGTTCGTGACGTTCACCGCCGTGCCGTTCAGGATCTCGGTCCCGTAATATGCGATCTGTCCGAGGTGGTATATGTCGGAAATCGCGCTCACCCCGTTGAACAGGCTTTCCGCGTTTCCCACGTCGTCACTCATCGTAGTCGATCCCGCCTGACAGCAGTTCTTCCACCCCGATTGGACGCCCGACTTGTTGCACGTCATCTTCCTCCCGCTGAAAATGTATATGGTGCCCAGGCAGTTCCCGGAGGCGTCGGTTGCTCCGTTGTTCTGGAGCATCGCGGTGCTCACGGTCGTCGTCTGCGCCGTGGAGGGATCGATGCACGGCGCCGTCGAGCATTCATGACTTCCGGCGTTGCTGAAACAGGGATAGGCAGTGCCATGGGGGCAGACCCACGAGGTATTGTCGATGCACGCCTTGGCGGTGGAACTGTAAGTGCCCTTGGCGCAGGTGACGGGGGCAGCGCATGTGCCGCCGCTCAGAGTGTAACCGGCAGGGCAGGTCTGGGTGCACGACCCGGTCCTGGTGCAGTTATTATTGGTATCGCACGGATACGACGAACCGTAGGGGCATATTCCCGCGGCGCAGGGAGTCATCTGGGAGCACGCGGAAGAGCACGAAACCTGGCGCCCATACCAGGATCCGTCCAAGCTGCACGTCCAGGAGGCGGCCTCGCATTGATCGTCCGCAGACGCATAGGAACCGCCGGTCGGACAGGTGGGCACGCTTACGGCGGGCTGGCACGCGACCGCGTCGAGGGGGCAGAGCGTGCCGGCGTCGCCTATGCAGGTCGCCGTCTCCCCCTGGTCTATGCTTCCACTACCGTTGAGGTCCAGCCCGCAGACGAGGGCGTGGGCGGGACTCGCCAGAAGAAGCCCGGCACAGACAAAGAGCAGTGTCCTCATTGAAGGCCGATTGCCGTTCCGTCGCTGCATATGATGTCCTGCGCTCCTTTTCTCAAGATCTGCATGATGACTGCCGCTTCCGCGAAATCGTCGATGCACTGGCAGTCGGTGACGATCGTTTCGCCCGCTCCTGCCGGGCACCCCGCCGAGGCGCAGGCGTGGTAGTAGTAGACAGGCGTAGTCACGTCGAGGGAGACGTCGCTTTTCTTATAGGCGACGTTCGTCGAGGTATTGTCTGCGTTCGCTACCGTCTTGCATGCCTGCTGGCAGCTACCTATGTTCCCCCGGTAGACGTTGTCCGTCGTATACGAACTGCTGCCGGTCGTCCACGTCGAGCCCGACAGATAGTAATCGTTGTAGGACATGGACGAGGTATTGTCCTGAGCCGATTGCTTTATGGTCGATACGCGCTTTTGTATGGCCGAGAAGTCGTATCCGCTGGTCGTGCAGGTATAGGTCCTCGTCTTCGTCCACCATTGCTCACAGTCGTTCTCCGAGCAGCTCTTGCTGCAGAAGCTGGGTACGCCCACGCAGGCCGATGCTCCGGGGATGGGGCAAATGTTGGGCGAGAAGTTGACGGAACCGCTGCCCGTGCCAAGGCCATGATAGGAAAGGTAGGTGGTATACAGGTCCCAGGACGACCCTGCCGTGACGGTCACGCTGCCCCACTCCCCGGCGATAGACCCGCCGCCCGAGGCGGTGACGCCCTTGAAGTAGACCCACCCTGTGTAGCCGCCGTATTGGGTAGTCACGGCTACAGCCGAATCGTAAGGGTTTCCCCACGGGTCAGTTCCCGGCCCAGCGACAGTTACCCAGTTGTACCTCCAGCAGTTGCCGTCCGCGTTCGTGTTTATCGTTCCCCACACCTGAACGCCGGGCATGAACTGGAGAGAGCCGACCGTGACGGGAGGGTAGCTTACGTCGCACCAAGCGCTGTTCCAATAATCGTCGTAGCACATCACGTCGCCCCAGCCGTCATCGTAACAGGGATAGCCCCCCAGGGGGCACGTATATGTCGGGGTGCCGCCCTGTTCCATGAAATAGAGCGCGCTGCCCGATCCCACCAGATAGGGACAGCCGCTCCACGAGCCTCCATATCCCACGATGGGGTTCATTAGCCAGCAGTTCGCGACTGTGCTACCGTTCGTGCACGTGGGAGTCGTTCCCGTGCAGGGATAACCTATTCCCAAGGGGCAGGAGTACTCGCAGCTCGCGGAAACAGTGCTCGAAAGCGGCTGGCAGGACGAAAGAGGCTCAAGACCCGTGGCGATGTAGTTGCTGACCGTCGCCACTCCGTCGATATTCTCGCTTCTGAGCTGACAGTTGGAGTTGTTCTCCAAAACGGAGCACCCGTTGCTAATGCCCGACTCCGTAGAACACTGGTAACTCGTATTCCACACTATCGCGTCACCCCTGGCTATCGTGCACGTAGTGGTCTGGTAATTTCCCGCCGCGTCCGACGTCTTGAGAGTGCTGTAGACGCTCGTCGGAATAGCGGCCTGCTCAGCTGCTTGCGTGGCAGCGTCGGAGGACATGTTGCCGGGGTTGTAGTAGTACTGTTCGGCGTTAGCGGGCCCGGAGGAAGACGCGACGCACCCTCCCGAGTTCTGGCCGTAGTAGGTCGCGTCCATGCCGTCGATCACGACGTTGCTGATAGCGTACCTGGTGTCGTTCCTCTGTATGGCCCCCGCCACCCCTCCCCCGATGACGTTCATGATGGCGGGGGTGTTGGCGAAGACGAGATTCGTCCCGCACGAGTTGTTGACGCAGAAGCAGCCCCCGAGCGCCGTAAGGGGGACCACCGCGAGGGAGACCCTTCCGGACGTGTCCGACGTCCACTGGTAGGTCTGGCAGTTGGTCCATGTCCCAGGATTGCACGCGATGACCCCGTTTGCGCACAGCCCCGACACAGGGAAGGGTACTTCATAGGTATAATCAAGGTTGCCGTCGAAATTGGTGTCCTGGCTCACGATGAAGGTAGTTATGTCCCCTGTTGCTCCAGGCTGGATGAGGACCTCCATGAACCGCTGCGAGTTCGGGCATTGGAGTTGTCCGGAGAACGAGGTGCTTCCGTCCACCGTCGTCATAGGGGTGTTGCTCGAGGTAAGGGGGTTCGAGACGCTGTTCGTGATCCCGGCCTTTGACCCATAGACGTTCAGGACACTGTTTCCCTGGGCTACCCCGAGGTCGCTCGCGCTCTGGGAGAAGCACTCAGTAGAGGCGGCAAGGAACGCGACGCACAGGCATAAAAGGAAGAGGTATGACCTGAACCGTAAACCGGCGCCCATGAGACCTCCTACCGTTTCCCCTGTTCGAGGATCATCTCGATAGCTTCCCGGTAACCCACTCCCTTCTCTTCCATGACCGCCTCGATGCGCTGGTTGTCGTCGGGAGAAGAGGAATAGAGATACCGTGAAAAGTCGTCCACGACCAGGCGGGCGACGCCAGTCCCGAAGGGCGTGTCCAAGAATATCTCCGAATACTTGGGGCTGTTCCGCCTCACCGATTTCAGGAGGGCCGCCTCGAACTCACCGTATTCGAGCACGCCGTCCCTCATCACCTTCTCGATGTCGTCGGCCTGGAGGAAGAACTTGAAGGCAGAATTAGCGTCGATAACCTTACCGACCCTTCCGAACAGGGCGAGGTCGGTCGCCGACTGGGTGATGACGTTGAAGCTCCCCGAGTGTTTCCGGGCCTTGCGGTAGCCGTCCTCGATGATCTTGCCGAGTATAGCGTTGTCGCGAATGAGCTGCCATCCTTCGTCAAAGGCGACGAGCTTCTTCTCGTCCTTCCGTGAACGATAGAAATCGCTCGTCACCGCGTTGATGACCTGGAGGACGGCCACGTTGAAGAGCTGCTTCTGCTGCTCCAGATGGCCCAATTCCAAAACGACGAACTCGTCGTCGTGGATGTTGAACCGGGAGGGACCGTTGAAGTACTCACCATACCGGCCGTCCCGGGAGAACTCAGCCATGGCGAAGGCGAGCCGATGAGCGGTGATCTCAAGCTCTGTCGTGAACGAAGCGTTCCCCGAGGGCGTGCCCACCTTCTCAGGATACGTCCGCAAGAATTCATACACGTGGTGGTACTCGGCGTCCTCCTCGTGGGTCCTATATGCCCAGGTCACGGCATCCATGAGAAGACGCATCTCTATTTCCGTGGGCGCCGGCTTCTCGGAAGTGGAGTAGCACATCTGGGCGGCTACCTGGGCGATGACGGGAAGGTCAAACTGTGGATCGACGATGTGCGTGAAGGGGTTGATCGACATACCGTCAGTGAAGTCCAGGTAGCGGGCGTTGCAGACCCGGGTCATCTTCTTGTAGCTGCCGCCTATGTCGATGATCCTTATCTTCGCTCCCGCCCCGAAATAGTTGTAGGTCAGGCAGTTCACGAAAAAGGACTTGCCCGAGCCCGTCGAGGCGGCGACGAAGGCATTGTGGTTGTTCACCCGCTCGTCGAACAGGTCGAGCGTGCAGAGCTGTCCTTTTCTCCCGGCGAGCAGGAGGTACGGCGCTCCCCCTCCCGCGAAGTCGGCCTGCACCGGAAGGAGGACGGCCACCGTGCTTGCCGGCGCGACAAAGCTCCTCTCCAGGTTGTCCACGTTCCTGCCGACATTATAAAGCCCGAGGGGCAGCGACGAGATGAACATTATGGGCAGTATTCCCCTGTCTTCCTGCATCCGGTAGCCGCAGTCCTCCCAGAGTCTCTTGGCCCGTACCAAAGATTCGCTCACCGCGTCGCTGCTTGCCCCGTAGACCCAGAGGATGGGCATGACTTTCACGAACCGCTTTCCCGACTCCAGCTCTCCCGCCGCCCACATGTGCTCTTCCTTGCGCGCTTCGTGCTGGCGAGCGAACGAACCGACCCCTTTCTGCTGGAGCATGGCGTTGCACTTCGTGTGGAGCCAGGCCCGCAGGTCGGAGTAGATGATATTCAGGGTGTATATGAATGGAGTCCGGTACTGGTTCACGTCCTGCTGGATGCCCCATACGCCCCCGAAGATCTGGTTCGTCTGGACCGTGTTCACCTCCGGCGGCACTTCCTTGGGCGTGGCGCAGCGGAAACACCTTCCTCCAATCCACATCTCTTTCATTGACTTCACGACCTGAGTCTCCGCAAAGATGATCTGCTCCCCGATCGGCAGGGAGTCGTCGTAGCGGCAGGGTTCTTCCCCGTAGTCCTCTCCATTGAAGAGGCGGCGCATCCACCGGATGAGGTCTTCCGCGTCCATGGGGGCGGGGAAAAGGTTCGCTCCACTCAGGATCTCGAAGACCGTGTTCCTCGTGTCATTGAGATCGACGTCGGAGCCACCGGTGGGGAATTTCGCGGAGACGATCAGGCGAAAATCACGCACCGGGATATTGTTGAGCTTGCCGAGCCCCTCCCGGCCTTCCGCGAGGAACTGCGTGAACCGCTCGGCGGATGCCCGGGTAAGGTCTGAGTCCCGGGTCTTCAGCGCCTTGTAGGCGCTTAAGTAAGGCTCGATATAGGGGTCCGCGAGAAGGGCGAACTGGATGACGGAGCCGGAGGGTACGTTGAGGCGCACCAGGCCTTCCAGGGTTTCCATGGTTTGTTCCCCAGCGAAAGCCAGCGGCGAGCACTC
>Ga0326728_10017383_pt1 | contig 14427 bp, 7 predicted proteins | sample MB3enrmetagenome_FD_207602 | JGI IMG/M metagenome (GOLD analysis project Ga0326728, IMG submission 207602) | Lab enriched peat soil microbial communities from McLean, Ithaca, NY, United States - MB31MN | ecosystem: Environmental > Terrestrial > Soil > Wetlands > Peat | place: USA: New York...
CGCCAGCGGAGCGTATTGTTCGCTGCCCGTCTCTATGCCCAAGGCCATCGGGAGCATGCCCAGCAAAGTTGCGAGCGAGGTCATGAGAATTGGGCGCAGTCTGATCTTGCACGCCCGCACCAGGGCCTCTTGCAGCGTAAAGTCCTGCTTCTGTAACTGGCGCGCAAATTCGACGATCAAGATGCTGTTGGAAACGACAATCCCAGTCATCATGATCACGCCCATGAGCGACATGATGTTGAACGTACTGTGCGTCAACCAGAGGATCAACACAACTCCCGCCAGTCCTGGAGGGATCGCAACCAGAATAATCAGCGGGTCGATAAAGGAAGTGAACTGCGCCATCAGAATCAGATAGACCAGCACGATGGCCAGTAAAAGACCGATGGAAAAGCGTTTGAACGATTCGTTCATGCCGACCACGGACCCAAGCACATTGACTCGTATGTTTTCCGGCAACGACTGGTGACTGACGATGTCGTTGACTTCGCGATTGATTCCACCTAAAGCCTCACCCGATGGCATCACATAGATGTCGATAACGCGCTGAAGTTGATAATGATCGACTTCGGTAGGGGTATTCATGGGCGTTATGTCGGCCACGGACTGCAGCGGCGTGTAACTATTGGCGCCGGGAGCGCGCAAGGGGATTTGTTTGAAGTCCTCCATGCTCATGTTCTGGATCTGCTTATCGAAATACTGCACGGTAAGCATGTAGTTATTGCCGGTTTTGGGATCAATCCAATAACTGGGCTCAATCATGCCGTTGGAGGTTAGGGCAGTGATCACGTTGTTGACAACTTGTTTGGGCGAGAGTCCAATCAAACTGGCGCGCTCGCGGTCAATATTGAGCTGCAACCCCGGATAAAGAAGGTTCTGGGGAATCAGCACGCTGCTCACGCCCTTGCGGTTTCGGATCTGCTTGGCGATGTTCGCTGCCACTCGATACGCCCCGTCGAGATCGTTGCCTCGGACTTGGACATCGATGGGCGCTGGTAGCCCCAAGTTGATCACCGAATCGACTAATCCACCAGCCTGGAAATATGTATCGAGTTCCGGCAAGTCTTCCGACAGTTTCTGGCGAACGCGCTGCATGTACTCATAACTGCCGATGCGGTGGTCTTCTTTCAGACTAACCTGGACAAATGCCGTATCCATAGATGAGTTACTGGTGTAGGCGGCCGAGATGTCGGGAGTGATTCCGATATTGGAGACGATCATGCCGAGATCGTGAGGGCCGATCACTTGGTGAATATCGTTCTCGACGCGTGCGATGTATTGATTGGTGACCTCAAGCCGGGAACCGCTGGGCGCCTTGACATTGATGACGAACTGGCCGGGGTCGGTACGGGGAAAGTACGCTGTCCCGACGAAGGGAAAAATCCCCGCGAGAACCAAAGCGATGCCACCGGCAATCCATGCTACGGTTCTCCCCGGCCGAGCCAGAGCACGAGTCACCGAACGTTCGTAGAAATCCAGGAGTTGCTGGAAGCGTTCATTGAACCGGCCAAGGAACCTCCGGAAGAGGGATCGCGAAGTGGACTTGTTTTCTGAATCGTGTTCAATCTCGTTCTCCGCATCTCCGAGGTGGATGAAGTGTGCGCAATAGAGCGGCACCACCGTCATGGCAAAGATGTACGAGGCGAAGATGGAGAGGACCACGCCCAAAGCGAGATCGATGAAGAGGTAGCGGCTGACGCCGTAGAACAAAGTCACTGGGAAAAACACGATTGAGGTGGTAGACGTGGCCGCCAGGACGGCCAGAGAGACTTCCATCCCTCCTTTTTCCGCAGCCACTCGCGGGCTTTCGCCGAGTTCCATGTAACGAAAAATATTTTCCAGCACCACGACCGAATCGTCGATCAGGCGGGAAAACGCCAGCGCCAATCCGCTCAGCAGCATGACGTTGATCGAGCCGTCCATGGCGTTCATGAGCAAGAAGCACACTAAAGCGGAAAGAGGAATGGATAGGAGCACAGCAAAAGTGGCCCGTGGGCTGCCCAGGAAGATGAGAATCATGATTCCGGTCAGCAGCAGCCCGATTCCGCCTTCCTTCAACACATTCTTGATGGCACTCTTTACAAAGATGGATTGATCGAAAACAACCGCCGTCTTGAGTGATTTCGGAATGTCCAATAAGTCCTTAATCGCTGCCTTGATTCCATTCACAATGGCAATGGTGTTACTGTCGCCGCCTTGCTTTAACACAGGGATGTAGACGGACTGCTGTCCGTCGATGCGAACGATGTTAGTTTGAATCGTGCCGGAGTCCTTGGCCTCACCCACGTCGGCAACCATCACCGACGCGTTGCCCACGGTCTTCAGCGGAATGCGGTTGAGCTCTTCTATATTGGGCAATTGCGCGTTGGCATAGATGTTGTAGTCTCTGGGGCCGATGCGAACGTCGCCAGCGGGAAGAATCAGGTTGGAATCGTTCACAGCGTGAACCACGTCCATCAAGCTAAGCTGGTGAGCCTCCAGCTTGACGGGGTCCACATACACCATAATCTGGCGATAGCGCCCGCCAAACGGCTGTGGCACGGAAGCACCAGACACGTTTGCGATCTGGTTACGAACCTGGAATTGCGCCAGATCTTTGAGCCGCGTCTCATCCAGGCCTTCCCCTTTCAGCGTCACCAAACAGACGGGCAGGCTCGATGCATCGAACCTGAGCACCACCGGCGGCAAAGTGCCTGGAGGCAGCCGCCGAAGATCGGCCATCGCCAGGTTTGCGATGTTGCTAAGAGCGGCATTGGCATCGCTGCCCGGTTTGAAGTAAATCTTGATTAGGCTCACGCCCGTCAGAGAGCGGGACTCGATGTGGTCGATGTTGCTGCCCAGGGTAAAGAACCGCTCGAAGGTATCGGTGATGTCGGCCTCGACTTGCTCCGGCGGCATCCCTGCGTAGAAGGTCGCAACCACCACCACGGGAATCTTGATCTGCGGGAACAGATCCACCGGCATCCGCACCACCATCGTCACACCAACCACCGCGATCACCAGACAAAGCATGATCACGAAGAACGGATATTTCAGAGCGAATTTTGGCATTAGTTGCGCTCTCCCGTCTGACCTTCGCTCACGCCAGTGGGTACTGGCTCCAACTTCGGCTTCACCAACTCGCCGCTCGCGTAGTCGGACTGACCGGCGCTGATCACTCGCTCCTTTTCCGTGAGACCGTGAAGAATTTCCACGACGTTGGAGGTTTGCTCTCCTAATGCAACGTCCCGTTTACTTACACGATTTTTGTCGTCCACAACCAACACGTAATGGTTGTTGCCTTCCTGGACCACGGCCTGGACGGGGACCGTAAGCGCGTCATTGTTCCCGTGCAACGCCAGCTTTACTTCGGCATACATGCCTTCCGTTAGAGTGTCTTGCGGATTCTCCACGTCAATTTCGGTGTGCATCGTCCGGGTCTCATCGTTGAGCGCGTCGGCGAAGCGGGCCACGCGGCCTTGGAAGTCTCGATTCAAAGCTGCAACATGCACTTGCACCATACTGCCCAAATGCAATTGCGATACGGCGGATTCGGGAACCGGGATCACTAACCTCAATAGCGACCACTCCGCTAATTGCACCACGGGTTGGGATTGGCTTTCCGACGAGGTCCCAGCTGAGATCAAGGCTCCGGTATCGGCGTATCGCTTTGTGATTACACCCGCGAAGGGCGCTGTGATGCGCGAATACGCCTCTAAGGCCGACAGTCGATCCAGCGTTGCCCGTGCCACCCCGAGCTGGTTCTGCGATTCCGACAGAGCGGCGCGTGCGCTCTGGATCTGCGCGTCCGTCTCTTTATCTTTTGCCATCGCATCGTCCAGTTCCTGCTCGGCGACCAAACCTGGACGCTCCTCTGACGCTTGCTTGAGCCGTATATAGGCTGAGTGGTAAGCCTGGTGCGTAGACTCCGCTCGTTCGATTTCACTTTGGGCGCGGCGAATGGCGTCTTGATTGCGCCGGATGTCCGCCTGCGCTCCCATCACCTGCGCATTCAGTTCGGGAACTTCCAAAATCGCCAGCACCTGCCCAGTCGTGACCTTGTCCCCCACGTCGACATAGATATGGCGAATGTAACCTGCCACCTTGGCGTGAACGTCGACCTGCTGGAAGGGCCGGAACTCGCCGGAAAGAGTAATGGCGTTTTTCAGTGGCCCACGGACGGCCAATACGACCGAAGCGAACCGTTGCGCCGGTCGGTCGGCTTCTTTGGCATTCGCGTCGCGAAACGGGTGCTCCATGAGCAGCATGATCGCGATCACAGCGACAATCGCTACAACCCCTCCAACCACGATGTGTCTGCGTTGCAGCGTCATTTTTTCATTCCTAATCCGCGTACCTACGAGCGGTGAGTAAACTCACCCTCGGCAAAAAGAGAAGAGCAGCACAGATCGCCGGAAAAATTGCGGCGACATACACCGCGCTCCCAAGTTCCACTGGGCCCGATGTTGAGCTTGGCGCCAATCGTGGTCAAACCACGTCTCCTCAATCGGTGACTGGGTTCAAGATCAGTTGGAGTGACTAACTTCTGAAAACTGAGAAAAAATCAGCTGGTGGGAGGCGGTCGATTGTAGAGGCTCTCCTCTAGTAGGAGAGTTGGAAGAGGCGGGCCGGCCGGCGCCACCCGCAGATAATACGCGGGGGGCTGCGCTATCGCGACATTGGCCATAGGCTCAGCCCAACGAATCGCATCGCGATCCATGTGCTGCCGCATCGCTTGCGACCTGTCGTATTTAACCGTTGTTTGGTGGAAAACTGTACCGTGGAAAGTTCGTGTCGAAAGCGTCGCAACCAGCGAAAACATGACAACGCACACAAACGCCCAGCGCCACCACGGCACAGCTCGCACTGAAATGTCTGTTTTTCCCGTTGTCCCCACGACACCCTCGGACTGATTATACAGTCCACGAATCCAAAGGCACCATTACCGTTAGCCATGTTACCGGTTCAATTTCCGGACCGATACCCAAGCCGCACCACCAGCCTACCCACAAGAGATGCTCCGGGAAGAAATCAGGTTGTCTTATTTACTGCTTTCGAGGTCAGGTCGAGGCCGCGCATGTACGCACGCATCCATAGCACTCGCTCTAACGATAGGCAAACTTTCCAGGTCGTGCAAATTATGCGATTGTATCGTATATTTTGCATATGTGGATCACCCGCGCGGTTGAACCCCGCTTGCAACGCTCGGCGAAGACGCGGCCCGTGGTCGTGCTGACCGGAGCCAGGCAGACCGGCAAAACCTCTACCTTCCTGCGCCTGTTCCCGAAATATGCGTTTGTCTCCCTTGACCTTCCCGCCGAAGCCGAGCAGGCGGAAAAGGAACCGGGCACTTTTCTCCAACGTCATCCGCCGCCCGTCATCATTGATGAGGTCCAGTATGCGTCCGGCCTGTTCCGGCACCTCAAGGTGGCCGTGGATACCCACCGTACACGCAACGGACAATTTCTGCTTACCGGTTCTCAGAAGTTCACCCTGATGAAGAATGTTTCTGAATCGCTGGCAGGCAGGGCCGATATCGTGGAACTTGAAACCCTTTCCTTTGCCGAGATTCAAGCGGCATTGCCGCAGACCGGGATCGAATCAGCCATCGTGCACGGTGGTTTTCCTGAGCTGTACGCCAACCCGGACATTGATGCAGCAGCTTTTTACAATTCCTATCTTGCTACCTATCTCGAACGCGACGTGCGCTCCTTGACCAATGTTGGCAGCCTGCGGGACTTCGAGAGATTTCTGCGCGCCTGCGCACTCCGTTCTGCAAATCTGTTGAATAAAGCGGATCTGGCGCGCGATGTCGGGATTGCCCCTTCCACCGCAAACCATTGGCTGTCCATGCTGGAAGCTTCCGGTCAGATCGTATTGCTAAAGCCGTGGTTTTCGAATCGAACCAAGTCCATCGTCAAGAGCCCAAAACTCTATCTCACCGACACTGGCCTGCTTTGCGCGCTGCTGAACATTCGATCCGAGGAAGCTCTGCGGCAATCACCGGCGGTAGGCGCAGTCTGGGAGACGTTTGTGTTCGCCCAGCTTCGGGACCGCGAACGCCGTGGAGGGCGCACAGGCAGCCTTTTCTTCTGGCGCGACCGCACCCGCGAAGTGGACTTTGTGGTGGACACGGGCGGACGCCTGGAACTATTTGAAGCGAAATGGACGGAACTGCCCGATGTTGGCGATTCCGTCAATCTCGACTTCGTGCGCAACGTGGTGGGCAAATCGCGGGTAGCCGGTGGTGCGGTCGTCTGCCGCACAGCAAACGGCTTTCCGCTTTCGAATGGATTCCGTGCGCTTCCTGTCACCGAACTCAGATGAAGTTGCCGAGGCGAGAATGCCCAGATCGAAGATCGGCGCCTAACTCGGTGTCCAGGTGAATTTCATTAAGGTTCACATACGAGGCGTGATCCGAGAATTGTGGGAGTACGCAATGTATCGGGATGATGTCGAGGTGCAGCGCAATCCGATGGAGCTGGTACGCATCAAGGGAGCTACGAAGCGGTTGAGGAAGCCGCGTTGCCTCACCGTGGAAGAGTTCCAGAAGTTCCTTGCCCAATTGGAAGGGGCTTTCCGAACGATGGCTTTAGTGTGCATCTCGTTCGAGCTGCGGATCAGCGAATGCCTCGCGTTGAAGTGGTCTGATGTGGACTGGCTCAACGCGAAGCTCACCGTGGAGCGCGGCATCGTCCGGCAAGTAGTCGGCGACGTGAAAACCGAATACTCAGGACGCGCTATGAGCATTGATCCCGCAATGCTAATGGTGCTGAAAGCCTGGAGGCAGGAGACGCAATTTGCTGACGACGGCGATTGGCTCTTTGCGAGTCCCCTTAAACTGGGTCGTTTGCCCTGGTCTTATCCGTGGGTGTGGCGGGTATTCACCAAGGCTGCACGGGATGCGGGGATCGGCAGTTTAGGTACGCACACGATGCGTCATAGCTACCGTTCCTGGCTGGACGCCGTAGGCACTCCGATTGCCGTGCAGCAAAAGCTGATGCGTCATGCTTCGATCACGACAACCATGAATATTTATGGGGACGTGGTGACGAATGAGATGGCTCAGGCTCACTCGAAAGTGGTACAACTCGCCCTCCAAAAGAACTAAGAGGGTTTCAAACGGGTTTCATCGCCCGTAAGCTGTTGAAAAACTGGCGGAGAGAGTGGGATTCGAATCCACCTGAAAACGTCAACACAAGGACTTACAGAGCACGGACGGCGCTATAAGGACGTGGAAGCACATGGTAGTACACGTTAAGTGATTGCAAAGTGATTGCAGAATTCCGTCGCGGTCTAGGCGCAGCGGTTCAAAACAGGTGAGCAGTTCTTGCGCGTTTGTGGGAAAATAAACAAAAGGGGGACTTATGGCCAACGCCAAAGAGCACGCTCATGAACTGATCGACCGCATGGCACCCGGCCAGATCGCCGTCGTTGTTGGCCTCATGGAGATCATTCTCGATCCGGTGGCCCGCAGTCTCGCCAACGCCCCGATTGACGACGAACCGATTAGCGAAGAAGAGATTCGCGCCGTTGAAGCCTCCAAGGAATGGCTCAAGGATCACGAACCCATTCCCCACGAAAAAGTGCTCGCCGAATTCGGCCTTACCCTCGAAGATTTCGAGCGCATGGGCCGCACTCCTCTCGAACCACACGGTACGGATCAGTAGCTATGGGAAAAACAGTCGCCTGGACTGATCCGGCTAAAGCCAACCTTCGCGCGATTGACCAAACGACCGCGCTCCGCATCCTGCATGTCGTGGCTCGCTATCTCGCCACTGGCGAAGGAGATGTTCAGCGCCTTCAGAACGTCGAACCGCCGGAGTTTCGCCTCCGCTGCGGCGACTACCGCGTCCGCTTTCACGATCTCGGCGATTCCATCCTCGTGGTCTCGGTAAAACATCGCCGCGAAGCGTACCGCTAACCGCATCGCGGCAACGCCGGACACAACGGCGGTCGCGGGCTTCGCACCGAGCCTAAGCCGAAGGCTTAGGGAAGGTGTCTTGGCGCGACCTGCCCCTCCCGCCGCTGGCCCCGCAGACGCCGCCTGCGGCCCGCCACAGTCGTTTGCAGGTTCGCTTGCGAACATGAAAAGCGAATGCTTTTCATAGTTGAGATTCACCCGCAGCGAGGATGGCCGTCAAGGGCGCGCGCCTTTTGCGCGTTCATCGGAGCGAAGCGGAGACCCTTGACGGCCACCGCAGCGGAGGGTACGCCGCGTCCACCGCCCGGATGCCGCCTCCTCGCCAACTGAAAATGGGAGATTTGCCCCGGTTCTTTCTTTTCAAGACGTTAACGCGCGCTAACCGTGCGGTTACCGTGCGCTAACCGCAATGGCAGGATTTGCCTCTTAGTGGCTTTGCTTTCTTCAAGTTCGCGCACGCTAACGCGGAAACCGCCCATTCTTCGCGGTTCATCCTTGCAGCCCGCTGATTCCATGCGCGTTAACGCGCGTTAACCGAAGGTTAGCGCGCAGCTCCCATTCGGGGGTGACGTGTCATCCCCACACCCGACGCCGAAGGCGGCGCGCTTTTGACCTTACCCCGATACCGCACAGTAACCCGCGAATCAGACATCCCGAACCACTCAAACGGCACCCCTGGCCGTGGCAGAATCGCCACACAGCCGGGTCACCACCACGGCGCGGATCGGCAGCTAAGGAAAGAACCTCGTTCGGGGACGGCCTGGAAACCAGAGTACCCTAAGACCCTCACCCGCTCCCGGATCGCGCGTCCTGGCTGCCCTGAAACGCCAACGGCAGGTACTCTGCTTGGCGGTCGGGTTCGCGGAGACTACTGCTTCGGCTTGCTGGCGACGATGGGGATGGTCAGGTGTAGATTCCCGGTTTTCGGGTCCACGGTTTCGGTGACATTAGCTGCGTCCGGCTTCTTAGTCGGGACCGGGGACACAGCGGCCTTTAACAGCTTCTCGGCTTGCGTAAAGTCGGCGGCATCCAACGCGCGGCATTTCCCCTTGCCGTAGGTCACCCAACGTGAGCCTTCATCGCGGATCGGACTCTTCCCACAGTTCGCCAGTCGCAGGTAGTCGAGAGCCGTCCGGCCTTTGGCGTCTTTCAGGGAAGCGTTCGCCCCGGCCTTCAGCGCATCCCGGATTCCGTCAGCTTCGCCCTTCGCTGCAAGGATCATGAGGGCCGTAACTCCGGCTGAGTTTTGAGCATTGAGGTTCGCGCCTGCTTTCACCAGGTCATCATCGAACTCGCCTCTCATCGCCGATGCCATCAGTGCCGTGTCGCCGATTAAAGATTTCTCGTTCGGGTCGGCCCCCATTCCAAGCAACAACTGCACAGGCGAGGAAGACGAACTCGCTGCCGCGTACATGAGCGTCGTCCAGCCGCTTGCGTCCGTGTCCGAAACCCTGGCCCCTTCCTTCAAGAGCACTCGCATCTTGTCCACGTCTCCGTGCTCCGCTGCACGCATAAGCTGTGTGACTCCGGGCTTCGGCATGTAAGCATCGTTGAAGATGTAGCTGAGTGATTCGGTTCTTGGATCGCCGTGCCTCCAGCGATGAGTGTTGGCGGCATCATCGATTGCGTCCTCTAGCTCTGCAACCCATGCCGGTGCTGAGTTGGCGTAATTCGAGACCGTCTTGCTCTGGCCTCCGATTTCGACATGAGTCTCGATAGTGCTGCTGTCTGTGATGTTCTGCGTATAGGAACCGCACAGAGACCAGAACCGATCCGCGCGAAACTGCTCAAGAAGAACGCGGGCATCTTCCGCCTTGATAGTGGCGCGGCGCTCACCGATTGCATCCACGTACATGCGGCTATTCCAGGACACGTCGCCATTCGCGGAGATTCGCACTGTGTAGATTGGGCATGTGCCATAGCAGCCGGAACGAGACAACTCGACGAAGTCCTGTGGCCCACTCGAAGCGGGAGCTTGCGTTTCGGGCGCGGGACACGCGCTTGCCTGCACATCTGCCCACCTCGCCACGATCTCAACGCGATGAAACGTGGTCACAGCCACGCTCACTTTTGGCTGGTTCTCCTGTTCAAACTCCTCCTTCGACAGCTTGTAAGCGAATGTGGTTTCGTACTTCCGTCCTTCCTGGAACGCATTTTCAGGAAACTCGAACTTCCAGGTTTTGACGGTTTCCACTGCTGAGGGAGCGAGCATCGGATGGCCGGATATCACAGCGACAGACGAGGGATCGCCGTCGCGATTTAGAACGAACTCCAACCGCACCTCGCCCTCGATGCGCGCGGCACGCGTAAGCGCCGGATATCTAGGCTGCCCGACAGATTTCAGGATTGGTTCGGGTGGCTGCGCGTTTTGAGCGGAGAGAAGCTTGCACGCCAGAACCAGCACCAGCAGTAGTTTCCTGACGCTCATGTCACTTCTGCTGCTGCGGCGTGCTTCCTTCCGCGTGCCCGGCCTCATGGCTAACAGTGTTGTCCTTCAAAAGACCCCCGGAAGTAGGCATATCGACAGTCCCAGGCCAGCGCCTAGTAGATACTTCGACCTCAGTCGGGAACCGGAGCACGACGGCGGGATTGTTGGGATCGCCTTTCCATTCGGTCACAAGTTTGTAGGTATACGTCACCGTGAACGTGGTGGGTTCGTGGACCGAAAACTGCCAGGTTCGGACATTCTCCTCGGCGGCAGTGGCTAACAGTTTATGACCGTCCTCGACGTGTGCGGCGACCACGCGGTGGCCATCTGTGGTGATCTTCAGATGCACCACTCCCTCGACATTTGCATGGCGTGCCACGGGCGGGTAGAGCGGCACCTGGCCTGAAGCAACCATCGGCAGAGATACGCTGGATTGCTGCGCAAGTACCGACCAGCCTGTCAGTGAAAGGACAATCGACAGCGCGACGGCTCGCCAAAGCAGATTGTTTTTCATCAGATTGCTCCTCTACTGCACTACTCAGTTCGGCCACGGGTTATGCGGCGTGGTCTCTGTATGATCCGGCTTTCCATTTTTATCGTGGAAACTGGTAACGAAGTTCGTGATGTTCTTATCGACCGCGCCCCAACTGCCGTTCCAGATCACGGAACTCTTGCCATCGTAGTTCATCGACAGCGAGTCCTGGCCCAGTGCAGACGCAGCATACGCGGACGTCTGATAGCCCCGATACTCAACAGAGAAATCGCTTAGCAGCGGTTGTCCGTTGGGATTTGCAAGTTCCGTGCTGAAATCGTCGACGTGGGTGCCCTCGTGAGCACCGGCAATAGCGTAGTCGTTTGATCCGTTGAGCTTGCTCGGATCGAATGTGACGTTGTAGCTCTCCTTGTAGGTTTGCGGATCGCTCACAGGAACGGTCTCGCCAGCCCCTCCGCCCTTCGTCGCTCCGAAACTCACGTTCACGTTGTTCTTATCGTTCTCAGTACCCATTGCCTTCAGTGCATTCTCCAGGCGCGTCTTCTGCGTGCCATCCTTCATCTTGTCGACCTTCTTTTGGAGGTCTGAGAGTCCATTCTTCAGGTTCTTCGCAGCCTTGATGCACGTCTTGTCCGAACCGCAATCGACGTTGTATAGCCCAGTCGGGTCGACGATCTTCAGGGGATTGTTGAGAGCGTAGGCGTACCTGTTCCAAGTTTGCGGACTACCCGGACGCCCGCTGTTGAGCAGCGGGTCAGGCGTCATAAACCTTCCGAGGCTGCTTCCCATGTAGCGCGCCCCGAAGTTGTCCAGGCCCGATTCCGTATCCCGTTCTTTGCCGGTGAAATGGTGCTCGGTGGGGGCCTGGATGGAGTCGGTACAGCTCAGGGCGTCGCCGAAGGGGAGGCTGGAGCAGGTTTGCTCCAGCACCCCGGCGTAGTCGGTCTGGGCACGGCGAGTGCCCAGCGGGTCGGTCAGATAGAAATGCACTCCATTCGGGTCGTATGTGGCGAGCAGGCGTCCGGCAGCGTAGACATTGGTGTGTTGCCACGCCATGCTGTTGTTGGCGTCCATCGCCAGTTCGGTCATCTGCTCGCCCGAGGGGCCGATAATGTAATCATTCGTCGGTGAAAATCCGTTGACCGAGGGATCGCAACTCATCGTAGAGATTGTACCCTTGGCCACTCGTTGCCCGCTGGCGTCGTAGATATAGCCAGTCATCGTCGTGTATCCGGTCGCGGGCGTGCTGGACACCGCGCAGATGCGTCCCTCGGCGTCATAGAGATACGTGTTTACCCCATCGTTAGTCACGTCGCCCGCCGTGTCGTATCCAGCCGACTGTTTCACGTTCTGGCTCGTCGAGGTCATCTGATTGTTCGTGTTGTACTGGGCCCAGGCGTTGGTGAGAATCGACGCGGTCGATACAGGCGCGCAGTACGGCCAGGTCGTCGAGTTCGCCTGGAAAGCTGCGTCCGATTCCATCTGCGTGTACCGATTGCCAAAAGCGTCATAACTCCAGCAGTAGTAGTTCGTGCTCTGATTGCCAGGTGGGTTGTCGGATGCGCCTACCAGCCGGTTCAGCGCATCGTAATTAAAAGTCCATGTGCCCATGACCGAATCTGTATAGTACAGCAGGTTGCCGTTGCCCGCATATCCTGGATTAGATGAGGTGCAATTCGGGTTCAATGGTCCTGGAACGCAGTAGCTGTAGACCGTTTGCGCGGCGGCATTCTGGTTTGCCCCACCGTCGAGCGATCCGCTCGGCGGCGAAAACGAAAACGAGGGCTGGTTAAAGTACGTGGAATCGTAGCTCGTCGTCACAGTATAGCTGTAGTCCGTTACTGCGCCCGTTTGCGTCGCTTCAATATACAGGGCATCGTTGACGGCGGTTACTTTCACCACAGAGTTGGCGGTCACGCCAGCGGCGAGTCCCGCGGCAATGGTGCTCGTGGTCGCCCCCAGCCCATAGTTTGTCGTTGCCGAGACAATGTTATTCACCGTGAGGGTGATGGTTCCGGCATCCGCTATAATCACCGTCTGGGTCAACACCGGGGAAGTAGAGCCTAAGAAGTTGCCATCGCCGCCGTAGACCGCAGTGATCGAGTGCGAACCACCGGCGAGTGCGGTTGTAGTGTAGCTAGCCGTTCCGCTGGCAACAGTGCCAGTGCCCAGCGTCGTGCTTCCGTCCAGGAAGGTCACCGTCCCAGTCGCGCCCGACGGCTTCACGGTAGCAGTAAGCGTCACCGATTGGCCGTAGGCCGACGGGTTCAGCGACGACGCCACTGCCGTTGTCGTGCTCGCTTGGTTCACGGTTTGTGTCAACGGCCCGGATGTGCTCCCGGTACAGTTCGAGTCGCCACCGTAGACGGCTGAGATTGAGTACGATCCCGCCGCCAGCGCCGAGGTGCTAAAGGTCGCTGTCCCGCCACTCAGCGTGGCCGTTCCCAACGTGGTGCAGGGCACTGTCTCAGAACTCAGCGGCCCACCGGTGGTGCAATGGCCGTACCGGAACGTCACCGTCCCGGTCGCGACCGACGGCGTTACCGTAGCAGTAATCGTCACTGATTGGCCGTAGATCGATGGGTTCAGCGACGACGCCAAAGCCACTGTCGTGGTCGTTATGCTCACCGTCTGCGTGATCGCGCTGGATGTGACGGCGTTGTAACTCAAGTCGCCGGAGTAAACGGCAGTGATGGTATGTGTACCCACTGCCAAAATGTTTGTTGTGAAGGTTGCCTTGGTTCCGCTGATCGTTCCGGTACCGATGGCTGTGCCCCCGTCGTTGAAGGTCACGGTTCCAGAGGTACCTTTGGTGATGGTGGCCGTGAAAGTCACCGGTCCGCCGTAGAGAGACGGTGTACCCGAAGTTTCCACGCTCAGGGTGGGCGTGTCCTTAGGCTCAGGGCCAACGGCACGGATGCGATTATTCCATGTATCCGCGATGTAGATGTTGCCAGTTGTATCCACTGCCACGCCGGAAGGTAAAGATAGTTCAGCTTTAGTTGCGTCTCCACCGTCACCGGAGTAGCCCTGAACGTCTTTTCCGGCCACCGTGGAGATTTTGCCTGTGGACACTGTCACCTTGCGAATGGCATTATTCTGTGTATCCGCTATATAGATGTTGCCATCTATATCCACTGCCACGCCGCTGGGATTCCATAGAGTAGCACTGGTAGCCGCCCCACCGTTGCCGGAGTAGCCGAAAGAAGTACCGTTTCCGGCCACCGTGGAAATGATGCCTGCCGTCACCTCGCGGATGACATTATTCCCATAATCCGCAATGTAGATGTTGCCAAGGGTATCCACTGCCACGCCCCAGGGGAGATTTAGCGTAGCACTTATGGCCGCTCCACCGTCGCCGGAGTAGCCAGCAGTGCCGTTTCCAGCTACCGTGGTGATGAAGCCTGTGGCTGCCGACACCTTACGGATGCGATTATTACATCCATCTGCGATGTAGATGTTGCCAAGGGTATCCACTGCCACGCCCCAGGGACCATATAGTTCAGCGCTGGTAGCCGCTCCACCGTCGCCGGAGTAGCCAGCAGTGCCGTTTCCAGCTACCGTGGTGATGAAGCCTGTGGCTGCCGACACCTCACGGATGCG
>Ga0326728_10017384_pt1 | contig 14426 bp, 9 predicted proteins | sample MB3enrmetagenome_FD_207602 | JGI IMG/M metagenome (GOLD analysis project Ga0326728, IMG submission 207602) | Lab enriched peat soil microbial communities from McLean, Ithaca, NY, United States - MB31MN | ecosystem: Environmental > Terrestrial > Soil > Wetlands > Peat | place: USA: New York...
ATGCAGCAGTCCAGGTTGCCGTTGAATGAGAAATAACCCACGCACCCGCCATAAGGGCCGCGCGCCGTTTGTTCCAATTCGGCAATGATCTGCATGGCGCGAATCTTGGGCGCGCCGCTCAATGTGCCGGCGGGGAAAGTCGCACGCATCAGGTCATAAGGGGTCTGGTCAGCCGAGAGCTTGCCTTCCACCTGGGTGACGATGTGCATGACGTGGCTGTAACGCTCGATGGTCATCAAATCCTTCACCTGCACGCTGCCAAACTCGCAGACCCGGCCCAGGTCGTTGCGGGCCAGATCAACCAGCATGACGTGTTCGGCCCGCTCTTTCGGGTCGGCCAATAATTCCTTTTGCAGCGCGTCGTCTTCTTCCGGCGTTTTGCCGCGCCGCCGCGTTCCGGCGATGGGCCGGATTTCCACGCGGCGGTCTTCGCAACGGACGTGGATTTCCGGCGAAGCGCCGACCAGCGCGAACCCCTCCAGCTCCAGCAAAAACATGTAAGGGGAAGGATTGATGGACCGGGCCGCCCGATAAATGTCCAGCGGCGCAGCCTTGACCTCCGTCGAAAACCGCTGCGAGCCGACGACCTGGATGATGTCACCCGCCGTGATGTATTTTTTGGCGCGGACCACATTGTCCAGAAACACCTCCTTCGGCACGTTGGAGGAAAAGGGGACATCCGGCACGTCTTGCACCATGTCCACCGGCAGGTGTTTGGACGGTTGTTCGAGCAGGGAAACCAAACGGTCGATCTCGCCCACCGCCTCCTCATAGGCCTCCTGCGGGTTGGGGCTTCCGTCCAGGACCGCGCTGACCAGGATGGTGATGGTTTGGGCCACGCGGTCGAAGATCAAAAGCTCGTCCGCGATCAGGAAATACATCACCGGCGTCTTCAGGTCGTCCCGCGCCGGACGGGGCACGACCGGTTCGATGTCATGTATAAACTCGTAGCCGATGAAACCGACGGCCCCGCCCGCAAAGCGCGGCAAACCGGGGAGCGCGACGGACTTGAATCGCCGCATGACTTGTTCCACGACCTCCAGCCCGTCCCGGACGGTTTTGGCGCCATTGACGCCCGGGCCGGCCTGGACGGTGAATTGCGCGGTGATTTTGCCGTTCTCGATGACATCGACGCGCCGGCCCTGCTGGCGGATGACGGCGCGGGGATTGCAGCCCACGAAGGAATAACGGCCAATGTGTTCGCCGCCTTCGACGGATTCGAAAAGAAAAGAATCGCCCTGCCCGCAGATCTTGCGATAGGCGGAGAGGGGCGTTTCCAAATCGGCCAGAATCCGGCGCGTGACCGGGATGAGATTGCCTTGCGCGGCCAGTTTCAGAAATTCCGTTTGCGTTGGATAGTACACGGCTTCCACTGTTTTAAGGTTTACCCCATTCGACGGCGCAAACGCCATAGTGAAAGCGCGGTGTAAAACAGGACAATGGCGGCATAAGCCAGGATGCCCAAGCCGATGGCAAAGGGCACGGACTCCATCCCGCTGAAGCACAGCAAGGCCGCGCCGACCAGGCCGGTGAGGGCGGTCTCGCCCAGCAGACAAAGAAAAAAGAGGGGGAGCCGCGCGCGCGAAATCTGTTCCAGGAACCACTGCCGGTACGCCTCCTCGCCCATGGAACGCATGAGCCAGGCCGAATGGAAATTATGGGCCGCCACCAGCAAACCGGCGGTAATGACAATAATGGCGGTCAGCGGCCAAAACGCGAAGGCGAAGCACAACACGGCGTTGGCCAGCCCTCCGAGTTTCCAGCCCAATTTTTTGGCCAGCGGATTGCCTTCGAGCACGAGGTTGGGCGTGGCCAGCCAAGTGCTCAGAAAATCCATGCCCCGCGCAAACAGCAGCAGCGCCAGCATCGCGCAATAGCTCCGGCTGGCGAATGGAAGGAAGGCGCCGGTCATTTTTTCCCGTAAATTTCCGCGGGTGTTTGCAGTTGGGGTTCGGTGATGACGTCGCCCGCCCCGCCCTCCGCCACAGACCGGAAGAAACAGGAGCGATAGCCTTCGTGACAGGCGGCCCCGATTTGTTCGACCTGTATCAACAGCGTGTCGCCATCGCAATCGAAAGCGATGTCTTTGACCGTCTGTATGTGCCCGCTGGATTCCCCTTTCATCCAGAATTTTTGGCGCGAACGGCTCCAGAAATGGGTTTTGCCCGTGGCAATGGTGGCTTCGAGCGAGGCGCGGTTCATCCAGGCCATCATCAAGACGCGGCCCGAGGCCTTGTCCTGGATGATCGCGGGGACCAGTCCATCGGAATTGAATTTTATTTTGTCGCAGACATTCATAATTGCGGCATGGCGCGCCGCCTAATCTGGCAGAAACCGCGCCGGGAATAAAGAGAGAAACAAAACGGTCAGGATTGCCCAGGCGCGGCGGCGAGTTCCGGCGGGCGCACGAAGCGGGTGATAACGACATAGCCGACCAACAGGATGCCGATGGCAAAGGCGGACACGCTGACATAAAGCCATTGCAAAGGGGCCTGAAAGCGAAACTCAATGGTGTGCCGGCCCGGCGGCACGAATACCCCGCGCATAATATAGTTGCAACGCAGGACGCTGGCTGGCTTCTGGTCCACCCAGACGTTCCAATAGTCTCCGGTCCGATCATTGAGCAACAAGACGGCCGGCGTTTTCGCGTCGGCCTGCAGTGTGACATCTTTGGATTGATAACTGGCAATGGTGACCGTGCCCGGATCCGCTTCAGGCTGGGCCGGTTTCTGCGGAACCGGGGTGTCATTGGCAATGAGCACTGTTTTCGCCGGATCAAATTTCGACGAATTCAATTGCGCCAGCGCCGTTGTGTCATCGGTCATCTGCCAGTTGGAATAGAGCTTGGCGCGCGGCAGGGCCTGGGTAAATTCGATCAGCGCGACACGGCCGTAGTCATTGGTCTGGACCGTCAAATCACCGGCGTCCTCGATGGGCGTCCCCTCGTGTTTGGGGACGATGTCCATGAGCATCACATTGCGGAAGCTGTTTTTTGGTTCGGCCAGTTGGTTGAGTGCGGGCGTGACGCGCGCGTCCGCCAGAATATATCGCGTATTGGTCAGGCGCCACATGCGCACCGGGGGCGACAAATCTTGTTGGGACCAGCCGGCAAACGTGTTGATATAGTTCCTGTCCAGGTCCGGCAGGCGCGGCGCCTGGTCGATTTCCAGCGATTCGATGTTGTTGGCCAGGTAATCATTCTCCAGCCACCAATGGCAGAGCGCGCCAAGATTGCCGTCCCCGGGAATGTAACCTCCCGTCGGCGAGAACCGTGACATGACGCGGTGTTCCCAAGGTTCGTGCCTCAGAAAATCAACGACCGGGTTCATGCTGTACTTGTACTTGTAGTCATAATAGCGGACCCACGGCACATCGGCCCGGCCGAGGTCCAGGATCATAATGGCGCCGAGGAAAACCCAGGCCCAAGCCGCGCGGCTTCCGCTCCATGCGCCACTGAGGATGGCAATGACAACTCCCGCCGAGGCGGCGAAAAAGACGATGAACAAAACGACTTCCCGAATGCAGAAGGCCGCCATTTGCGGCGCCTGTTCGGAGGAAAATCCGTTGTGTTCCAAATGGCGAACCAAGTCGCTCTTGGAGGAACTCAAGATCAACAGACCCAGGACCGAAGCCCCCAGAACCAGCAGAGTTCCGATGGTCCATTTTTTGTCAAACCCGGCCGCTTTTTGCCACCAGCGCATGACATGTTGTGGCAGGCTCCCGGAGCGAATGGCCGCGCCCCGCATATAGCGGCGATGGAGCGCCTCCAAACCGAAGCCCGATAAAACAATCAGGCAGATGTTCAGGGGGTGCAGGAATTTAATCGCGTTGCGGATGTTGCCGAGGAAGGGCAAACGGGCGATGAATTGGTACAACCAGCCATGCCGGCCCCACGCGGCCAGCAGTGAAATCAGCGCCGCGATGCCCCAAAACCAGACCATCTGCCGCTCATTTTTCGAGTAGGGGCAATTGAGTTTCCGCCAGGAATTAAACAGGCCAAAGAGAGCCAGCAGACAAACCAGCACCCCGGTGTAATCGCCCGAACCGGTGTGCCGCCGTTGCATGTAGCCCTTGAGCTGATCGACGATCTGTTCGCGGGCGGACAGGTCGTTGCCGGCCATGACGTTTTGAATGTCAGGCTGCACCCCGAAAGAGGCGGCGGCGGCGGCGCGGGTCTCCGGATTGCCGCCTTCCAATTCATCCACACGAAGGTCTTCGCCAATCCTGCCCCAGTAGGCGCTGGCTTTGTTCGTGTCCGTCAGATAATCCTGCAGACGATACCCAAACAGACCCGGAATAACGAGGCGCAACGTTTCCAGCTTCGGAAAGCTCCATTGGGTGAGGAAGACCCAGTGTTCTTTCTTTTCCGCCGCGCTTTGCCCCCCGCGGGTCGTTCCCTTGATTTGCGTCCCCACCAGCGTGTAAAGGGTGCTGCAAGAAATCAAGAGCGCACAAAGCACCACCAAAGCCCCCAGGCCGATGGTCTTGGGAATTGCCCTGGCGGGGTTGGGCGCCGCTGTCAGGAAATAAAAGACAATAAAAATTCCCACATAGAGGCTCAAAATGGCTCCCACATCGAACCCCTCCATGACCACCATGCCGACGGACAGCCCGGCTATCGCGGCTTTGACCCACAGCGGACGAACGGAAGGGGAAACCCAAACAGCCAGGGTGATGAAAACCATGGCGGCAGCCACGTTCCATTGCCCCAGGCCCCAGCAAGCGTTGGAAAAGAAGTGCATGTTCAAACCCGCGCCCAGGCCGCCGACCACACACACCGGCGGCGCGAACCCCAACTGCCTGAAAAACAGCCACGCCCCAACGCCCAAAAACAGCATGGTCAACGGCGCGTAAATCTTGAGATAGATTTCCGGCGGAAAAATCATTTGCAAGAGCGCCGAAAACGACGGCGAGGAGCTGATGCCGGGGCCGCCAATATAGTAAAGGGTTTCCCAATGGCCGGCAAATGTCCCGGGCACGCGATTGGATGGGTCCAGCATCGAGCCTAGCGGATTGTCGTTGGACCAACAAACCTGGTGCGGCAGAAATCCCTGGTGACACAACACCGCCAAGGCGCCGCCCAGCACGATCAGCAGCATGAGCAAGCGGCCGTTCCGCTTGTTTTCCTTTGGAGCGGTTTGTTCTCCGTTCATAGCCATTTGCGGGAGGATACGCGGAAATTCAGCAAAGCCAACCGTTAAGTTGGAAAGGGACCCTGATTGACCGGGGCATCCCGGGCAAAATTCCGGACGAATTCGTCCACAAAGGTTTCGGCGATGAACGGGCGCATTTGCGGGCTTTTCAAAAAGGAATCAATGGCGGCCAGATAGCCCTCATACTCACGCCCGGACATGGTGGAAATGTAATCATGGAGCTTCTCATACGTGGGGAATTGGCGCTTGTCGATGAACGTATTCGCGGGGATCATATCCAAAACATTGGGCGCGCCCAAATAGATCGGCACGCATCCGGCGAAAAAGCAGTCGAACAGTTTTTCCGACAGGTAATCCTGTTCGACCGAATTTTCGTAGGCCAGGCAGAACCGGTACGCTTTCAAGGTCAGGTGTTTTGAAACCGTGTTCGGACCGATAAAGGATGGGAATCGTTTGAGCTTCAGTTTTTTAAACAATGGGATTCTGCGGTAGAAAAACCGCAACGGGAGATTCAAGGCTGACATCCTTCCGGTAAACAACGGCTTGTCCCACTCCGTGCCGATAAGGTCAAAGTCCCGGGCGGCATGCGATTCAAACCAGCGCACCGCGCGAATACGCTCGGAGTAAAGCTCGCGCGGACGGACGGAAAACATGAAGCTGTTAATCAGCACGCAGAGTTTCCGTTCATTAAACGGGCGCGACGGCGTCGGCTGCTGGAATTTATGCCCCGCGTGATAAAGTATGTATTTCCGGGGATTGGCGGCGCACAGATCCTTTTTCCAGGTCAGGACCCGCTGGAAGCGGGCATGGTTTTTGGGCTGATAATTGTCCGGGCGGATGATGGGCGGTTCGCAGAGGATCAAATTGAGGTCCGGATGCTTGAGGCGCAGCAGTTCCCGAAAGTGCTTGTTGAACTTTGTGGGATAATCGAAGAAGAACACCTTGTCGAACCAGGAGAGAGGTTGCATGTCAAGAGTGGCGACCTGGTGTCCCAACGCGCGCAAACTCCGCCCCATGACCACGGCGCCATAAGCCAGATCATCGCCCACGAGCGACTGGCACGGGCTGAACATGCGGTTCTGATTATAGTAGGTGTAGAAGTTCCAAAATCCGAAATTCATGCGTTCAAACAAATAAGTATAAAGCAACCCCGCGCTTTTGAAAGCACGAGTTTCATTGGCGCGGCCGCCGGGGGGCGCAAGTCAGTTTTTGAAAACCTTGCATTTTGCATGCATCCGCCTTCACCGCTGCGGTTTCCACCTTCGCCGCGACGGCTTCGGCGTGACAAGATGGCGCGACAGGCAAACAACTTTGCCTTTCAGTTTGAAAGGCAGCCCTGAAAGGCTTCGGCGCAGAGTTTTAATTTTCTCAAGAAGATCTGCCCCGGAAAAAACCGTGAAATTTTCGACATTTTGCAAAGTCATAACAAGTTGTCAGCAGGGAACTTACATAATTTGCAATTATTTACAGTTGACAATTGTCAGGCTGCGGCGCTCCGACCGGCAGTTTGACTGTCACCGGCGGACTGGTTTTCCCGGCCAATTCGCAATCGCTGGTGTACGACGCCGACGGGAACTTGACATTCGACGGCATTTGGATGTATGAATGGGACGCAGAGAATCGCTTGATTTCGATGAGCATGAACAACATTTATGGGATCGCCAATTCCAACATGCTTCAGCTCACGTTCGCCTACGATTACATGAATCGGCGCATCAGCAAGACGGTTTGGACAAACAACGGATCGGGTTTTGTTCCGCAATCAACCAACTACTTCATTTATGATGGGTGGAATTTAATAGCGATTTTTACTCCCTCGAGTGCGATTGAACAATCCTTCGTATGGGGATTGGATTTAAGCGGGATATTGGACCAAGCAGGCGGGGTCGGTGGACTGTTAGCGATAGCGAATTCGGGAACAAATTATTTCACGTCGTACGATGGCAATGGAAACATCACCGGATTAATTAATGGGAAGGATAAATCAACGAGCGGGCGATACGAATACGGCCCCTTCGGTGAAGTCATCCGCGCCACTGGACCTATGGCAAAGCTGAGTCCGGCTTGCTGGTGCGACAAGATTGGAGACCCGGAGACCGGCTTCGTTTACTATGGCTATCGCTTTTACAACCCAAGCACTGGACGATGGCTCTCCAGAGACCCGGCGGGAGAGGATGCCGGAGAGTTAAATCTTTACGGGTTCGTCTGCAACGGTCCTGTCAATGATGTCGATTATCTGGGGTTGATGCAGCAGCAATGGATAATTGATCAGGTTAACGCCTTGGATGCCGCTATTCGAAGTCAAACATGTTGTTGTACTAAACCGGGGATAAGCAAGGTCGCCGAGACTATCACCGGAAAGGCTTCTGGAACAGTGGTTACAGGGAATGCAACTGTGGAGGTTCAGGGCTGTGTGGAGAACGACATCGCCTATTACTGGTGGACTTGTTATGATGCCGCAGCGGAACGAAATCCATGGTTGCATAGTGATTGGAAAAATTATGGATGGTCCGCCGGTGGCTCATCCTATTCGGAAAGCGAATCGCCGAACTTTTGGGGTGGTCTTTTGGGGGCATTCGATCCTTATCATCTCGCCATGGATTCCATGGTTTCCTACACATACTGTGGCCCAGATGGGCATAGACACGCCACCTATAGGACATCCAACGAGTTGATGTTTACGTGGAACAAAAAGACCAAGTCATGGACTGGGCCATAGCGGAGAAATCACTTCTTTATGAGGAGAATTCTTTGGATTATAGCAATGGCTTTTCTGGTCGGTCTTTTGGCTCTGGGGGCTCGCTGGTTTGTTTATGCGCGAACAGAGACCGCATCCAACGCCTGTGTGAATAATTTGCGAAACATTGCCGCAGCAAAAAGGCAATGGGGGCTTGAGCAGCACAAGGCTTCCAGCATTCTGCCAACTTGGTCTGATATTCTTCCATACATAGGAGCCGGACCCACAGGGCAAATGCCACGTTGTCCAGACGGTGGTGTTTACACAATAGGACGAATTGGCGAGAATCCGACCTGTTCGATTGGCGGACCAAATCACACTCTTCCAGACGCCAAGTGATGTAACTATGGTTTGTGCGACATTCGGAGTGGAGGTAAAGGGGTGCTTCGCAAGCCGTTGATTTTCGTTTTATTCCGGGCTTTTCCAGGCTGTTTTGGCGTGACCGGATGCCGCCGTGTCTTTACGGAGTTTTCCCCGCTTCGGCGAGACTGAGGCGTTTGATTCCCCTTGAAAGACTACGCCTCAAACGTCTCAGACTCGCCGAAGCCCCGAAGTCAGTCTGGCCGTGTCGTCGTTGTCAACAGGATTGACTGTGGTGTCAAATTCCGATGGAAGCCTTCGGCAACAACAGTCGGCAACCAACAGCATGGCGTGTGCCACCCATTTAAACGGTGCCAAACGAGGTTGGCTTCCCAAGCCCGCCACAAGTTAGTGGCCCATAAGAGACGTCCGCTCTGCGAATTGTGGTCACGTTGCTTGCCTGCCTCGCCGCAATGGGGATTGCGGGATTGCAATGGCCGGGGCAAATGATAATATTTCTGCCGCATGATCTGGAGGGTCATTCTGTTTTGGCTCTTGGGCGCGGCTTTGAACGGCGCTTCCGCCAGCCTTGAGTCTGTGCCCCGCTTAAAACCGATTTGCGCCCTGGGACAAACGGCGCACCGCCCCAAATTTCGCCCAATTTAAATTGACTCGCGGTCTTTCCGGGGAAATTTTTACAAAGTGAGCGCAAAGCGGATCATCGTTGTTGGCGGCGGAATAATCGGCCTGGCCACGGCCCTGAAATTGTCCCGCCGAATTCCTGCCGCGCAAGTTGTTGTGCTTGAAAAGGAGGACGACGTCGCCCGCCACCAATCCGGCAACAACAGCGGCGTTCTCCACGCCGGATTGTACTACAAGCCGGGTTCGCTCAAAGCCCGGCTGGCGGTTTCCGGCATTCAGGAAATGGTGGCCTTCTGCAACGACAACGGCATCCAGCATGAAATCTGCGGCAAGCTGGTGGTGGCGGTGGACGATTCCGAACTGCCCCGCCTGCGCAACTTGTTCGAGCGCGGCCAACAAAACGGCCTGCAAGGCCTCCGCCTGCTGGACCGCCGGCAAATGCTCGAAATCGAACCGCATGTGGCGGGAATCGCCGCCGTTCACGTCCCCCAGGAAGGCATCGTGGACTTCATCCAGGTCTGCCACGCCTTGGTTAAAAAAATTGTGGAGGCGGGCGGGCGCGTCGTGACCCGCGCCCGCGTCAACAAGATTAAACCGCAAAACGGGGGATGGCTGGCGCGGACCCCCGCCGGCGATTGGGAGGCGGATTACGTGGTCAATTGCGCCGGCCTGCACTGCGATCGGGTGGCCGCCATGGCCGGTGAACAGCGCCAAGTCCGGATCATCCCCTTCCGTGGCGAGTATTTTAAAATCAAGCCGGCGCGGCAGCATCTGGTGCGCCACTTGATTTATCCGGTGCCCGACCCGCAATTCCCCTTTCTGGGGGTGCATTTCACGCGCTTGATCGGGGGCGGGGTCGAAGCCGGCCCCAATGCCGTGCTGGCCGGCGCGCGCGAAGGCTACCACAAAACCGACATTAACCTGTTGGACCTCTGCGACGCCTTGAGCTTTTCCGGCCTGTGGCGCTTCATGAACAAACACAAACGAATGAGTTGGGAGGAGATCAAGCGGTCGTTCAGCCGCAAATTATTTTGCCGGGCGCTGCAACGGCTCGTCCCGGAAATTCGCGTCGAAGACCTTGAACGCGGCGGCGCCGGCGTCCGCGCCCAGGCGATGTCGCCGGAGGGGGAGTTATTGCAGGATTTTTGCCTGGTGCGCCGTCCGCGCGCCCTGCATGTTCTCAACGCCCCCAGCCCCGGCGCGACCGCTTCCCTGGCCATCGGGGGTGAAATCGCGGGGCTTGTCGCCGAAGATTTCAGCACCGGCCCCGGCGGATAAGGGGATCACTCCCGCGCTGGCGGCAGCTTGGGCGGGAAAAGGGACGCGGCAATCTCCCGGATGGCAAAAAACGGCAGACGCAGGAGGTTGATCCAATGCGGATCCTCCTTGCGGACGGTCTGGATGGTTTTCATCAGCAACTTCGGGCTGCGCGCGCGCGCCGCGGCCAGTCCGTTCAACAAAACGGCCCGGCACGAGCAGAAAAACAGGCTGTCCCGCACCAGTTTGTCCCATTCATCCCGGAACATTTCCTGGACGGCTTTGTTATTCAGGCATCGGCGCGTGATATAATACCACGCCTCGATTTTGAATCCTATTTGATGCTGTCTCACCGTATGGCCCTCAGGAATGAAGCGCCAGGAGGATAATACTTCGTCAATGTAATAAAAATCCCAATGCGGCGCTATTTTCATGCACGTATCGACATCGCCGGCAAAATCGGCCTCGGCATCGAACGGCAATGTCGTCCGCAGCGCCTCGGCCCGGTAAAGTATCCCGCTGGGAACGCAGCACGGATAATCCGGCCCCGTTAAAAAATCCCGGAGCACCCGCTTCCGTTCAACCAGGCCGTCGCCAACCTGGTAGCGGTACCGGTATTTCATCATGCGAAAAATAAAAAACTTGGGGAAAATGCGCCGGTCATTCTCGTCGATCAACTCCATGGGCGCCGTCACCACGCCGACAGTGGGGTTCTTTTCGAACGCATCGGCCGCCAGCTCGAGAAACTTCGGTTTGATCAGGTCGTCATCCATCAAAAATTGCACATACTTTCCCCGGACAAAAGAGACGGCGCGAATGTGACTGGCCAGCGAGCCGATATTGCCGTTGTTGCTGTAATAACGGATGCGCGGGTCCTTGATTTTCGCCGCCATTTGGGCCGACTCCTCATTGGTGCTGTTGTCCGTGATGACGATTTCGAAATCCTGGCACGTCTGGGCCAGGCACGATTCGATGGTGCGGCGCAAGTATTCGGGCCGGTTGTAAGTGGGTATGCAAAACGTGGCCAGCGGCGTGTTCATGATTGGGTCAGGCCATCCAGCTTCTCCAGCCTTGAAACAAAGCCGGTGGCGGAAAAAAGGATGCCGCGGCGCGATAATTTCACGCTTGGATTGTGCGGGCGCATCGTGCCGCTGTCAAGTCAGGCAGGGGCGGTGATTTCAGTTGGGTTTCATCTCCGCCAGCGTTGGCGTAAGAATTTCTCTCCAGCCCCCGGCTTCCCGCTTTATTTCCTTCGAGATTTCAGTTGCCCCTGTGGCCGTCCTTGGCGTATCCATGACCCATGGTTCTGACCAATAAATTGCCCGTTCACCCTTGAACAAGCCCATCCCCCCATGAAAGTCGTTATACTCTGCGGTGGCAAAGGCACCCGTTTGCGCGAGGAGACCGAATACCGCCCCAAACCCATGGTTCCCATCGGCGACCGTCCCATCCTTTGGCACATCATGAAAACCTACGCCGCCCACGGCCACAAAGATTTCATCCTTTGCCTCGGCTACAAAGGCGACATCATCAAGGACTTCTTCCGCAACTACCTCTGGATGACCAGTGACGCCACCCTCCGCCTCGGACGCAAAGCCGGCGTCAAATTCCACACTCACCACGACGAGGAAGACTGGTCCGTCACCCTGGCCGACACCGGCGAGGACACCCTCACCGCCGGACGCCTCCACAAAATCAAACCCTACATCGGCGACGACCCTGAATTCTTCATCACCTATGGTGACGGAGTAGGCAACATCGACATCAACGCCTCATGCGCTTTTCATCGCCGGCACGGCAAAAAACTCACCGTGACCGCGGTTCATCCCCCGGGCCGTTTTGGCGAAATTGTCATTTCCCCCGAAGGCCGGGTCACGCAATTCAATGAAAAACCGCAAGCCGCCGAAGGCCGCATCAACGGCGGGTTCTTCGTCGCCTCCCGCGGCATTTTCGATTATCTGGACGCCTCTTGCGAACAGGTGATGTTCGAGCAAAAACCCATGCGGACCATGGCCGCCGACGGCCAATTGATGGCTTTTCTCCACGACGGATTCTGGCAGCCGATGGACACCTTCTCCGAGTTCAACCTGCTGAACCGATTGTGGGCGGAGGGCAAAGCCCCCTGGAAAATTTGGTAAAATGGACAAAATGAGAATCTTGATTACAGGCAACTTGGGCTATGTCGGGCCAAACGTCATCCGCCAATTGCGCCAGACCCGTCCCGATGCTGAATTGATCGGCTACGACACCGCCTTTTTCGCCAGCGCCGTGACCTCCGTTGGCCCGTTGCCGGAGCGCGAGCTGAACGCCCAGTATTTCGGCGACGTCCGCGCCATTCCACAATCTCTTTTCGCCGGCGTGGACGCTGTCATCCACCTGGCCGCCGTCTCCAACGACCCAATGGGCAAGGCCTTTGAAGAGGTCACCATGCAGGTCAACCATCTGGCCAGCGTGGCCGTCGCCCAAAAAGCCAAAAAGGCCGGCGCCAAAACTTTCGTCTTCGCCTCCAGTTGCAGCGTCTATGGTTTTGCCGAGGACGACGCCCGCACCGAAGCCTCCAGCCTCAACCCCCTGACCGCCTACGCCCGTTCCAAAGTGGCGGCCGAAAACGACCTCAAAAACCTTGCCGGCAAAAATTACAACATCTCCTGCCTGCGCTTTTCCACCGCTTGCGGCATGAGCCCGCGCTTGCGCCTGGATCTGGTCCTCAACGATTTTGTCGCCAGCGCCCTGGCCCTTAAACAAATCAACATTCTCAGCGACGGCACCCCGTGGCGCCCCCTCATCGACACCAAAGACATGGCTCGCGCCATGGACTGGGCCATCAGCCGCGAAACCGCCAACGGCGGTCCATTCCTCATCGTCAACGTCGGGGCCGACTCCTGGAATTATCAGGTCAAAGACCTTGCCCTTGCCGTCCAGCGCGCCATGCCCGGCGTCGAAGTTTCCATCAATCAAAACGCCGCCCCCGACAAACGCTCCTACAGAGTTGATTTTTCCCTCTTCCGCAAACTCGCCCCCCAACACCAACCCATCCACGATTTGGCCGGCACCGTCCGCGAACTCAAATCCGGCCTCGAGGCCATCGGTTTCGCCGACTCCAATTTCCGCGAATCCCGCCTCATCCGCCTAAAAATGTTGAACAACCTCAAGGCGGCCGGTTATATTGGGGACGACCTGTATTGGAAGTAGTTTCGAGACTCAAGCTCTTATGACGCCGACTCTCGCCGAGCTGAAAACTGAAATCCTACGCCTGGCCAAAGATTTCTCGCGCTTGGCCCACGCCGCCAACCGTCCCGGCCGCGAAACCCCGGACAACGTCCGCTGCCCCCCATTCCTCCCCGGCCAAACCACCGTTCCCTACGCCGGCCGCGTCTTTGACGAAAACGAAGTCGCCGCCGCCGTCGCCTCGGCGCTGGATTTTTGGTTGACGCTGGGCAAGGAAGGCGAGGCCTTCGAGAATGGCCTGGCGGCGTTTCTGGGCGTCAAAAAAAGCATCCTCTGCAACTCAGGCTCCTCCGCCAATTTGCTGGCGGTCTCCGCCCTCTCCAGCCCCAAGCTCGGCCGCCGCCGCCTCAATCCCGGCGACGAAATCATCACCGCGGCCGCCGGCTTCCCCACCACCGTCGCGCCCATCGTCCAAAACGGGTTCATTCCCGTGTTTATTGACAGCGACCCCGTCACCCTCAACGCCAAAGTCGAACAACTCGAAGGCGCCTATGCCGCGGGAAAAACCAGGGCGGTGATTTTGGCCCACACGCTGGGCAACCCGTTCCAACTGGCGGACGTGGTGGAGTTTTGCAAAAAACACGAGCTGTGGCTGATCGAAGACAATTGCGACGCCCTGGGCTGCGCTTACGACGGGAAGTTGACCGGAACATTCGGCGATCTTTCCACCCAATCCTTTTATCCGCCGCACCACATGACCCTGGGCGAAGGCGGCGCCGTCAACGTCGTCCACAGCCTCAAATTCAAAGCCATCATCGAAAGCTTTCGCGACTGGGGCCGCGACTGCTGGTGCGCCAGCGGCATGGACAACACCTGCGGCAAACGCTTCAACTGGCAGTTGGGCGAACTGCCCAAAGGCTACGACCACAAATTCACCTACTCCCATTTCGGCTACAACCTCAAGCCTCTCGACATCCAGGCCGCCATCGGCAGAGTCCAGCTCCAAAAACTCCCCCAATTCATCCAGGCCCGCATCGCCAACTGGAACCACCTCCGCCAGGGCCTCCGCGACCTGGACTCTGTTTTCGACTTCATGCTTCCCACCCACGCCACCGCATGGTCGCCCGAAGGATTTGCCTGGGACAACTCCGGCCATCAAACCGTCTGCT
>Ga0326728_10017386_pt1 | contig 14425 bp, 9 predicted proteins | sample MB3enrmetagenome_FD_207602 | JGI IMG/M metagenome (GOLD analysis project Ga0326728, IMG submission 207602) | Lab enriched peat soil microbial communities from McLean, Ithaca, NY, United States - MB31MN | ecosystem: Environmental > Terrestrial > Soil > Wetlands > Peat | place: USA: New York...
AATGCGCGGTTAATCGCCTCCGAGTCCTGCTCAAAGATCGCCCTTGCAATCTCCGCCGCCAGATCGTGCTTTGGCCGCCCTCCGGGGTTGCCGCTTTGCCCCGGCTTCCAAGGCCTTAGATTCGCATTGCGTCCTGTCACTGTTCCCTCACTGTTCTGAGTGAAGGCGCGCGCCTCCGCTTGCCGCTATTGTGGCACACAAAACGAACCGAGCGACTCGCGCCCCCATAAGGCCCAGAATCGGACTGTGTACCAAACTGTGTACCACGAAACGCGCTATTGTGACCAAACACGCGCTAGGAGGATTTCCGGGCAAACGAAAAGCCCGTTGATTTAACGGGCTTTAGCGTCAAATGGCTGGTAGCGCTACCGGGAATTGAACCCGGGTTTTAAGATTGAGAATCTCACGTCCTAACCCCTAGACGATAGCGCCGTGCCGGGGCAGCCGTCACCGGCCACTCATCTACTCTAACAAAAACTCTGGGCGATGCCAAAGACCACGCCCGTTCAACTGGGAGCGGTCTCGATTTCTATTTCCTCTCTCAAGAGAACCGCGCCGCCATCAGCGCAGCAGCGCGGAAGCCGCCCACAGCACAGGCGCCTGTCCGTGGAAGTCGCCGGTCCGGCGGGGTCGCGCCAGGTAGTAGGCCAGATCGTTCTGCTTGCCCGTGCCGGCGCACACCTGGGTGACGTCCTGATTCTGATCGATGTAGCCCACCACCGCGAGCCATCCCTTGCGGGCCGCCGGGCCGTAGGTTGCGGCATCCAGCCAGCCCATCTTGACGCCGGTAATCATGGCGAAGGCGAACATGGCGGAGCTGGAACTCTCAGGCCAGGCCTCATCGTGGTCAATCAACTGACGCCACATTCCGTCCTTGCCCTGGTAACGCAGCAGCGCCGCCATCATGCTCCGGTAACCTGCCAGAATGCGGGCCCGCTGGGGATGATCCTGGGGCAAACCCCTGAGCATTTCGGCCATGCCCGCGGCAAACCACCCGTCGCCCCGGCCCCAGAAGAAGGGCACGTCCGGCGCGTGATAGAACAGGCCGTTCGGCTGCTGCAGCTTGTCCAGGTAGGCAACCATCTCCCTGGCGTCGCGGTCCAGATACATGCGGTCTCCGGTGGCGCGGTAGGCCTCCAGTTGCAGAATGGTAAGCATGTACATGTCGTCGACCCAAAAGCGAGTCTCGGAGGAGAGGCCATCGGGTTGAGGGTTCTCCCACTGACGGTCGGCCCACCACTTTCCATACGACAGATACGCCGGATCCTTGGTCTGAATGGCGATCTCAAGGGGGACGATGCCAAAGATGGAGTCGTCCACATGACGCCGCTGCGGAATCCGCGCCGCCTCGGCTCCGCCCGGCATCAGCGGCTCGAACTTGCGAATCAGCTCCTTTTGCAAGGTGCCGTCGTGGGTGAGCTGCGCAAAGGTCAGCGCGCCGTACCACGTGGCTACCTCGGAGTAATGAATCGTGGGGGTGTATTGATGCCCGCTGGCGGCAAAGTGCTCGGCCAGGTTCTTGCCGACCTCCTGGGGCGAGGCGCCCTTCGGCCAGTTAGTGAAATAGTCGCCGCCCTGCGCGAACGCCGGGATGCCCGAGGCGAGAACGAGCGCGCCCAAGAGCAACGCTTGGCTGAGTCTTGCGCCTTGCTTCATTCAGAGTCTCCAATCCGGTTTGGTATCGTTTTCATACTTCCCTGTTTCACTACACCCAATGACTCCGGCGGGGCCGGCAGCGTAACTCCGTCATTTGCGGCGTCTTCACTTGGGAGGCGGCTTGGGCGCTGGCTTCTTCTTTGCCGGGCTTGAGACGCCCATACTCAGCAGGAAGAAGCCGAATCCCTTGCGCAGCGAGTCCATCACGCTCATGCTTCCACTCCCCTCCCAGGTTCATGCCGTTAAGCGCGCATCGAACGACTGGACAGCGACGGAGAAACCTACTTCTTTTGCGGGACCATCGCCTGCGATTTTATCAGGGGAGAGGCCGCTGCGGCAGGCGCAAGAGCCGGCAGAGCCTTGGCGTGCAGGATCTCTACGGCGGCCGCGGGCAGAGGCTTGTCGGCATTGGCCAGCAGCAGGCTCACCTGCCAAATCTGGGTATCCGTAAGCACCTGGTTGTATGCCGGCATGCCGGTAAGCCGGATGCCGTTGGCCACCTTCCAGTATGTCTCGGCGGGAGGGTCGTCGCTGACCCCTATGACTTCGCTGCGTTGGTGCTTCTCCCACAGCGGGGGCGCATCGGGATACATATGAACGCCAAACGTGGAAGGCTTGCCGTGAAAACCGTGACATACTGCGCACTGGTCGCGGTAGACCTCCGCTCCGGCCGTAAGGTTGTTCCCGTCCGCGGGAATGGGTACGGTGTTCACACGCTCGCGGTCGATGCGTGCATGCAGCGGCACCCCGGTGAGTAGCTGTTCCTGAGGGAACGGCGGATCGGCGACGGCCACCGGCACACGGCCAAAGTACAGCCACGCCACCACGGCGACGGGCGCCAGAATGACTCCCAAAACAACCCCTAGAAAGACTCTGCCCATATTCGCGACCGCCTCCGCTGCAGTTCATCGTAGAGCATTTTTCAGCTCCTGGCGCGGATTAATGCCATCGATTACGTTACAAGGGGTAGCAGGAAAAGAAATGCTGGACAATGCCAGTTGGATTTGGCACTGTTTGGCTCATGCCCCACCGGCCCGCCGCGGCGGGCGGCGGCGGCCATTCCCCAACAAGAGACAAGGAGACTCCCCTATGGCAGATCATTCGAGGATGAAACTGGGCCGCAAGGCCATCAAAACCGACACCCGAACCTTGGCGTTTGGCGATTACCTGACGCCGTCGCTTCCGCCCCCGCCCCCCGCGGTCGATTGGACCAAGGGAATCGCCAGTTGGGGCATGATGCTGAACGACACGCTCGGCGATTGCACCATCGCCGGATGCGGCCACGCCGTGCAGGTGTGGACCGCCAACGCAGGCAGCGAGGTCACCGTCCCCGACTCCGCAATTCTAGCCGCCTATGAGGCCTGGGATGGCTACAATCCCGCCGACCCATCCACCGACCAGGGCGGCATTGAGCTGGACGTGCTCACCGACTGGAAGAAGAATGGGCTTGCCGGCAACGCTCTGGTGGCCTTTGCCGATCCCAAGCCAGCTAACCTGGTTGAGGTTCACCAGTCCATCGCCCTCTATGGCGGCGTCTATATCGGCCTGTCCCTGCCCCTCACGGCCCAGACCCAGGATGTGTGGGATGTGGTGCCCCACGGCGGCGCAAAGTCCAAGCCGGGCAGCTGGGGCGGGCATTGCGTCTACGTCCCCAAGTACGACCAGCACGGATTCACCTGCATTACCTGGGGCCAGTTGAAGACCATGACCCTGGCCTTCTGGAAGGAGTACTGCGACGAGGCCCACACGCTGCTCGGACAGGGCTGGCTCACCGCCAACGGCTCCCCCGCCGGCTTCAACCAGGCGCAGTTGCTGACCGATCTGGGCAACATCAAGTAGCGCAAAAGAGCAGCGAATCGGCCGCGAGCGCGTCCAAACCTGTGCCGGTTCACCCACAACCCTCCCCCCAGGTGGTTTAATACCTAATGGGGGGAGCGCTGCCTAGAGCGGTGGTGTGCTTCCGTACTCCCGTGGAGGTAACCCGAAACCGATGCACTCTTTCCGCCGTCTTGCCCTTCTGCTGGCGCTGCTTTTGCCAGCCCTCTCCCTACTCCGGGCTGAAAGCTCGAGTTCGAGCAGCAACCCCGCAACGCCAACTGCAAGCCAGGACTCCCAGGGCCAGGCGCAGCAGCCCCCTCAAACCCAATCTCAGCCGCAACTCAGCGTGCAGGCCCGCATCAAGGCCCGCCGCGAGCAGCGGCGCGTCACCGCCATCCACGAGATCTACGATCATCTTTACGAGGGCTATCTGGGGGCGGGCTACCTGCGCTTTACGCCTGGCGCCACCCTGCAGCGCGTCAACGAGTACGACTGGAACGGCGGCTTTACCCGCTACTTCAACGAGCGCCTGGGGGTGACAGTCGACGGCCGCGGCTACTACGGCACTCCGTTCATTGAGCCCATGCAGGGCGATCCCCCCGCGGGCAGCGTGGGCCTGACAAAACCGGCCATCAGCCAGTATGCCGCCTTGATTGGTCCCACCTACCGCTTCTACCTCCAGCCCAGATACTCCATCTCCGGGCGGGTGATGGGCGGCTATGCGCAAGGCAACTTTACCGGCGACACCAACGGATATGGAACCCTTGGAGTTCTCTACCCAGACGCTTCCACTTATGCCGCCAGCGCCGCCATGGTCGTCGAGTACAATTTGTCGCCGAGCATCGGGCTGCGGGTTGCGCCCGAGTATTTCCTCACCGGCTTCGGTTCCACCCTGCAGAACAACCTGGGCTTCACGGCCGGGATTGCCTACCGGTTTGGCAAGCAGTAATTCGGCAGGGATCGGGGACAGTTAGAGAGCCACCGGAAAAGTCGATCTCGCGAAGGGGTAGGGACGGATCTCCCATCCTCGATCTGCCCATAAAGAATGAGCGCCGCATTCCTTGTGTGCCGTGCGGGTGCGGCGCAGCCGGCGCTCCAGAGCTCTTATAGCTGGGTGAATGGCGGACCTGCCCACCCAGACATTCCCGCAAATTCATTTCGCTGACTCGCGTCAACGGCGAGAAAATCTTCGATGCGTGCGCGCAAGACAACACCCCCTGCGCCTAACGCATTTTCTGGCATTACGGCCCCGATGAAACCAGGGGCAAGAAATGGATCCGGGCCGATCTCCATACTGGCGATCGCACGCCCCCGTTTCGGAAAGAGCATGCGCTGCTGGCTGGGAAATGGGAGATGGTCGGTCGGGTTAGCAAAGCCGGAGGGTGTCCCACCCTTTCCGCAGAAAAAAGCGGAAAGGATGGGGCACGGAGATGGCACAATAGCAAGCGGTCAAGAACCTGTTCCCTATTCCCTATTCCCCGCCTTCCCTATCCACTGATCTACCCAGTCGTTCACCGTCTTGTACCAGAGCTGGGAGTTCTGCGGCTTGAGCACCCAGTGGCCTTCGTCCGGGAAGTAAAGCATCTTGCTGGGCACCTTGAGCCGCTGCAACGCGGTGAAGAGCTGGAAGCCCTCGCTCACGTCGAGCCGGTAGTCGAGCTGGCCGTGAATCACCAGCGTGGGCGTCTTGAAGTTCTTGGCCGAGAGCGCCGGCGACCACTTGCGGTAGGGATTCTGCGCATCGGGCTTGCCGTAGTAATCCCAGGGCTTGCCCTTGAACTCCCACTCGTTGAACCATAACTCCTCGGTCGTTCCGTAGGCCGATTCGGGATCGAACATGCCGTCGTGGCTGACGATGCACTTGAAGCGGTCGGTGTGGCCCAGCACCCAGTTGGCCATATAGCCGCCGTAGCTTGCGCCCAGGGCGCACTCGCGCGTCTTGTCAATGAAAGGATAGTGCTGCTCGGCGTAGTCCAGGCCCTGCATCAGATCGGTAAAGGGCTTGCCGCCCCAGTCGCCGTTCACTGCGTCGACGAACGCCTGGCCGTAGCCGGTCGAGCCGCGGGGATTGATCATCACCACCACGTAGCCGTTGGCGGCAAAGAGCTCGGCGTTCCAGCGGTAGCTCCACGCATCGCCCCACGCGCCCTCCGGCCCGCCGTGGATGAGGAACTTCAGTGGATATTTCTTCGCGGGATCGAAGCCCGGCGGCCGGATGATGAAGCCCTGGACTTTGGTTTTGTCAGCAGCGGTGAACCAGAAATCTTCCATCCTCGGCAGGTCGAGCTGGGCGAGGAGGGCGTCGTTGAGATGGGTGATCTGGTGAGGAACATACTGCTTGCGATCATCAGAGGCCTTATCAAAATCGACGACAGCGACCTCCGACGGGCGTGCGGCCGTCATCAACGAACCTACAATCCACTCATTTCCATGGTCGCGAATCGGCGTGGCCTGAATCCCGCTCCATTCGCCTTCGATGTTTTCGAATGGATGTAGGTCGCCGCTATCGATTCCTATGGAATAGAGCGAAGCCTTCCCCCTCACGCCGGAAATGAACTGTATGTACCTCGAATCGTCCGCCCAAACAAATTCATCCAACCAGTTGTCGAAATTCACAGCCGCCAAGTTCGGGAGCTTCGCATCCTTTAGCAAGTTCTTGGTGGTCTTTGCCGCGCGGTCGTAAATCATCAGCCGGAACTTGTCGCTCTCATAGCCAGCCCGCGCCTGCGAGCGCCAGGCCAGATACTTGCCGTCGGGCGAGTAGGCGGGGTTGAAGTTGCCGCCCAGCGAGGTTGAGACCGGGACCGGCTTGGCTGCCGGGTTGGTCAGGTCGAGGGTAAAGATCTTGGCGCTGATGCTCGTAGCCGGCTCGGGGTCGAGGTTCTCGGTGAAGGCCAGCTCCCTGGAGTCGGGCGCAAAGGCGCAGCCGCAGCCGCCGCCCTCGAGCGAAAACGGGGGAACGTCGTGGGGATCGTTGGGCGTAAGATCGCGTATTCCACCTCCTTCAACCGAAATGAGAAAGAGGTGGCTGCGCTTGTCGCCGGTGTAGCGGTTCCAGTGGCGATAGAGCAGGTGAGTAAAGATCTGCGCCTTCACCTTGCTGTCGGCCAGCGCCGCGTCGCGGTCGTAGTTGCACTTCCACCCCACGGACGAAGACCTGTCCGTGGGGACCCCGGAATCTCCAACTCCGCCGTGCGCCGTCGCGATTGCCGGGCAGTCCGGATAGACCGGCGCGGTGAAGAGGATCGACTTGCTGTCCGGCGACCAGATGGCGTTGTCGATGCCCAGGTCGAGGTTGCTGAGCTTGCGCGGGCGCGCGGTCTCGCCGGTGGCGGCGTCGAAGTCGGCCTGCCAGATTTGCTGCGCGCCGGTGCGGGCGCTGAGGAAGAGGATGCGCTTGCCGTCGGGGGCAAATTGCAGGCCGCTGTCGCCGGGATGGGTCACGGCGATTCGCTGCGGCTGGCTGGACTCGGACCCAGTAGCCGCAATCGCCTGCATCCACAGCTCCGCCGTTTTGGTGTTCTGCTCCAGATTCACGGTGGTGACGGAGTACGCCAGCCACTTGCCGTCCGGCGAGACGGCGGTATCGCCCAGCCGCTTCATCTTCATCATGTCCTCAAAGGTCATGGGGCGCTTGGGCTGTGCAGATTGGGCTGCCTGGGCCGGACATGACGGAGCGGCAATAAAAGCGAGTGCGAGAGAGAGAATGAGCCTGGTAATACGCATGGGGTTCCCTATCCGCGCGAAAAACGATATCGATTGCGCGAAGAAGAAGTTTACACCGGCTGCCCCGCGGCTGTTCCGAGGCGGGTATCCGTTCCCAGGGCAATCGCACGAAGAGAGATCGAGAGCGCGACTCGGGTTCGTACCGCCCCTCCGGGGCGGGAACCTGCACCGGAAACCTGTTCCCAGGGCGAAGCCCTGGGCTATTCTCAACCCTCCCTCCGCGAGGAATCGCAGTGCTTTGCCTGTTCAGGAGGCAAAGGGAGCCGGTTTCTGCAATAGAGGACTTTCACGCGATTGCCCTGGCGTGCGGAGGGGCTGGTGCCGCTTTGGTTCCTCATGCGTCTATAGGCTCAGAAGTTCCGGCAGAGATGCTTTTCACCACGGACCGCTCCAGCCATTTACAATTCTTAGAGCGGAGCCCGGCGTGAACCGGCGCACCGGAATCGACAAGCTCGTTGCCAGCCGGACGGTTGTGCAGTCGTGAGGTTCAGGACCGAATGAAGAAGATCGCTTTAATTGCATTCCTGCTGGCCGTGTGTGTGGCAGCAGGCCGCGCTCAGGAAAGCCGTCAGGACATCAGCATCAGTGGAATGGGGCTGGTCGAGCCGTTCATTGCCTCGTCCACCGACGTTCAGGTGCACTCCACCACGGGTTATGGCGCGTTGGCCAGCTACCGTTTCATGCTCACGCCTTCGAGCGCCTTCGAGGGCAACTACGGAATTATTTACCAGAACAGGATCAACTACGCCGAACCCAATTTTGGACCGCTGGGAATCACGATTCTGACCCGCACCCAGGAGATTTCCGCGGCCTACGTGCATACCTTCTACTACCGCAAGTTCAATCCGTTTGTTGAAGCCGGGCCGGGCGCATTGATATTCCTGCCCATTGTCAACAGCGGCACCACGGTCTTGGGCGCAAAGCAGCAGACCGGCGTCGGCGGCATGTACGGAGCCGGGATTGCCTACGAAATCAGCCCCAGCTTCGATATTCGCGCGGAATATCGCGCGTTTGTCACCAAGGTTCCCAACTTTGGCGACCCCGGCGGCTACAAGTTCGACACCAACAAGTGGTACAACATCTTCACGCCGGCGGTCGGCGTGGCATATCACTTTTAGGCATTCCGATCCGGGGTTGACGAGCGGAGCGGCAAGAGAGGACGGGCAAAAGCCCGTCCCCTCTTGCTAGAGCTCATTCAAAACCGATCCACTTCAAGGCTTTTTGCGCAGGCCTCAATCCATTCGATTGGAAGAGCCCCCGGTTTCGCCCTTTCAATTACCCACAATTCCCGCACCCATTGATGACCCCCAGTTGAAGATCGACAAAGCGCGTTGACCCTCTCCGGATGGTTTCGTTGCCGGGCGGAGGATCCGAGTTGCGCGCAGGTAGCCGCCCAGGTGCGCCAGCTGAGTCAGGTAATGCGAGAGAGAGCGGGGCCGAGATTGAGCGGTGGGTTTGTCGTTCACCAAGCGATCTAAAATGCGCAGTTCCAGATCCGTGAAGACCAGTTCGGGATCGGTATCCGGATCGATGCGATTTGTCAAGGCGAGCCAGATAGAGTTCTTGGATGGGTCAAACCCGGGTATTGCTCAAGGTGCCGGCGCTAGAGCAAAACCAAAGTGGACGTGCCCCAGCAAGGAGTGTGCGAGGCGGCTTCTTCTTGAGGAAAAAGCCACTTGGCGTCGTGCTTCCTGGGTACACCCACTCTGGTTTTGCTGTACCCCGTCAAGAAGATCGAGACCGACAATACGGCCCAATCGAATAGGCCATGCTGAAGTTTGGCATGGAAATGAACCTGTTGGAGCCGAAAGGCTGGAAGTGGACAGAGCCAGACGGACTCCTGGCAACAATTGCCGGCCTTCTCGGCGCGCGGGGCGGCTATTTCGCCTCGGCCTTCCTGGCAGTGAAGGTTCCCGATACGCTCATGGGATCGACGTTCACGGTGCCGCTCAAGGAACCATCCGGCGACATGGTCCCCGAGTAAGTCAAGGTGAGAGGGTCGCCGTTGTATTCGCCACCATGGCTGAATGTTGCCTTCTCCCCGTCGACTGTCCCAGTGACCTCATGGGATTTGCTTTCACCCTTGCAGGAGCCGGTTATCCTGTTCTCCTGAACAGTCAGGACACAAGCCTCGTTCAGCGGATAGCCTTGGATATCGCCGGTGATGGTCCAGTTTCCGGTGCCTATCGCGCGTGCGCCGGAAGAAGACGCAGGCGCGGATGCAGGAACGGGCCTCTGCGCAGCCAGCGCCGCTATCAAGTCCAGCCGCGTCTTCCATGGATCGGCCATAGCGACCGGACCCTGCGCAATTGTGAAATTCATCAAAGTGTCAGCCTTGGGATCGAAGGATGGCCACTGCGGCAGGCCCGCGCCGGAGGGGTTGCCTGTTTTGCCAAAGTTCACCCAATATGCATTGGCTTCTTCTGCCAACGCCTCATCCTGCGGCGTGAGTTTGTCCTTGTAGGCAGCCTTGACAGTGTCGAAGGCATACGGGATCTCCGTCGCATGGGGAGCGCCGGGAAACTTGTCGCGTATCGATGCGGCAACGTAAGAGAATCGGTACTCAAACGCGGGTAGGCCCTGCTCTGCCACCGTTTGCGCCACGAACCGCGCCGGTTCCACCATCATTTGGTCCGAAGCGATTCGAATACCCACCAGGAATGCATTATTGGAATGCTCGGGATTGAAGGCGGCTTTGGCTGTATCCGCGTCAGCGCCAAAGAGCGCGAAGACCGCTTCCATCGTCCGGCCGCGCGGAAATCCGATATCCAAGCTATTGGCGCCAATCAACACCGGAACCTTCGCCCAACGGCCCGCCAGCAGCGCGGTTTGGGGGCTCTCGCGAACGATCATGCCATCGAGCATGGGGCCTGAATAGGTTGCGGCCGCCGGTCCCATGGTTGCCATGTTCAACCCCGCAACCACCTTCTCCGCAGGCAGCTTGCGCAGCTCAGCCAATGCCTCTGGGCCGGTCCCGGCGATGCCGGCGCTCTCAGCGAATTTCACGCCGATCGCTTCAGCGGAAGGCATGCCTTGCGGCGAAGTCTTGCTCAGGTAGCGCGGCCCCATGAGCAGGTCGCGTCCGCCTCCCGACTCCACGATCGCCCTCTGGAAAAGCCCCTGGGAAAGCGGCGATGTCAAGAGAGTAAGAACCGATCCTCCACCCGCGGATTCGCCGAGGATTGTCACTGCGCTGGGGTCTCCGCCAAATGCACCGATATTCCGCTGCACCCACTTCAGCGCGGCAATCTGATCCATGTAGCCATAGTTGCCGTGCGGCTCATCGGGGTACTCCGCCGTGAGCGCGGGAAAACCAAAGAAGCCGAATCTTCCCACGCGATAATTGAAGCTCACAAAGATTACGCCGTGCTCCGCGAAGTGCGTTCCATCGTAAACCTGCGGGGAGCTTCCTCCATTGACAAAGCCGCCACCGTAAATCCAGACCATCACCGGCAGCTTCTTTGCGCCGTGTGCGGCGGGAACCCAAACATTCGCATAAAGGCAATCTTCGCTGAGCCCGCCCGCGCCTACAGGGGCAGCGTCGGATGGAAAGGGAAGCTGCATGCAATCGGGGGCGTAGTCAGTGGCAGCGCGTATCCCCGCCCATGGTGTGACGGGCTGCGGGGCACGCCAGCGGAACTGGCCCACGGGAGGCGCGGCAAACGGTACGCCCTTGAATGCCACCACGCCGCTCTGCGCCGAGCCCTTCAACTTTCCGGATTCCACTTTAACGAGAGTGCTGTCTGAAGCCGCCCAAACCGGCATAGACATCAAGAGAGCGCCCGAGAACAAAAATGCAAATCTGCGTACTTCTCTGCGAACTGTCATAGGTCTCAAATCAAAGCTGATTCCTTGGGAATCTGTTCTTGCTCCCGCGGCGTCATTCCGCCGCGAGATGCAACGGGAATTGTTTCTTCGACAAAATGGAAGATCCTCGATCCCCGAGGATCTTCCATTTTGGTGTCAACTGCAAAACTTAAATCTCCAGGTCGACCAGCGCATAGCCCAGGCATTTTGCATGAGCGTGCAGAGCCTCAGTTGCTGAACAGAAGAACGCCGGCCGGCTTCTCGTCGGCAAGTGATTCGTCGGCGCTCACCGGGCGATAGAAGAGCTGGTTGGCATCGAGATAGACCTCAAGGAAGGCTGGACGCGCGGAGATGCTGCCGGCGATCAGGGCTTCCGACAGAGGATCTTCGACGTAGCGCTGCAGCGCGCGGCGCAAAGGACGGGCGCCGTAGCTGCGGTCGACAAGTGTCTTGTCGAGAATCCACTTCTTGGCTTCCTCGGTGACGGAGATGGTGATGGCCTTCTGCGCCAGATTGGCGTTGAGCTGCTGGACCAGCAGTTCGACAATCTGAATCAGGTCGCCGTCCGACAAGGACTGGAACAGAATCACTTCGTCCAGGCGGTTGAGGAACTCGGGGTTGAAGGTCTTCTTTACCTCCTGCCTCACCAGCTCCTCGATCTTGTCGCTGACAAGGTCCTCGCGGTCGCTTTGGAAGCCGAGGCCCTGCTTCTTCTGCAGATGCCGCGCGCCGATGTTCGAGGTCATGATGAGGATGACGTTCTTGAAGTCGACGGTGTTGCCCAGACCGTCGGTCAACTGGCCGTCCTCAAACACCTGGAGCAGGATATTGAAGACATCCGGGTGCGCCTTCTCAATCTCGTCGAGCAGGACGACCGAGTAAGGAGAGCGCTTAACGCGCTCGGTCAATTGGCCGCCCTCTTCGTAGCCCACATAGCCTGGAGGCGACCCGATGAGCTTGGACACGGAGTGTTTTTCCATGAACTCCGACATATCGAAGCGGATGAGGGCCTTGTCGGAGCCGAAGAGGAAGTTGGCCAGGGTGCGGGCCATCTCCGTCTTGCCCACGCCGGTGGGGCCGAGGAAGAGGAAGCTGCCAATGGGCCGCGCGGGCGACTTGAGGCCGGCGCGGGAACGGCGGATGGCGCGAGCCAGCGCCCCGATGGCCTTGTCCTGCGAGATGACGCGCTTGTGCAGCTCTTCTTCAACGCGCAGCAGCTTCTGGGTCTCTTCTTCCTTGATGCTGGTCACCGGAACTCCGGTCCAGCGGCTGACCACGTCCTCAATGTCTTCGCGGCCGACAATGCCGGCGGCGGAGTCGTCGAGGTGATACTTGTCGCGCAGGGCGCGCAGGTTCTCGCGCTCCTTGCGCTCCTCGTCGGAGTAGAAGCGGGCCTTCTCGAACTCATGGTTGGCAATGGCCGAGTCCATGCGGTGGACAATGAACTTGATGCGCTTCTGGACCTCGGTGATCTCATCGGGCAGCGAGGTCTGGCGGAGCTTGACCCGCGCGCCGGCTTCGTCGATCAGGTCGATGGCCTTGTCGGGCAGGAAGCGGTCGGGGATATAGCGGTTGGAGTGAGAGACCGCGAACTCCACGGCGGCATCGGTATAGCTGACGGCATGGAACTTCTCATAGCGGTCCTTGATGCCGTGGATGATCTTGATAGCGTCGGCCTCGTTGGGCGGAGGAACCTTGACGGCCTGGAAGCGGCGCTCCAGCGAGCGGTCCTTCTCAATGGACTTGCGGTACTCGCCAGGCGTGGTGGCGCCAATGCACTGAATCTCGCCGCGGGAGAGCGCCGGCTTGAGGATGTTGGCCGCATCGAGCGAGCCCTCGGCCGAGCCCGCGCCCACCAGGGTGTGCAGCTCGTCGATAAAAACGATGGAGTTCTGGTTCTCCATCAGCTCCTTCATGATGGTCTTGAGCCGCTCCTCGAACTGCCCGCGGTATTTTGTTCCCGCCACAATGAGCGAAAGATCGAGGCCAAGAACCTTCTTGTCGGCTAGAAAGCTGGGGACTTCGCCGTCCGCGATGCGCTGGGCAAGGCCTTCTACGATGGCCGTTTTGCCCACACCGGGTTCGCCAATAAGCACCGGATTGTTCTTGGTGCGGCGGCAAAGAATCTGTATCACGCGCTCCAGTTCGCCGTCGCGGCCTACCAGGGGATCGAGCTGGCCGTCCGAGGCAGCCTGGGTCAGGTCGCGGCTGAACTCGGCCAGCAGGCTGCTCTCGCGCTGGCGAGGCTGCGGCGCGACCTTCTCCTGAGTGACGCGAGCCAGATCGTCGCGAATCTGCATCAGCTTCAGGCCGCGTTCCTGCAGAATCTCCGCGGCGAAGCACTTCTCTTCGCGCAGCAGGCCCAGCAGCAGGTGCTCGGTGCCGATGTGCTTGTGGCCCAGCCGCTCGGCTTCTTCCGCGGCATAGGCCAGCACCCGCTTGCATTCGTTGGAGAGCGGCAGGTCCACGCTGGTTGAAACCTTCTCGCGAATGGTGGTGTGCGCCTCGATCTGCTTGCGGATCGACTCCACAGAGGCGTGCGAGCGCAGGAAGCGGGTGGTTAACGCTTTGTCCTCGCGCAGCAGGCCGAGCAGCAAGTGCTCGGTCTCGATATAGGGCGATCCGAACTGGCTGGCCTCATACCGCGCGAAGAAGATCACGCGCCGCGCCTTCTCCGTATAGCGTTCGAACATGATGTTCTCCCCCCGTGACTCGGGTCTGTTGCAGGCTATCGGCTGAAGTGGGCCTACCGTTCATCTCTCTGGCTTCAGCCCCACCCGCGCGTGCCATTGTATTCAGTTTCGCCGCCCCAGGGTTCCCAGGAGAATACAACTTTCGCCCCTCGGACAGCTCTTTCACTTGCGCCGGAACGAATTCCGCCTGATTCTCTCCGGCGTACGCGCTTCTCTGAGACTTCCAACCTGCCTTGGCAACCTGGAGGGAATCAAGACTCATCCCCACGCAAATTGCTTACTGATTAAGACTCAGAAACTGCCGGAACGGTGCAGGATTCGTCACCTGCTTCCCGCTTGAAATCCCACCTGTTGAGCCGTTGCCAAAGGGGCAAGCCGTCCGCCCTCCAGGCGCAGGATCCGCCCGCAGCGCGCGGCCAGATCCGGGTTGTGCGTTACCAGGATCGAGGTCAGGCCGTGGCTCAGGTGCAAGCGTTCGATCAGGTCAAAGACGCGTCCGGCGGTGATCTCGTCCAGGTCGCCGGTGGGTTCGTCGGCCAATAGCAGCCGAGGGTTGTTCACCAGCGCGCGCGCCAGCGCCACGCGCTGCTGCTCGCCGCCAGACAGTTCGCCTGGCCGGTGGTCGGCGCGATCCTCCAGGCCAACCTCCCTGAGCCAGTTTGCCGCCGTTTGGAGCGCATCGACTTTCCACCCCAGCGACGAAGACCTGTTGCTGGGGACCCCGA
>Ga0326728_10017388_pt1 | contig 14424 bp, 14 predicted proteins | sample MB3enrmetagenome_FD_207602 | JGI IMG/M metagenome (GOLD analysis project Ga0326728, IMG submission 207602) | Lab enriched peat soil microbial communities from McLean, Ithaca, NY, United States - MB31MN | ecosystem: Environmental > Terrestrial > Soil > Wetlands > Peat | place: USA: New York...
TATTGAGCACCGGCATCCGCCGCGAGACTTCATCCATCCAGTCTGCCAGCGGGATGGAAAAGCGAATGCGCTTTTTGTCCACCAGACACGCAACCTCCCACAGGGAAATGCCGCAAACCGCGTTCTCGCCGTGTTGGGTCGCCGCCTGGCGGGCCGCCGCCGGCAGTTCGGGAGCGTTTTCCATCGCCCAAATCAGGGCATGCGTATCCCAAAGATAGGTCATTGTTCTGCGCCCCACTTCTCGCCGGTGGAAAAAAGCTGCTTCAAGCCGGCCTGATATTTGAGCGTCCCTCCGGTGCAACCAAGAAAGCCGCCTTGGGGATGATCCATGGTGAACCGGAACGCGAGCCCGTCTTCCACAATCCGTATGGATGCGCCTGACGCCGCGAATTGTTTCATTTTGGTGAACTCGCGGACAAACCTGCGGGTATTGGTTTCAATAGTGTCAGACATTTGACTGACAATACGTCTTCCGCGAGGAACTGTCAAGCGACCCGATTTAACGGAAATCTGCTCCCCTTAACGTGTTCTTGGCGAAGCGGCCCGGTTGGTGTAGGTTAGAGGCCATGAAAACGTTGACGGTGGAAGAAGCCACGCCAGGCTTGGGCAAGTTGGTGGAACTGGCTCTTGCAGGCGAGCAAATCCAAATTCGCAAAGGAAATGGAATTGTGGAGTTGCGGCCGGCACTGAGCGATCAACAGGGCGCTCACGAGGCGTTGTTGCCGCGAGAGGCTCTTCGGCGATTGCAGGAGGAGGGGCGGCTAACACCACAAGAGGCGCAACGGTATTTGAACGAAGTCCGGGAGGAGCGGCTGGCCGCTGAAAAATGGCGCCCGGCATGATCCATCTCGACACGAATTATCTCATTGGTTTGCTGGTAAAGGGTTCTTCGCAAGCACGGGATGTGGACGGTTGGCTGGCTGATGGTCAACCCTTGGCCTCAAGTGCCATTGCATGGACCGAATTCCTCAACGGCCCGGTCACACCATTGGAAGTCATGCGGGTCGAATCTGTTTTGCAATCCCGAATTGTCGCTTTTGGCCGCGACGAGGCGGCATTGGCTGCAGAACTGTTCAACAAGACCGGGCGACGGCGAGGTTCGCGGTTCGACTGCCTTATTGCGGCGACGGCAATTTTGGCGCAGGCGGAAGTAGCAACGGCGAATCAAGCAGATTTCAAATTTTTCCTGTCTCATGGTATCCGATTGGCCGCCCCTTCTCTCGTCCCGCCTCCCGCTTCGCAATCGCCCGAAGGCGGTTGATTCTTAATGATTCGGCGCGATGGCAGTCGCGCCGGGCGGCGGCGCGTATTTGAGAAATTCCAGGCCGAATTGACGGTCGCGCAGAGGCTCACGGCCGATGACGCACACGGCCCGGTAATTTTTCCGGATCCAATCCATCACTTCGGCGCCGTCGCGCGGGTCGCTCCCGAAATAGGCGATGTCCCAGTCGTCATGGTTGCCACCCGCCAGCAGCACATAATCGGGCGGGCGGGCCTCGAAACGCGCGGTCATTTCCTTGGTTCCATAGACGGCCAGCAAATTCGGGTCCCAAAACAGGCACGGTGTGGGGTTCACGCGGCGCGTGAGATAATTGAGGGTCACGCCGCTGGGCACCACGGCCAGCGTGGCGTTGGGCGGCAGATTTTGGTTCATCCAGTCCAGGGCGGCTTTCACGCCGTCGCCCACGTCCAGGCCGGGGCCGAACGTGACGATTCGGTCGCCGCCGCTGCCAATGGTCTGGCGCTTGAGCGAATACATGTGCTCGGAATATCCCCAGAGAAAGAGGAACCCGACGAGCAACACCGGCAAAAACGCGGCGCGAAGAAATTTCGCCGGCACCTGACAGCGTTCTTCCAACAGGCCGGGCAGCAGCCACATTAGAAAATACATGGCGGCCAAAGAGGCCGGCATGGCCAGTACGAATCCATAATGCCAGACGCGGCAAAAGACGCCCATCTTGGCCGTCATCATCAGGGCGAACACAGTCCACAGCAGAGGATAAATAAACTGTGGAGCGCAGGCGGGCGGCGGGACGCCGCCAGAACTCGCAGGCGGGGACGCCCGCGCCACAATTCGGAGCCGCCAGGCCAGGCAGGCAATGACGGCCACACACCACAGGGGCAGCGAAGCGCCGCAAGATGTCCATTCAAACCGCCAGGCGCCGGCCAGCAACGGCAAGATCAACACCAGCCAGACCGGCCATCGCCACCAGAGATGTCGGGGAGTCCAACGCCCGAGGCGGCGGAACAGGATGGTATAGGCGGCGATGAGCAGCCCGGCGCAGAGAAAGTGGCCGGCCATTTGCCGCAAATGTTCGACCGGGTGGTCCAGGCCGCTGAACCGCGAGTAATAGACGTTGTGCGGCACCTTTCTGAAAAGTGGAACCCATCCAAAGACGACGGAATGAAGGCTGTCGCGCCAGTTTTCGACGCGCAGAAACAGGAGGAAGAAACACAGCGGCGGCAGCAGAAACGCCGCGGCGAAGCCGGTCAGCGATGGGCCGGGAAAGCGTCGTCCCGGGCGGCCAAACCAGCCCATGCCGAGGGCGATGGCCGCGGTGACCATCAATGCGACGAAGATGTCGGGTTTGGTAAGGAACACCAAACCGGCGCCCAGGCCCGCCAGACAGGCCAGGTGCAACCGGGGGCGGATCAGCCAGTCGGCGAGCAGCCCGATGACGAGGATGGAAAGAAAGACGCCATGGACGGTGTCGTGGGTGTAGGGGGCGATGTAGTTGTAATTGCCGATGGTGGTGTAGTTGGCAAAGATGAAGACCGACACCAATCCCAGGCAAAGGATGGTGGCGGTGAGTGCGTTGGAAGCGGCGCGGAAACGGCGATAGACAATGCCGACGAGGGCCGCCGCAAAAGCGAGGTTCGCCCAGATCAAAGTGGAAAAGGAGACGCCTAAGATTTTGAAGAGGAGAGCGTTGAAGTATTGCGACAGCGGGCCGCCGGACATGTAAAACAGGTCGCGGTACAGCACATCGCCCTGATTGATCCGCCAGGGGATGTAAAGTTGGACGCCAAAATCAACGAAGCAATCCGCCCACTTGCGCCACGTCAAGGCGGCGAGCAGGACAAAAAGCACCGCGACCAGGGCCGGACCGGCGAAACTGGCTGCCACCCGGAGAATTTGTTTGCCGACAGCGCTGGTCGGATTGCCAGTACCATCACTTGCGTCGTTAGGGAGCGTCATTTTTGCGCAGTGCAAACATTGCAAAAGGCGAACCGGAGCGTAGAGCGCCCGCGACGGAGCCGCGAGCTTATTCCAATGAGCGAGCAACGCAGCCAGAGGCCAAAAGGACAAGCGAATTAGTCTCATCTTGAACGCGAATTGGAATTAATGTACGGCTCCCGTTGGGCTTGATGGCTTCCGCTGCGGATGTCCGCCAGCTTGTAGAGTTTCGCAAAACGTTATGTTCAAGGGTCTTCCACGCTTAAATTTGTGTTGCGAAAAATGTCACCAGGATTTAACTTAACTCGTAGTTTATTGTTGCCTATGTCGTACCCAGCAAAAGAGTCGTCCGCGAATGACTTGCTGAAAAATTCCTCGCTTTACCGTGAGTTTCAGGCCGAGCGTGAGGAAATCCTTAAGCACAAGTGGCTTGAGTCGGAAAAAGCCGGGCGCGACATTGGTTTTGAACAAGCACTGACGGACTGGATAATCAAGCATCGGGCCAACTGGCGCAGGAACCGTCAGTCCAACAGTTCGAACTGAATCAGCCGCTCCATCGGCTCCTTTAACACGGCCCTGAGAGGCCGATAAGGCAAATGACAGCCAAGAACACGCGACCGGCTCCCGCCTGGTTTCTCAACCGGGAAAGGGCCGAAGTTTTTCCTTTTCCACCTCCCGCTCCGCTGGGACACTGGAACCATTCGCATGCCTGAACCCACCGTCATCCTGGATGCGCTGGCCATTCAACGCTCGTTGACCCGTATTGCCCACGAGATCGCCGAGCGCAATGAGCATCATGACCAGGTGGTGTTGATTGGAATTCCCGTGGGCGGCGATCATCTGGCCGCGCGCCTGGCCAAAATCCTGGCGGGCATCTGGAAACACGAGGTCCCCTTCGGTATCCTGGACACGACCATGCATCGCGATGACCTGAACGAGCGCATGGCCCCGACAGTGCATCCCACCGACATCCCTTTCGATGTGAACGGCAAGACCGTCGTGCTCGTGGACGACGTGCTCTTCAGCGGACGGACGACGCGCGCCGCCATGGACGCCCTCAACGACTTTGGCCGGCCCCGGAGGATCCAGCTCGCGGTGCTTGTGGACCGCGGCCACCGCGACCTGCCCATCAAGGCCGATTTCGTCGGAAAAAATGTGCCCACGGCGTTGGACGAAAAGATTTCCCTGTTGTTGACCGAGGCCGGCGCGCCCGAAGACGCGGTGATTTTGAAGAAAAACGCCGGAGGGTGAAGTGTTTCCGCGTTGAAGCGGTGATAAACAATATGAGCTGGACGAAAAAACATCTGCTCGACATCGAGTCGCTCACGGCCGACGAAATCGTCATGGTGCTCGACACGGCGCGGAGCTTGAAGGCGGTCGGCAAGCGCGCCATAAAAAAGGTCCCCGCCTTGCGCGGCAAGACCGTCGTCAACCTGTTTGTCGAGCCTTCCACGCGCACCCGCACGAGTTTCGAGCTGGCGGCCATCCGGTTGAGCGCCGACGTCATCAATTTTTCCGCCGAAGCCTCGTCCTTCAAGAAGGGCGAAACGCTCAAGGACACCGCCCGCAATCTGGAAGCGCTCAACGCGGACTTCATCGTCATCCGCCACAGCGCGAGCGGGGCGCCGCATTTTTTGTCGCGCGTGCTGGACGCGCACGTGATCAACGCGGGCGACGGCGCGCACGAGCATCCCACCCAGGCGTTTCTGGACGCCTTCACCATTCGTGAAAAGAAGGGGAAGATCGCCGGCCTGAACGTGACGATTCTGGGCGACATTCTTTACAGCCGCGTGGCCCGCTCGGACATCTGGGCCTTGACGAAACTTGGCGCCAAGGTGACGCTCTGCGGTCCGGCCACGCTCGTACCGAAGACGTTCGAGCAAATGGGCTGCCGCGTGACCTACGATGTGGACGAGGCCATTCGCGATGCCGACATCATCAACCTGCTGCGCATTCAACACGAACGCCAGCGCAAGACGATGTTTCCGAGCATCGGCGAGTATTCCAGCCTTTACGGTCTCACCAAGGCGCGCCTGGCCCGCGCCAAACCCGACGCGCTCATCATGCATCCCGGACCCATCAACCGCGGCGTGGAAATTGACAGCGAGATCGCCGACTGCGGGCGTTCGGTCATCCTGGAGCAGGTTACCAACGGTCTGGCCGTGCGGATGGCGGTTTTGTTTTTGATCAACGGCGGCACGGCGGCGCGGGAACTGGCGGCGAGCCAGACGATTGAGACGGCGTCTCATTGACAAACCGGATTCATTAGAGGCTCGTTCCCCGCCAAAAAAAACAAACCCGCCCTCCCTCCTTCGCCGCTGCGGCTACGGAGGGCAGGCACCCACTCGCAACGTGGAAAGGGAGTATCGCCCGCCGTCTCACTGAAAAACCGGCGATGGCATTGACCGGACGAACCTTGGATGATAACAAGCGCCGGCTGTTCCTTCTCCTGGGGGAGAAGGTTAGGATGAGGGCGGGCCGCTAAACCAGATTCAGTTAGGATTGTTCCCGCTCACCCCCGCCTAAATCCTCTCCCCCGCATTCCTCAAGTCGCGCTGTAATTCAACCCGGAGCGCGGTTAAGATTGTCCGCATGAGCGATTTTGAAAGCCGTTTCGGCGGCATTGCCCGGCTGTACGGCCGGGACGGCCTCGAGAAGCTTCGCGCGGCGCGCGTCTGTGTTGTGGGCATCGGCGGCGTGGGCGCCTGGGCAGTGGAAGCGCTGGCGCGGTCCGGCGTGGGCGCGCTCACGCTGGTGGACCTGGACGACGTCTGCGTGAGCAACATCAACCGCCAGCTTCATGCGCTGACGGAAACCATTGGACGCGCCAAGGTGGATGTCATGGCCGAACGCGTCCGCGCCATCAATCCGGAATGCCACGCCGCGACCGAACCGGTTTTTTTCACCGCACAGACGGCCGCCGGATTGCTCGCCCATCCATACACCTTCGTGCTCGATGCGATAGACGGCGTTGCCAACAAGGTCCTGCTGCTGGCGGGTTGTCGTGAACGGGGCCTGCCGGTGATTTCGTGCGGCGCGGCCGGTGGCCGGCGCGACGGCACCCTGGTGCGAGTTGCGGATCTGGCCAAGGTGTCGCACGACCGTCTGTTGGGCGAAGTGCGCAAGCGGCTGCGGAAGGAATTTCAATTCCCGTCCGACGGCTCGCCCATGGGCATTGACTGTGTGTTCTCGGCGGAGCCGCCGGTGTTTGCCCAGCCTGACGGAACGGTTTGTGAAAACCGCGCCGCGGACACTGAAGGAACGCGCTTGAACTGCAACGGCGGCTTTGGGTCGGCGACATTTGTGACGGGAGCGTTTGGTTTCGCGGCGGCGGGCGTCCTCGTCCGCAAAATCGTTGGCTAAGGCGGTTCAATTAAAACTGTGGCCAGATTTCGGAAACATTCAACATTCAACATTCAACGCCCAATCCTCAAGGAATGTGCTGACAGAACGCCCTTGGGAATTGAATGTTGAATGTTGGGTGTTGAATGTTTTTTTCATTCATGGCTACGTTTTTTGTTGAAGCGCTATAGTGAGGCTTCACAGCCCGCCAAAAATCCGCAAAAAATTTTCCTCCACCCGCGACGCCAGGGAGTTCACCGGCTCGCCTAGAAAGTCCGCAAGGCCCTGATACACGGCGGCCAGATTGGCGGGATGATTCAGCGGCTTGCCTGCCGCATCGGTCAAGGGGAAGCGATTCAATCCTTCGGGCAAAGGCTGGTCCGGCGCGTCGGTTTCAATCAGGAGCCGTTCCGGCGGCACATGTTTGAAGGTTTCACGCTGGCGCAGCTTGCGGTCCTGCAAGAAATAGCCGGGGAAGCTGAAATAAGCGCCCAGTTTGGCAAAGGAGGGAACCATTTCCACCGGGCCGCCAAAGCTGTGAAGAACGAAGCCGCGCGATGGTCGGGCGTGGTCGCGGAGCAATTCATGGAGCCGGCCCCACGCCTCCAAACAATGGATGCTCACCGGCAGGTCGCGCGCGGCGGCAAGGTCGAGTTGTGCCAGAAAGGCTTCCTCCTGCGGCGCGTAGGGCAGATCCGGTTTCCAGCGGTCGAGACCAATTTCACCGACGGCGCTCGGAATTTGGTCGAGAAAACCGGCAAGCTGTTCCAGCCAGTCCGGTGTGCGCTCGTGCAAATACCACGGATGACAGCCGAAACTCGGCAGCACGATTTTGCTCTGCCGGGCCAGCGCCAGCACCTGCGGCCAGTCGCCCTGGCAGGCGCCGTTTACGACCATGCGCGCCACGCCGGACTGTTCACAGGCCGCCAGCAGTTCCGCCTGCCGCCCGCCGAAACGGTCGTCCTGCAAATGATTGTGCGCGTCGTAGAGCTTCACAAACGAAGGTCTGAGATTTTGACAGGATTAAAAGGACGGACCGAACTTATGTTTCCTTGCGCATGATGTCGCGCGCCGATTTCAACAGCGCATCGAGGAAATTGGCTGGTGATAAAGATCGGGGCAAGCTGCTGTTTTGATGCCGGCATCACCTGAAAAAAATGTTGTTGTCCGGACTGTTTTGTGCTTTATTTGAGTTGGAGGCTTTGTGGGACGCAAGTCCTGCATTGCCTTTTTAATTATCCGTTTCGCGCTCCTGTTTCGGCCGCAAGTCGTCCACATAAAAAATTCCATACACGGCCCATTCCTGGCCATCGGATTCATCAAAGCGTTTGTTAATATAGCGCATATTGAAAGCAAGCTGGGCGAACGGCTCGATTTCAGGCCGGGTAGCCTTGTCCATTTTGTTCAACCTTGTTCCCCAGTTGAAGCAATACGCAATGATGTCGGCCAACTGGACCGCCGTTGTCAGATCGCTATGCACAAAGAACGGTTCTGGAACAATCCGCGAACTGCGCTGATAGCCTTTTTCCGTCTCCAGGAAATAGCGTTCCATCTGCTGGATCAGTATCCTGCTTTTGGCTTTCTCCAGTTCATCGAACACGACCAATCCCATTTCCGTCGTCGAGCGATCTTCCAGAAAATAATAAAACCGCTGAAAAAGGAACGCGTAGTCGCGGCGGAGCATGTTGGGATCGGCGGCCCGGGGCGCACCCGTGTTCACCAACGCCGCGAAAGTTTTGGCGCGATGACGCGCGCAGATTTCCAAAATGCGGCTGACGAAACTGCATACCGCCTGACCGTAGGCCGTGAATTCGTCCCTGGTCCGTGGCTCTGGTGCGCCGCCCTGGGATTCGCGCCAGCCTTTCATCAAAAAACTTCTCGCCAGATCACGACAGCAATTCGGTTCAAATGCCGGTCCTTGTCGGGCGTGCCTGAAAGTTTTGTTTTTGAGCAGCTTGTTGCCCTTGAACTCAACTCCAACTTCCGTCAAATGAACTCCGAAAAATTGAATCTCCGCTGCGCGAATCGCTTGGATCAGATTCCACAAATCGCTTTCAGCCACCGCCACCGCTGCCAGAACTTCGTAAGGTGCATCGCCGTGATCATGGCCGCTTTCATCAATGAAAAAGAGCATGGTGGAACGTCACCAAGGGTTAAAAATCACATGCTGGACGTTTTCTTCGGAGCGGTTGTGGGATGCGGCGTTCACGGCAACCTCATTAAACATCAAAAACGGCGCCCGGTCAACCGGCGGCCTGGTGGGCTAGTGCCCGTTCAGCCGGAAATGAGGATGGTATTGGCGTATTGCACGGTGTCGCCGGTGCGGATGAGGCCGATGGCCTGGGGCACGCGCTTTTTGAAGTCCACATGCGGTTCATAGGCCGTGGGCACGCCCTTCAATGCGGCCGCAAATTTCTGGCGCACGGCGGGCGTGTTGTTTTTCAGAAATTCTTCGGCCTGAAATGCCTGGGTGAAATGGTGGTTGGCCCGCACGGCGGCGATCAATTGCAGGACGGTGGGCAGATTGTCCACCACCGAAACATCCACCGTCTCGATCATCGGCCAAAAAGGAAAGCCGCGGTCGGCGATGACCAGCGCGTTGGTGTGGCGGACGCGGGCCAGCAGGGACAATATCTGGGGATTAAGAATGCCTGTATTGATCATGCCGGAAAGGTAGGCAGCACGGGAAAAAAAGCCAAGTTTTTCAGACGGTCCGGTGAACGATAGTTGGATTTGTGCACCCATCCGTGGTTTAATTTACGGAGAACCGTGACATGACGCTGAACGAACTGCTTGAATCCGTGCGCCGCGTGGAGGTCCGAACCAACCGCCTGGTGAACGATACGATGGTCGGGGCCTACTTGAGCCATTTCAAGGGGCGCGGAATGGATTTCGAGGAATTGCGGGAATACATCCCCGGCGATGACGTGCGCGATATTGACTGGAACGTCACCCACCGGCTGGGGCGGCCGTTCGTGAAACGATATCGCGAGGAACGCGAGCTGGCCGCCGTGCTGGCGGTGGACGTGTCGGCCTCGTCGAGCTTCGGCTCGGCCAGCCGCACCAAGCGCGAGTTCGCGGCTGAAGTTGCCGCCACGCTGGCGATGTCGGCGGCCAAAAATGGCGACAAGGTGGGGCTGCTGCTGTTTTCCGACGACGTGGAATTGTTCGTGCCGCCGCGCAAGGGCCGCCGCCAGATTCTGCGCATCGTGCGCGAACTGCTGATGTTCAAGCCAAAGCGGCGGGGCACGGACATTTCCCAGGCGCTGGTTTTTTTGAATCATGTTTTGCATCGCCGCGCCATCGTGTTTTTATTGACGGATTTTTTGCAGCGTTCAGGGATGTCGCCCGGCCTGACGCAGGGAGGGTCTGCCGCCGGCCCGGCGAATTTCGAAGCGCCAACCGCGCCGGAGCGGAGACCGGAGCTACCGCCCCAGCGCGATGTCATTGCCGAACTGGGCCTGACCAACACGCGGCATGACGTGGTGTGCCTGCATCTGCACGATCCGCGCGAAAGCGAACTGCCGGACGCCGGGCTGGTGACCATCGAGGATGCCGAGACCGGCGAAATGCTGGAACTGGACTCGACGCGGCGAACGGTGCGCGAGCGTTTTGCCCGCACCAACGCCGGGCGGCTGGCGGAACTGGACCTCGCGCTGAACCGGACGGGCGTGGACACGTTGCGCCTGAAAACCACGGAGCCGTTTGCGCCGGTGCTGCAACGGTTTTTTGAGATTCGCCGGGGACGGAGGCGCGGATAATGCAGGGAAACATCGAACATTCAACATTCAACATTCAACGCCGAAGCGGGGTGCGTTCGGCTATCTGCGCTCTTGCACTTTGGGTGTTGAATGTTGAATGTTCGATGTTTGCCTTGTCCTCGTCTCCCACGAACGGCCTGCCTGCCCTCGCGCCGCCGTACGGCGAAATTCCGCCGACTTTTTGGCAGCAGCATGGCACGGCGGCGGTGATTGGCGGCGCGGTGATTCTGGCCATGGCCGGCGCGGGCGCGTGGCTTCTCTTTCGGCCAAAACCGCCAAAGCTCGTCCCGCCGGAAGTGGCGGCGCGGGACATTCTCTTCCGATTGCGCGGCCAGCCGGAAGATGGAAACACATTGACCGAAGTTTCGCGGGCGTTGCAGCATTATCTCGAAGCGGTTCTGTATCTGCCGCGGGGCGAAATGACCACGACCGAATTGTCCCGTGTCCTGGCCGAAAGTGAAATGGCCGGCGCCGGAGTGGCGCAGACGGTTTCAAGCTTTCTCCGCGAGTGCGATCAACGCAAGTTTTCCAACGCCGCGCCCCGCCCGCCGCTCAATGCCGCCGAACGCGCCTGGGAAATAATTTTGGAAATCGAGAAACAGCGGGCGGAATTTGCTGTCAAAGTGACCCATGACCGGCGAATTTGAATTTCAATTTCCCTGGGTTCTGGCGTTGCTGGGCCTGCTGCCGGTCTATGCGCTGCTGCGCGGCAAGGTGGGACGGCTCTCGGCGCTGATGTTTTCGAGCGCGGACATCGCCCGGGAGGCGGGCGCGCAGGCCCGGTCGGCACCGGGCCGTTTTCTCTTTTTCCTGCGCCTGCTGGCGGTGGCCCTCACCATCACGGCCCTGGCCGGGCCGCGCCTGGCCAATTACCACACCGAGACCGAGACGCCGGGCATTGACATCATGCTGGTGCTGGATTTGTCGTGGTCCATGGAGGCCATTGACATGGGCAGGCCGGCGGAAAAACTGTCGCGCTTTGCCATCGCCTCGGGCGTGTTGAAGGACTTCATCGCCAAACGGCCCGACGACCGCATCGGCCTCATTTCGTTCTCCGGCGTGCCCTATCTGACGAGCCCGCTGACGTTGAACCACGGCTGGCTCAACGAAAATCTGGCGCGGCTGCATATCGGCATCATCACCGACCTGGGCACGGCCATCGGCGACGCGGTGGCGGTGGCCGCGCAACGGCTCAACGCGGCGCCCAACGGCAAAACCCGCATCATGATTTTGCTGACCGATGGCGACAACAACCTGGGCAAAATTGATCCGCTGCCCGCGGCGCAACTGGCGGCGGCGCTGGGCATAAAAATTTACGCGATTGGCATCGGCATCGAGCAGCCCTGCAATCTGCCGAAGTTCGACCCGGCCACGGGCAATTTCCTGCTCGATCAAAACGGGAACATCATACCCACGCTGTTGCTGCAACCGGCCAACTATGCGGTTCTGGGCAAAATGGCCTCACTGTCCGGCGGCCGGTTTTATCGCGCCACAAACCAGCGCGAGCTGCAAAACATTTACGATCAAATTGACCGCCTGGAAAAAACCAAGATCAAGTTGCGCCGCTTTGCCACCTACCAGCCGCTGTTCCAATGGCCGTTGCTGGCGGGGCTTGCCCTGCTGCTGACGGAACTTATCCTGAACGCCACGCGCTACCGCCGAATTCCATGAACTTTGGCTTCCATTTTGCCGAACCGGGCTGGCTGTTGCTGGCGCTGGCGGGACCGGCCTGCCTGGCCTTGATTTACTGGCGGGCTGAACAGGCGCGCGCCCGGCAGCTTGCCATGATGGCCTCCCCGCATTTCATCGGCGAGCTGACGGCCTCGCACAGTCCGGCCAGGCGGCGTTTCAAGGAATTTCTGATGATGCTGGTTCTGGCCTTCGCGGGACTGGCCCTGGCGCGGCCGCAATGGGGCAGCACCGAACTGGCCAACGGCTGGCTCGGTGAGGACATGGTGTTCGTGATGGACTGTTCGCTGAGCATGACCACCACCGACGTCACCCCCAGCCGCATGCAGCGCGCGAAGTTTGCGGTACTGGACTTTGTGCGGCGCCAGAGCCACGGACGGGTCGGCCTGGTGGCGTTTGCGGGAACCGCCTTCACGCTCTGCCCGCTTACTTTTGACACGGACGCCTTTGAAGAATCGCTGCTGTCGCTTGACGAAAACACCATGCCCGTTCCCGGCACCGACATCGGCCGCGCGCTGACCGAGGCGTATCATGCCATGGATAAAAGCAGCCGGCACAAAATGGTGGTGCTGGTGACCGACGGCGAGGACCTGGAAAAATCCGGCGTGGCCGTCGCGAAGAATCTGGCCACCAATGGCGTGGTGGTGTTCACCATCGGCGTCGGCACGGCCTCGGGAAAGGAAATTCAAACGCTCAACGCGGCCGGGCAGCGGGAGCTGCTTCGCGATGCCAAGGGCGAGATCGTGCGGAGCCGCCTGGATGAGGTGACCCTCCGTGAAATCGCGCAGGAAACCGGCGGCAGTTATTTTCCCCTCGGACCCCTGGGCGAAGGGCTGATGAAAGTGCGCCCAGCCATGCAGACTTTGGAAATGGCCGGCGAACGGCGTCAGGCGCAAAAAACCGGGGTGGACCGCTTTTACTGGCCGCTGGCAGTGGCGCTGGCGGTCATGATTGCGGAGCCGCTGATCGGCACGCGGCGGAAACGCCTGCCTGAGTTATGAGACTGCCTTTCGCGTTCATTCTGGCCGTATCCTTTCCCCTTTGCGCCGCCGGTGAAACGAACGCGCCGCCTCCTGCGTCGGGGCGCGATTTTTACAACGCCGGCACCCGGCTGCTCAAGGACAAGAAGTTTGCCGACGCGGAAAGGATGTTCCAGGCGGCGCTCGGCGCCCAGGACGACCAAATCCAGCCGCTGGCGCTTTTCAACGTGGGCGACACCCGGTTCGAGGCCGGGCTGGACAGGTTGAAGCAGGGCCCGGACGCGCAGAAGGCGTCCGCTCAAGGCGAGGCCGCGCTGATGGCGGGGCGACACGCCTTGAGCCAGGGGGAGTCCGCCCTGGCCGCGAATGACCTGGACCGCATGGTGTCCGCCTATCTGGAAGGGCGCGGGGCGCGGCGACAGTTGCGCGCGGCGGAGAAAGCCGTGGCGGCAGCCATGGAAACCTACGGCAAGACATTGGAGCAATGGCTGCGCGCGGCGGACGATTTCAAAAGCGCGGTGGAATTGAATCCCGCCGACACCAACGCCGCGCACAACGCCGCGATTGTGCAGAAAGGCATTGCGCAACTCGTGGACAGCCTCCGAAACATGCAGGGACTGGCGGGCATGATGAACATGCAGGGACAGGACCTGGGCAAAATGATGGGGAAGCTCAAGGGTGCAATGCCCGGGCAGAATGCGCCGCCGGGACCTGCCGGCGAGGGCGATGAAGATGATGAGGGCACGAAACCCGATTCCCTGGCGGGACAGAAGGAAGATGCCGGACGGCAGGGCGACGAAATGCGGCTGACCTTGTCGCCGGACCAGGCCAGCCAGATTCTCAACGGCCTTTCGCTGGACGGCACCCGTCGGCTGGACATGAGCGACAAGGAAGGCAAGCCTTCCGCCAACAAAAACGGACGCAACTGGTGAATGCGATCAACGACATTTTGAAAGGTAGCCGTTTTTCGGCAACGGGCCGTTTGTTTGCTGCGCTTGCCGTCCTCTTGCTTGCGCCTTTGGGGTTGTTTGCCCAGGTGCCGGTCTTGCCGCTGGGCGCCCAACTGCAATTGCAGGTGGCCCAGCCGCGGGTGGACGTGGAAACACCCGTGACCGCAACGGCGGAATTTGATCCGCCGGTCGTGCATCCGGGGGACAAGACATTCTATCGCGTCACGGTGGACGCCACCGAATCCGCCATTCAATGGCCGGATAATATCCCCGCGCCGTCCGAATTGACGCTTGGGCCTAAAATCAGCGGACAAATCACCGAGATGGAGACGGGGAAGTTTCGCCCGCTTACGTCGTTTGTCTATGAGGTGCGCCCGCAGACATCGGGAAGCTTCGGTGTTACGAATTTTTCCGTGGATGTGATGGGGGAGGAGGTCCAGGTTCCCGCCGCCAGCCTGGAGGTTGTCAGCAACAGCGCTCCCGCTCCCGCTGCCCGGCAACTGGCGCTGGATATTTCCGAAACC
>Ga0326728_10017391_pt1 | contig 14422 bp, 10 predicted proteins | sample MB3enrmetagenome_FD_207602 | JGI IMG/M metagenome (GOLD analysis project Ga0326728, IMG submission 207602) | Lab enriched peat soil microbial communities from McLean, Ithaca, NY, United States - MB31MN | ecosystem: Environmental > Terrestrial > Soil > Wetlands > Peat | place: USA: New York...
GGCTACCCGTGGCTGTGGCACGACTTCGCGCCCGACACCGGCGACGGAAAGGCGCGCTCGGATGAGGGGCTGGTCAACGATCCGCACGGCGGCGTCAAGGGATACATCGTCAACCATTGCAAGAACATCTCGTTCCAGGGTCTGTTGCTGCTGCGCTCGGCCTACTGGACCACCACCGTCAGCGACACGGAGAATTTTTCCGCCGTCAACATCAAGATCGTCAACCGCAAGCAGCAGTACCACGACGACGCATTCGACTTCACCGGCAACAGCAAGCACATTCTCGTCGCAGACAGCTTCGCCATGACCATGGATGACACCTTCGCCTTTTACGGCGGCAAGAGCTCCACGGTGGAGGACGTGGTGATCAAGGACTTTGTGAACTACACCTACACCGCGTCCATTGCCATCGGCTACGGCGGCGCGCCCAACATCCGTCATCTGCGCATGGAGGACGTGCACTTCGTCGCCAACCAGAACAAGTACGCCGTATGGATCCAACTCTCGCCCGCGTACTTTACGGGCAAGGGATACAGCTCCGGGCAGAAGTGGAGCGACGGAATTGTCCTGGACGACTTCAAATTCATCAACTGCACCTTCGAGAACGACGGGGGGCACATCTACATCGACGGCGGAAGAGATTCCCTGACCAACTTTGTCTTTGAGAACTGCACCTTTGGCCATCCCACGCGGCCCGCACAGATCATGGGCGCAGGCGTCGCGCCAATTCTGTTCAAGAACGACCGGATGAACGGCGTCGTGTTGCGCAGCGCCGAGCAGCTCAAGCGCGACAACTTCGAGCTCTCCGTTCCGGTCAGGTTCGCGCCGTAACTTATCTTGCCCTAGGCCAGCGCGAGGTTGAGGTTGTCGATGGCTTCGTCGATCTCCTGCGTGCTCTTGCAGCCGACGGTGACGCAATCGACCCCGGCGTGGTTGAAGGCGAAGCGCATGGCGGCCTGGCGGTCGCTCCGCTGCGTGAAGGCCCCGGCGCCGATGAGCTTCATGCCGATGACGCCCATGTTTTCCTTCTTCAGTTGCTTGACATGATCGACCACCTCGCCGACGCTGGCCGGGTTGACGCTGCCTGCGCCGGCAGGGCCGTCCATCTGCGTGCCGTTGTGGTTCATGCGCACCAGCGCCACCTGCAGCCACTGGTTGCCAGGCATCAGGCGCAGCGCGGGCAGGCCATGCACCGACGCTCCGCGCGCCAGGATCTTCTTCTTCGCCTGCGCCTGCAGCATGCCCTCCTGCCAGTTGGCGGTGGTGGCCACCCAGTCCGGCGTGTGCTGCCAGTGCAGCAGCAGGATATCGAAGTACTCGGTCTGCGAGGTGCGCAGCATATCGTCGAAGTGCTTCTGCGGATCGACGCTCAGCTCGGTCGTCACCTTGTTCATCAGGATATAGCTGTCGCGCGGCAGGCCTTTCAGCGCCACGCCGAGCAACGCCGGCGTCGCATAGGAGTCCGATGTCTCGAAGAAGCGGATACCGCGGTCGTATGCATAGTGCACCAGCCGCGTGAACTCCTGCTGGCCCAGCGCGGCCTGTTCGTGGCCATTGTTGCTGCCGGTGCCGAAGGCCAGGCGCGTCACCGAGATGCCCGATTTGCCCAGCGTGACGCGGTCGGCGGCGGTGCGCGGTGCGGCGTGCAGCGGCAGTGTCCCCACGCTGCTCATGGCTCCAACGGCAAGCGATGTCTTCAGGAATTCGCGGCGGGAAAATTGGCTCACAGGGCTCTCCTAAGCTGAATTGGAACAACTGGGCCGGACTGCGATGGGGGACGATCTTTTGGGGATGGTAGCACGCGGCCGCGCAGGATGGTCTGGCGCAGCTCGCCCGCGTCGGAGTAGAGGTTGAAGTTTGCGGGACGGCCAACGGCGATCTCGCCGAGAACGTCGAGGCCCAGCATTCGCGCGGGATTTCGGCTGGCGAGATGCACGGCGGTCGCCAGAGTTGCGCCAGTGATGCGGCGCAGGTTGGCAACGGCGCGGTCCATGGTCAGAACTGAACCGGCGAGCGTCTCTGTGCCTTTTGCCAGATCGCTGGTGAGCAGGCAGCGGCCATTCTTCACCGTCACTTCAAGCTCTCCGAGCATGTAGTTGGCGTCGGGCATTCCAGTGGCGGAGATGCCGTCGGTGACGAGGATGGCGCGCTGCTCCCCCTTGGCGCGTAGCCAGAGACGGATGAACTCCGGGGCGACGTGGATACCGTCGCAGATCAACTCCGCGTAGAGATTTTCCACGTCGAGCACCACGCCTGCGATTCCCGGCTCGCGATGGTCCAGCCGGCGCATGGCGTTGAAGGTGTGCGTGGCGCTGGTGGCTCCGGCTGCAATGGCTGCGCGCGTTTGGGCAGCGGTTGCGTCGGAGTGGCCGAGGCTGACGCGCGTGCCGGTCTGAGTTGCGTGTGCGATGAGATCGAGCGCGCCGGGAATCTCAGGGGCGATGGTGAGCAGGCGAATGTGACCGCGCGCGGCCTGCTGAAGCCGTTCGAAGAGCGGGATGGAGGGCGGCTGAAGCTCTTCCGGAGGATGAACGCCGCGCTTGGCGTGGGAGAGGAACGGGCCTTCGAGGTGAATGCCCACCGGCTGCGCGGCGGGGGGCGCATCGTCCTTCTTTGCCGCGTCGATTGCGTCGGCGATGCCTTCGAGCGCGCGCAGTGTGCGGTCGATGGGCGCGGTCACGGTGGTTGGGAGGAAGTGTGCGACTCCCTTGGTGGCAAGAAATCCGCCGATGCTGCTGAGGGCCTCGAGAGTTCCCTCCATCGCGTCGTGGCCTGCTGCGCCGTGGACGTGGATGTCGAGGAACGCGGGTGTCAGCGTGGTCTCATCTGCGCTTGCGGCTTCAGGGCTTGGCTCGCCGGATTCGATGCCGGCAATGGTTCCGTCTGCGTGGATCGTGATTCGCGGATGCTCGACGATTCCGTCCGCAGTAATCAGTCGCCGGGCTGTGAGCAGGGCGGTCTTCATCGCGCAGCCGCCGGAGCAGTCGTTGGCGCGGCCTCTGGAGTTGGAGGGGCTATGGGCGCGGGGGGAATGCCCAACTCCTGCGCGGGCGGGAGGGACTTTGATTCGGTCCACTGGCGCTGTGCGCTGCGGATTTTGTCGGCGCGGGCGAGCCAGAGCTGCGTGGCGTAGTCGTACTGTTCGAGGACGTTTCGCAGCCAGTAGGGGCGGTTGGAGCGCAGCCAGGCCGATTCGTAGAGGTCGCGCAGCAGGGTGGTTCCGTTGCGCAGGTCCTGGATGCGGCCATTGATACCGTTCAAATCCGATAGCTCACGGCTGACGGTTGCGCGTGTCTTCTTGTCCGTGCTGGTCGATGCGGCAAGCGCGCGCGCGTAGCCCGCGGCCATCTCGTCGGCGAGCTGAAACTTCAGGCCGATGAAGTCCATGCGCCGTGCGCCCAGCTCCATCGCGTCGACGGCGTCCGGCTCGCGCAGGTTGCTGGTCGCCGCGCCGTACCTGGATGCGTCGTAGGCTGTCGAGGATGCGACGGATTCATTGTCACTGGGCGAAGCCGCACCACTCGTTGAATCCATTCTCGGGCCGGCCACCGCGCGCGCCTGCGCGATCAGCGTGAGGGCGGCTTCGGCGTGCAGGCGGAGGTCGTGGGTGTAGGGTCGAACCTCGGCGGCGATGGTCTGCCCATCCTTCGACCAGGGATCGAGCCAGAAGAGATTGTTGGTGGCATCGCCCACCTGCGCCTGGTCCTTCAGTACCTTGTGCGCGGCCATCAACTCCAACTGCGCCTGGTTGAGCGCGCCCGACGCGTCGCCGTGGAAGACCTGCGCGTAGCTCTGTTCGAACGTCTCAATCGACGATTCGCCCGGCTGCCACGCGGCCGCCGCGCCGAAGAGGACGCCGTACCAGTCCTGGTTGATGAGGCCCTCGCCGTCGTCGTTCCAGATGGTGTTGAGCTGGCCGGTTGAGCCCAGCCGCTGGCCGTCGCGGGTGAACTGCTGAATGTTGGCGAGCGCGAGGTTGTAGTCGGGGTAGACCACGCGGAAATTGTGCACGGAGGGCGAGACCCAGGTCTCGAAGCTCGCATTAATAAAGGGCGTAAGGAGCTTCGAGAAGCCCTTCGGCTCCGGGTTGTAGCCCCAGGCGACGGCGATGGTCTCGTCCTTGAAGGACTGCGGGAGCGCCTTGAGCAGATCGGGCGAGTCCTGCGCGATGTCTCCCCAGAAGAGCAGGCGGCGGTGCAGCGGCTGGAGCGCGGTTGCGATCTGCTGCATGAAGTCGAGATAGACCGGGGCGAGGCCGCGCGCGTCGACGTCGGGCTTGGTCTGGCCCACGCCGAGGTCAACCGTCTCGTCCGCGCCGATGTGCAGGAACGGGCCGGGATACTCTGCCGCAAGCTCGGTGAGCTCCTGTTTGATGAGCGCGATGGAGCCGGGCTGGCCGGGCGCGAGGACCGCGCCGTGCGGCGTCTCGGCCAGCGGTTGGTACTGCTCCCAGAGGAGCTGGTTGTGCAGATGGCCGAAGGCCTCCTGCTCCGGCACAATCGTCACATGATAGAGGCGCGCGTAGGCCACCAACGCGGCTGCGTCCGATGCGCTGATGCCGCCGCCGGGAGGCGCGAGCAGCGGGTTCGCCGCGTAGATCGCAGTGTGCTCGAAGTACAGCGAGTAGAGGTTGATCTTGTAGGCGGCGATGGTGCGGATGAGTTTTTTCTGGAACTCCAGCGTGGTGACGGGGCCGCGCGAGAGGTCGTCCTGGAGGCCGCGATATTTCATCGCCGGCCAGTCACGAATGGTTGCGGTGTGCAGGACTGCGTTGGCGCCGGAGCCGGTGATGAGCTGCTTCACCGTCTGCAGCGCGTAAAAGACGCCCGCGTCGCTGGCCGCGGTGAGGGCGAGGCCCTTGCCGTTGGGAATGATTGCGTAGCCCTCGGTCTTCATCTCGCCGGGCATTTCGGTTGCTGTCGCGCCGCCGCTTGGCGCTGCCGCGACGCTCGAGGTCGCTTCGCCGTAGATCGACTGTGCCAGCGGCGTGCCGTATCGCGCGACCAGAATGTTGACCGCGGAGGTGGTGTTGACCGCGATGCCCTGCGCGGCGAGGTAGGTCTTGAAGTCGTCGATGGCGAAGCTGTCTTCTGCGGCGCAGGGGGCCGCGCAGTTGATCTGCAGGCCGTCAGCGAGCAACTGAGTTGCGCCGGCGCTGAGCTCGCGCGGCATGGGGATGAGCTTCAACGACTGCGCGGGCAGATTGGTAGCCACGGGCGGATTGGACTGCGCGGGCAGATTGGTTGCCGCCGGCGCCTGAAGCGCAGGCTGGGCCTGCGGACTCGCGGCCTGGGCCGCAGCCACGCGGGCCGGCCCTGCGCCTGTCATCGGCAGCGAAACCACAAGCAGCGCCAGGGCGGAACGGGAGATCGACATGACCCTACGGTAAACCAGCCGGCCCGCACCCGGCCAATCGCTTTCTGCGAGTACCTCTCTTTGAACCCCACGCGCTTTTGTGAAAGCCGGGTTAATTTTCCGGAATTGAACAGAAGCCGACGGAAAATTTGTCGTACATTCACAAACCTTTGACAAGCTCAGAGAAACGAACGAGCAGACGGGAAGTGCGGCTTGGGCTTGGTTGCCTGAAGAATGCCGCGTGTTCCTCTGCTTCCAACAATGTTTCTCAGCGAGGTCCCATGAAGAAGCAACTACAAGCGGCGATTGCAGCGATTCTGATCCTCGGGTCCCTGTCGTTGCATGCACAGTCTGGAACTGCTGCCCCAGCGACCACAACGAAAAAGACGAAGCAGGCCAAGGCCGTCACTGCGGTGAAGGCGGAAGAGAGCCAGGACGCGAAGGCGATCCGCGAGCTGCAGGAGAAGATGGCGGCGCAGCAGGCGCAGATCGACGCTTTAATGCAGCAGAACGCCGCCAAGGACGCAGCGCTTTCGGCCGCGCAGAACGCCGCCGCCAGCGCGCAGTCGCAGGCCGCCTCGGCCAGCGCACAGGCGCAGAGCGCAAGCAGCAGCGCGCAGGCCAGCACGGACGCCGTCACCGCCGTCAAGAGCGACGTCACCGACCTGAAGAACGCAAACGCCGGCCTGGCGACGACCATCAACGACGCCAAGAAGGACCTGAACGACAAGATCGACTCACCCTCCGCGATCCACTACAAGGGCGTCACCATCACGCCGGTCGCCTTCTTCGCGGCGGAAGGCGTGTGGCGCCAGCACTCGGTCAACTCCGACATCAACACGCCGTTCAATTCGATCCCTGTGCCCGGCGCGGTCGAAGGCCACATCAGCGAGCTGAACTTCAGCGGACGGCAGAGCCGTCTGGGCGGTTTGTTTGAAGGCAACGCCGGTTCCTTCAAACTGTCCGGCTACTTCGAGGCCGACTTCCTGAGTTCGGGAACGACCTCCAACAACAACCAGAGCAACAGCTACACGCTGCGCCAGCGCCAGATCTGGGGCAGGGCGGAGACCACGGGCGGATTTGCCATCACCGGTGGTCAGATGTGGTCGCTGGTTGCCGAAGACGGCACCAGCACCAACAACCGCACCGAGAAGCTGCCCAACGCGATCGATCCGCAGTATACGGTCGGCTTCAGTTGGGAGCGCCAACCTTCCTTCCGCATTCAGCAGCGCTGGGGCGACCCCAAGACCGGCGCCTTCACCGCGGCGTTGTCGGTCGAGCAGGCGCAGATCACCAGCTTCACCGCGACCTCGGCCACCTCGGGCGCGGTGCCAACCAACTTCTTCTTCGCAGGAGCCGGAACCGGCGGAGGCCTCTACAACGCATACAGCGGCACCTACGCCAACAACGTCGCCCCCGACCTGATCGTGAAGGGCGCGTGGGACATGCCGAAGGCGCACATTGAACTGGGCGGCTTGGCACGCTTCCTGCGCGACTACTACTACCCGATCACGGCCACCGGCGCCGTGGGCGCGGCTGCCTCGTACACCTACTCCGCGAACCCCATCGCCAGCACCAAGGACGCGGGCGGCATCTTCGGCAGCATCCGCGTCTCACCCAGCCCATATCTCGACCTTGCGGTGCAGGCGATGGCCGGCGACGGCGTGGGCCGCTACGGTTCCTCGCAGCTGGCCGACGCAACCCTGCGGCCAGACGGAACGCTGGAGCCGGTGCGCAACTACCACGGTCTGCTCTCCATCGAATCGCACCCGACCAAGAAGCTCGACGTCTTCTTCTACTACGGCGGCGAGTACGCGCAACGCACGGTCTACACCACCGCCCAAGGCTACCTGATGGGTTATGGCGCACCGAACCTGGTGGACTCCGCCTGCTACAACCTGCCGATCAACCCAGCCTCCAGCACCGGCGGAACGCCCAGCGCGCCCAGCAACTGCAACTCGCCGACCCGCTATATCCAGGAACCGGTGGGCGGCTTCATCTACCGCGTCGCCAGCAGCCCCAAGTACGGTCGCCTGCAGTACTGGGTCACCTACAGCTACCTGCAGCGCAACCTGTGGTCGGGCAACAACATTCCTTCCACCGGCTCCGTCACCGGCCCAAGCGGCCCGCGCGCAACCGAACCCATGATCCACATCAGCATGCGCTACTACATCCCCTAGCCCGGAACGAGCGCGACCGAGTCATAGTTTTTGACCTGCCGGAGAGTGTGACTTTCAAGCAGAACAACCCATCTGCTTGAGGTCATGCCCTCCGGTTTTGTTTTGCTCTAGAGCACGCGGGTGTGGGAGTAGCCCTCGGCGGTCAGCGCGGCGAGCAGCTCGGCCACATGCTGCGGGCCGCGCGTCTCCATGGTGATGTCGATGACCGTGTCGCCCAGGTTGACGCCGTAGTAGGCGCGATTGTGCAGGGTGTCGATGATGTTGGCTCGCTGGCTGGCGATCAGCCGTGTCAGCTCGTGCAGCGCGCCGGGCTTGTCCAGCAGAACGATGCGCAGGCGGACCAGGCGGCCATCCTTCACCAGGCCGCGCTCGATGATCCTGGAGAGCAGCGTGACGTCGATGTTGCCGCCGCCGACCAGCACCGCGGTGTGCGCTCCGTGCAGGCTGGTGCGGTGCTCGAGCAGCGCGGCCAGCGCGGCGGCGCCGGCGCCCTCGGCCAGCGTCTTCTCGCGCTCCAGCAGCATCAGGATCGCCGAGGCGATCTCGTCCTCCTCCACGGTGACGATCTCGTCGACGTAGCGCTCGACCAGGGGAAATGTGAGGTCGCCCGCGCGCCGCACCGCGATGCCGTCGGCGATGGTGGTGGCCGGATCGACCGTGACCGGATGGCGCGCCTGGATGGCGGCCTGCATCGACGGAAGACGCGCGGTCTGCACGCCGACCACTCGGACTGGTGGTCGCGAGGCCTGAATGCACGCCTCTTTGATGGCGCACGCGACGCCGCCGATCAGCCCGCCGCCGCCGATGGGCACGACGACCGCCTCAAGCTGCGGCACCTGTTCCAGAAGCTCAAGGCCGATGACGCCCTGCCCGGCCATGACGGCGGGGTCGTCGAAGGGGTGGATGAAGGTGAAGTGCTGCTCGTCGCACAGGCGCACCGCTTCGGCGCAGGCCTCGTCGTAGTTGGCGCCGTGCAGCAGAACTTCGGCGCCGAAGTTGCGCGTCGCCGTCACCTTCACCAGAGCGGTGGTCAGCGGCATCACGATCAGCGCGCGAATGCCGCGTTTGGTGGCGTGGTAGGCGACGCCCTGCGCGTGGTTGCCCGCGCTGGCCGCGATCACTCCGCGCGCCGCCTGCTCCGGCGTCAGCAGGGCGATGCGGTTCAGCGAGCCGCGCTCCTTGAAGCTGCCCGTCATCTGCAGGTTTTCCAGCTTCAGGTAGACCTGCTGGCCGGTGAGCGCGGAGAGCATGATGGAGTGCGGGCAGGGCGACTCGTAGATGGAACCGCGCAGCCGCTCGCGCGCGGCCAGCACGTCGGCCAGACCGATGCACAGGTTGGAACCCGGCGTGGAACTTGTCTTCGTTGCCATCGTTTGTTTGATCCTACCGCGTTGCTACCGGTCGCGCAGTGCGCGGAACTGGTTGGCCAGGCGGAACTCTTCCTTCAACTCCGGCGTGCGCAGGTTCTCGCGCAGGTGCGCCAGGCGCTGTTCCAGCGCGTGCAGCGAGGCGGCGATGGGCTCGGAGTTGGAGAGTGCGATGTCGCGCCACATGCTGTAGGGACTTGCGCCCAGGCGCGTCGTCTCGCCGAGCGCGCGGCCGCCGATGGCGGCGATCTCTTCGCGGCTTCTGGCGTCCGCGCCGAAGGTCTCTTCCAGCAAGGCGGCCAGCGCCGTGGAGAGCATCTGCGGAAGATGGCTGACCCAGGCGCAGATCACATCGTGGCGCGCGGCGTCGAGATCCATGGTGCGCGCGCCGAACCTTGCCACCCACCCGCGCCACTCGGCTTCCAACGGATGCGGCGGGCCATCAAGCGGCGTGAAGAGCCACATCGCGTTCTGGAAGAGTGTGGCCTCGGCCAGCGCCGCGCCGCCCGACTCCTTGCCCGCCATGGGATGGCCGGGAAGGAAGCGCGCCTTGCCGGGCCGGTTGTAGAGCTTGGCGGCCAGCTCCGCGATCTGAACCTTGGTGCTGCCCACATCGGTGACCAGTTGATGCTCGCCCAGTACGGGCGCGAGCCGCTGCATCCAGTCGAGAATGGAGAGCACGGGGCTGGCCAGCAGGATGAAGTCTGCGTTTGCGGCCACAGCATCGGCGGCGTCGCGCGTGGTCCATGAATCGATGGCGCCCATGCTCTGCGCGATGGTCAACGTGCGCTCGGTTGGGCCGGTGCCGACGATCTCTCCGTCGAAGCCGGCGGCGCGCAGGGCGAGGCCAGCAGATGCGCCAATCAGCCCTGTGCCGACGATGAGAATGCGACGCGCCATACGCTATGCGACCCTTCGCCCGACCACCGGAGCCAACAGACGAAGTTGCGCCATCAGCTTGGTGAGCTGTTCCGGGTACAGGCTCTGCGCGCCGTCGCTTAGCGCCTTGTTGGGGTCGGGGTGCATCTCCATCAGCAGGCCATCGGCGCCCGCCGCAACCGCGGCCAGGGCCAGCGGCGGGACCAGGTCGCGGATGCCCACGCCGTGCGACGGGTCGGCCATCACAGGCAGGTGGGTGAGCTTATGCAGCACGGGGATGGCGGAGATGTCCATGGTGTTGCGGGTGTATGTCTCGTAAGTGCGGATGCCGCGCTCGCATAGGATGAGGTCGTAGTTGCCGCCGGAGAGGATGTACTCGGCCGAGAGCAGCACCTCTTCGATGGTGGCCGCGATGCCGCGCTTCAGCAGCACGGGCGTGCGCGTGTGGCCAAGCTCGCGCAGCAGGTTGAAGTTTTGCATGTTGCGCGCGCCCACCTGGAAGAGGTCGATCAACGGAACCATGGGCTCGATCTGCGAGATCTCCATCACCTCGGTGACGACCAGCAGGCCGGTCTGGTCCGCGACCTCGCGCAGCAGCTTCAGGCCCTCGACGCCCATGCCCTGGAAGCTGTAGGGCGAGCTGCGCGGCTTGTACGCGCCTCCGCGCAGGAACTTGGCGCCCGCCGCGGCCGCCAGTTTGGCGCTCAACAGGATCTGCTCGCGCGACTCGACCGAGCAGGGCCCTGCCATCACGATCACCTCTTCGCCGCCGACCACCACTCCGTTGGGAAACGCGACCTTGGTGCCCTCCGGCCGGAAGCTGCGCCCCGCCAGCTTGTAGGGCGAGGAGATGCGGTAGGCGTCGTGTACGCCGGAGAGCACCTTGAACTCCAGCACATCGAAGTGCGCCGGCGTGCCCACCCCGGCGAGGATCGTCTGGTTTGCGCCGGTGGTGCGGTGAACGTTGAACCCGAGCTCCACCATGCGCTCGATCACGTCCTGAACCTGCTTCTCGGTTGCCTGGTCCTGCATTGCGACAATCATCATTTCCGTCCACGTTTGCTGAATTTGTAACTGTTTCTCTCTCTATTTGTAACTATTATTGGTCCTTATTCCGTTCCCGACCGATTTTTTGTAACTTTATTCGTGGCAGATAGCGCAAAACCGGCGCCGATCAAGGAGTTCCCGCGTCGCGCCGCTGCAGGGTGCGCATCACGTCGATGAGGCGTTCGTAGACGTGCAGCATCTCTTCGTTGGAGAGCGGCCCAGGGTTCACCGCGCGAACGTGGTCGAAGACCGCCTGCTCGCGGTCCGGCTCGTAGACCGGCGCGAGCGTCTCGCGCTTCAGCGCGCCGATGGCCTTCGCCGCCTCCGCGCGCCGGCTGATGAGCCGCACAATCTCGTCATCCATCGCATCGATCTTCTTTCGCCAGTCGTAGATATCCATGCCAATCGCCTCGCCTTGAACTTGATCTTGAACCTGAACTTGAAATGGAACGCAGCGTTTGCGCCTGCGTCCGGAACTTTGCCTGCAGCATCCATCATAAATGGCGCGCACGGCGGCGCAGCGAGTCCGGCGACGCGTGGCCGTGATTCGTGCCGCCCTCATGCGCGCAGCCCCGCAATGAACCGGCCGATCGCCGCCGGGGCCTGCGACGGCTTGGTGATCTCGATCATCTCCACCAGAGCGCTGCCGATGACGGCTGCGTCGGCGAACTCTGCGACTGCACGGACGTGCTCCGCGTTGGAGATGCCAAAGCCCACGGCGATGGGGATTCCGCGCGGCTGGGTGAACACGCGCAGCCGGGCGACGAGCTCGGAGGCGTCTCCCGCGACCTGTTGCTGCGTGCCGGTGATTCCCACGCGCGAGATGGCGTAGACAAAGCCCTCCGACGCTTCGGCGATCGCCTTCAGGCGCGCGTCGGGACTGGTGGGCGCGGCAAGAAAGATTGGCGCGAGCCGGTTGGCGCGCATCTCCGCCAGGTACTCGTCCGCCTCTTCGACGATCATGTCGGTGAGCAGCACGCCGTCTACGTCCGCAGCCGCAGCCGCGGCGCAGAAGTTCTTCATCCCCATGCGCACCACGGGATTCAAATATGTGAAGATAATAATTCCGCAGGCAGGACGCGCCGCGCGCAACTGACGCGCAATCTCCAGCACATCGGTGAGCCGGACGCCGCGCGCCACGGCGCGCTGACTGGCGCGCTGGATGACCGGGCCATCGGCCAGCGGATCGCTGAAGGGCACGCCCAGCTCAATCACATCCGCGCCGTTGTCGATCGCGGCCAGGGCGATCTCGCGCGTCGCCGCCAAATCGGGATCGCCCGCCGTCAGATACGCCACGATTCCCGGCTTGTTTTTGAACTCAATCGGCATGGCTACCCCTTCGCCCCCTTCAGGTCGAGTTCGCGGGCCAGAATGCCCATATCTTTGTCGCCGCGACCGGAGAGGTTCACCAGAATCACGTCAGTCTTCGCCATCCTGGGGGCCATCTTGATGGTTTCGGCGATGGCGTGGGCGCTCTCCAGCGCGGGCAGGATTCCCTCGGTGCGGGCGAGCGCGGAGGTTGCGGCCAGCGCCTCGGCGTCGGAGGCCGAGGTGTACTCTGCGCGGCACGAGTCGTGCAGCATGGCGTGCTCCGGGCCAACGCTGGCGTAGTCGAGCCCCGCGCTGACGGAGTGGGTCGTGGCGATCTGGCCGGCCGCATCCTGCAAGACGTAGCTGAATGTGCCCTGAAGGACGCCGGGAACGCCTCCGTTCTCCTTCTGGAATCGCGCCGCGTGGTCGCCGAGTGAGGTGCCGCGCCCGCCGGCCTCGACGCCGATCAGCCGCACGTCCTTGTCGCCGAGGAAGTCGTAGAAGATGCCGATGGCGTTCGACCCGCCGCCCACGCAGGCCACAATCGCCGTCGGCAGCTTGCCCTCCTGCTCCAGAATCTGCGCGCGCGCCTCGCGGCCGATGACGCGCTGGAAGTTGCGCACCATGGTCGGGTAGGGATGCGCTCCCAGCGCGCTGCCCAGGATATAGTAGGTGTCGCGCACGTTGGTGACCCAGTCGCGCATGGCCTCGTTGATGGCGTCCTTCAGGGTCTTGGAGCCGGTCGATACGCAGCGCACCTCCGCGCCCAGCAGCCTCATGCGGAAGACGTTCAGTTCCTGGCGGCGCATGTCCTCCTCGCCCATGTAGATGACGCACTGCATTCCGAAGAGCGCGCAGACGGTGGCCGTGGCCACGCCGTGCTGGCCCGCGCCGGTCTCCGCGATGACGCGCCGCTTGCCCATCCGCCGTGCCAGCATTCCCTGGCCCAGCGCGTTGTTGATCTTGTGCGCGCCGGTGTGCAGCAGGTCCTCGCGCTTCAGGTAGATCTTCGCTCCGCCGAGCTGCTCGCTCATGCGCTTGGCGAAATAAAGCGGCGTCGGACGGCCGCAGTAGTTGTGCAGCAGATCGTCCAGCTCGGCATGGAAGGCTGGGTCGGCCTCGGCCGCGGCGTAGGCCTGCTCCAGCTCTTCGAGTGCGGTCATCAGCGTCTCCGGCACATAGCGCCCGCCATAGATGCCGAAGCGGCCCGCGCGCGCGCTCCCAGTGGAACTCACCGGCGATTCCGAACTGGCACTCACGCTCATCGGTCCGTCCTCCGAATACTTAACCGCACAAACATTCAACGCAACGCAACCGCACAAACGCACAACGCAACGGCGCAAACTAAAAAGCCGCGACAGGTTGGGTCGCGGCTCGCATGGATTTTGAATCAACTGAAACTTGCAGATCGTTCAGATGAGCCTAGTCCGCCGGGCCCGCACCTGTGCGCCAGGTGCGGATGGGAAACGAGAAGCGGCTGAAGGTGGATGTCATCTTGTCTCTACGATATATCCTTCCCGTGATTCCACGCAACCGGGACCGGATTTGCTGCGGCTTTCTGCATGGAACCGGCTGGCGCGCTTGCGCGCCTGTGGACCGCGCCGGGGGCCGCTCCATGAACCACGAATGGTGCATTTTCCACAGGGGCCATTCTTTTCGAATCCAGCCCATTGCCCGCCGCATCGCATGTGTGTAATCTGATACAAAGTGAATTGGACGGAGAACTGTCTGGGGGGGACCAGATATGAAGATCTACGTTAACTTGACTTTCGCGTTTTTACTGGTAGCTCTGCTGGCCCTGGCTCCGGCTTCCGCCTACGCATCGAGAGGGTCGGGTGGCGGCCATCGCCGTTCGCAGACCTACCACGACCGCACCCCCAAAGCGCATCGGCACGGATCGCACCCCCGCCACAAATAAGCGGAACCAAACATTGCAGAGCAGGGAACTCCTCGTGGGCATTCGTGCGCCGCAACGATGTGCGCGCTCCCGAGGAACTGAGCCCGGCGCGCTCGTTGTGGCAATGTGATCTGCGTCACATGACTGGTTGCAACGCCGGTTCTTCCCTTGTGACCCATTTGCACGGCTGTATATACTCAGACAGAAGTTGAGTTAGAAGCGGAGGATAGATGATGGAGTGCCAGAGGTCCCGCAGGAATTTTCTCAAGACATCTTTGATGGGCGGCGCGGCAGCGGTTGCTGCGTCGCATATCCCCGTGGCATCGGCTGCCCCGGTCGCACCCGCCCCGGCGGCGGCGGCGCGCGCACGCGCCAGCCGTGTGTCG
>Ga0326728_10017392_pt1 | contig 14421 bp, 8 predicted proteins | sample MB3enrmetagenome_FD_207602 | JGI IMG/M metagenome (GOLD analysis project Ga0326728, IMG submission 207602) | Lab enriched peat soil microbial communities from McLean, Ithaca, NY, United States - MB31MN | ecosystem: Environmental > Terrestrial > Soil > Wetlands > Peat | place: USA: New York...
TAGCTACGTGTTACTCACCCGTGCGCCACTTTACTCATCCCCTTGCGGAGACTTTCTCGTTCGACTTGCATGTGTTAGGCACGCCGCCAGCGTTGATTCTGAGCCAGGATCAAACTCTCGTTTGAATTTGGCTCGCCTGCAAGCCGTAGCCTGCAAGCGTTAACTCATGAGATCTCCTTCCGATGGGAATCGGAAGAAGATGATCGCTCCACCCGTTGTCCTGTGGCGAGGTGAACTCGCCGTTATAATGGCGAGGTAAACTCGCCGCTACAACTTAACAGGAGTTGCCAGCGCAGCAGAACGATGTCGCTCAGCGTTTGGACTGCAGTCCTCGAAGGACTCAGTCCGATTGACGTGGCATGCTCAACTCAATTGTCAAAGAGCTTTGTCACCCGCCGACGGCGGGGTCTCCCAAATTGGGAAAGGCTGGAAAGCTTACGCTCGAGGCTTGTCTTGTCTGCCTTGCTGGTCTTTCCACCACCTGCCCTGTAGGCTGATTGCCTTGCAGAACAATTTTCAATCCTACCGAAATAAAACCGGGTTGTCAAGGGAAACTTGAAAATATTTTTTGCGCACGCTGATTGCGGCCTTTCCTGCATGCAGCACGCGACGCACCTTGGAGCTCCGCAGCGGGAACGCCGACCTCAACACAAAACAAGCAGGCGGTAGCTCGCCCCACCGCACTCGCAATTCGCAACGGAAAGCAGGAAGCCGAATGCATATTTGGAGTAAAATGTGAGCCCTGTGAGCGGGCGGGCATGGGAGCGCCATTCACCGGATCAAAAGGCCGCAATTGCGCAGCCTCCACGGTGAAGATCAGAAGGCGGCAGTTCAGTAGGCTCTGCTGCCGCATACCAAGTTGGCGAAGATAGGGTGGCAGCTCTCGAAGCTGCGCTGCCCCGCTCCAAGGTAGCCGTCGATGCGCAGAATCGTCATCCGACATTGGCCGTTGTTTGCCAGCGTGGTGATCTTGTGCGTCACCATGGGAGTGATTTCCACTCTCATCATCCTGCGAGAAAATGGGCACCTGATTTTTGCTCTCGACGACCCCTACATCCAGATGGCCATGGCCAAGAATTTCGTCCTGCACGGCGTCTGGGGAATCACGCGCTACGGATTCACCTCGGCTTCCTCCTCGCCTTTGTGGACCTTCCTCATCGCGGTCACCTACTTACTGTTTGGGGTCAGCGAGACTTCTCCGTTTTATCTCAGCCTGATTGGTGGCGCGCTGATGTTGGCGGCGGCCTACGCCGTGTTGCGCTGGTACGAGCTTTCGCCCAAGCTCACCTTCTGGATCCTGCTGGTTCTGATTTTCTTCACGCCTTTGCCTACCCTCATTGGCGTCGGCTCGGAGCATCCGCTGCACGCCGCCTTGACGATTCTCCTGACGTTCCTCGCCGCCCGCCTGCTTTCCGATGAGCATCCCTCTTTGGCGCGCCGCGACCTCATTCTTCTACTGGCGATTTCGTTCGTCCTGACGGTGGTCCGGTATGAGGGAATGTTTTTGATCCTGGTGATTGGCGCGCTCTTCTGCCTGCGCGGGCGATGGCGGACCGGACTGGCGGTGGGAGTGGCAGGCTTCTCCTCAATTCTGCTTTACGGAGCGATCGGGCTCGAGAAAGGCTGGTCGTGGCTGCCCAGTTCCATTCTGTTGAAGGGCAGTTTTCCGCGCTTCACCGATTGGGGCACGGCGCTGGACTCCGTGTTTGGCCCGGCGTACAACAACATCAAAGCGGGGCCTCACCTGGCGGCGCTGGTGGCGGCCTCTCTCTTTATTGCCCTTTACGCATCCGACAAGCGCAAAGCCCTCTGGGATAGCCGGCAAGTGATGACGGCGATTTTTGTACTGATCGCTCTCGCGCACATTCAGTTCTGCATGGTCGCCTTGTTCTTCCGCCACGAGTCTTACCTCGTCGCCCTGGGGATCGTGGTCATCGTCGCCCAGCTTGCCGGCCTGCTTCCGGCGAGGCTCTTTGGAACACCCGGCAATCGCACCCTTCTTCCCAAGCATGCCTGCGGCGTGCTCCTCGCGGCATTCCTCATTTATCCTTGCCTGGTACGGGCCGGGGCGGCGTTGATCTATCTTCCTCGGGCTTCGAAGAACATTTACGAACAGCAATATCAAATGGGGCTATTCATCAGGAGGTATTACCAGGGTTCAACCATCGCGTTGAACGATATAGGGGCGGTCAATTTTCTGGCGGATGTTCACTGCCTGGATCTGTGGGGGCTGGGCAACTATCAGGTGACCCAGTTGATGCACCGCCACGAATATCGCACCCGCGACATCCTCCGCCTGTCGCGGGAGGCGGGAGTGAAGGTGGCGATGGTTTACGACTCGTGGTATGCGCGCGAGATCGGCGGCCTGCCGCGCGAATGGGTTTGGGTGGGCCAGTGGGTGCTGCCTGACAACGTGGTGGCGGGCGGCGACACGGTTTCCATCTACGCCGTGGATGAGTCGGAAACCGCCCCCCTGATGCAAAAACTCCAGGATTTCTCGCCCTCTTTGCCAACGGGGGTGAAGCAGTCAGGGAGGTACCTTTACTGACGTGGGGCTAGGGGCTGGGGACTGGTTGTTAGGGAAGAACAAGCCTGTGGCGCGCAAGGCCGCTTGCTCGGCGCCCCCAGCCCCAAGCCCCGAGCCTCTCGGGCGTGTATACTTTCCAGCGACATCGGGTTCACGAAGGGGGAAAAATCAACAATGAAAAGTGATGCGAAACAAAGCACGCTTGCGAAAGTCGACAGGCGGTCTTTCCTCGGGACGGCCTTGGCGGGAGCTGCGGCTGCGGCCTCGGCGGCTGCGGGGCAACGTGATTGGAGCGGGAAAGACCCCATTCATTATCCTGATCCGGACATCATTCCGCTCGATAAACGATTCGAAAAATACCGGGTGAAAAGCACGCCCATCGAGAGACTTTGTACGGGTCTGCTCTGGGCCGAAGGACCCGCATGGAATGGCGGTGGGCGCTACCTGGTTTTCAGCGATATCCCCAACGATCGACACCTGCGATGGTTGGAAGAGGACGATCACGTGAGCGTCTTCCACAAGCCATCCAACTACGCCAACGGCAACACCTTTGATTTCGAGGGGCGCCTGCTGACCTGCGAGCACAACACCCGCCGGGTTGTCCGTTATGAACACGATGGATCGGTGACGGTTTTGGCGGACCGCTGGCAGGGCAAGCCCTTCAACGCCCCGAACGACATCGTGGTGCACCCTGATGGAGGCATCTGGTTCACGGACCCTGGTTACGGCATCCTAACGGCCTACGAGGGGCACCTCGCGCCGATGGAACTCAAGGAGGCCGTCTATCGGATTGACGCCAAGACGGGGAAAATGGATATGGTCACGGATGAGGCCTACAAGCCCAACGGCCTCTGCTTTTCACCGGACTACAAATTGCTCTACCTTGTGGACACAGGCTGGACGCATTATCCCCAGGCTCCCAAAATCATTAAAGTCTTCGACGTAGTAGACAGCAAGGGACTGCGCAACGGGCGAACGTTCACTTCCATGGAATGGCCGGGCAAGGGCACGGGGAGTTCGGACGGCATCCGCGCCGACAAGGATGGCAATATCTGGTCCGCCGCAGGTTGGGCTGGCCAAGGATACGATGGCGTGCACATCTTCGCCCCCAGCGGTGAACGCATCGGCGTCATCCTGCTGCCCGAAATCTGCGCCAACGTCTGCTTCGGCGGCGCCAAGCGCAACCGCCTCTTCATGTGCGCCAGCCAGTCGCTGTATGCCGTTTACGTCGATACTCAGGGTGCGCACATAACGTAGAAGGCAGTAGGCAGAAAGCAGAAGGCAGAGAACGACTCAGTGGCGTGACTGGCGCATACGTGCCGACGGATTTGTCGGCATGGATGCGTCCTACGAATCGACAGGCCGAGACATGCCAAAGAACGGCACGTCTGCGCTGCCCGCCGACTCAGCAACCTCTGGTACTCGTCGTTTGTTTTCATAGACATTCCGGCTTCGTTCCAACTATTGTTCGTTCCGCAGTTTGCAGGGCATGTACATTACAGTACTTGACACTGTCATATTATTGTGCTGTCGTCCTGACAGAAGTGGACTGGATCAGTACTTGACACTGTAATGTTACAGCGCTAATCTCACCTTCCGGGTGGCCGCAAGGGCCGCCCCTCCATACCAGCGAGGAGCACTTAGCGAGTGGCTGACGATGATCGCAGCGGACGGGGCTCATTGACATTGGTTGAATTGGCCGAGGCGTCGGGTGTGCCGGCCCGCACCATCCGTTATTACATCTCAAAAGGGCTGCTGCCGCCGCCGCTGGTCGGAGGGCGGTCGGCGTGCTATGGCGAGGAGCACCTGAAAGAGCTGGACAGAATAAAGACGCTCCAGGAGCAGGGGCGGACCTTGGCGCAAATCGCCTGGCAACTGGGCGAGGGTCAGAAGGAAGTACGCCCCCCCGACGCGAGCGCCTGGTGGAATTACCCGGTCAGCAAGGACGTGGTGGTCGAGGTGCGCTGCGACGCGAGCCCGTGGCGCCTGAAGCAGGTGCGCGCGCTCATCGCCCAGATGATCCGGGAACTGAACCAAAACGAGAAGGAGGACCATGCCCGTTGACACCGAGCGCGGACCTGTTCTCCAAGGTCTGCGGCGTTTTGTGATTGTCGGGCGTAGGGGCGCACACATGGACGTCGATGTCGCCACACGCGACGATTGACAAGCCCTGGCTTCGGGAGTTACGCTTTGTGCGACTTTGTCCTTGGTGAGAACGGGAGGCACGATGAGCGCCAAGTTGAGGAAGCACCACCCTTACATAATGATGTGGCTGGGGCCGTATACGCCAGATAACGTCGCACATCTGAAAACGCAAATGAAACAACAAGGACGAATCGAAACATATCATCTAAAGAATGGAAGCCCTCGACGGCTTAAGATTCCAGATCGTGCAGACGGTATATTGTTCGGCTGTATCGGGGGTGGTGGTCCGGGCTCGCGCGAGAAATTCTTTGCCACATGGGCCAAGTATGGAGAAACCGAGGTCCTTGTCCCGACTCCGTTGCCTTTAAATCGCAAACGGCATATGGACGGCCAGGGTATCTTCGAATACCCGGATATCAGCGACAAAGCAGCCGGAACCCTGCTTGATGATCTCATGGAAATCAATCCAGAGAGCCGGGGTAAACTGGGACCAATCGAGGCGGCGTATAAGCAGAGTTCGGCCCGGAAGAATCCACAGATGGATAACAATTCTGCACCAGAAACCCGGGGCAGCGAGTAGCTAGACATGAGTTATCTGCAGGTCTACGGCCTTTGCGGGATCCACACCTTCGCGAACGCGGCTGTTCATGTGCGCCAGCCAGTCACTGTATGCCGTTTACGTCGATGCCCAGGGAGCGCACATAACGTAGAAGGCAGTAAGCAGAAGGCAGAAAGCAAAAACCTTAGCTCCGCCGGCTGGCACAGAGCGAAGCTCTGCGTTCTTCGGGAGTTGAGGCCCCGCCCATCGCAGAGTTGCGCTCTGCGCCAGCCCGCGAGGAGAGGAGACGTTTCAGAACCGACCCCTCACCCGTCATGCTCCGGCTGATGAAAACGCCGGAGCACGACACGCTCTCCCCTGGGAGAGGGCGGTGATCCTATCATAATGTTTCGGGGGTGGCGTATACATAAAAGGCAAGGCATGCGCCACCCTCGAGCGGGGTTTGTAGCGCTGCCAGCCGCCTAGCCTAGTCACTCTTGCATGTCGCGCGTTTTCCGCTCCCCCCGCTAATTCAGCGATGGCTTCTCGATATGATCGATGACGAGGACTTCGACCGGGTTCTTGGCTGGTTCCAGCTTCAGGCCAAGCTGCTCCTGAATCGCCGTGAAGATCGAGGGCTCGGAGGCGTCGAGCATGTGCGGGTTGTTGGCGGCCTGCTTGCCGCCTTCCTGCCCTGCGGATGTCTCAGCCTCGGTTTGTACGGATGTCCACTGAAATGTGAAATTATAGTCTCCCTTGAGCCCGGTGTGATCCACCACGGTGCAGCCCAAGCTGTCTGACAAAAACTCCGCCAGCGTCGCCATGGGCGTCCGTCGAAATGAAAGCAGGCCCTGTGCATTGCTGCCCCATTGGCCTTCGACGCCCTCGATTCCGTCGGCTTCCCGAAGTTTGGGACCATTCTTCGCAATGACCAGCGCATATCCCGGAAGAGCTTTGGTCTCACGGTGAACCGCCAGCTTGAAGCGGTCTGTCAAAAGCGCCTGAAGCATGCGATGCTTCGCTGCCGCTCCCTGGTCCCCGCCGAGCCCACTCAGTTCTTGATTTGCGGCGCTGCCCGCTTTCGCTTGAATATCGAATTTCTCGGAACGGAACCAGTTCGGGCCGCCCTGGATCAGCCAAGAGTCATGAACTCCGTAGGCCATCTCGACGAGCCCTTCGGCAGTGACCTCCGTGGCCTCAAAGGTTCCCTCATTCGGTGGATCGGCAATGCTGTGCCCTAGGCGCCACCCGGCAGGGTCAGACGCGTACAGCTTAATGGAGGCGACTTCGAATCTTGGGCCCGCGGCGGCTGAGGCATCGCTTTGCGATGCAGGCAGGTTCTGTGCGGTGTACGCCAAGCCAAACGCCACGGGCAGGGCGACGACCGCTAACCCACAAGTGCCGAGTAATACTTTTCTGCGAAAATTCATTTTGCCCTCCACACGAACTGCCGTCATCCATCGCTTCGCTCAGAGATGATGAGGCGGCTCAGGATTACGGAGTTGGAGCCTCCCCTATGGCGGACTTGCATGCGCGTGAAGCTCATGCGACCCTGGGCTACTCAGGGTTACAGCGAGCCGGGTTCCGTTTTCCACGGGCGCTCCCGCGACCGCTTGCCCATCCACCTGGACCGAGTCAACGCCCTGGTCCACCGGCAAGGAAACTTGGGCCGTCACTCCCTCCGGTATCTCAATGGTGGCCTGAAAATCCGAGTCGTCGTGGCGGTAATCGACTTTGAGGAGCCCATGCGGGCAGGGTTCGGCGCCGCGGGCGTATTGCATGCCGCACAGGTCGGGGCGGATGCTGACCTTGGTGAAGCCGGCGGCGGTGGGCTGGATGCCGAGCACTTGTTCCATGAGCCAAGCCGCGGGGCCGCTCGACCACCCGTGACAAAGGCTAACAAAGTAACCCTCACCGTGGTCGGTCTGGAGATGCGCGTGGAAGTGCTCCTTGGGCCAGCGCGCATCGTAACCTTCCCAAAACGTGGTCGTCTCCGGGCGCAGCATTCCGCCCCAATAATCTACAATCCAATCCCCCGCTTCCTCCCGTCGCCCGGCTTCCGCCATGGCGGAAACCGCGAAATAGTTGAAGTGAGGTGTCACGTTGAAGCGGTAGGGACGCGAGAGGATGTTTTCCCATATAGCCGCCCGCTGGGTCGCGTCGGCGAGGCCCGAGTAGATGGCCATGGCGTTGGTCTGCCAGCGGTCGCCGAAGATGTTTCTTGCGGGATCAAGCGAGTTCTTAAGCGTGTCCGTGCGCAGCTTCTCAGCGACCTGCCGGAATTTCTCCGCCGCTGTCGCGTCACCCGCCTGCTCGAGAAGCCAGGCGCCTTCGGTGAAAGCCCGGAAGAATTCCATCAGCGTCACGCGGCGTGATTCGGCGGAGTCTTGTTCCAAATCGGGAGACCAGTCGACGAACGTGGAGCGATTATTGGAATTCCTGAAGAGGCCCTTGTCGTCAATCTGCGTGGCCATGTACTCCATCAAACCCCGCAGCGATTCCTGAACCGACTTGAGGTGCTCGAGGTCTCCGGTGTGCCGGAAATAATCCGCTTCGCACATCACCCAAAGGGCCGAATAGCCTGGGATTCCATTCACGTCGTTATGCACCGGATTGCCGGCGCCGGCTATCAGCTCTTTCAGAGATTTATCGATCAGGAAGCGGTCGCCAAAAACGTCGTTGATCACACGCGCGGTGATGTCCAGCCCCCCGGCCAGGCACATCCGGTCCCGCTTGGGTCCATCCCAAATTGCGTCCTGCATGCACAGGTGCGCGGTGTACGCGCCCACTTGCCAGATCTTGTTGAGCATTGGATCGGAGGACTCGAACGAACCCATCTGCTTCACGGGGTAGTAAATGAAATCCACGTCGATGGCCTTGAAACGCATCGGCGACGTCCCTGCCAGGAATCTCACCAGCGCATATTGGAAGGCGCTCTTGGGGCCGTAAACGGTGCCGAAGGGCGGCACATCAATCTCGTTGGCCCCCAGGTAGGGGTTTGACAGTGCCTCTTCTACCGATTCGCCGTACTGAACCTCGAGGCGCATCCGCGCGGGCGAGTCGGAGACGATGCGAAGCCGCCCCGCGCACTCTTTCCGAAAGCCTAGAACCAGGTAAGGGTATTCCGAGATGGGAAGCTGCTTGGCCGGTAACGTGGCTGCGAACTCCTGCGACCGCGGCAGGCTTTCCTCCTCGGTAGTGGCAGCCGGACTCCGGTAGGACGTGGTGGAGCCGGGCCGCTGAGAAAGCTCACGCCGGTGCCTTCCCATGAGCGCCGAGGTGTTCGAAAACTTCCCCATGCCTTCAAAGGCGTAGGTCAGTTCGTCCGCCTCCAGCACCGCGTGGGCCAGGAACGGTGAAATGCCATCATAGCCCGGCCAGCGGTACATGCCCGCATCGGCGTAAGCCTGGAAGAAATCACTGTTTGCCTCGATGGCTCCCAGCGATATGGCCTGGGGCCAAGCGCGATCGTCAAAGCCCGGGGTCTCCCATCCTTTGCTCGAGCCGCTGCCGCATTTCCAGGTGGCGTCGGTGACGAGCAGGGCAGGCTTCACGACCTCGAGAGAGGCGGGTACGATTTTCAACACTAGCCGCTCGCCCTGAACCGTGACCGCGACCAGGTTGCGCCCCGCGTGCAGTTGTCCGGAAACATCGATCGCCAGCAGAAAGGGCCGCAGCCTGTCCTTGGCATCACGTTCCGCCGCGGCCAGGAGGCGTCCGTTGATGTACACGCGAATGTAGCTTGCGCCCGCGGCGTAGAGCGTGGCCACGGGCGGGACCTTTCTCAACGAGAAGGATTTGCGCAGGCAATTGTACACGCCTTCACTCGTGCTCCCCGGCAGCGCGCTCCAGATGTACTGCTCGGGCAAGGGAGTGTGTACACTGGATTCGAGCTTGGGTGCGGAAATATCCAACGTCGGATCGAGGCGAATCGCTTCGGGGTGAGTTCCTTCGGGGTGACTTTGAGCGAAACCCAGAACGGGCGCTTCAAGCACAAACCAAAGAGCAAGCAAGCTGACGCGATAGGGGACGGTTGCCATCGGTGCAAATGAGACGAGTCAAGAGTAAATGGTAAATTGTGAATAGTAAATTATCAAAAGCTGAGCCGGGGCGCTTCGCAGACCTTGAATAGCAGGTCTGCGCTACGGGAATTCTCGCCGTGGAACCGACCCCTCACCCGGCCCGCGACGGCTGATGAAAACGCCGTCGCGGTCCACCCTCTCCCCAAGGGAGAGGGCTGAGTCCTTAGACACCTGTTCCCTCTTCCCTGTTCCCGATTCTCTATTCCCTGTTCCCTGTTCCCTATTCCCTATTATTATAGGATTGGCTGAGGGTCAGACCGTGGAGAAGCCTGAAGCGTTAAAACAATCTGAAGCCGCAGGCGCCGCACCGGAGCTTATCGTCTTCTCCATCCTGCGCGCCTCGCAATGTTCCCAGTGCAAGACGGAGTTGGAGTCTGGGAGCTTTCTCACTCTGGAGAAGGGCCAGCCGCTCTGCATGACCTGCGCTGATCTGGACCACCTTGTCTTCCTCCCGAGAGGTGACACGGCACTTACCCGCCGCGCCCGGAAGCACAGTGCACTCTCCGTGGTGGTCGTCAAGTTCAGCCGTGCGCGCAAACGTTATGAACGGCAGGGAGTCCTGGTTGAGGAGGCGGGCCTCGATAAAGCACAGGAGGAGTGCCTCTCCGACGAGGACGTGCGCGACCGGCGCCGCGTGCGTGAAGCCGCGCGGCGCGAGGAGGAAGACCATGAACTGGTCCAGGAGATGGCCGGAAAGATCCGAGCTTTCTTTCCCGGCTGCCCCCCGAGCGAAGCCCTGGCCATTGCCCGGCACACTGCCGAGCGCGGCAGCGGGCGCGTGGGCCGCTCAGCCTCAGGCCGCGCACTCGATGAGGGCGCCCTGCGGTTGGCCGTCATCGCCTCGATCCGGCACAAGCGTACCGATTACGACAAGCTGTTGATGGAGGGGTTGGAGCGGAGCGAGGCCCGATGGGCAGTGCAAGACAAAATCGAAGAGGTGCTCTTGAGCTGGGACAACCCGGAGGCCAGTAATCGTTAGAGAGACTGTTCGCGTGGCATGCGTCGCTGTTTCCGACTGGGCGGAGCGGGATGAGTCCGATCAGGGCCGGCGTGTGGAGGGATGACAGCAGCGGCCGGATGCAGCTTGTCTCCGGGCCGGAATGAGGCGCTGTATCGGCGCCTGGCCTGATGCGACACCTCACGCTGGGAGAGGTTGTCGAGCTGCACCGGGGGTCGTCGAGAGTACCGGCGGCATGGCTTCGCGAACACGTCCGATCTCCTTCCTGAAAGATCGCCGCCGGTTGCGCGGGTCGCTCAAAGGGGAGCCCTCAGCGCCCGCCGCCTTGCGCTGAGAGCCGGCCGGCGAAAAATGTCCCTCGGTCTTCCCGCTCGTCACTCGCCACTCGTCACTGCTCTATTCGTACCTGAGCGCCACCATGGGATCGACCTTGGTCGCGCGGCGTGCCGGAACGTAGCACGCCAGCAGGGCGACGGCGGCGAGCAGAGTAGCGACGACGACAAACGTGAATGGATCGCGGGGCTGGACGCCGAACAACAAGTTGGCCAGGAAGCGCGTCAAAGCCAGCGCGCCGGCAATGCCAATGACCACGCCGGCTAACGTGATCTGCGCTCCCCCGCGCATCACCAACTTCAGAATCTCGCCGGGGTGCGCCCCAAGCGCTATGCGAATGCCGATCTCGTGAGTCCTCTGCGTTACCACATAAGCCATCACTCCGTAAATCCCAACGGCCGTGAGCAGCAAAGCGAAAAGGGCGAACGAGGAGAGCAGGAGCGACTGGTAGCTGGCATCGGTCATCGACCCCGATATGATTTCCTGCATGGTGCGGGCGTTGAAGAGCGCCAGGCTGCCGTCGAGCGAGTGGACCTGCCTGCGCACGCCGGCCAGCAATTCTCCCGTCCCAACCGGGCCCTGGACTACGACGGAGACGGTGCCGACGGGTGGCCAGAGATCGAGAGCAAGCGGATAGTAGGCTTGTGGAATCACCGGCTGGCGAATTCCCCACTCCTTCACGTCACCGACTATACCGACCACCGTAACCTGAACCATCCCCCAGAGCTTGAAGCGCTTGCCGAGCGGGTCTTGGTTCGGCCAGAAATGGCGAGCCATCGCTTGATTGATTACGGCCACCAATCTGAGGTCGGGCGAGGGCTGCATCTTTCCGGATTCCATCATGGCGCCGAGCTTCTTCACCGCCGCCGCAGCATCCTGGGAATCTTGTTGCGAAAAGTTTCGTCCCGTGAGAAATGGAATACCAAACGCCCGGAAATAGTCCGGGGTGACGCTATTCTGCTCGACAAGGATATTCTCGTACAACGAGCTGTCCGCGCCCTCGATGCTGATGTAACCGTTGCTCCCTCCTTCAAGCGGGAGCTTGCTCCCCACTGCCGCCGCTTTGATCCCCGGGGCGCCTTTCAAACCTTCAACTAACTGATCGAAGAATGCCTGCGCCTGTTCGAGCGTGGCGTACTTTTTGGGAGGCAGGACGATCTGGGCAGTGAGCACCCCCTCCGGACGAATCCCAATCTTCACCTCACGTAACTTGGCAAAGCTTCGCAAGAGAAGGCCGGCGCTGGTCAGCAGCGCTAGGGAAATCGCAATTTCGCCTGCCACCAGCGCATCGCGCAGGATGCGTCGCCTTCCCGAAGGACTGAGAACCGCCTGCACGGTGCTCTTGAGTTCCAAATTGAGCTGAAGTTGAGAAACCTGGAGCGCCGGCGCCAGTCCTACCAGGATTCCCACCAGGAGGCCGATCCCGAGCGTGAACGCCAGCACCGTGCCATTCAGGGTAATCGGATTCGGCCGCGGAATAGGCACAGACTGGGCGGCAGTCAGAAGGTGCAAGCAACCCCAACCGATGAAGAGACCAAGAACCGCGCCCAGCAGCGAAAGCAGCACACTCTCCGTCAGCAATTGCCGCAGAATGCGCGCGCCCCCTGCGCCCATCGCCCTTCGGACCGCAATCTCCCTATGGCGTCCCGTCGCGCGGACCAGGGAGAGGTTAGCCACATTCGCGCAGCCGATCAGAAGCACCAGCCCCACGGCGCCCAGCATAATCAGAAGTTCGGTGCGCGAGTCGCCGACGATGAGCTCCTTAAGTGGGATCACCTCGGCGCCGACTTTCGCATTTGAATCGGGATACTGCTTTTCGAGGCGTTGCGCGATGGTCTTGAGCTCAGTGCGCGCCGCCGCGACAGAGACGCCCGGCTTCAATCGTCCAATGGCCCGATATTGGTGCTGCCCTCTGATTCCCAGGTTCTTGAGGCTCATATCCATCGGCACATAGATGTCCGCCCCGACCGGGGAGCGAAACCACGCCGGCATGACACCCACCAGGGCGTATTTCTCCCCGTTGAGATCGAGTTCCTTCCCCACCGCTTCTTTCACGCCGCCGAAGTGCCGCTGCCAGAAACCATAGCTGAGAACGGCGACGTGATTTCGTCCTGCCTGATCCTCGCCTTTCACGAAGGCCCGGCCAACGATGGGCACGACGCCGAGTAGAGAGAAGAGGTTGGCCTCGGTTCGAACCACATAGGCACGCTCCGGTTCGCCCGCCCCGCTGGCGTTGTAGCTTTCTCCCCAGTCAAACAGGCTCGCTCCTTGCAAGGTTTGGGATTGCGCCTGCCAGTCGAGGTAATCCGGTCCAGTGAGAGGATAGGTCCCCGGCGCCGCTTCGGTTTCCCTGAGCCACAGCAGTTGCGCGGGCTCATGGAAAGGCAGAGGACGCACGAGCACCGCGTCCACCACACTAAAGATAGCCGTGTTGGCGCCGATGCCCAGCGCCAGCGTCACCACCGCCACGGCCGCAAAGCCAGGATTCCTGGCCAGCATGCGCAGAGCGTACCGGAGGTCTTGCCAAAGCGTTTCCAGCCAACCAAAGCGGCTCATGTGATAGATCTCCTTCTTTTTGGAGTCGTCAGTTTTCGGTCGTCAGTTATCAGTCATCAGTTATCAGTCCCGATAATGGAGATACGCTTGCGGCTCGCGCGCGGTTCCTCATCGTCCTGTAATTCCGAGCGAAGCGGGGAATGGAAGGGTCGATTCAGGGTTTGTGGGTGCCGCTGGCGGCATGAGCGACTGCCATGAAAATGCATGTGCCGAAGGCGCTTTGGAGTGCGGTAGCGCCAGCTACCGCCTTTCCGCCTGGGATTCAAGGCGGCAGCTTCGCTGCCGCAGTCCAAGGCGCTTCGCGCATTTTCATGCAACGTGGTGAGCCGAAGCATCGTGGAATCTGCGCTCGGAATGACGCTGGGATGGATGATAATTCGGCACTCATAATTTACTATTTACTATTCACTATTTACTATTCTTCATTCGTATCTCAGCGCCACGATGGGATCGACCTTGGCCGCTCGGCGCGCGGGGATGTAGCTGGCCACGAGCGCCACGACAGCAAGTACAATGCTGACCACGGCCAAAGTGACGGGGTCGGAGGGCCGCACACCATAGAGGAGGCTGGCCATCAGGCGCGCAAGTACCGCGCTCAATGCCAAACCTATCCCCACACCTACCAGGGAGAGCTTGATTCCATTTCCCATCACCATTCCCAATACATCGGACTGACTGGCACCGAGCGCCATGCGGATGCCGATTTCGTGCGCCCGCTGGGTCACCAGGTAGCTCACGACGCCGTAGATGCCAATGGCTGCGAGAACCACGGCAAGAATCGCAAACATGGCAAACAGCAGCAGGTTGAAGCGGGGCTCCGAAATCGATTGTGCCAAGGCCTGAGAAAGCGGTCGGACTTGGAAGATGGGAACGTCTGAAGATGTGGATTGTATGACCGAGCGCGCCTCGGCAGCGATGCTCGCCGGATTAGACGCCGTCCTCAGAACGAAGCTCATATCGGCACCCCAGGTCTCCTGCTCATACGAAGCGTAAACCTGGGGCATCGTGGCGGCTCCAGGCTCATAATTTTTCACGTCGCCAACCACGCCCACGATCTCAAGCCACACCGGTTTGGCTTGTTCGTCGGCGCTGAACCACTTGACGTGCGCCCCAATGGGGTCTTGCTGAGCGAAGAAGGTGTGCGCGAGCGTCTGGTTAATGACGGCAACCTTGGGGGCTTCGGTGCTGTCGCGTGCGGAAAACGTGCGACCGCGAACTAAAGGAATCTCCAAGGACTGGAAGTAACCGGGGCTGGCTACGGTGAAGGCCCCGTGAGGAAGAT
>Ga0326728_10017393_pt1 | contig 14420 bp, 9 predicted proteins | sample MB3enrmetagenome_FD_207602 | JGI IMG/M metagenome (GOLD analysis project Ga0326728, IMG submission 207602) | Lab enriched peat soil microbial communities from McLean, Ithaca, NY, United States - MB31MN | ecosystem: Environmental > Terrestrial > Soil > Wetlands > Peat | place: USA: New York...
AGGCAAAACCCCCATTAGACTGGAACTCGAGGGGATACGCCAGGTTATATGATAGAGATTCTGCGGTTGCGCATTTTTTTGCCGCACGCATAAAAATAATTCTCGATCTGATTCACGGGGACAAAAAGGACAAAATTTTGGATGTCGGCTGCGGCCCCGGAATGATGATACGCCACCTGATCGACGGGGATTCGAAAATTATCGGATTGGATTTATCTCCGGCAATGATAAGGGAATGTCTGCAGGCACCGGATCTTTCGGCCCGAGCCGGTTTCCTATGCGGAAGCGCTGAGTGCCTGCCGTTTGCGGACGGGATATTCGATATCGTCCTTGCGATGGGCGTACTGGAATATGTTACGGATGCAAGCGAGGCTGTACGAGAGCTGGCCAGGGTGACTAAAAAGGAAGGCATTGTCATCCTTACGATGTTGAATAAAATCAGCCCTTACAGGCTCTGGGAAAGATGGGTCTATTACCGCTATCCCCGGTTGTTCCACGGAGGCGATGGAGGGGACCTTTCGCTCTATTCGGCGGGATCATTCTGCCGGCTGGTCGAATCGAGAGGCCTCGAGGTCCTCAAAATCGTGCATTATGATTTTAACCTGTTTCCTCCTCCGTTCGACAGAAAGATGCCGAGAAGAGCGGTGAGAATAAACAGCAAGCTCGAGTCTATCTTGAGAAATTACCGGGAATGGCTCAGCTCCGGATTTATCGTGAAGGCGAAAACCAAATAGCCGGCGCTTTCAGGCCACCGCGTCTTAGAGACGCGATCCAATGTGGGCAGGCGTAGGTTTCACCACTCTGCGGAGTGGCCATGTCAAATTTGGTGTCCTGGACCACTTCAATTTTTAACGCTGTCACCAACTTAATACCTTCGAGCGTCGCTTGTCGCGGTCGCGCCGTTTAAGGTCCAGCCGGCATGCAGTTCCCGGCCGGGATGCGCGCAGCTGCCGGCGAGGCCTCGTCTCCTGTTCAATGGACTTGGGGGCAACTGCTTTTTCACCGTCGCAGGTTTCACGATGGGGGCGGTTCTGGGGATCATGGGGTTTATCGTGAGGTTCTCACGGGGGACTTGTCTATTCGGATGTGCTTGTGGCTGTTTTGCGCAACCATAGCCCAAAGGGAATCCTTCATTGGAGGTTTATCTCATGAGAGCTATTTTTCTTCCAGGATCTGATTTGAATCGAGTAAATCGCTCCAGGGCCATGCATGGATTTTTTGTTCTCATCTGCGCCCTTTGTGTGTTCGTGCTGTTTGCAGCGGCCGCGGACGCCGCAAGTGTGCCGGGGGCGCCAAGAGCGGTATCCGCAGTGCGCGGCGATTCAGAGGCTACGGTTTCCTTCAAGGCGCCGCTCTCTGACGGTGGAAGCCCTATAACCAGCTACACGGCGACCTCACACCCTGGCAAATTGCAAGCCACGGTAACGACGCTTAGCTCGATAACGGTGCAAGGACTTAAAAACGGGACAGCCTATTATTTCACGGTAACGGCCACCAACGCGATTGGGACCGGTCCGGCGTCGAGTCCTTCCAACGTCGTGATTCCAGCAACAATTCCCGGTACGCCGACGAGCGTAACGGCGACAGGGGGCAACGCCCTGGCGATCGTGAGATTCAAGCCCCCGGCCTCAAATGGCGGAAGCCGCATACTCTACTACCTGGTGACATCGAACCCAGGCAACGTGACAGTCAAAGGTGCGGCAAGCCCGATAATAGTTAGAGGTCTGACGAACGGGACAGCTTATACTTTCACGGTAACGGCGGTTAACGCTATAGGCCCGTGCCTGCAGCCGGCTCAGTCAAACGAGGTTACTCCCGCCACGATCCCGGGTGCGCCAGGGAACGTAACGGCGACAGGCGGCAACGCCCAGGCGTCGGTCAGCTTCACGGCCCCGGCCTCAGACGGCGGCAGCGGCATAACCGGCTACATCGTGACTGCCACCCCCGGAGGGAAAACAGCTTCGGGGACGGCAAGCCCTATTACGGTGACAGGGCTGACTAACGGCGTTGTCTATAGATTCACAGTTCGGGCTGTCAACGGTATCGGGAAAGGTCCTCCGTCAACCCTTTCAAACAGCGTGAGGCCTGCCACGACGCCCGGCGCGCCGAGGGCGGTAACGGCGACGGCCGGCAACGCCATGGCGACAGTGAGGTTTACGGCCCCGGCCACAAACGGTGGAAGCCCCATAACCGGCTACCTCGTTACACCGAATTCCGGAGAACAGACCGGCTCAGGGAAAGCCAGCCCGATAACGGTGCAAGGGCTGACGAACGGAACACCCTATTCATTCACGGTAAGCGCGATCAACGCTGCGGGGACCGGCGCAGCCTCAAGTCCTTCAAACATCGTCACGCCCAATGGCGGCGGCGCCACCAACATTCCCACGTTGGTCCAGCATGTCGATGTCAACCTGGCCGAGACCAATACCCAAACACCACGCCCTAACGGCCTCGTGTACATATCGTCCAGGACCGTCCCCCTGCCCAATCCTACGGGCGCGGGGAACTGCCTGATAGTGTCGGTGAACTCAAGTGCTTCCGCTGTCCCCACGGTTACCGACAATGCAGGCAATACGTATACTCAGGTGGCTTACCTGAACGACACCACCAACGGTCAATCCATTACGGTTTTTGCGGTGCTGAACGCCGTCGCCGGCGCGAGGAACCTGAAGGTGCACTGGGGAGGATCGGGCGCGCAGTATACAGCCATAAAGGTTTCCGAGTTCTACAACGTGACCGCTCTTGACGCCCACAGCACCTCCATCACAAACGAAGCGACCATAACGGGCGGGTCGGTGACGCCGAGCGTATCCGGCGATCTGCTCTACATGGTCGGGTTCCAGGACAGCACGGCCTATTCAGCCAACGCCTTCTACAGCCTGCAAACGCAGAGCGGCATAACCTGGAACTTTGTCCCATGCAGCACACAGAGCCTTGACGGAAGCTTTGCCATATACGGCCAGTACAACTCCACATTGGCGATAGCCCCTCAAGCCGGGACCAGCAGCACGCAGAACTACATTACGGCCACCCTGGCCCTGAGGACCGGCGCGCATGGCACTGCCCCCCGCTCCGGCATTCGAGTGGTCGGGGCTCAGCATGTATACCCCGGCCCGTACGGTAATCCTTCAAGCTTCACCACGCAGTTCATTACTACCGGTAATTTACAGGTAGCTTTAGGTAGTCTGGGGACGCCGACTGTTGCCGCCATATCAAGTTCAGGCGCAAATACGGCCAGCTGGGTATCGAGGGCTTTCGCCACCTATACACAGCCTGGTAGTGGTAATGGCGGAGCACAAGTTCTTGATTCAGAAAATACCAACTCCGGCAACCAGGTCTTGACCGTGACCCTGGGAGGGACTGCTGAAAGCAGCGCGTTCATTTTCCTGGATGTTTCGGGGGCGGCGGCATCTCCATATGGCGCTAATGCGGACTTGAACGATGCGTCGTCAAACAACACTTCCGCCGTGACTGGAATCAAGATAACGCCGAGCACATCCAACGGGCTGATAGTCAACGTCCAGGGGGATTTCGCCCAGACCATCGGAACCATGAACTCGCCAAGCTACTGCTACAGCTTCACCAGCGTCGAGACGCAGACCGCCGGGGAAGCCACTACCCTTTTGGATTACTCGGAATCGGATGACAACGATGGGTTCGGATTCTGTTACAACCCGAACACCAGTCCGGTGACATTTGTCTACAATGTGGATGAGATTGACGGGTCGTATTCCACGGGCATCGGACCCTTTTCAAGCGCCGCAGTGGCGTACAACGCTGCGGGCAGTACGGCTACGGCATCAGCCAGTGAAGCGGCCCCTGCCCCTAAAGCGGAGAGCCCCGCAACCGGCAACACGGTGACAGCGAATCCCGAAGAGCAGACTGCCTCAGGGACGACCGGCACGGCGGCAACGGTTACGGGACTTACCGGCGGTGGTGCCTCCACGTCCACGGCAACGCCAACCAACGACGCTATTGGGACAGCTCCGGCCTCGAGTTCTTCAAGCAGCGCGACGTCTACAGCGCCCGGCGCGACGGCTTTTCCGCTCAAGATTTCCGCTGATCAGCGTCATCTTGTAGACCAGAACGATGTGTCGTTCCTTATCGTAGGGGATGCGGCCTGGTCCCTTATAGCGCAGCTTGATAAGGCGGATGTGGATGCCTACCTGGCCGACAGGCAATCCAGGGGCTTTAATACTATTATCGTAAACCTTATAGAACATCATTACGCAGCAAATGCTCCCGCTGATTTTTACGGAGATTTGCCGTTCACATCTCAGCTCAACGATGGGGTTCATTGGGATATGACTACTCCTAACCCGGCATATTTTGAACACGCTGACTGGGTGATCAATCAAGCCGCCGAATACGGCATGCTTGTAATTCTAGCGCCGGATTACATGGGATATGACTGTGGTGAGGAGGGGTGGTGCTCGGATATGATTGCAAACGGCGCCACGCGCATGGAGACCTATGGAGCCTATGTCGGAAATAGATACAAGAATTTCCCAAACGTCTTGTGGATTAATGCTATAGATATGAATACAGCCAACTATAAGGGAGCAACAGCAGCTCTGCAAGCTATGGTAACCGGTTTAACAGCTAACGATCCAAATCATTTAAATACGTTTGATTGTACGGGGGGCGGAGGGGCGAATCCTCTTTCCCCTGCTACTACAGGATATGATTGCTACGATTGGAGGTGGCTTGATGTCAATTTAGCCTACTATAATACCGGGTGTACGTCTTACTCGTCAATTGTCAAGCATGGTTATTCACAAGTTGCTATGCCTTTGTATTATAATGAAGGTCAGTATGAGGGTGAAGGGGCACAACAACAATGTTTGGATATCCAGGCTTACAATTCGGTCCTTGGCGGCGCATTCGGGTCCGTCTTCGGAAATAATCCAATTTGGTGCTTCAATGGAGGTTGCGCGCCCCCTGCGAAACAAGTCAGCGGCACCTGGCAGGATGCGCTGGGGTTGCAGGGATCGATCAACCAGGCGAATTTCGGCGCGTTCTTCAAATCGATCCCCTGGGACAAGCTGGTCCCGGATTACAGTCATTCGGTCCTGACCTCCGGGTATGGAACTCTTACAGACAGTTCTTATGTCGGGTGCGCCCGGACAAGTGACGGCAGGTATATCGTGGCCTATTTGCCGACCCGGACCACCGTGACGATTGACATGAGTCAAATTTCAAGCTCATCGCTAACCGCTAGTTGGTTTAACCCTTCTACGGCGGCATATACCAGTATAGGGACATTTTCAAATACAGGGACGCAAGATTTCACGCCGCCGGAATCGGGGGACTGGGTCTTGCTTCTGACCGGGGAGTAGTAATACGAAGTCGCATTCAAACGCTCACTTACTGCAGAGAATGCCGATGTCTGGAATAGAGGATACACAAATGGACTCCTATCCCTTTGTAAGCGTGGTAACGCCGTTTTATAACACGGCGTCCTTCCTGGCTGAATGTATCGAGAGCGTACTCAGGCAATCCTATCACAACTGGGAGTACATACTGGTTAATAACTGCAGTACGGACGGCTCCCTGGAAATCGCGCTTAAGTACGCCCATGCGGAGCCTCGAATTCGAATCATCGACAATGAGAGGTTTCTGCCGATCCAGGCGCAAAACTACAACCATGCGCTACGGCAAATTTCGCCTAAGAGCAAATATTGTAAAATTGTCCAGGCAGACGATTGGATATTCCCGGAATGCATATTGGAGATGATTCGGGTTGCCGAGGCAAATCCCACGGTTGGAATAGTTGGTGCTTATTGGCTCCTGGGAAGTTTTCCGTCCGGGGGCGGGTTGGCATACCCAAGTACATTTATGTCTGGGGCCGATATATGCAGATGGCAGCTTTTGAACCACCCGGACAAGTATGTTTTCGGGACTGCGACATCAATTTTGCTCCGCAGCGATCTCATTCGGAACAGGGACCCATTCTATGATGAGAACTGTATTTATGAGGACATCGAAGTTTGTTACGAACTGCTGAAAAATTGCGATTTCGGCTTCGTACACCAAGTCCTGAGCTTCACTCGAGTCGACAATGAATCGATATCGTCGGGAATACGCAATTTGTCTCCATATCTGTTGCTCGCGTTACTTGCTCTACGACAATTTGGGCACACGTTTTTGAATGAGAAAGAATACGAGCTACGTCTGCAAACACTCACTTATCGATACTACCGGGTGTTGGCCCATGCATATGTGTATGGGGCCGACGATGCGTTTTGGAATTTTCATTCCGAAGGTCTCAGGAGTGCTGGGTATGGAATAAGTGCGAACAAACTGTTCAAACCCGTATTACGGGAGCTTCTGGACATATTGCGTCACCCGAGGGGACTGTTCCGCAGACTCGCCAATGTGACATTCAAGCCAAGCGTCGAATAAAGCTCATAGCGGAGCATGATATGAATCTTACCGTCGCAATCTGCACGTGGAATAGATGTTCGTTGTTAAAGAAAACTCTCGATCAAATGAAGAAACTCGTGATTCCCGAAGGCGTCGAGTGGGAACTGCTGGTTGTCAATAATAACTCCACCGATTCGACGGAAAAACTCATCAAATCGTTCTGTGGCAGTTTGCCGATCAGGTATTTTTTCGAGCCCAGGCGCGGTAAATCCAACGCTCTAAATACAGCGTTAAGGAATGCGGGCGGTGAATATATCTTATGGACCGATGATGATGTCCTTGTAGACCCAGGGTGGATATCCGGCTATTGCGAAGCTTTCGAAAGACACGCTGAAGCGGGTTTTTTCGGCGGGCCGATCGAACCATGGTTCGAGGGGATGAAACCACAATGGCTTGCTGCGATTATGGCACAGGTATCGACCGCTTATGCCCTGAGAGACCTTGGCGATCGACCTTTTACTTTTACAAGGGAAGTTTCGCCTTTCGGCGCTAACTTTGCCGTTCGTAAAAAAGAACAGCTTCTATTTCCTTACGATCCCAGTCTGGGTCCCCGTCCGGACAGGCCTCTGCGCGGCGAGGAGACCGCCGTTATTTTCTCGATGCTCGACGCAGGCATCGAAGGGTGGTGGGTGCCCGGCGCACGCGTGAGACATCACATACCGCAGGCGCGTCAAACCACACGGTATCTGCGAAGCTACTACTTCGGTTATGGAGAGGAGCTTGCGGCTCGAGGCCTGTGCGGTTTTAAGGATTATGTCGAGTTGTTCCGCGCCCCGCGTTTTTTATGGAGGCGAGCGATGGTTGCGGAATTGAGATTTCGCCTGAGACGCTACTTATCGGACCCAACTGTCTGGATCGAAGACTTGAAATTATCCGCGCTGACCTGCGGTCAGATAAGCGGCTGCATGGCCCGGCGATCACAGGGCCAGGGCTGGGAAGAGTCCGTGAGCGGCCGCGTATTTTGCAGCCTGCGCCACAGGTTCACAGAGGTTCCCGGCAACGGCATCAAGCCGGGAGCCGATGAGCAGGGTCGTTGCGTTCCGGAGACCGATACATGATTCGGGACCGGGAGCCGATACGCCGATCGAGGGGGCAAGCCATGTCTTCGGTAAGTGTGATAATTCCGACTTACAACGGCGGAGAATACATTCTCGACGCGGTGAACTCCGTGCTGCAGCAGACGTACGCTCCCATGGAGATCATCGTGGTCGACGACGGTTCGCAGGAGGATATCTTGCGGATACTTTCTCCGGTATCCGATCGGATAAGGTATATCCGCCAGGATAATGCAGGCCCGGGAGCTGCACGGAACAGAGGAATCAGGGCGGCCCGGGGAGAATTCATAGCGTTTCTCGATGATGACGACCTATGGCACCCGACAAAAATCGAAGCTCAAGTGCGCCGGATGAGCCAGGACCCCGATTGCGGACTGGTTTATTCATCTGCTATCTTCATGGATGGAAATAAGCCGTTTAAGCGAGCTATATCGCCATATTGTCCCTCAGGATACATATATTACGATTTCGTGAGGTATAATCTAATCGACACAACGTCTGCGGTTCTTGTGAGGACTTCGGTATTTGAAAAAGTGGGCCTTTTCGAAGAATCCATAGGTGTGTGTGAAGATTATGACTTATGGCTGCGAATAGCAAAAGATTACAAGGTGCTCTTCTGCAGTGATGCTTGTTTGTATTATAGACAGAGTCCTTCTGGTATATCCAAGCATAATTACAAGCACCTTTTAGGCCATCTATATGTAATGAATAAAGTGATTGAACAATTTATTGATGGTGAAGTGCATATCGATAAGAGCTTTATTAATGCAATAGGTGACAATTTATACGATATTTATAGAAGGTTCATCTACAAGATATATTACGAAAATGACGATAGGATTACAGCAAGGCATTTGATGATTGCAGCGTTACGGAAAGGCCCATGGGACCTGAAGGACATCCTATTTTTAATACTGTTTTCACTGCCTGAAGCTTGGTTTAAGTATGCCAGGAATATGAAAAGAGCGCTTTCCAGGTCGAAGGAAACTTCAATAGTCCACCTCGGAGACCCTGAGATCGCGGAGAAAACCCGGAGTTAAGTAAAAATCTTGTGAACGCCTTCCAACAATCAGCTCAAGCAGACCGTAACTTTTTCCCAACGGGTAAACCTATGTCTTCGGTAAGTGTAGTCATTCCCACCTATAACGGCGGACAATACCTCCTTGACGCTGTGAACTCCGTGCTCCGACAGACGTATGCTCCCCTGGAGATCATCGTCGTCGATGACGGTTCGCAGGAGGATATCCTACGAATACTTTCTCCCGTATCCCAACGGATCACGTATATCCGCCAGGATAACGCAGGCCCGGCCGCGGCGCGGAACAGAGGAATCAGGGCGGCCCGGGGAGAATTTATAGCGTTTCTTGACGATGACGATCTATGGCATCCGAAAAAAATCGAAGCTCAAATGCAAAGGATGAGTCAGGACCCCGATTGCGGTCTGGTATACTCTTATCCTATTTTCATTGATGAAAATGGATCGATCCTATCCAATCAACCGCCAAAAACATGTCCTTCAGGATATGTATATTATGACTTTTTAAGATATAATCGAATCAATACAACATCTGTAACTCTTCTGAGGACATCTGTATTCGAAAATGTGGGCTTCTTTGATGAAAATCTATATGTGTGCGAAGATTATGATTTATGGCTGCGAATAGCAAAAAATTATAAGGTAATATTTTGCAGTGAAGCTCGTGTTTATTATAGGCAGAGTGTCTCCGGTATATCCAAAAATAATTATAACCATTTGAATGGCAGTCTATATGTAATGAATAAAATAATGGAACAATTTATCAATGGTTGCCAGCATAATGACGATAACTTTATAAATGCTATAAATGATAATTTACGCATGACTTATAGGGTATTTGCTTATAAAGTATATTATGAAAATGATGACAGGGGCAGCGCCAAACGTTTGTTGGCTGCGGCGTTACGGAAAGGACCCCGGAGTTTTGAGGACATCGTATATTTGATATTGTTTTCACTGCCAAGAACGTGGTTTGAATATGCCAGGAATGTGAAAAGATCTATTTCCGGTTCGAAAAAACGTTGAGTTTTGTAAAGGTTATGGCCGGCGGCGGCCTGGACGAGAGACCTGATAATGTAGAACCGAGGTATTATGCGGAAGGCATTGAACATCATAAATTTCGGTTTCGATCCATGGAGTGATTTCTGGAAAAGGAATCAGACCATGGTATACCTGATGGCCGCAAGGGAGATATTCGATCGCGCGCTGTTTGTAAATGCCGGATTGTGGCTGGGCGGATTGCTCAGGAATGCGGCCGAAGAATTACGGGTGCACAAGACCCTTCGGCTAAAGCGTATGATTCCGTCGAGAGTATCCGGGAAAATTGTGGCGTATACGCCAACATACTTGCCATTTGGTGGACGGAGCGAGCGCATCGATCGGCTGAATCGATATATCATTGATTCAATTGTATCGCCGTATGCAAATAAGCCTTTTGTTCTTATGGTCAATTGTCCTCAGGAAAAGACCATAAAATTAGTGGATACCATTCGAGATCGGGCTGTTTTGACAATCTTTGACTGGTCGGATGATTATTCCGAGTTTTCTTCCTCCCGGGCTGAAAAGGAAAGGACGGAAGAAATATGCGCCTATTGTTGCAAAATGTCGGACATAGTCCTATGCGTCAATGAGAAACTCCTCGAAAAAGCGAAGAAAATCCATGATAACGCATACGTGATCAGAAACGCGACCAATGTGTTTACGTTTAGCGGCAGTGATATGGAGGCCGGCATTCCTCCGGCGCTCATGGCACTCAAGAGGCCGATCATTGGATACGTGGGGTACCTGGTCCGCAGCCGGCTCGATGAGGAGCTGATCGACTTCCTGGCGCTGAGACGGCCTGAATGGCAGTTTGTTTTAATGGGCCCCCGGATGGAAGCGCTCCCACTTGGAACGAGGGTCCCCGGCCGTCCCAATGTGCACATTCTTCCTGCGGTTCCTTACAGGTCGTATCCGGCCTGCCTGAGTGCATTTGACGTCTGCATATTGCCCAACAGGATCAATGCGTACACGGATGGGAACGATCCCATTAAAATCTACGACTATCTGGCGAGCGGGACCCCGGTAGTGGCGACTCCTACATCCGGGACTGAGAGATTCCGCGGCCTGATCCCCTGTTCCGAGAGCAAAGAGGGATTTCTTGAACTGGTGGAGGCGGCGATCGGGAAAGACTCGGTCGATCAAAAAAAGATGAGGCTCGAAGCTGGGCGGGAGCATTCATGGCAGGAGCGGATGAAGGAATTCTTCAAGATCATCGACCCCTACCTGGGGATTGGCGATTCCGGGTAGACGGCCGTCGCGCGGGCAGAGGCGAAGAAAGAAAAAACAGACGGGGAGCGAGGGACAGGCTGCGGCTTCCCGGTGGATCGATTGTATCTTGAGGAACGGCTTTTGCGTGAGAGGCAGCATGATCCATGCGGCCCCATGTTTTTCGGTGGACCATTTCTACAGGGGAAAGGGAACATGAGATCGTCAGTGCGCGCGCCTCGCGTGGTCATGCTCATAATGGAATACCCGCCCGTGTTCTCCGGGCAGGGGATATACCTGCATCGGCTGGTCAAGGGAATTCAGGCAGCCGGGGGTGAAGTGCTTATACTCACGGCTGATTTTTTCAGACTGCCTCAACGAGAGGTTATGAACGGGATCGAGATCAGGCGGTTCCATTTTCATCCCTGCATGCCGCGATGGGAGTTGCGGTTTGCGGCGGCGGTCGTAACATTTCTGGCAAAAAATTTGACTGGATTCGATATAGTACACATCCATGGGTACCTGGATGTCTATGGGCTGATCGGTATTTTCAACAAGGCCGCGCGCAAGAAAACCATTACGCAGTTGGTGCTTCTCGGGGCTGACGACCCTCTGACGATAGCGCGGAATTACAGGTATGGGAAGGTTCGCCTGAAATTGTTCGGCATGCAGGATCGCATATTGGTCATCTCCAAGGCCATAGCGGAAAGCTATGACCGGGCCGGGCTGCCGCCCGAAAAACTTGTCTACACCCCCGGAGGAGTGGACACCGAAGTGTTTCGGCCTGCAGACCCCGACGAAAAAGATGCATTGAAGGCAGGGTTTGGGATCGGATCTTTTCGCAAAGTCGTAACGTTCGTCGGGGGAGTCATAAAGAGAAAAGGGGTTGACCTGCTGGTTCAGGCATGGCGGGAAATTGCGCGGCTTCATCCTGATGCGGTGCTGCTCATAGTCGGCCCGGACAGTTTCGGGGAGGATGACGTCAACGGGAATCAACTCATGGCTTTTATCAATAGTATGAAAGCTGAAGTTCGGGAGCACAGTCTGAATGTGCGATTCGTTGGGAGGACTGACAAGGTGGAAGACTACTTGAGGTGCTCCGATGTATTCGTTTTGCCATCGAGAAAAGAGGGTTTTGGCTATGTGATCATTGAAGCGATGGCATGCGGTGTCCCACCGGTTATCAGCTACATGGATGGTGTTTCGAATGAGACGGTAAAGCATGGGGTCGATGGTCTGGTCATAAACGATGTATACGAACTGACAGGTTCGATAGACAAGCTGCTATCCGATGCCGGATATGCAAAACAGATGGGGGCAAGTGCAAGGAAGAAGGCCGTTGAATACTTTGATTTGAATAGAATTGCCGAACAATATTACGACCTTTATGCCTCTCTAATTATGGATGGGAAAAGTCGCCGATAAAGATAGGGCGTCTTATTGATACCGAGTAGCGTTCATGATTAACCAGTCTCCTTTAGAAAAGCCAAAAGAGCGGGGAGCGCGGAAATCCCGGGGACCTTTTATGAAAATATTTCCTGCTTTTCGCAGACATATCGTTGAGCCGCTCGACGCTCTGAGGTCCGGCAGTCCGAAGCTGCAGTACTGGCGAAAAGTGGAACGGACGCAGTATTTGCCGGTTGAGGTAATGAAGGCGTTGCAATGGGAAAGATTCATCGAGATTCTTCGATTTGCCTATGAGTCCAACCTGTTCTACAAAGAACTCTATGACGCGGCCGGCGTCAGGCCGGATGACATCAGGCGCAGGGAAGACGTCCTGCGGTTGCCCGTGGTTACCAAGGAAGACATCCGTAACAATTCCAGCCGGATGATCTCCAGGGGCTACGAGAAGCAGCGGCTTTTGCGATTCAAGACCGGTGGGTCAACGGGAAAATCCCTTGAGCTCCAAATTACCGAAGAATGCAGCGAAAAACGCAATGGTTGCATCCGGCGGCATGACAGGTGGGCGGGGTGGGAACCCGGTGAACCGGTCGGCGCCCTTTGGGGCAATCCTCATTTGCCCAAAGACCTCAAGGGCAGGTTAAAGAACTGCCTGCTTGCTCCAACGATATATCTCGATACTATGGAGTTCACGGAGAAGTCCGTCAGGGAATTTGCCGGAGAGTGGTTGAAAATAAAGCCAACCCTTCTCTATGGACATGCGCACTCGATCTACCTTTTGGCCCATTTTGTACGGGATTGCCCGATCCGCGCGATCCGGCCGAAAACGATCATTTCAACGTCTATGATGCTGCCTCCTCATGAGAGGAGGTTCATCGAAGAGGTCTTCGGGGTGCGCGTGTTCGATCGATACGGATGCGAGGAGGTCAGTCTCATTGCCTCCGAATGCGAAAAACACGAAGGTCTCCACATGAACATCGAGCATCTTTATATTGAGTTCCTTCGTGACGACGGTCGCTGTGCCGGCCCCGGCGAGGAGGGAAAGATCATTGTTACGGACCTGATGAACAGGGCGATGCCGTTTATACGCTACAAGGTGGAAGATGTCGGCGTGCCTTCTGACAGGGTGTGCTCCTGCGGCCGGGGCATGCCGCTTATGGAAACAGTAACCGGCAGGGTGGCCGATTTTCTGATAAAGAAGGATGGCACGAAGGTGGCCGGGGTCTCATTGATCGAAAACACGCTGACCATGATTCCCGGCATCGACCAGATGCAGATAATACAGGAGTCAATGGACCTTATCGTGCTCAATGTGGTCCCGGGCGGATCTTACACCGATACGGCCGGGGAAAACCTGTGTGCATATTTCAAGAAGCTCTTCGAAATAGAAGTAAGAATGAACCTTGTTGATTCCATAAAACAGGAGAAGTCAGGAAAATACAGGTTCTCCATCTGTAAAATCGGTTCAAGCATGTGATTCACAACGTCTGCCTGACGGCATCCATGTCATTGAATATAATAGCATACTATCAAAAGTGAAGTTGTTTATGCTTCATAATATCCTGATACCTTTCATACAAAACGATTGAGGCACTGACGAATGAAAACACTTGATTCAATCTTGCCGGTACAGTCTTATCCTGGTGCGTCGGTTCAGTATTATCCGCATTCCTCACGCCTGGTGCTGGTGCTTTTTGCTATCTACATTCCAACGTGGTTCCTGGAAATCGGGAAGAGGATCCACGTACTTGGCGCGATTCGCTTTGAGTTCATTCTTGGCGCAATCCTGGGGGTGCTGGCGGTGTCTTCCCTTATCCGTGACGGAAAAGACCGAATCAATCCCCTGTTTCCCTATATTGTTCTCTACTTTGTCGTTTTGCTCATGGGGTTGCCTTTTTCGCAGGACCTCGACGTATCATGGAAAATTTTTTTTGATCGTATCGTAAAATTCTCCTGTATGGCGCTTTTCATTTCCTGCTTTATCCGAAACCCATCTTCTCTGAGGCTCTTCATTGGCATGTTCTTTTTGAGCTGCCTGAAAATCGGGCAAGAGGCCTTCGTAGGAAAAATCAGGGGCTCCATGGTTTGGCAAAACCAGGGGGTGATGAGGTTAAACGGCCCTTACGGCACATTGCTCGGTCATCCGAATTCTCTTTCCGGCAATGCCCTTGGAACCCTTCCATTTATCTATTACCTTTTTCCTAATCTATCCTGGAAGTGGAGGATCCCACTGCTCATCCAGTTGGTGTTCGCAG
>Ga0326728_10017394_pt1 | contig 14419 bp, 9 predicted proteins | sample MB3enrmetagenome_FD_207602 | JGI IMG/M metagenome (GOLD analysis project Ga0326728, IMG submission 207602) | Lab enriched peat soil microbial communities from McLean, Ithaca, NY, United States - MB31MN | ecosystem: Environmental > Terrestrial > Soil > Wetlands > Peat | place: USA: New York...
ATCAAGCTCTATCAGCGGGGCTACGCCTTTCTGCTCTCCCAAAACGGCCAGTTCGTCTCCCACCCCAACCAGGAGTACGTTTTCAAAGAGAGCATCTTCAGCCTGGCGGACGAGACGGGAGACAAACAATGGCGCGCGCTCGGCCGGAAAATGGTGCGGGGCGGAGAAGGCTTCGTGCGCGTGCGCTCGCCCAACACGGGTTACGTGTCGTGGCTTTACTACGCGCCGATTTCCAGCGGCTGGTCGGTGGCGATTCTCTTTCCCGAGGCGGACATCCTCACCGGGTTGCGCGCGATGAACCGGGTGGTTTTCTGGATCGGGTTCCTCGGCTTTGGTTTGTTGCTGGCAGTGATCACGCTGCTGTCGATGGGCGTGACCCGGCCCATCCGCGCCCTCGCGCAGCAGACGCACGAGATTGCCCGGGGCAATCTCGACCTGGCCGTGCCGCCGGTCGCCTCGCGCGACGAGGTTGGGGTGCTCTCGCGATCCTTCGAGAACATGCGGCTGGCGCTCAAGGAATATGTCGCCAACCTGGCCGCCACCACCGCCGCCAAGGAGCGGATCGAGAGCGAACTGAAGATCGCCCAGGCCATCCAGCGCAGCTTTCTGCCCAAACGCTTCCCCCCGTTTCCTGGCCGCACCGAGTTTGACCTCTATGCCGGGCTGGAGCCGGCCAAGGAAGTGGGCGGGGACTTGTATGACTTCTTCCTGCTCGACGAGCATCGGCTGTTCTTTTCCATCGGGGACGTCTCGGGCAAAGGGGTGCCGGCGGCGCTGTTCATGGCGGTGACCAAGACCCTCATGAAGGGCGTGGCCGAGCAGCATTTGTCGCCCGCGGAGGTCCTGGCCAAGGTCAACCGCGAGCTGTTCGTGGACAACGAGCAAATGATGTTCGTCACGCTGTTTTGCGGCGTGCTGGACGTGCGGACGGGCGAGCTTCAATACACCAACGCCGGCCACCTGCCGCCGCTGCTGGTGCGCCCCTCGGGCCAGGCCGACTGGCTCGATTTGCCCAAAGGCCAGGTGCTGGGCATCGCCGAAGCGCCGGCCTACGCCACCAGGACCCTCACCCTCGAGCCGCTGGATACGCTGCTGCTCTACACCGACGGCGTGAACGAGGCGATGAACGCCGCCAAACAACTCTTCGGCGAGGAGCGCCTGCAAGCCTTTGCTCAGGCGCAGGCCGGCGCCGGGCCCAAGGAACTGGTCGAGGCCCTCTTCGCTTCGGTCCGCCGCTTCGCCGGGGGGGAAGAGCAGTCCGACGACATCACCGTTCTGGCCCTGCGATACCGTGGAAGGAGTTGACCGGGCGGCGGGGAGACGGCAGAATCGGCGCTTGCGGAAATCGGTCGTGCGCCCCGTGGCGGCCCAAGACCGTGTCCTGGCGAGAAGCACCGGAGCGATAACATCATGATGCCCCTGGTCAAACGGGTTTTGCTGTCGTTGGTCTTGCTGAGCGCGGCGGCGCTGACCTTGTTATTGTCCGACCTCCACTCGCGGCAAGGGGCGCCGGGCGCGAAAGGCGAGGGACGTTCGCCCATCCCGGTGGCCCTGCTGAAACACGCCTCGAACCGGTTGCTCGATGAGATCGAACAGGGGGTATTGGAGCAATTGGCCGCCGCGGGCTACCGCCCGGGCGAGCGGCTGGCGCTGCAACGTTTCAGCGCCGAGGGGGACCTGCCCACCGCCAACGCCATCGCCAAGGGCATGACCGACGGCAGCTTCAAAATGGCGATCTCGATCAGCACGCTTTCCCTGCAATGCGTGGCCAACGCGAACCAGGACGGGCGGGTCATTCACGTCTTTGGCGGGGTGACCGATCCCGCCGGCGCGGGCGTCGGCATCCAGCAAATGAACTCGACCAACAAGCCGCCCTGGCTGGCGGGCATCGGGACCTTCCAGCCGGTGGAACAAATCCTGCGCGAGGCCAAACGGTGCTGGTCCGGCCTCAAGGTCGTGGGGGTGGTGTGGAACCCGGCGGAGCGCAACTCGGAGACCTGCACGCTCAAGGCGCGCGCGGCCTGCCGCGAGCTTGGGCTGCAGCTCCTCGAGGCCAATGTGGACTCGAGCAAAGACGTGCGCGAGGCCGCCGACTCGCTCATCGCGCGCGGGGCCCAGGCCTTCTGGACCGGCGCGGATGTCACCGTGCTCAGCGCCGCCGCCGTGCTGTGCGAGTCGGCCCTCAAGGCCCGAATCCCCGTCTTCTCGAATACCAGCGGCCAGGTGCGCGAAGGCACGCTCTTCGATCTGGGCGCGAACTACCTCGAGGTGGGCCACTGCATCGGCGCCATTGCCGCCGCCATCCTCGACGGGGCCAACCCGGCCACCTTCGTCATCACCAACTTCATGCCCGAGCGCGTCATGTTGAACCGACAGGTCCTCAAGAAAATGCGCGACCCCTGGCGGTTCCCCGAGGACCTCGCCGCCCAGGCCGCCTTGATCCTCGGCCCGGATGGCCAGGTGGAAAAAGAAGCGGCCCAGCCCGCCCGGCCGGCGGCCCCCGCCTCGGCGGAGCGCCAGTACCGGATCGGCCTGGTTTACTTCGGGCCGGACGAAGGCACCGACACCGCCATCGCCGGGCTGATGGACGGCCTGCGCCAGCTCGGCTTCGTCGAGGGGCGCAACCTGGTCGTTCAAAAGGCGCACGCCAACGGGGAGATCAGCGGCATCCCGGCCATCCTCCAATCCCTCGATGCCAGCCTGGTTGACGTCATCGTTCCCTTCTCGACGCCGGTGCTGACGGCGGCCTGCGCCACCGTGCGCCGGAAACCGATCGTGTTCACCTATTGCTCGGACCCGCTCGCCGCCGGGGCGGGCCGGAGCTTCGAGGACCATCTGCCCTTCGTGACCGGCGTCGGCTCGTTTCCGCCGGTCGCCGAGGCGCTGACGATGCTCAAGCTGACCTTTCCCAACCTCAAGCGGCTGGGCACGCTGTACAACAATGCCGAGGCCAATTCCGTCAAGATTGTCTCCGTGCTGCGGGAGCTGTGCCGGAAAGAGGGCCTCGAGTTGCTCGAGGCGCCGGCCAATGGCACGAGCGAGGTTGTGCCCGCCGCGCAGTCGCTGGTCGCCCGCCGCGCCGAGGCCGTCTATCTGCCCAGCGACAACACCGCTTACCAGGCGTTCGACGGGCTGGTGGGCCGGCTGGCCGAGGGACGCGTCCCGCTGGTGATCGACAGCCCGGAGTTCCTCAACCGCGGGGCGCTGGCCGTGGTGGGGGTGGGTTATTATCAAAGCGGGTTCGCCGCCGCCGAGCCGCTGGCGCGCGTGCTGCGCGGGGCGAACCCCGGCTCGATCCCGTTGCGAAACATCATCGACAAGAAGGTGCTCTTCAACCAGGATGTCGCCCGCAAATTCGGGATCACGTTTCCCCCGGCGGTGCTGGCCATGCGGACGCCGGGGCCCGAGGCGGCCGCGCCGGCCAGGCCGGCGCCGGCCAAGTGTTGGCGCATCCAGGAGGCCTCCTATATCGAGTCGGTCATGGTCGAAGAGGCCATGCGGGGTTTGCGCGACGGCCTGAAAGAAGCCGGGCTCAGGGAAGGCGCTGATTTCACCCTTAGGACCCTCAGCGCCCAAGGAGACATGGCCGCCTTGGGGACACTCCTGGATTCGGCCAAGACCGCCGGGACCGATGTCTATGTCGTCTATGGCACGCCCACGCTCCAGGCCGCCATGCGGCACGTCCGCGGCACACCGGTCGTGTTCTCCGTCGTGGCCGACCCGTTTGTGGCCGGCGCGGGCAAATCCGACAACGAGCATTTGCCGAACATCACGGGGGTTTACACGCAGGGCCCTTACGCGGAAATGGCCGAACTGCTGGCGAAGTACTTTCCGCAAATCAAACGGGTCGGCACGTTGTTTTGTCCCGCCGAACTCAACTCGCTGGCCAACAAGGACTTGTTCGTCCGGGAGGCCACCCGGCGGGGCCTGAGCGTGGACTGCGTCGCCGCCAACAGCCCCAGCGACCTGCCAGACGCCGCCATGGCCTTGTGCGGCCACCGCCTGGACGCGGTGGTTCAAGTGCTCGACAACCAGAGCGCGGCGGGTTTTCCGGCCATCGCCCGCGCCGCCGCGCAAGCGCACTTGCCCCTGTTCACCTGCCATGGTTTCGCCATCAAACAGGGGGCCGCCGTGGTCCTGACGCGCGATTACTACCGGGTCGGGCGCCAGACGGCCCTCAAGCTCGAAAGGGTCGTCCGCGGCGAAAGTCCGGCCTCGATCCCGTTCTCGCCCCCGAGCCGGGCGGACCTGCTCGTGAGTCAGGAAAACGCCCAGCGCAGCCGCCTGACCATTCCGGAGGCGCTCCTGCGCGAAGCCAGGCGGGTGACCGACTCTCCGCCACGCTGACCCGAACCGTTTTATGGAAATCACCCGCACCGCGCGCGCCGAGCACTTCGAGCTCAAGCTCAAGGGCCGGATGGACGCCACCTGGAGCGGCCACGTGGCCGGCGCGCTGGCCGAGTGCGTGCGCTCCGGCCAGCACGCCATCGTGGTGGACATGGCCGAGGTGGACTACATCAGCTCGGCCGGCATCCGCATCCTGGTGCTCTACAGCCGCCAGCTCGGGGCCATCCAGGGGCGCTTCGGCGTCGTCAATGCCTCGGGCGCCGTCCGGAAGGTCCTCGAGCTTGCCGGATTGGATGCGCTGCTGCTCATGCCGGCCGGCCCGGCGGCCGTGGCGGCCCCGGCCGGCGAAGGTCTCGCGGGCCGGGTGGCGCTCTCCGAGCCCGGCGCCACAGCCGAACTGTTTGAGCTGGACCCCGAGGCGAGCCTCCGCGTCCATTGGCCCGGCGATCCGGCGGCCTGGCTCGAGGGCCGCGGCAAGCCCGAAGCCTGCACCTCGGTTGAGTTTCCCGCCAACGTCCTGGGCCTCGGCCTGGGCGCCCTGGGTTCCGGCGAGGCCTCGACCACCCAGCCCTTCGGCGAGTTCCTCGCCGCCGCGGGGGCCGCCGTCTGCCAGCCCGCGGACGGCGCCAACCGGCCCGACTATCTGGTCCTGCAAGGCGCCCTGACGCCCACGATGAGGGTTGCCTACGGGATGTTGGGCCGCGGCGGCTTCCGCCGCTTGCTGCGGTTCGACAAAGGCCCTCAGCAGCTCAGCCTGCCCCTGAGCACGGTGGTGCGGGCCGCGCTCGAGGCCATCGGCGGCGAGGCCGCCGGCCTGGTCATGGTGGCCGAGACCGCCTCGCTCATCGGCGCCTCGCTTCAAAAGACGCCGGGCCCGCGGCCCGCCCCCGGCGCGCAGGACCTCTTTTCCTTTCCCGGAATTCGCGACTGGCTCAGTTTCACCGCCGAGGCCGCGTTTGCGAACTCGACCTGCCTCCTGGCCGGCTTCGCTGCCCTGGGCTCGCGCGCGCCCGGCCTCCGCCTGCTCAAACCCATGGTCCGGTCCGGCGAGCTCTACGGTCATTTCCACGCGGCCGCGTTTCCCTATCACCCGCTGCGCAAAGGCAAGGTGGACCTGGCCCAGACCGTCCAGCCCCTGTTCCAGAGCGAACACGTGCTCGGCCTGCTTCATCTGCTCAACGACTGGCGCCCACTCAGCGGCGCGGGCGAAAGCCGCTTCCTGCGCGGCGCCTGCTGGTGCGCGCCCTTGACTCTTTAAACCTGCCATGACCCTCTTGCTCGGAGCCTCCACCATCGGTCTGATCCTCTCGCTGCTGGCGCTGGGGATCTACATCAGCTACCGCGTCTTCGCCATCGCCGACATCACGGTGGACGGCTCGATCACCCTGGGCGCCTCGATTTGCGCGGCGCTCATCGTCAAAGGGACCCATCCGCTGCCGGCGACGCTGGCCGGTTTCTGCGGCGGCCTGGCCGCCGGCACGGTCACCGGCCTGCTGCAGGCCAAATTCAAAATCAACCCGCTCTTGGCGGGGATTCTGGTCATGACCGGCCTCTACTCGGTGAACCTGCACGTGATGGGCAAGAGCAACGTGCCGCTGCTCTCGGGCAAGACCTTCACCACTTTGGCCGAACGGCTGGGCCAGGCCTGGTTCGGAACGCCCGAGATCAACCTGCTGGGCTGGCTCGTCAGCGTGCGCGACCTGGTGACGCTGCTGCTGGCGCTGGCGGTGATCGTCCTCGCCTGCCTGGCGCTCTATTGGTTTTTCCGGACCGACCTGGGCACGGCGATGCGCGCCTCCGGCGACAACCCGCAGATGATCCGCGCGCTGGGGGTCAACGTGGAACGCTACCGCATCCTGGGACTGGCGCTTTCCAACGGCCTGGTCGCCCTCTCGGGCGCCTTGCTGGCGCAGTACCAAGGCTTCGCCGACGCCCAGATGGGTATCGGCATGGTGGTCTGGGGGCTGGCCAGCGTCATCATCGGCGAGTCGCTCGTCGGCTCGCGCAGCCTGGGCCTGGCCATTTACGGCTCGGTGGCCGGCTCCGTGCTCTTCCGCTTGCTCGTGGCCCTCGCGCTGCGCTGGGGACTCAATCCGAACGAACTCAAGCTCGTCACCGCGCTCTTTGTGTTCGCGGCGCTGGTGCTGCCCCAGTTGATGCAACGCCGCGCCCGGCCCCTTGCCCTGGCCGCGCCCCCCGGTTAATCCCATGCTCACTCTCAGCCACCTCCGCAAGACCTTTAACCCCGGCACGGTCAACGAAGTCTGCGCCCTGCGCGATGTCAGCCTGGACCTGCCCCAGGGCGCCTTCCTCGTCATCCTGGGCGGCAATGGCTCGGGCAAATCCACGCTGCTCAACGCGGTCGCCGGCACCTTCCGGTTGGACCAGGGCCGGATTCGCCTCGACGGCCAGGACGTGACGCGCTGGCAGGAGCACCAACGCGCGCGGCTGATTGGCCGCGTCTTCCAGAACCCCTTTACCGGCACCGCGCCCAATATGTCCATCGCCGAGAATCTCGCCCTGGCGGCCCGGCGGGGCCAGCGGCGCTATTTGGGTTGGGCGCTGCCCAGGAAGCTCCGGGACGAGTTGCGCGAGCGCGTCGCCCAGCTCAAGATGGGTCTGGAAGACCGGCTGGGCAACGCCATCGGCAGCCTCTCCGGCGGCCAGCGCCAGGCGCTGACGCTGCTCATGGCCACCTGGCTCAAGCCCGCGCTGTTGCTCCTGGACGAACACACCGCCGCCCTGGACCCCAAGAGCGCCGACCAGGTCATCCGCGTCACCGAGGAAGTCATCGCCCGCCACCGGCTCACCACGCTGATGGTCACCCATTCCATGCAACAGGCCGTGCACCTCGGCGACCGGATCGTCATCATGCACCAAGGCGGGGTGGCCTACCGCTTCGAGGGCGCCGATAAACAGCGCCTGGGCGTGGACGATTTGCTCGCCCGGTTCGAGGACCTGCGGCGGCGGGAAATGCTTGACGAAACCGTGGCGGCGTTGTTAAAGGAAACCTACGTTTGAGCCCAGGCTCACGAACCCAGAGAGGTACCATGCTCGAGATCGAAGTTGAGAATCAGCCCGAGGGACGCGTGCGGGTATCCCTCAACGGGCGTTTGGACACCCAAACCTACGCGCAATGCGAAGAGCGGCTTCAGCCGCTGCTGACCCCCGCCACGCGCGTGCTGGTGTTTGACCTGGCCCAACTCGACTATCTCAGCAGCATGGGCCTGCGGGTGCTGATGAAGACCACCAAAGCCCTGGCCGCCCATGGCGGCAAATGCCTGCTCACCCGGCTCCAGCCCCCCATCCGCACGGTCATCGACATCGCCAACGCCCTGCCGCCACAGAGCATCTTTGCCAGCGTCGAGGAGGCCGATCGCTACCTGGACCTCATGCAGCGCCGCACTCGGGAGGGAGGCACCGGCGCCGCCACGCTCCCGTAGTAAGGCGCCGGTTATCGCGATTCCAAGGAAGCCTTTCTTTGATTGTTTGGACCGCAGAGGCGAGACTCTCTCGACTAAGGGTCCGTCAGCATATGAAGCGAGACAAGCGTACTTCCCCCAAGAAGCCAGGGGCGGCCCCTGACCCGCCCGCTCCCGAGCAAGGCCCACCGTCTTTGCCCGAGGCGCCGCCGGGGAGGGAAACGCCCCCCCAGGGGTCTGCGGACGAGGCGGAGCCGAAAACGGCCGCCCAGACCGGCGAAGCCCTCACCACCGGACCCGCCCGCACCGGCCCGACGAGGGCACCCTGCGGTTGCTGGACTTGCTCGCCCGCCAGTTCGCGGACTTGATGGAGCAACGCGGGAAAACCGCCTGATTCGCCATGCCCGCCGAGCCAGAGCCAGGAACCAGCGCGGGCGACCTGCGGTCCCGGGCCGAGGAGCGGCTGCGCTCCGAACCGGCAGGCCCTGCTCCGACCTCGCCCCGGAAGATGCTCACCGCGCTCCATGAGTTGCGCGTCCACCAAAGAGTGACCTCACGCAGCAAAAGCTGGCCGAGGAGGCCTTGCAGGAGCGCTCCGCCAGCCTCCAGGAGGCCCTGGCCGAACTCGAGCATTTCTCCTACACGCTCGTCCACGACCTCCGCGCGCCGTTGCGGGCGATCCGCGGTTACAGCGAGCTGCTGCTCGAGCAATGCGCCCACCTCAGCCCGGCGCACAGTCAATACCTCCAGCGGAGTAACGTGGCCGTCGCGCGCATGGACCAATTGATCGTGGATGCGCTGGACTACAGCAAGATCGTGCGCCAGCAGTTCCCGCTCGTGCCCGTAAATTGCAACGACCTGCTTGAGTCCCTCTTCGACTCCTACCCTCAGTTCCACGAAGCCCGCGCCAGCATTTCCATTGAAAGCCCTTTGCCTTGCGTCCTGGGCAACCTCGCCCTCCTGACCCAATGTTTCTCCAACCTCCTGACCAACGCCCTGAAATTCGTCGCCCCCGGCCAGGCCCCGCGCGTGCGCATCTTCGCCCAGGACCTGGGCTCGCGGGTGCGCATCTGCTTCGAGGACAACGGCATCGGCATTGCCGAGGAGTACCACGCCAAGGTCTTCCAGATGTTCCACCGGCTGAACCAGGATTACGAGGGCACGGGCATCGGCTTGGCCCTGGTCAAAAAGGCGGCCGAACGGATGCGCGGCGCCGTCGGCGTGCAATCCATTTCCGGCCACGGCAGCCACTTTTGGCTCGAACTGGACAAAGCCCTTGTGCCCCAGGGAGGCGGCAATGGGTGAAACCGCCAGCACCCAACCCTGCGCCCGCCCAGGGTCGTGGTCATTTCCGGTTCCGACCAGGGTGTCGACACCGCCCTGGCCACCGACCTTGGCGCACATGATTACCTCGTGAAACCTTCCGCCCCCAAAGGCCTCGTCCACATCATCCGGGAGAAGGCGCCGCTCTGGCTCCCGCCGGAGGGCGACGCGTAGGGATTGTGAACTTTGAACTGTGAACCGTGAACCGTGAACTGTGAACTACGCTCGCGTCACTGTCCCCCCGCCTGCTGGCGGCACTGGTCGAGGCGGTTCCTGGCCGACTGGACCAGTTGGGCATCCCCTTTGGCCTGGGCGACCTCGAAGGCGACGCGGGCGGATTGCAGGGCGGCGCGCAACTGGCCCGCCTTTTCGTAATTGACGGACATCATCAGGTGGAACTCGGGGATGGTATCGACGGCTGGCAGCAAGGCCCGGGCCGTGGCATACTCGCGCGCCGGCTCCTGGGTCTGCCCCTGGGCGGCCAGCGCCACGGCCAGCAGGTAATGGGCGCGCGCGCTCCTGGGGTTGAGGGCGATGGCCTGGGTCAAGACCGTGGCCGCCTCTTGGACCTGTCCGTTGGCCAGCAGGGCATCCCCCCAGGCACAATGCATATCGGCCTGGTTGTAGCGGCGGTCGGCCCCCTCGGGCATGAGCGCCACGGCCTTGGCCAGGTGCTCGACGGCTCTTGCCGAGTCTCCCCGGTGCCGCAAGGCCATGCCCAGGTCGAACTGGGCACAGGCATCGTCGGGGTCCAATCGCAGCGCCTCGGCGGTATGGGCCAGGCCCTGCGCGAGCTGGCGTTTGGCATTATAGAGCAGGAAGCCGAGCCGTTGGTGCGCGTGAACGTTCCTGGGATTGATGCTCAAGGCGGTCTGGTACTCCTTGATCGCGCCGTCGATGTCCCCGCTGTTTTCCATCACGTAAGCCGCCCGCGCGTGCGAAAGGTCGTCCAGGAATTGTGCCTGTATCCTGGCGATGCCGCCCGGGGGCGCGTTCACGAACTCCGGGATGTTGGCGGCGCGGTCGGGCGCCGTGAACTGGGCCAGGAGCACGGGCGGCGTGCTCCGCCCGGCCTCGTCCATGTGCGTGAGGAACAACTGCGTGTAGGGCGACAGGCATTTGGAGGAAAAGACCAGCCAGCGGCCATTCGGGGACCAACTGTGCCAGGAGTTCATGAGGGCGGTGTTGCCCTCCAGCCGCCGGGCGACCCCGCCCTCGGACGGGATGATGTAAAGCTCGCTGTCGGGCTGCAGCAGCATGTAGCTGCGCGCCTGGCAGAAGACGATCCACTTGCCGTCCGGCGAGTACTTGGGAAAATAATTGCTCCGGCCGTTGCGCGAGGCCCCCGGCAGCGGCTCCGCCTGGCCGCCTTGTCCGCCGTTGTAGGGTATCCGGTAAAGGTCAAAAAGGAACGGCTTGCCATCGCGCAGGAACTCGGCGCAGTCCTGCTCCGAGAGCAGAATCTTATCTTCCGCCTCCTTGCTCTTGAGCTGGTAAGCCTTGGCGCGCGCAAAAACAAGGTACTTCCCGTCGGGGCTCCAACTGGGGTTGCTCTGCACATACTCGGGGTCATCCGCCCCCGGCAAGGACTGGAAGGTGCCGCCGTTGCGGTAGTAAACGACCAGGATGCCTTTGATGGGGAAGAACAGTTGGGAGAAGGCCAGGCCGGGCTTGGCCACGAAAACCGACTTGTCCTTGACGGTGCTGACGACCACTTGGCCATCGGGCGAGACCTGGGAGAGCAGACCGAAGGTCTTTTGGCCGTCCTGGGGCCGGTAATTGTCCCAGGTCATGATGTCGCTCACGGCCAGCGTCATCTGCTTGGCCACGGGCGTGATCACGTAAGAGCCTTTGTTGTTGGCGTAGTCAACGTCCATTCCCAGAATCCGGCCATCGCGCGAAAAGGAATGGCAGTTGCCACAAACCGGCAGACCCTCGAGCACCACCGGCGGCGGCGCCTCCGAATCGATGCTCCCGAAGCGCCAACGAATCCGGGAGGGGTCCTTGACGGCTTCCAGGAAGGGCAAGTTCACCTCCCGGTAAAAAAGCGGCGCTCCCACCTTGTCTTTGGAGGTGGCGATGGAGATTTGCCCGCGCGACAGGATGCTGGTCGGCGCGGCCCGCTGGAACCCCAACACCGTCACCCGGGCGCGCTTTTCGAGCGACCGGGCCTTGATCTCCTCCCATTCCGGCGCCTTGGGCCGCCATTGCGTCCGCGGGCTGAGAAAACAGAGCCGCCGGCCGGCGTCGGAGAATTCCACCAACACCAGCCAGGCGTCGGCCTTGGACGCATCCTCCCAGGCAAAGGTGCAAGGGACGATTTCCGGGGGAAAGAGGGTCTCATTGAGCGGGGAACGCAGCCGCACCTCGGGATAGCTCCGCGATTCCCGGTAGTCGGCCAGGAGCCGCGCGATCGGCACGCGCTCCGAACAGGAGCACGTCAGCCAACTCACAACGAGCGGCAGGATGAACCGCAAAGAGCGCAGAGCACGGTTCATTCCTGGTTCAGGCCCGATAAGGATAGGGGTGTTTCCAGGGCGGGCGGTAGGCGCGTTGCAGCAGGGCGGCGGCGGCGGGGTTGCCGACGATTTCCTCCTTGCCGGCGTCCCAGGTGATTTTCGAGCCGGTGTCGTAGGCGATCATGGCGAGCTTCACGGCGCTGGTCGAGGCGAAGGCATCCTCGATCCGGCAGCCCGGGGCTTGCCGGGAGCGCACGGCCGCGAGGAACTGGGCCATGTGCAGCCCGCCGGCGTCGCTCTTGGCCTCGTGGACCTGGCGTTCCTTGCCCCGGCCTCGGGGGATGACTTCCCACCGCTCGTCGGTGACGAACAGGGTCTGCTTTTCGCCGTAGAAGAAAATGCCGTTGGCCACGTCCGGCGAGTATTCCTCGGCGCCCCAGATGCGGTGCCGCCAGGTCAACGGGCAGGTGGAGAACTCGAAATGGGCGCACAACACATCGGGGGTGGTAATCTTGCCTCGGAGCTCGTAGAGCCCGCCGGCGGCAGAGACGCTCACCGGGGCAGTCTCGCCCAGGATCACCCGGCTGCCGTCTATGAGATGGATGCCCCAATCCACCAAGTGCCCATGGCCGCTGGTCTTCTCGAGCCGCCAATTCATGTGGCTCACCTGCGGGCTGTAGGGAATCTTCGGCCCGGGTCCGCACCAGAGGTCCCAGTCCAATGAAGCGGGCGGGGGCTGGGGCGTGGGGTCCTTGGTGCCGGCGCTGTAGTGGATGTTGGCGTCGACGCAGACGATGCGTCCGGCGTGGCCGTCCTGGACGTGCCGCCGGACCGCCTGAAAGGCCGCGCTTTGGCGGCGCTGGAACCCGATCTGCACGATGCGCCCGCTCTTGTTGACGGCGTCCACCATGGCGCGTGCCTCGCGCAGGTCGTAGCTCAACGGCTTCTCGCAATAAACGTCCAGGCCACGTTCCACCGCGGCGATGAGCTGGAGGGCGTGCCATTGGGGCGGGGTGGCGATAATGACCGCCTCGAGGCCGGGCATTTGCAGCAATTCCTCATAGAGCTTGAACGTCCGGGGGCGCCGGCCCTGAAGTTGCTCGACCTCGCCCGCGGAGGCCTCCAAGTGCTCGCTGTCCACGTCGCACAAGGCCACGGCCTCGACGCCCCCAGCCTTGAGAGCGGCCTTGAGATCGACCATCCCATACCAGCCGCAGCCGATCAGGCCGAGCTTGAGCTTGCCCTCGGGGGCCGCGCCCTCGACGAAGGCCGGAAACTGGCTCAGGGCCACGGCGCCCGTGGCGGCGCCGTGCAGGAAACGACGACGGGTAATCGAGTTCATAAGACCAGGATGCACTAACGCGCGCCCAGTGGCAAGGAAGAGTAACCGGGGCGCGTGATTGAAAGTGTCGGGCAAAGGATTTGACCTCACTCCGTGGCGACCCGCCTGGGCGGCGGACGCGGCAGCGACAGGAAAAAACTGGCGCCCTTTCCCGGGGCGCCTTCCGCCCAAGTCCGCCCGCCGTGACGCCGCGCAATGCGCCGCACCTTGGCCAGACCGATGCCCAGGCCCTCGAATTCCCCCGGCGGGTGCAACCGCTGGAAGACGCCGAAGAGCCTCCCGCACTCCCGCGCGTCGAAACCCGTCCCGTTGTCCGCCACGCGGACAATCACCTCCCTCTCGGTCGAGGTGCTGCCGATCTCGATGCGCGCGCGCTCACGCAAGCGCGTGAACTTCAGCGCGTTGGCAATCAGGCCGCTCAGGGCCAGCCATACCAACGCCGGGTCGCCGACCACCTCCGGCAACTCGCCCAAGACCCATTCGACCTCGCGCCCTTCGGCCTCCCGGCTCAGGTCGCTCAAGACCTCCTTCACCGTGTCGGCCAGGCTGAAGCGCATCCGGTTCATCTCCCCGCGCCCGACGCGGCAGTAGCTCAGCAATTCATCGAGCAACCTGCCCATCTGGCCGGCCGATTCTACCATCGCGGCCGCCCGCGCCCGGCCCTTCGCGCCCGGTGGTCCGCCCGCCGCGCTGCGCAGCAGCTCGGCCAATCCCTCGAGGTGCCTCAAGGGCGTTTGCATTCCCCGCCCCAGCGCCTGCGTCAATTCCTGCAACTCCCGGTAGTCGGCCTCCAAGAGGCGCAACTGTTCCTGGCTCTGCCGCAACGCCTCCTCCGCCTCCCGCCGCCGGGCGCGTTCCACCGCCTCGCGCAACGCCCGCTCAATCGCTGGGGCCAGCAACTGCAAGCGGCTCTTGAGCACGTAGTCGTCCGCCCCGTGTTTGAGCGCCTCGACCGCCGCCTCGTCCCCATGCGCCCCGGTCACGAAGATAAACGGCACCTCCGGGCAGCGCTGGCGCGCCAAATCCAGCGCCCGGAAGCCGTCAAAACCGGGAAAGGCGTGATCCGAGAGGATGACGTCCGGGGCTTGCTGCGCGAGCGCGTCCACGAGCTGCTCTTGGTTCTGCACCCACTGGGAGCGCGCCGGCAGCCCTGCCCGGCGCAGTTCGTGGTCGATCAACTCCACTTCCTCGGCCATGTCCTCAATCACCAGCAGGCTCAACTCTCTCTTCATATCCGCGCGAATCGCTGCAGCCACGGCAGCCATCCTAGCGGCGGGCCGCGGCCCCAGTAATGGGGTGAACTACTAAGCTGCGTAGTGCGCAACCCGGATTCCTCCGGGCGCCCCTCCTGCGACGCCAAGGCGCAGAGCGATTCCCAGCCATTCTCAAAGGAGGCAGACCAATCCGCACACCCCGGCGGCCAGCCAAATCAGGAGCACGGCTTGGGTGGGGCTGTAGCCCAGGCGGACGAGCCGATGCGAGAGGTGATTGGTGTCGCCTTGATAAAACGGCTTGCCCAGGCGCAA
>Ga0326728_10017395_pt1 | contig 14418 bp, 14 predicted proteins | sample MB3enrmetagenome_FD_207602 | JGI IMG/M metagenome (GOLD analysis project Ga0326728, IMG submission 207602) | Lab enriched peat soil microbial communities from McLean, Ithaca, NY, United States - MB31MN | ecosystem: Environmental > Terrestrial > Soil > Wetlands > Peat | place: USA: New York...
CGAGCCGAGCACGTCGGCGCTGCGGGCCTTGGCGTCGCCTAACGCGACGTTGCCGACTAAGTCTATGAGGCCGCCGAGGTTGGCGGGGTCGAGGTTGCCCCGGGCGTAGGCCTTGGGCAGGACGTCCTTGAGGGAAGGATTGTCTTTCTCGATGGCGTCCATCGCGGAGTCTAGGTCCTTGCCAATGCCGGGGCGCTTGGCCCTGGCTTGCAGATAGGACCAGCGCGCGGTCGCGGGCACGAAGAAGACGTTCTCGGCCTTGTACTCGTCCCGGTCCTCGGGGTCGGCGCCTTTGTAGTCGCCTTTGCCTTCCGCTAGTTTGGCATGGAGCTCCTCGAATGCGTCCGATATGTACTTGAGGAAGATGAGGCCGAGGACGATGTGCTTATACTCGGCGGCGTCTATGTTCTTGCGCAGCTTGTCCGCGGCCTTCCAGAGCTGCTTCTCTATCGGTTCATCGTCGGTATCGTTAGCTGCACGAGCTTTCGCCATCTGCGTACTCCGATTTATGTGAATATCCGCGCAGTATAGCATGGGGAAGCCTAGTTGAAACGTCCTGGCTATAGAGCGCAAAGCCTATACGGCAAAGTGCACTCGGTGATGGACGGAGGTCGGCCCTCGTTCAGGCTCCGGCTCCCCATGGCGTCGCTCGAGACCATGATCTGTATCTGGGCCAACCCGAGCTCGATTTGCAAAGGCGATACACCATGTTGAACTCCAGACCCTCAGGCGCATCGATCGCCTTCGCCTACAGCTCGTGTCCTGTCAGCACGCGGACCTGCGGGTATGCCACCGCGAAAGCGCGCAACTTGTCTGCGCTACGTCGCGCCGCCTCGTGATCGACAGTGTAGGTTCCCGGTCCTATCCCGAGCTCCAAGGCTGAGCGCATGCTGATGGCGTCGCCCGCTATGAGGACCGGCCCGCCCCGGCCGTTGAAGAGGTACGAAACGTGGGCCGGGCTGTGGCCGGGGGTCGATATCGCCCAGAGAGAACCATCCCCGAGGAGATCTAGGGCCGGGCCAAGGATCGGCATATCCGCGCCGGCCGAGAAGTCGAGTTCTTCGATCGCTTCGGCGTGGCGGAAGAAGCGGCCTTGGGCGAGGAGCGGTATGCCGAACTCCGGCTCTCCGGCCCCCGCGACGTGGACAGTGTCCTTCGGCATATCGAGGGCCCCGGCGGAATGATCGAAGTGCAGGTGGGTGTAGAAGACGCGCACTGGCGTGGAGCCGAGGGCGTCGAGCCTAGAGCGGAGGTCGGCTCCTTCGGCTTGGTATCCGGGAATCGGCAGAAACGGCGCGGCGAGTCCGCGGACACTGCCCGACTTCTTGCGGGCGTAGCCGCGGTCGAGGCCTGAGTCCACGACGAAGTCGCCCAGGCGCTCATGCCGGATGATGTGGGCGTAGACGGCGACGCGCGGCGATCCTTCCTTGAGCGATGACGCCTTCGGGTCGCTGAGGTCGACCATCCCGGAGAGCCGCACGATAAGCTCGCCAGTCGCCACGCTCTCGAGCGTGGCCGGAGCGGGCCTGGCGAAGACCTCGGACCAGTCGGTCGACGAGGCTCGCTGAGCATTATAGGGGCGTCTGGCGGTTTGCATGGCTACCATGCTATAGCCCTGCCCGGAGTCGCGCAAGCCAGCGGCCGCCTCCATGATTCTAGTCCGACATGTAGCGGGTCACGATTCTATCGTTCTCGCCCATGCGCTCGATCATGAGATCCTCGATGAACTGAGTTCCGAAGCGCTTGTTGAGGACCTGGACGATCTCGGACAGGGGAGCCTTCTCGTCTTTAGTCTTGCCGGTCCCCACGTCGGTAGGGCCCTTTACATACCCTGGACCACCCTCCCTCGAGGCGATAATACTGAAGTGCGACATCGTCGCCGATCTTGATGATCGTCGCGTCGCGGTCGACAGGAAGGTGGGGGAGGAGGAGCCTCCCGTAGTCGGTTCGAATCGCAACGAGAAAGCCGAAGTCCTCATTGCCGCGTAGTCCGCGTAACCTTGCGTGGCTTCGCAACTGCCGGTAGGATCAGGGGGTGAGTAATCGCTTGCGCTAGACGGGGGGTACGCGATGAACGATATCAAATGGTCTGAATCTGAAAAAAAGGTCGCGAGACAGGCGTTTCACGCCGCATTGAATAGAGAGTGCGCGGCGATCATGGAGCGGCTCAAGGACCTGGCCGCGAAGGCGGAAAGCCCGAAGGACATCTGGGCCATTCAGGAGTATCTCACCGAGCGGCGGCGAGCTATCGATGAGAAGTACGATTACCGCTACTCGCAACTCATATTCGTATTCGGGAGACTACTGAGGGAGAAATGGCTCGAGGAAGAAGATATCGCGGGGCTGAGAGAAGAGAAGCTTAGATCCATTCGGTCCATCGCGTCGCTTTAGGTTGCTGTCATATTGGCCGGGTCAGTAGCCTTGAAACCTCTTGGTTTTCCCGCCTCTTCTATGTTTTTCTACTTCCACATTTATGCTATTGTCGCTCAATGCGAAAATCGGGAGCCTTGCTGATCATTCCGCTGTTCGTCGCGGTCTTCTGCACGCTGATCTCCTGCAGACTCGCCGATGTGCCTGACCGACCGAGGGCTGTCCATGGGGAATTGGATCTGCGCGGCTGGGATTTTTCCGCTCGGTCATCGCTGAACCTGGAAGGCGAGTGGGAGTTCTTCCCCGGGCGGCTCGACGTACGGCCTCCGGACGAGGCGAAAGTCTACCGCAGCGTGCCGGATCTTTGGGATGGCGGTGAGGCCGGAGGGAGCGGCGGCCGAGGGGCCGGAACTTATCGCCTCACTATTCGCCTGCCCGCCGATCATCCGGCTTTGGCCCTGCGCTGGTGGACAGTTTCTACCGCCTGCGAGATAGCGATCGACGGGCGGTCCTTGGCTAGTATCGGGAGGCCCGCTATTGACACGACCCAGTCGGTGCCGAGTTATCGGCCCGGCGTAGCCTATATAGACGCCCCTGGTCGGGACCTGGTCCTGTCGGCGGAGGTGTCCAATCACGAATACCGGACCGGGGGGCTGTGGAAGGCCTTCTGCCTAGGCTCGTTCCGCGAGATAGAGCATGAGCGGATGCGTGATATCGCCGCGAGCCTGGCTCTGGCCGCAGCGATTGCCGCCACTGCGCTCGCTTCTCTTCTTTTCTTCCTTTATAATCGGCGGCAACCGTCCGCGCTCTTTTTCGCTCTGCTCGCCTTCGTCGTAGCCTTTCGGCCCCTGGTCATCGGGGACTACTGCATCGTCGCCCTTTTCCCGGGCCTGGGCTACGATGCCCTGATCCGCCTCGAGTACTTCACTATCTTCGGCGCGTACGTCGCTGGTGTCGCTTATCTCCTCTCCCTGTTCGGGCTTTGGGCGAAGCGCCGTCTGGCCATCGTGCTCCTGGCGCCGGCCTTGCCCTTCGCGCTCATGGACGCCTTCGCTCCGATAGGGGCGCTGTCGCGCTGTCTCTTTCCCTTCCTGGCAGTGATCGTGCCTCTGCTCGCTTATTTATGCATCAAGATTGCGCCCATCGCCATCCGCAACCGGGAGCTGGGCTCCTGGCCCATGATAGCGGGGACGTTAGCGATTTTTGTGGGCGCTATGCACGACGCGCTCGCGGCCCTTATGCGGAGAAACTCTCCTTCGTACATCGTGTGGGCCCTGGGACTGTTTGTGTTCTTCCAGGCCTCTCTGCTGGCCAGGCTCTACGGCCATAGCCAGCGGCGCCTCGAGGCCCTCGTGGCGGAGAAGGAGTCCCTGTTAATCGAGGTTCACCATCGCGTCCGGAATAGCCTGCAGATCGTCTCGAGCATACTCGCCATGCAGGCCAACCGGAGCGCCGACTCCGCGCTCAAGGCGGCGTACTACTCGATCCGGGACCGGATCCGGGCGATCTCGCTGGCGCACGATCATCTGTATCAAGTGGGGACGCGTGATCGCGTGGATCTATCGAGTTATTGCTCGAAATTGTTGAGGTTCATGGACGACAGTTACGGGAGTACCGACGATCGGCGCCGTATTTCCCTCGACGCAGAGAGTGTGGAGGTCCCGGCGGAGCTCTGCATCGACTGCGGCCTTATCCTGACTGAGCTCATCGGCGGTGTCTTCGAACGCACGTCGGGCAGGCCGGCGGAGAGCGTTTCCGTCGCTATCCATTCCCTTCCCGATGGACTTGAGATCGCAGGGAGCGGAAGCGGCTTTCTCGGCGGAGACTGCGAGCAAGGCGGAGAGGACGGCTTAAGTTTGCGAATTATCAAGGCACTCGTCGATAGATACCACGGCAACATCGTCGTCTCGCGCGGGGAGGTCTTATCGGTCCGCATCCGCCTTGGGATTGTCGAGCCCCAACCGCGCCGTAAGAAATAGAGACATTAACGCGAGCGCGCTATCGGCAACGCCGATGTGCTTTCGTCCAAGCCCCTGACTAGGCACCGGAGCGCTATCGCGAGCGCTATGAAGCGTATAGCCTGGGATATCGATTGAATGCCGAGTCCGCCCAGAATCGCGACCAGTGCCGCTGCCACGGCGGTGATTCGGAATAGGATCATGGCCGCGCGCGCTCCTGAGGGTTTTCTCCCACGGAGCAGGGCGACGAGGGGAAGCGGGATCGCCCAGAGGAGGTTGAGGTTCGGCCCGACTTCTCCGTAGCCTGCGGCGATCCAGAAAAGCAGAATCGCCAGGCAGACCACCGCTGCCGCTCCGAAGAGAATGGCATCGAAGCATATCGCCGCGGGATTGTCCTTGCGCATGAATAGGCCGAGCGCCAGGGCGATGGCGAGAAGGGCGATGGCCGCGACGAGCGGGGTGATGCCTGTGGCCTTTTTCCTTTCGTGCCGAGCTTCGTACAGAGTCTTCGTGCTGTCGACTAACTTTGTTTCGCTCTTCGTCCCCGACTTCGCTATGCCCGCTGTCCAGTTCATCAGCTCTTCCGGAAGGAAGACCGGGGCGTCGGGTTTTACGCGCATGTCGGCTTCGGGCCCGAGCATGAGATCTATCGCGAAGTCGAGCCAGGGCCGCTTCGCGAGGGTTCGGCCGATCGACTCGCGGAGCGTCGGCCTCGGGGTCTCCGGGCGAGTGCTCGAGTTACCGGAGTCGAGCGTCTTAAAGATCTTCCATACGCGGGTCGCGCAGTTGTCGCTAAAATAGCGGTAGTTATAAATTCTGTTCTCGGGGAGAGCGTTGGTCTCGAGGGCCGACAGCATCGATTCCTTTTGAGCTTCGTCGAGGTCGAGGCGCTGTTCGATGATCGTCCTGTTTTCGTCCTGACTATAGAACTGGAGCTCGGACTTCGTGTCGAGCACCCCTACCGTAAACTCCATCCGGCCGACGAGCATCCTCGCGGCGAAGGCTAAATCGAAGGGATTCTCGGAAAGGCCGTAGTTATAGAGGACGTCGGAGCCGGCCTTGGGGTCGAGAACGCGTATGGCCGTATGCCCGAACGATGAGTAGAGGGCTTCCCCCGGCAGGATAGTGATGAGGGAGACCTGAGGCTCCGTTCTCCACGCCGCACTGCCCGCCGGCGCGGCCGCGAGAATTCTCGATCCTCCAATGACGAGGGACATGAAAATGATGCTGCTGGTTCTCCTGATGCTCGCCATTACCATTCCTTTGTTCCTTAGCATGGAAGCAAAGTATACAGGCGACTGGCCTCGCGCTGGAAGTGAACCTCGGCTACTCCGTGCGTCCGTTGAGCGAGTCCGAGTACCCCTTTCTTGCGGGCTAGAGGATAAAGGGGATGAGGGCCTTGCGCTCTTTGGGGTAGTCGGGAAAGGTCTCAAGGTACCAGCTATGATTCGAGAGGGCCCTGGGCAAAAGATTGGCGATTGTGAAGAGAGTGAAAGCTAGGCCGGCGACGGACCAGGTGGCCAGGGCGAAGCCCGACCATTCGACGATCTCCCCGAGATAGTTAGGACTGGAGATGTATCGGAAGAGCCCCCCTGACGGGATTTTATAGCCCGACTCGCCCGGGCCCCGCAGCCCCCGCAGGATGTTGTCCGAATCGAGGTGGGCCCATGCTCCGAGAAAAAAGAGAGCGATTCCGACGATGAAGCGCGGATTCGTCAGCCAGGAAGATCCGTAGCTGAAGCCGCTGGCGAAGAGCCACCAGCCGTTAACGTATGCGTTGGCCGAGTTGAAGAGTATTGCCATCGTTATGAGAACGAGCGGGAAGGGATGTTTGTTCGTGTTCCTGATTCGGAAAGGATAGATGAAGCTACGATAGGCGTAGTGGAGTTCCCAAAGACAGAAAAAGAGCAGGGATAAGGCCGACCCTTCGGATACAGTTGCGCCATCAAGACTGTGGCCAAAAAGGGCCATGGCCACCATGACCAAGAAGGCGGGCGCTTCCATGATGATCCAGGCCCAGCGCGGATCAAGCGTCACGCCCCAACCCTTCCTGCTGTGGCGACCATAGGGGGCTGAGAAAAAGAGCAGTATCGCGAACGTCAAAGCTGCAGAGGCCAATATACCTACTAAAGCTGCCCTGTAGATCCATTCTCCCACCGCTCGCTCGCTTTCTGTGTGTCGTTTCGATAGGCAAGCCTATCATTTTCAATGTTCAAGACACAATCCAGCGATCCCCTGCGGCCCCTCCCCAGAGCTCGGTTGTGAGCATTGCTACTCTTGAAGTACAGTAATCACCGCATGAAACGTACTCGCGAAAGTTCCGACTTCCTCGTTCAACTGCACCTTCATACCTCCGAGACGAACGCCTGCAAGGCCGTCGGTTATGGCGCGATGCGCCTTCCGGGGCTGGTCGGCTCGGTCTTCGAGCTCATAGCCACTCTGCGCGGTGGCGAAGGGATTATCGTCGAGAATCTCGATGAGCCATTTTAGAGCAGTATTAGTAGCCAGGAGGAGAAATGACCAGGTCTGAAGTCAATTCGCTGATGAGGGAGGCTCTCGATTTCATAGGCAAGCGCGGCTTCTGCCTGCCGCCTTTCCTCACGTACCCCGCGTCCGAGTGGGAACGCCTCGGGGACGATTTCGACGAGATACGGGACAATTTGCTCGGCTGGGACATCACTGACTTCGGCTCGGGCGATTTCGAGAAGATCGGGCTGCTCTTTATCACCATCAGGAACGGTAATCTCGGCGAAAAGCGCTACTCCAAGCCCTACGCTGAGAAAATACTATGCCTCGACGCGAGATGACGCGTTGGCTGAAACCGATGTGACGATCTCTGTGGACGGAGAGCGGCGCGTTCTCAAGGCTGGCAGCATAGTCCGGCTGAGGCCGGGCGAGAGCATCACGATGTCACAGAGAACCTATCACTCTTTCTGGGGCGAGGGCGGGCTGGGACAGGTACTGGTCGGAGAAGAGTCTCAAGTGAACGACGATACCAAGGACAATCGCTTCCTCGAGCCTACTGGGCGCTTCCCCTCGCTCATCGAGGATGAGGAACCGCTCTATCTCCTATGCACGGAGTATCCTCGAAAGGCAGGAACAGCGCGTTGCTGAGTCAGGCAGAAGCCCTGCCAGAGTCAGGCCTCTTCCCAGTTCAACCTAGAAAGGCCTGCGATCTCGCTTGTTTTCTCTTCCGCGCTTGGGATTCACGATGCATACTGTTCCTGCCCTCGTCCGGGGGGCAGGGAGGTACGGATGACAGCGGCTTCTCAAGCGGCACTCGTTGGACTAAGGGATCTCTCGACCTTGCAATGGTACGTTGTTCCGATCCTTGCAATCGTGTTCTATCTCTACACGATGGAGATCAAGCGCTCGCGCGAGGGCGGCGATTGGAATCCGGTTTTCGCGGCCCTCGCCATCTTCGGCGCGGACTTCTTCAACGAGAGCTGGAACGGCTGGTTCCTCGTGCTCTCGGGCCGCTCGGCCCTTTGGACGGCGCCAGGACCCACAGCGCTCCGCACGACTGTCGGATGGAACATCGAGATCATGTTCATGTTTGCGATCCTCGGGTTCGTCTTCTATCACAGCCTCTCGCATAAGCCGAAGGCCAAAATCCTCGGCCTCCAGGAGGCCTGGTTCTACGCGATCCTCTATTCCCTCGTCTGCGTCTTCGTCGAGTGCTGCCTCAATGCGGCCGGCCTCCTCGCCTGGGAGTATCCCTTTTGGTCGCGCAGCGTCGGAGGAATCTGGCTTATCATCGTCGTGGGCTATTTCTGGTTCTTCGCCTGGGCGATACTCGCGATCACGCGCAGGAGCTTGAAGGGCAAGGCCGTCGTCGTGGCAATACCCTACGCGGCCGCGATCGTCTTGGACCTCGCCGCCGCATGCCTCGGGTGGCGCTACTAAGCGGAACGCGAATCAGTAGCCGAAAACGTTTGCGTCGCCCCGATGGACATTCTCGCCTCTACCGCACCATGCTGATTCGCAGGCAGGTACATACCTAACGCTTCGCTGCCTAGAAGGGATAATTTGTGGACATGACTCTTGCGCCTCGCGCGCATTCGTTCTCGTTCTTGAAACCTTACATAAGAAATTACGCGCGCCTCTTCATACTCGCCCTGCTCTGCCTCTCGGTAGAAGCCGGCGCCGATCTTCTCCAGCCCACTATCATGTCCCGCGTCATAGACGTTGGCGTCGCAACCAAGGATCTCCGGACGGTCGTATCCCTCGGCCTTTTCATGCTCCTCGTCACCGCGGTGGGCGCAGCCGGCGCGGTCGGCCGCAATTTTCTCTCGAACACCGTCTCGCAGCGATTCGGGGCTCAGCTCCGGGCCGACGCGTATCGGCGCATCCTCGGCTTCCGCTTTGCGGACATCGACCGATTCGGCCAAGGCTCTCTCGTGACAAGGCTTACGAACGACGTGACCCAGATGCAGGCCTTCGTGAACGGCACTATGCGCGTCTTCGTGAAGGCGCCCATCGTCGCGATAGGCGGAATCATCATGGCCATCATCCTTGACGCGAAGATGGCTCCCGTCCTTTTCGTCGTCGTGCCGATCGTCATCCTCGTTATCGTCCTCAACGTGCGTACAGGCTACCCTTTCTATCGTCGAATCCAGGCCGCGCTCGACCGCGTCAACGGGGTGATTCGGGAGTACCTCATCGGCGTGCGTGTCATAAAAGCCTACGACCGCTTTGACGACGAGTCGGTCCGCTTCGAGCGCGGGAGTCAAGAGCTCTCCCTGACCACGGTATCGGCCATGCGCGTCATGTCCGCCTTTTCGCCCGTCATTTCGCTCACGGTCAACCTGGGCATTGTCGCCGTGCTCTGGTTCGGAGGGATCGGGGTGCGCCGGGGAGACATGCGACTCGGGCAGGTCGTCGCCTTCGTAAACTACATGATCCAGATCCTCTCCTCGCTCATGATGATCTCCTGGATCTTCACGATGTTCGCCCGCGCCCGGGCCTCGGCCGAGCGCGTCGGCGAGGTATTCGCGGTGAGCCTCGACGAGGCGTCGGCGTCTCGCGTCGAGTCTACGCTTTCGGCGAAGGCAAGCGATATGAGTTCTGGAGACGGCTCCATCGAGTTCGAGGGCGTGACCTTCACCTACGAAGGCGGCCAGGAGCCGGCCCTGCGCGACATCAGTTTCTCCTGCCCCGCTGGAGCCACGCTCGGTATCATCGGCTCAACGGGCTCGGGCAAGTCCACGCTCGTGAATCTCCTGCCGCGTTTCTACGAACCCGATACGGGGCGGGTCTTGATAGGAGGAGCGGATATCGGGCGCCTCGACGAGGCCATGCTGCGCCGACATATCGCCCTCGTGCCGCAGCGAAGCCTTCTCTTCGGCGGCAGCATCTTCGAAAACATACGCTGGGGACGCGAGGATGCGAGTATGGATGAGGTCGAGGAGGCGGCCGCTCTCGCCCAAGCCCACGATTTCATCATCGGACTGCCGGAAGGCTATCATACGAGGCTGGACCGCGGCGGGGTCACCCTTTCGGGAGGGCAGAGGCAGCGCATCGCCTTAGCCCGGGCCTTCGTTCGGCGTCCGCTTGTCCTTGTCCTCGATGACAGCATGAGCGCCCTCGACGCGGTCACCGAGTCCAAGCTGCGTGCCTCTCTTACCCAAGACAGAAAGGCAGACTTGGGCGGCATAACACTCGTCCTCGTTGCACAGCGCATATCGTCGGTCAGGGACGCCGATCGAATACTCGTTCTCGACGAAGGCGCGGTCGCCGGCTACGGCACGCACGCCGAGCTTCTCGAGACCTGCGCGGTCTATCGCGACATCCGACGCTCTCAGGTGGGCGCGGGGGAGGCTGTCGATGGCCGAGCATAGGAACAGTGTGCCGCTCATCGCTCTCGCGGGCGCCCGTGGTGGACAAGGAGGCGGCGGGGGAAGCTGGGCGCAGGCGAAAGTAAGGCCCAAGGACGGAGGCCGGACTCTCGCCAGACTCTGGGGCAGTTTCAGCACGGAACGCCGACGCCTGGTCGTTATACTCGGTCTCGTTCTCGCGAGCGGGGCCGTCGCTCTCGGCGCACCTCGACTCATTGGCCTCAGCGTGGACGCCATGGGTCGCTCAGGTCCGCTCGCGTCGGTGAGCGAGGCGGCGGACGGCCAGGCGGCGCTCGAAGCTGCAGCCCTCGGCCTCCTTATCGCCTATTTTGCCGACGCCTTCTCGAGCTTCGGCCAGGGTTGGCTCATGGCCGGCGTTTCGCAACGCATCGTGCTCGGCCTCAGGCGTACACTCTTTGCCAAGCTCCATCGACTTCCCGTGTCTTTTTTCGACACCCACAGTCACGGCGATCTCATGAGTCGCCTCGCTAACGACATCGACAATATCTCGGTGACGATCTCCCAGTCGACGACGCAGCTCATGTCCACTGTCATCAATCTCGCCGGATCCCTGACGATGATGCTCATTCTGAGCCCCGAGCTCACGCTCGCGAGTCTTATCACTGTCCCGCTGGTCCTCATTCTCACCCGGACGATCTCTCGCCGCACGCGCGTACTCTTCAAAGAGCAGCAGGTCGCGCTCGGCATGCTCAATGGTCACATAGAGGAGAATGTCTCCGGCATCCAGGTTGTGAAGGCCTTCGGCCGCGAGGGAAAGGCTTTCGAGGACTTCGAGGAGCTGAATACTAGGTTGCGGGACATCGGGACGAAGGCGCAGATTTGGTCTGGGTACATCATGCCCATGATGAACGTGATCAACAACATAGGTTTCACGGCCGTGGCCCTCGTGGGCGGCGTCCTGGCAACGAGAGGAGAGGTCTCGGTGGGGCTCATCGCGAGCTTCATCAGCTATTCCAGGCAGTTCACGCGCCCTCTCAATGATCTCGCGAACGTGTACAACGCCCTCCAGACTGCTCTCGCCGGGGCCGAGCGCGTCTTCGAAATCATGGACGAGGCCGAAGAAAAACCCGATGCCGCAGGCGCGATCGCGCTCTCGAGACCCGAGGGTCATGTCGAGTTCAAGGATGTCTATTTCGCCTACCGACCAGACGTGCAGGTTCTGCGTGATATCAACTTCGAGGCGCTGCCGGGAAGCGTCACCGCCCTCGTCGGCCCTACGGGCGCAGGCAAGACCACCATAGTCAACCTGATCGCGCGCTTCTACGACGCGACTTCCGGCGGCATTCTTCTCGACGGCCGGGATATCATGTCCTTTTCGCGGCGGAGTCTCCGACGCGGACTGGGCACAGTACTCCAGGACGGCTGGCTCTTCACGGGCAGCGTGCGCGAGAACATCCTTTACGGCAAGCCGGGCGCATCCCAAGAGGAACTGGAGAAGGCGGCCGCGATGGCCAACGCCGATCACTTCATACGGCGCCTGCCAAAAGGCTACGACACGATCCTCGGCGAGGGAGGCGCTAGCCTCAGCGAAGGGCAGCGGCAGCTCCTCTCGATCGCCCGCGTCATTGTCGCCGATCCGGCCATCCTCATCCTGGACGAAGCGACGAGCAGTGTTGATACCAGAACCGAGCTCCACATCCAGGAGGCGATGGTAGCCTTAATGCATGGCAGGACGAGTTTCATCATAGCGCACCGCCTCTCCACGATACGGGCGGCCGATCGTATCATGGTGATAGACGGCGGCCGCATCGTCGAGAGCGGCGATCACTTGACACTGATGGCCGCCAGAGGATTTTACGCTAAAATGTACGAAAGCCAGGTTTGATTCGGAAGAGGGTCGCATACCCCGCCAGCTCTGCTGCGGTGGCTCTCAACATACTATCGGGTATGCGATCCCTCATACAATCAATTTCCTTGCCGTACGAACGATACCTCGGAGCTCTGCTCCGGGGTTCGTTCATACTCACGATCAGGACCCGTAGTAGCAGCTATCGCCGCGACAGATCTTGCCGCCGACCACGACGCAGGCGAATATGCCGCGCCGGGGCATAATGCAGTCGCCCGTTTTTTTGCGTATGGCGCAGCCTTCGTGGCATTCCTTGCCGATCTGCGATACTTCGAGGACGGCCTTGCCGATCGAGAGCCGCGTTCCGATCGGCAGCGAAGGCAAGTCGACTCCCCTCGTCGTGATGTTCTCCGCGAAGTCGCCGGGGAGGGGGGCGATGCCTGACGCGCTAAAGCTTTCGATATCCTCGATGGCAAGAAGGGAGACCTGGCGCTTCCCAGCTCCCGCGTGCGCGTCGCCCTCGACGCCGAAATCGGCCACGAGCTTTATCTCTTCGACCGGCTGTTTCGTCGTTCCCTTTCGCTCGGAAACGTTGAGCGAGACTATTTCGAAGCTCCCCTGCGTCATGCGGTATGCCCTAGCTCTTCCTTCGTCTTCTCGACGAGATAGATGCCCTCGATCCGCATGTTCGAGTCCACCGCCTTGCACATGTCCCATATCGCGAGGGCCGCCGCTGACACGGCGGTCAGGGCCTCCATCTCCACGCCTGTCTTCTCGCTGCAGATAGCCAGGGCCTCTATCGATATCCCGTTCTCTTCCACTTCGAGCGCCACTTCGACCTTCTCGATGAAAATGTTGTGGCAGAGAGGAACGATCTCGCTCGTTTTCTTCGCCGCCATGATCCCGGCGATCCTCGCCATGGCGAGCACGTCGCCCTTCGCGAGGGCGTTCTCGCGAATAAGCTTCACTGTAGCGCTCGCCAGCTCTATTCGGCCCTTAGCCCTCGCGATCCTGCGAGAGAGAGGCTTGCCGGACACGTCCACCATGCGCGCTGCGCCGCTCTCGTCGACATGCGTAAGCCGCGGCTCGTCTGTTCCCATATCTAGCCTCCGATCTCTCTGAGCGATGCTATTGTCGCAGTATATCCACGGGCGCTCTTCATGGCGACGCAGGCGAGTATGCTTTCCTCTATATGCTCGAGATCGACCGGCAGGACCGCCGCGGAGTGAAGGCAGGCCAGCAGCCTGCCGTCCGAGAGGAGCCTGATCCTGTCGCAGGCCGCGCAGGGCGGTGGCCTATCGTAGTCGGGATCGTCGATCTTCGGTGAAAACGGTTCGTAGCGTCGTATCGTCTGGAGCGTGGCGCCGATATCCTGAGCATAGTCTGCGACGGCCCTTTCTCGAGCCGCGCTGGACGGATCATGTGCATCAACGACAACATTCAGTTTGACATCGAGGCCGGCCTCCTTGGCCGCCGCGATTCCCGAGAGCGCATCCGATAGCCTGCCGCCGCCCGTCATACGACCATACTCGTCGGGATCTATGGAGTCCAGCGAGACGTTGACCGACATGAGCCCTGCCGAGGCGAGTTCCCTCGCCGCGGGGGCAAGGTGAGTCCCGTTCGTCGTCATCGCCAGCGTACCAAGGCCCGGAATCGATGAGAGGCTGGAGACGAAGTCGAAGAGGCCCTCGCGAAGGAGAGGCTCCCCGCCCGTTATCCGTACCTTGTCCACACCGAGGCTCACGGCCGCCCTGACTATGGCCGCCATGGAATCCAGCGGAAGAGCTTCGCCTATCTCGCTGTCGCGGCTCGCGTCGGCCACGCAGTACGAGCAACAGAGGTTGCAGCGATCCGTCACCGAGACGCGGAGGTAACGGATGAGCCGGCCGAAATGATCTCGCATCTATTCCTTCGCCGCCTCCAAGGTCCGCCTGTGCATCTCGGGCGATTCGTTCATGAATAAGAGCGAGACGCCGCTGAACGTAATGAGTATCGCGAGTGCGACTATCGATGGTGCGTAGGAACCGTTGAATGACGACTTGAGCCCATCCATAAGAAGAATGAGGAATCCCGAAGCCTGGACTACGATGGCGAGGATACCGTTGCTCGTGCCTTCTGGCGCGGGATGGGTGATTTCCGCTCCATACTGATACGCGAGGGGCGTAAGCCCTGTGAAGCAGAAGCCTATGACGAAGAAGCTGATTATCTCAAAGATGAAATTCCTGCCGAGTGCAAGTCCGAGCGTCGCGGGAACGGCGATGAAGATACCGGCGATGATCAGGCCCTTGCGCCGCCTGATTGCGTCCGAGACCGCGGGGATGACGACGCTCCCGATTATCCCGCCGATGAGCAGGATGGCCGTCAGGAGAATCCCCTGCTCTACGGAGAAGGATTTCTCCTTGCCGATGCCGTCGATCAGGGTGAAGACGCCGTTGACGATGCCGCT
>Ga0326728_10017398_pt1 | contig 14417 bp, 11 predicted proteins | sample MB3enrmetagenome_FD_207602 | JGI IMG/M metagenome (GOLD analysis project Ga0326728, IMG submission 207602) | Lab enriched peat soil microbial communities from McLean, Ithaca, NY, United States - MB31MN | ecosystem: Environmental > Terrestrial > Soil > Wetlands > Peat | place: USA: New York...
CTCCACGCGAGCGGCAATCTCCGGCTCCGGCGGCAGGTGGTCGAGGCTCTCCGCCTGGAAAGTCTCCACCCGCATCAGGTCCATGCCGTCGGCAGCGCGCGTTCCCGCCTCGATCACCACGCGGATGGTCGCGCCGGAGACCACCACATGACTGCCTTCGCTCGACGCGAAGTGCAGGCGCGTCCTTTGCGCCGTGATGATGGCAAACGAAGAATAGATGTAGGGATACTGGCGCAGGTAGGACGAGTACTGACGCGCCATTTTCTCCAGCACCTTCTGATCCGGCCGAGGCGCCAGCTCGCTGGAGCCGGCGTGGCTCTGCGGCTTCTCCTGTGAGAAGTCCGGCGACGTGTCTTCTTCCCGTACGTGTACCTGGATGCCCGTCTTGACATTGACATAGGCCTTGGAGGCCTTGCGATATTCCTCGCAGGTCAGCCGCCACAGTTCATGCGCGATGGCATCCTGATCGTCCTCCAGGGGCAGGACTCCCGAGCTGATCGCCGACTTCCTCTCGTTGCCATGGCTGTTGTCGAGTGCCGGACTTCCGATGCGCACGATGACGTCGGCCGAGCGCCTGCGGGCAGCGGTGGAATTGATCAGGGCGCCCTGGCTGCCGACAACGCTGGAGACGCTCTGGTCGTATACCGAATAGCTCAGGAAGTATGGGGCGGGGTCCAGCTTTCCCAGGCTGGCCTGGGCCCGTTGCAACTCTTGCTGCATGGCGGAGAGCAACACGTCGCTCTTTTCGTCCCCGGGCCCAGCCGCGCGCGCATGCGCTGCGGCAAGCAGAGCGATTCCCAAGACCCATCCCCGGACACACCGGCCAGATTGATTCTTCATCTTGCACCAGGCTTCTTACATCAGGGAGTGCCCCATAAGATTAGCAGACGAGTTCGCATAAGCGGGAAGAAGGAGAAATGGCGCCCACTAACGGCCCGCCAGAAACAGCTCACGGCCACGAGCTGTGATCTTCATCACACAGGACCGTACCGCCGGTCATGGCTGCAGGTGTTGCGGGTAGTAAGACTGGATGATAAGTTGAGGACGGCAGGGCATTATGATGATGCTATATCGTCTCGTTCGGCTAATCGAGACCCACTCCCAATCGCTGGCAGAAAGCCTTCTCGATCGCGTCCAGAATTCCGAGTTGACCCAAAGTTACCAGAATGTCCCCAGTGCAGACCTGCAAGAACGGGTGTACGAGATCTACCGTCATCTGGGCGAGTGGCTCATAGGCAAGGACGAATGCCACCTGGAGCAACGTTATTTGCAGATTGGGGCGCGCCGCGCCGGCCAGCGGGTGCCTCTGAGCGAGGTCATCTGGGTGATCGTTTTGACCAAGGAGAACCTCTGGGAGTTCATCCAGAAGGAAGCGGTTTTGGAACGCCCGGTGGAAGTGTTCGGCGAACTGGAGATGTTGCAGTTGCTCGAGCAGTTCTTTGATCGAGCAATCTACTATGCCGCGGTCGGTTACGAACTGGCGGTCGCGGCCGAAGCTCACGGGGAAACCAGCGCACCATCTAAGAAGACATAGGGAGCCGCAAGAGATGTCATGGGAAATTGAATACGCAACAAAGGTGCAACCAGCGGACGAAGCCGTGCGCTGCGTCGAGTCGGGAATGCGGGTGTATATCCAGCCGGGGTGCGCCGAGCCGGAAACCCTGGTCGAAGCCCTGCTCCGGCGCGCCCCTTCTGTTCACGACGTGGAAATTGTCCACATGATGACCATGGGATGCGCTCCCTATGTGGCTCCGGAGATGGCAGCGCACTTCCGGCACAACGCCATGTTTATCGGCGGCAATGTCCGCGAAGCGGTGAACGACGGGCGGGCCGACTACACGCCCATCTACCTCAGCGAGATCGAAGCGCTGTTCGAGAGCGGCGCTATGCCGATCGATGTCGCGCTCATCGAGGTGTCTCCGCCCGATTCCCACGGTTTTTGCAGCTTTGGCGTGGGTGTAGATACCACGCTCACGGCGGCCAAGTGTGCCCGCTACGTTGTGGCCCAGGTCAACGGCCACATGCCGCGGACCTATGGCGACAGCTTTATCCATGTCAGTGACATCGATGTGGTGGTGGAATCGACCCGGCCGCTATGCGCCATGAAGCCTTCGCAACCCACCGACCTGCATAAGACCATCGCGCGCAACGTGGCCGGCCTGATCGAGGACGGGGCCGTGTTGCAAACCGGCATCGGCGGAATTCCCGATGCGGTGCTTCCCTTCCTCAGCGATCGCAAAGATCTCGCGGTGCACAGCGAACTGGTGTCGGATGGTGTGATGCCGCTCATTGAAGCGGGCGTGATCACGGGCGCGCGCAAGAACTTCAAACCGCGCAAGATCATTCTCGGTTTCGCCTTGGGGACGAAAAAGCTGTTCGACTTCGTCGACAACAACCCGATCTTCGAGTTCCATCCCACGTCCTATAGCAACGATCCCGCACTCATCGCCCGCAACGACAACATGGTGGCCATTAACTCGGCCCTGCAGATCGACCTGACCGGCCAGGTTTGCTCCGACTCTGTCGGAACCCGCTTCTACAGCGGGATTGGCGGGCAGGTCGACTTCATTCGCGGAGCGTCGCGCTCGAAGGGCGGCAAACCAATCATCGCCATCTCCTCGACCGCCAAGAACGACACGATTTCACGGATTGCCCCGATGCTGAGCCCGGGCGCGGGAGTCGTCACCTCACGCGGTCTCGTCCGCTACGTGGTGACCGAATACGGCGTGGCTTACCTGCATGGAAAGACCATCCGCCAGCGGGCCCAAGCGCTGATCGAGATCGCTCATCCGAAGTTCCGCGAAGAACTCTACGAATATTGCGAAAAAACAAAATGGCTGCACCGCCCGCAGGCAGCGCCGATAGCGGAGCGATGATTCCTCTCGTGGAGAGCCGGGCGTCCCCGCCCGGCCGGATGGGCGAGAAACCGCCCGCTCCTCCGCCGTGACTCAGCGACCTCGTGGCCGCGCAGTTTCCTGTCTCGCCAGCTTTTCCACCAGGGCCGTCAGCTTCGGAAGACCGGCTTCCACGGCCGCGGAGAAGGCCGCGCCGTGATCGAAGCATTCGCCGCACAACGTGACCGCAAAAGCCCGTGGACTGGCGCCGTAGAGTTGCTGCGCCAGGGCCAGAACTCCCGCGGGCGAGCACTGGTGCGACTGGATGGTCTGGGGTTGCGAGGTCAGCGGTTGCGAAGTCACCGGTTCGCACCTCAGCTCTCCGGGCGGGCCAGCGTGAGCGGCATCAATAAAGAAAACCGCATCGGCGCTTTTAAGGTTATCGGCCAACTCCGGAGTGAGTTGGTGGCGGACAATAACTTCAACTTCCGGAAGAGACAGCCTCTGAGACAATTCTTCCGCCGCGCGCCAGCCCAGGCCGTCGTCGGAGCGGAGCGGGTTGCCATAGCCGACGATCAGTATCCGCGCCATACGGGATCATCCGATGCTCACGGACGAGCGACTTCATCCAGCACTTCCCCGCTGGGGCTTAGCAGTTGGATGTGCAACGCCATTTGTCCCACGGCATGCGTCGCACAGCTCAGGCAGGGATCATAGGCCCGGATGACGGCTTCCACCCGATTCAGCGCACCCGTTGTCAACCGGTCGCCACGCACAAAATGCTTGGCCACCTGCAGCACGCTGCGGTTCATGGCCAGATTATTTTGGCCAGTGGCGATGATCAGATTGCACCAGCGGATCAATCCCTGATCGTCAATCTTGTAGTGATGGAACAGCGTGCCCCGCGGCGCCTCCGCTGCCCCCACGCCTTCGAGAGCGTTCGGACGCGCGATGGCGCGCACGTGCTTATCGAGGATCTCAGGATCGTTGAGCAGTTGCTCCATGCGCTCAACACAGTAAAGAATTTCGACCAGCCGCGCGTGGTGATAGTGGAACGAACTGAGCACGGCCGTCCGCTGCAGTTCATGGAATTCCGCCAGTTCCTGGTCGGCGCGGGGTGTGTTGCAGCGATCGACCACGTTCATACGGGCCAACGGCCCCACCCGGTAGATGCCGTCCGGGAATCCGGTTGGTTTGTAGTAGGCGGATTTCATGTAGCTCCACGATTCCACCTTCTCGCCGATGTAATCGAAATAGCGGGTCGGATCAAGACCATCGGCAACGATCTTTCCGGAGGCGTTCACGATGCGGATCTTGCCGTCGTAGAACGTCAGGCCGCCGACATCCGGCTTCACGATGCCCATGAAAAGCGTCGGGAAATTGCCGAAAGTTGAGATCTCCTCGCGGAAACGCTCCATGATGCTCTTGAACCACTCGACGGTGCGTACGGCAATGGCCAGCGCTTCGGGAACCGATTTCAGGATGGCATCGCGGTCCGCCTGGCTCAGGGGTTCGCTGACCCCGCCGGGCACAACCCAGGCAGGATGAATCCGCTTTCCTCCCAAGCGCTCGATGATCTGCTGCCCGAACTGCCGCAGGCGGATTCCGTCCCGCGCCAGGGCTGGATTCTGTTCCAGAACGCCAAACAAATTGCTTTTGGCGGGATCGGCGTCCATACCCAGCAGCAGGTCGGGCGAAGACAGGTGAAAGAGGCTCAAGGCATGCGATTGCACTACCTGGGCCAGCCCGAAAATGCGGCGCAATTTGTCGGCGGTGGGCGGAATTCTCACCGCCAGCAGAGCGTCGCAAGCCTTCGCCGATGCGATGAGATGGCTTACCGGACAAATGCCGCAGATGCGCGCCATCAGCGATGGCATCTCGTAAAACGGACGCCCTTCGCAGAACTTCTCGAAGCCGCGAAACTGCGTAACGTGAAAACGGGCGTCTTCCACGCGGCCCTGATCGTCAAGATGCAGCGTAATCTTGGAGTGCCCCTCGATTCGGGTCACGGGATCGATGACGATGGTTCTGCGTTCTTCCACTTCGGCTCCTAAGCTCCAAATCGCGTCTTCGCGCTCAAATCCGGCGTCCGGCCTGCCAGCAACTCGCTCACTGCGTAGAAAATCACGTCGGCCGAGGGCGGACAACCCGGAACATAAACATCCACATCGACAATCTCATGGACCGGCCGCGCATAGGGCAGAAGGCGGGGCACCACTTGATCGGGAGTTCCCGGCTCGAAAGTCACGTTCTCGCGGTATGCCCGGTCGTAAACCGCTTTTGTCGGAAAAGGATTACGCATGGCGGGAACATTCGCGGTCACCGCACAGTCGCCGAGCGAAACCAGGGTCGTTGTCCGCGCACGCACCGTATGAATCTTGTGCAAGTCTTCCTCGCTGCTGACCGCACCCTCCACCAGCGTGATGTCCACATTCTCGGGAAAGATCTTTGCGTCCACCAGCGGGCTATAGACGAGTTCGGCCATCTCCGAGAGCGCGATCAGACGCTCGTCCATGTCGAGAAATGACATGTGACATCCGGAACAGCCATCGAGCCAGACGGTGGCGAGACGTTTCTTGCTCATTCGTGTTCCTCTCGCATCAGTGTCAAGTAAGGCAGGAAGTTCCGGCGCTTTTCCATTTCCGCCACGGAGCGGCCTTTTTCCGACAACGCGCCGGTTGGACAAACGTGGACGCACTTGCCACAACCAGTGCAGGTTTCCGACGATCCCCAGGCCTGGTTCAGATCCGTGATCACCTTCGCCTCGACCCCGCGGCCCATAAGGTCCCAGGTGTGCGCGCCCTCGATTTCATCGCACACTCGAACGCAGCGCGTGCACAGGATGCAGCGGTTATGGTCAATCACGAAACGGTCGTGCGAAGCGTCCACTTCCTCCCCCGGGTAACGATATGGAAAGCGGACATGCGTGATACCCAGCTTCTGCGCCATGCCCTGCAATTCGCAATGGCCGTTGGAAACGCAAACCGAACAGACGTGGTTGCGTTCGGTGAACAGGAGTTCCACGATCATCCTGCGATAGCGGTCCAGTCGTTCTGAGTTGGTGGTGACCTCCATGCCCTCTTCGACCTGAGTCACACACGCCGGCAGCAGTTTGTTGGAGCCCTTGACTTCCACCAGGCATAGCCGGCACGCGCCCACCGTGGAAAGCCCGTCCAGTTCACACATGCGGGGAATGAATATCTTGTTCTCGCGGGCAACGTCCAAAATGGTCTCATCCGGACGCGCGCCGAAATCGCGGCCATCGATCTTGAGCGTCTTGGCGCCAGTGGGCGGACTCATGACCGTTCTCCACTGGCTTTGCCGCAAACTCCAGCCGGGCACTTGTGATCTTCAATGTGGGCTCTGTATTCCATCGCAAAGGATTTCAATGTGCTCACCACCGGGTTGGGGGCGGATTGTCCCAGCCCGCACAGGCTGGTGTGCTTCAGCAGATCGCAAAATTCCTCGAGCATAACAAGGTCCTGGGGCGCGGCCGTCATATTGGTAATGGAGCTGAGAATGCGGTGCATCTGGTAGGTGCCGACGCGGCACGGAGTGCACTTGCCGCAAGACTCCGTCATGCAGAAATCCATGAAGTATTTGGCCACGTCGACCATGCAGGAGCTTTCATCGATCACGATCATCCCGCCCGATCCCATGATCGATCCCAGGCGCGCCAGCGACTCGTAGTCCACCGGCATATCCAGTGCTTCCGCGGGCAGGCAACCACCGGAGGGGCCGCCGGTCTGCAACGCTTTGAATTTCTTGCCATCGGGAATTCCGCCGCCGATCTCGAAAACCATTTCGCGCAACGTGATCCCCATCGGCACTTCGACCAGTCCGGTATTCTGCACCCGGCCAGCCAGGGCAAATACTTTTGTCCCTTTGCTCTTCTCCGTGCCGATTTGTGCATACCAGTCGCCGCCGTTGCGGAGGATGGGCGGAATGTTGGCAAAGGTTTCGACGTTGTTGATCAGCGTAGGCTGTCCCTGGAGTCCTTGCATGGCGGGATAAGGGGGCCGCGCCCGCGGCGTGCCGCGTTTTCCTTCCACGGAGGCGATGAGCGCAGTCTCCTCGCCGCAGACGAATGCCCCAGCCCCCAGCCGCAAGTCGATCTTGAAACTGAAACGCGTTCCGCAAATGCTGGCGCCCAGAAGCCCGGCTCGTTCCGCTTGGCGAATCGCCGCCCGCAAGCGCTTGATGGCGAGAGGATACTCCGCGCGCACGTAGATGTAGCCGTCGGAGGCGCCCACGGCGTAGGCGGCAATCAACATGCCTTCGAGCACGCGATGGGGATCGCTCTCCAGCACACTGCGATCCATAAACGCCCCAGGATCGCCTTCGTCGGCGTTGCAGATTACAAACTTCTGTGTGCCGAACGATTTGGCCACCGTGCTCCACTTCAAACCGGTGGGATATCCCGCGCCGCCACGCCCGCGCAGGCCGCTCTTCATCACTTCTTCGACCACTTCGCGCGGCGTCATCTCGGTCACCGCCCGAATCAGGGCATGGTATCCCTCCACCGCGATGTAATCCTCGATACGTTCCGGATCGATGACACCAGAGTTCTCCAGCACAATTTTTTTCTGGCGTTGAAAGAAGGGAATGTCGGTCGGACAGTGCAGGCGGGAGACCGGCGGCCCTTCCAGGCTATCGAGGATTTCGCCGGCGTCCGCGGCGGCAACCCGCTTGTACATCCGCTCAGCTCCTCCTGTAGATACCAGCGGCCCTTCGGCGCACAATCCCATGCACCCGACGCCCTTCACCTGGCAATGCTCTCCCCACCCGCGCCGCGAAATGTCCTTGTCCAGGGCGTCCTTGACGCCCTGACCCTGGCAGGACACGCATCCTGCGGCCAGGCACACGTTCACCCGGTGTTTGAATCGTTTTTGCGACTCCCGTTCCGTTTCGGCAATTTCGCTCAGTTCGTCAGGCGTCATGGCGCGTCCATTGCGACAGGTGTTCCCGCAGGGCTTGAGGACTTACCTTGCCCGCGACTTCCTGGTCGTACACCACGGCCGGAGCAAGTCCACAAGAACCGAGACAGCGCGCGGTCAGGAACGAAACTTGCCCGTCCGCCGTGGTCTCGCCGGGCAGCACGCCCAGGTCCCGCTGTATGGCGTCAAGCAGCAGCGGAGCGCCCTTGATGTAGCAGGCCGTCCCGGTGCAGATCACGCAGGTGTGTTGCCCCGCAGGTTTTAAGGTGAAGAAGTGATAAAAGGTGGCGACGCCATAGGCTCGGCTGAGCGGCACTCGCAGCGACGTCGCCACGTACCGCAGCGACAGGTCGTCAAGGTAGCCGAAGGCTTCCTGCACCGTGTGCAGAGCCTCAATCAACCCGCGCGACTGCTGCCCATGGCGGCGCATGGTGGCGTCCACCAAACGCCAGCGCTTGTCCTCATTCGGAGGCACGGGCTTGGCAAAAATGAGCACTGTTCTCTCCTCTCGTCCCGGCTGCAGGCGGATTCCTACCACGCTGGCAAAGAGAATGCCTGGCAACATCCCTGGTTACGAGGCGTTCGGCACCACGCAACCGTGACAATTTAAAAAAACATTTTACAGCTCTCCCATGGGAGAGTGCCTGTGCCGGGTATCACCGTTAACGGTGCTCCTCATCACTTCGTTTCTTGGGATCGAGTAGTAGGACCCGCGCAGGTCTGTGGCCAATTGCACCGTCCCACGCGATTGCTCCTGACCTTGGACAAACAGCATTGCGGCGGCTATGGTGCCGGAGTGTGTTCTGGAATATCGGAACAGAAAGTCGCTCTGGTCAAGAGTTGACCATGCGTTCCAGCGCGGCTTTGTTGCGGATGATCAGGGTCGCGCCCTTTAATTGCACCAGCTGTTTCTTCTTGAACTGCGAGAACAGGCGGCTCACGGTTTCCCGCGTCGTGCCAATGATCTCCGCGATTTCCTCATGCGTAAGCGTCACCTTCACCTGCAGAGGATCTCCATTCCCCGTCGTATTCGACCATCCCAGCAGCAGCTTTGCGAATCTCTGCGAAGGTGAGTTGGTGAGTCCCAGCGTGCGGATCCCTTCATACGCCGAGTAGTAATTGCGGCTGAGCTGCTCCGCCACTCGCAGCGCCACTTCTCCATATTCACGCATGAAGTGCAGCAAGGCATCCCGGGTAATGAAATTTGCCTGGCCCGGCTCGATCATCTCGGCGGTCACTTCGTAAGGCCGATTGGAAATCGTGGCGCTCAGCCCCAGAACATCTCCCGCTTCCGAGATTTTGGTGATGACGGTTCTGCCCTCGGCCGATGACGTCGAGAGCTTCGCTTTCCCCGCGCAAAGCACAAATATCCCGCGGGGCTGCTGTCCCTCGATAAACAGCATCGCGGATTTTGGGTAGACGGCGGTGGATTTGATCTCATTCAATCTCTGCACCGCAGCCGCCGGCAGATTGCAGAATAAGTTTTCCTCCCGCATCGGGCAGGTCAGGCAGTTGTCGAGGATGTTCAGCCCGTAGGGAGCGCGCATTCGGCACAATGATCCGTGCAAATTGTATCACCGATCGCGCCGTGATCATGATCACGATAGCCCGTGACTCCAAGCATGGTCCCGAAAACCCTTCTGCGCCGAGAATCGAACTGCACGGGAGTCCATGGAAGCGCCGCGGATGGGAGGTCGAGCTCTCCTACTGACCTCTTGATGCCCCTGTGACTTTGCAATACGCGAACAAGGAGGGTGATTATCACCATGGAAGATGTACATCGCTTTCGAGTGGTGGCCTGGTGGGCCTCGGGCCGGACTGGCCTGGCAAAGTCCAGCTCCGCTCCCAACGCGCTCCATTTCACTTCGCCGCCTGCTTTTGGGGGCGTGGAAGGCAGGTGGACCCCGGAAGATTTGCTCCTCTGTGCGGTCGCCAGTTGCTTTACGACTACCTTTCGCTCGCTCGCCGAATACTCCAGGTTCGAGTACACCGACCTGGAGGTGGAAGTGAACGGCGGGATTAGCAAGGCGGAAACTGGCTACAGCTTTGGCGAAGTGTTCATTAAGGCGAATCTGACGATTCCGCAGGAAGAGGAACGGGCACGGGCCCTCAAGCTCTTGCACAAGGCCCAGAGCCTATGCCTGGTGTCTCGCGCGCTCTCGGTCGAACAGCGCTTTGAACCGCACGTACAGGTGGGTGAACCGCGGGTGGAAGTCAGCCAGCCTTTGCCCGCTTCCGAAAAAGAGGAGAAGGTTAGATGAAATAGAAGGCACAATGGCTGTCATGCTTGCCGGAACTACGGCATGACCTGGCCATCACGGAGGGGTGACAGCCCAAGAATGCAGTCACCTTCTCCAGCAGAAGCCGCCACTTACCGTGCCTCGCAGACACGCCAGGGGAACCAGCACTAAGATCGTGTCACCCACCTGGCCCACACCACGGTCCATCACATTGTGGCGCATGCCAAGTGTCCCGTACTTACGGTTCGCGTTGAGCGGCGTTGCGGTGCTGAAGAGCGTGTGTGAGAACTTGTTTTTGGCTAACTCGGAGGGACGAAGCAGCAGTAATACCAGCCCCGGAGAGGCGATCCAGAATACCAGCCCCGGAGGGGCGCTCCAGCTTAGCCCACCGCTTTAGCGGTGGGTAAAGCGGGAAGGACGATCCAAGTCCCGGAGGGACGACCCAGTTCTCACAAACGCTCTGCAGGCCCGGGGGCTTGAAGGCAATCGCAGCAACTATCGATAATCCATCGTGGACGCGGCGGTTTTTGCCGTGGCACGATTGAGGGATGAGGAGCTTTCAATGACTTCGAAAGAGACGGTATTAATAGGACGACTGCCGCATAACCAAGAGAAACAGACATCGGAGAGACACGGACTGGACGCCATGTTCGCTCCCAGTTCGGTGGCCGTCATCGGCGCCAGCAGTCGTCCCGGCGCCGTTGGCCGCACCGTCCTGGAGAATCTGCTGCACGGCGGCTTTCAAGGGAAGGTGTATCCCGTCAACGCCAAGAACCCGGAAGTGCTGGGGCAGAAAGCCTACAAGAGCATTCACGACATTGCCGGAGCGGTGGACTTGGCTGTGGTTTGTACCCCCGCGGCGACGGTCCCGCAAATCATTGGAGAGTGCGTGGATGCTGGCGCCAAGTCCGCGGTAGTGATTTCCGCCGGATTCAGGGAACTTGGTGCGGCAGGCATCGCCCTCGAAAAGCAGATTCAAGTGCACTTGCGGCGCGGTTCCCTGCGCTTGGTCGGCCCCAACTGCCTGGGCATTATGAACCCGCTGATCGGGTTAAACGCCACCTTCGCCAAGGAGGCGCCGAAGGCGGGCAGTGTCGCGTTCCTGGGCCAGAGCGGGGCTCTTTTAACCGCGATCCTCGACTGGAGCCAGCGCGAACAAGTGGGATTCAGCGCCATTGTTTCCACCGGTTCCATGCTGGATGTCGGTTGGGGCGACTTGATCTACCACTTTGGCGACGACTCGCACACCAGGAGCATCCTCATCTACATGGAATCCGTGGGCGATGCGCGCTCATTCATGTCCGCAGCTCGTGAAGTCGCCCTCACCAAACCGATCATCGTGATCAAGGCTGGCCGCTCGCAAGCGGCTTCGCGGGCGGCGGCATCGCACACCGGCGCGCTCACGGGCAGCGACGAAGTGCTCCAGGCCGCCTTCCGTCGCTCCGGCGTTTTGCGGGTACTCAATATCGCCGACCTTTTTTATATGGCGGAAGTGCTCGGCCGCCAACCCCGCCCCAAGGGTCCGCGCCTTACCATCCTGACCAATGCTGGCGGACCCGCAGTTTTGGCCACCGACGCGCTGGTAGCCAATGGGGGAGAATTGGCCGACCTTTCCCCGGAAAGCATGAAGCACCTCGATGAGTTCCTCCCGCCCGAATGGAGTCATAACAATCCCATCGATGTTCTCGGCGATGCCGATTCTGAACGCTATGCGAAAGCGCTCGAAATTGCTTCGAAAGACCCCAACAGCGATGGCCTTCTGGTCATCCTTACCCCGCAGGGAATGACGGAACCGACGAAGATCGCGGAAGGTTTGAAGCCTTATTCCAAACTATCTGGCAAGCCCGTGCTCGCCAGTTGGATGGGAGGGAACGCGGTTGCAGCCGGCGAAGCGGTGCTGAATTCGGCTGGCATTCCGACGTTTCCTTTTCCGGACGCAGCCGCACGGGCTTTCACCTACATGTGGCGATACACCTACAACCTCCGCGGACTCTACGAAACTCCCACTCTGGCTGACCAATCTGAGATGAATAACGCCTCCCGCAATCAGGTCGAGCAGATCATTCAGACTGCGCGCAGCCACGGCCGCGTTCTGCTCACCGAGTTTGAATCGAAGCAGTTGTTGGCGCTTTACGGCATCCCCACGGTCGAGACACGCGTCGCCGCCAGCGAGGACGAGGCGGCGACGATTGCCGCGGAACTTGGCTTTCCGATTGTGCTGAAAGTGTTTTCCGAAACCATCACCCACAAGACGGATGTCGGCGGAGTCAAACTGAACCTACGCGATGAAGCCGCGGTCCGCTCTGCCTATCGCGACATCAAGTCTTCGGTCGAGGAGAAAGCCGGTCCCGGCCAATTCTCCGGCGTCACCGTGCAGCCCATGGTGAAGCTCGATGGCTACGAACTGATCCTTGGCAGCAGCGTGGACCCGCAGTTTGGGCCGGTCATTCTGTTCGGTTCCGGTGGCCAGCTGGTCGAAGTGTATCGCGACCGCGCCCTGGCGCTTCCGCCCCTGAACACGACCCTGGCGCAAAGAATGATGGAGCAAACCAAGGTCTTCACCGCGCTCAAGGGAGTCCGCGGGCGCAAGGCCGTCAACCTGGCGGCGCTCGAGCAACTGTTGGTGCGCTTCAGTCAGCTCGTGGTCGAGCAGCCGTGGATCGCGGAAATTGACATCAATCCCCTGCTGGCTTCACCCGAGCGCATGCTCGCCCTCGATGCCAGAGTCGTCTTGCACGGGCCCGCCGTAACCCTCGACCAGTTGCCCAAGTCCGCGATTCGTCCCTATCCCTTGCAGTATGTCTCGCCCTGGACCATGAAGGATGGAAATCAGGTTGTCATCCGCCCGATCCGCCCCGAAGACGAACCGCTGATGGTCAAGTTTCACGAGACGCTCTCCGATAACAGCGTCTATTTGCGCTACTTCTGCTCCCTCAGCCTGAGTCGGCGGGTGGCGCATGAGCGATTGTTGCGCATCTGTTTCGGTGACTACGACCGCGAAATGGCGCTGGTCGCCGAGCGCACCGATCCCGCCACCGGAGAACCCCGGATTATCGCCGTTGGGCGTATGAACAAGCTTCACGGCAAGAATGAAGCGGAAGTCGCGGTGCTGGTCTCCGATCAGTATCAAAAGCTGGGCCTGGGTAACGAATTGCTCCGCCGTGTTCTCCAGATTGCCCGCGACGAAAAGCTAAGCCAGGTGTCCGCGGAAATGTTGCCTGACAACATCGGCATGCAGATCATCATGAAGCGCTTTGGTTTTCGTATTCGTACCGGTGAAGATCCCAGTTCGCTCCAGGCTTATTTGGACCTCTAGACGATTTAAGAAGTTGTGATCAGAGCAACAAAAACCGAAATCGGCGCCACTCCAAACTCCCATCGCTCCCGCCCATCATCTTTTCCTCTTGTGACCTGCATCACGTGCGCCTGTGCGCGAGGTTCGCGACAATATCGCCCTCGTTCCGGCATTCTTTATATGATCGTTCTCTCAAAAACGGTTCGTCGAAGCTACGAAGTCCAGAAGGGGATGTCATGAAGCGTAAGTTCAAGACCATGGACGGCAATGAGGCCGTCGCCTACGTCGCCTACCGCCTGAATGAGGTCATCGCCATTTATCCCATCACGCCGTCGTCCAACATGGGCGAATGGGCGGACCAATGGTCCTCGGAAGCTCTACCCAACATCTGGGGTACCGTGCCCCACGTGATCGAAATGCAAAGCGAAGGCGGCGCTGCCGGAGCTATTCATGGCGCGCTCCAGACCGGAGCCCTGGCCACCACCTTCACCGCCTCGCAAGGCCTGCTGCTGATGATCCCGAACATGAATAAGATCGCAGGCGAACTTACGGCTACGGCCTTCCACGTCAGCGCGCGCACGGTTGCAACCCACGCCCTCTCGATCTTCGGCGACCACTCCGACGTGATGTTCTGCCGAACTACGGGATTCGCGATGCTCTCCTCGAACTCTGTCCAGGAAGCCATGGACTTGGCCCTCATCGCGCATGCGGCCACTCTCGAAACCCGCATCCCCTTCCTGCATTTCTTCGACGGCTTCCGCACGTCGCATGAAGAAAACAAAATCGAAGTCCTCACCGAAGACGACATGCGCGCCCTCATCGACATGGATCGCGTCTTCGAGCATCGGCAGCGCGCCCTTTCTCCCGATCATCCCGTGCTGCGCGGCACGGCGCAAAATCCCGACGTCTTCTTCCAGGCGCGTGAAGCTGGCAATCCGTACTACGATGCCTGCCCGGATAAAGTCCAGGCCGTCATGGACAAGCTTTCCCAGGTAGTCGGCCGTTCGTATCACCTGTTCGACTACGTCGGTGCGCCCGATGCCGAGCGCGTGATCGTCATGATGGGTTCCGGCGCAGAAACAGCCCACGAAACCGTGGAGCACCTGAACCG
>Ga0326728_10017400_pt1 | contig 14413 bp, 14 predicted proteins | sample MB3enrmetagenome_FD_207602 | JGI IMG/M metagenome (GOLD analysis project Ga0326728, IMG submission 207602) | Lab enriched peat soil microbial communities from McLean, Ithaca, NY, United States - MB31MN | ecosystem: Environmental > Terrestrial > Soil > Wetlands > Peat | place: USA: New York...
GGGCTTGCACCCACTGGGTTTCAACTTCAGGTTTCTGAAGGCATCGGCTCCTCCTTTCCCCCTGAACCAGGCTTCTCCTGGCGCAATCTGACTTCTCCTGATCGTGCATCATCGGCTTCGGCTCCTCACCTTCCCGATACGGGCCACCCCATAGGTAGGATGGTCAATCAGGAGATCTCCCGGTTCCCAAACAAGGAGCGTACGTGCATGCCAGTGTCTACGACCACGCAGGGCCGTCCAGGCACTCGCAGTAACGCACCTGTCCGTATTGCTTCCGCAGGGGTAAAGGCGTCGGCACCCTGGAGTATTATTATTTCGCGGCTCAATGGCTGGCCTACTCGCACACCTGTCAACGCTTCGCGCCGCACCTCGCGGTACGCCACGCATGACTCGGTGCCAGCATGGTTTGCTAGACCTTCACTGTAAGGGACTTGCACCCTCTCCTCCTTGCCGGTCTCCCGGCGCACTACCCCCAAACAATACCCCCAAAGTTTCCGTCCATACTCTTCAGGATTATCAGCTATGTGGCAGTTAGTATTCCTCTCTTACACAGGCGATCATGTCGACCAACAAGGGGACATTGCTTATTTCACCCTTCAGAATGTCTCACTAACCCCGGCCACTTCAGTCCTTTGTTCAAAGAGGTTGGGCATAGAGTTTTGCAGAACCCTCCGCTCTTTTGTTTTTTGGGATCTGAACCAACTACGTATCCGACAACCACATGTTATATTTTGTCCCGTTTATTCTCAAGGCACTTTGGCACTTGACAACCGGATTATAATCTGTCAAGAATTCCATTCGACACTCTCCGGCACGCCATCAGCATACGCTGACTTGTCATGGTACGAAAGCGAGGCGCGATATGTATGGCAGCAGGGAAGTAGTTGTATCCTCGAACGAGCCGTCCGAACTGAGGTCCTGCCTTTCGGGCAGCGACGCAATAACTCTCCTCGAATTTGTTCACAAGTGTCTTTCCTGCGACAGCAATAAAGATTTTATCGCCCTATACCCAATGATTAGGAATTACTGGCTTTTGATTATTCCATTCCTCCTTGAAAACAATAACGTTTTCATCCTCAATATCCGCGTAGCAATTGCAGCTTATGCAGCCCTGCTCGCGACGGATCGGATCGAGTATAGATTTAAAGGTTTGAAGGACCTCTTTCCGCTTTTCGGGTGGCACTAATATCTTGATAGTGGCGTCAATCATGGGCTTTTTCCTCGAGACATAAAATTAATCAGTTGACGGCTCACTTCCAGATGTGAATCATGGAGTGGTAATTGAAAATTCCAAAGATGTTCAGGAGCCACAAAACCACGACAATGACAACGACAACATTCAAAATCGACTTTATGGATCCCGCCATCGGGATAAATCGATTGATGAGCCATAGAAGTACACCAACCACTATCAGGACCACTACCACATTAATTAACGGCATGAGCTAATACACCTCCCTCTTTTGCTTTCGGAAACAGGACTCATCGACCTGCTCCCGATATCCATTGTCACACGTGTCAGATTCTTGCCACTCTGCTTTCAAGACCTACCTGACCATAATCAGCATGTGACATGAGACGTTTCGCCCACCTATAAGAGGCCCATCAGCACCAGGATGATCAGAATCAAAATAATCAAGCCAAGCCCCCCACTCGGGTAGTAACCCCAATTACGACTATGAGGCCAGGCAGGCAAAGCACCCAGCAACATCAAAATCAAGACGACGATCAAAATAGTTCCCAACATATTGCTTCTCCTTTATTACAACGACTCAACTTTCGCAGATGGTACGACACTACTAATGTTCTGCTAAAATATATTGCAACTAAGATGCCAGTGAAGACAAGCGTATAGTGCGATTGCAAGGGATTGATTGTAAAAAGGAAAATGGAAAGCGAGAACGCTGGGTGGAGGGAAAACCGTCAACTTAATCCGTCAAATTTGGCAAAACCGCCACATATGACGGATCACGTTGAGGCAATTCCTTCAACGAATATGAATTGGTGGTAAAAAGATACTGATGCCGGCGGTGGTAGCGGTTCATAGTAGACCGGCGGCGGCACATAAACCCATTCCCCATAGCCATAAGGCCTCTACTCTCGCCTGCCGCGTTCGCCGTCATGCCCGCGTCCGCTCTACTCGCTACGACCTTTGTCATGTCCCCGTCCTCGGTCGCCGGAGTCGCGCATCCAGCGATACCGACTGGAAGTCGGGAATGGACTAAGTATTGAAACTTGAAAGAGAACGCAGGAAATCTGCTTTATTATCGGAACGGGATTTTGACCAGAACAACTGTTCTTCCCTGTGGCAGTGGGCGAAGCACACCGTGCGCAAAGACTTATTTTCGTAAATGTTTAAATGGTGAAGTTCTGTCTTTTACAAATTAACCATCCAGATTTCATGTGTCAGCATGTATCATCTTGATATTTAAGCAATTTTCTCTTGACATCCTTCTTTTTCCTGCTTTCTCATCGTACCGGCGGCACAAAGTTTCTGTTTGTTTTTTCGACAAACGGATGCAAAATGGGAAAAAAAGAACGAAAAAAAGACTTAACCAGTATCGGCTAAGTCCTTGATATTATTATGGAGCGGGAAACGGGATTCGAACCCGCGACTTCGACCTTGGCAATGTCGATTATTTACCTTGCGTTATATTACCACATAGTTACATAAATGGCAATAATTATTAAATATATTCTTCAAACTTAGCTCAAAAGATTACCTAATAAATCATTCAATATCATATAAAAACATACGCGTTGCAATGAGAAAGGGCACGGATTGTATAAAATTGTTTTTCAAAATATGAACGCGACCCTAGCCCTGTAATGAGAAATTCAATTACTAAATAACAAAGGCGAGCGTTAATTCATCATAAAAAGCAAAGGTGCTACGGCATCAGGTGGCCATCCCAACCTTTTGGGCACCCCATTCAACTCACACCAGCGTCACGCCGAGCGGAACACCATCGAAACTGATGAGGACTTAGACCCAGTTACCCGAACATTCTCCGCAACTTGGCAAAGGCATTCTCCGCCAGCCGTTCATTCTCTTCCGGAGAGATCTCCTTTCCCCCCTTTTCGCTTAACAGTTCCGCCGGTATCTCCGCCAGGAACCGGGACGGCTCCCGCTCCTCCTGCTTGCCGTATCGCTTCCGCTGCAGGCAACGGGTGATGACGAGCTGCCGGCGGGCGCGGGTGATCCCCACATAGCAGAGGCGGCGCTCCTCATCGATGGTGAAGTCCTCGTAGATTGAACGCTTGTGCGGCAGGATCTCCTTCTCCAGCCCCACCAGGAAAACGAACGGAAACTCCAGTCCCTTGCTGGAATGGAGCGACATCAGGGTCGCCGTATCCTGGCCGTGCTCCTTCTTGTCCCGGTCGGAGAAGCGGTCCTCGTCCATCAGCGAGACCTTTTCCAGGCAACCGGACAGGGTAGGTTTCAAGGTCCTTTCCTCGTAACCCGCCAGCGAGTTGACAATCTGCTCCACGTTCTCCATCCGGCGGCGCGCCACCTTCGGGTCATCGATGGTCCGGGCCAGTTCATCCTCAATCCCGACTCGCTTGTCAGTTCCGCGAGCCGCTCCGCCAGCCTCCCGCGCCGCTTGAAGCTGGCAATCTCTCCGGAGAGGAGCTCATGGAACGCCAGCACCCGCTCCCGGGTCGCGGCATTGATCCCGTCGATCTCCCCGATCCTGGCGAAAGACTCTAACAGCCCTACACTCTCTTCCTGCGACCACTGGTTCAGCCGCACCAGTGTGCCATCGCCGATCCCCCGACGGGGAAAATTGACTATCCGCAGGAGCGCCTGCTCATCCCTGGGGTTTGCAATCGCCCGCAGGTAGCCGCCCTGCTCTCCCGCAAGGCCTGGCGGATCAACCCCAGCTGGTCGGAGGTGGCATAGATGGCGAAGTTCCGCTTGTAACCGAGAAGCCCGATCTCCCGGCGGAGGATCCGCACGCCGAGAGAGTGGAAGGTGGAGAGGATCAAATCCTCGCAGCGCTTTTTTCCGACCAGGGCAGCCATACGCTCCTGCATCTCGCGGGCCGCCTTGTTGGTGAAGGTGACCGCCAGGATGTTCTCCGCCGCCACATTCTTGTGGAGGAGGAGATGGGCGATCCGATAGGTAATCACCCTGGCCTTGCCGGAGCCGGCGCCGGCCAGCACCAGGAGCGGCCCTTCGGTGTGCTTTACCGCCTCAAGCTGGCGGGGGTTCATGGTATGAAGATCGAGCATGTGAAACCTCGTTTGACGCAAAACAGCCGGACCTGATGATCCGGCTGTTTCTTTGATACCAGAATCCCCCCGGCAAATCAATAGGGCTAAATTCGTGCCAGTTTGGCCAGTGCGATCCTTGAGATAATAATCATGTAGCAGCCTGCTTTTGCAATGCTTTTGAGGTATAATTTCATTTCTATTTCGTTTCATTCCATCGTTTTGTTAACAAATTTTATCTATCAAACTCTTCGATCAATTCCAGTGCAGGTTATCTCTCTTCACCCTCAAAAGGACGCGAGTAGGTTGTTCGGCACTCAGTAGTTTCTTAGCAGAAGTTATTCCTCTATGCATCACTATGCACTAATCAAGTGCATACGTTCAAACCGTTCTGCCATAAGAACTAAATTCGCAGGTTTCCACCAGGGATATTTGAGATCGAGATAATGCACACGCAAAGCCTCATTAAAGATATGTGCGCCTAACTCAATGATTTTCTCCGAATCCGCATCTATATCTATATGTATTCCTCTTACGTCTTTAATATTTTCGATTGTGGATACGTAATATTGATTATGGAAATAAAGGGGTAGAATTCCAGGCGGAACCTCACATAATAGGATATTGATCCGATCGAAATCCTCTAACGTTTTAATTTCAATACGGATAAAAGGCATTGTACAGACAAAAGGTAATAATTCGTTATCGGCTGTAGATGCTGAAATAGTTTTTATCCCTAGCAAATTTAGGACAGCAATCAGGCCTATCATTTCCCTATCTTCGCATAAGATAAGTTCGTCCGGCAAGAGTTGGCAAAATTCTCTGAATGCTGGAACAACTTTTTTATAAAAATATTTGTTACCTTGCTCCTCACCAAATTCTCCGGTGATTCTTTTGTTTTTGTTCCGGTACAATGTCATTAATTTTGATAGGTTGGATTGCAATTTTGCCATAAGTAATTAGTCCTCCTTGGCAAGATATATTATCGAAGGAATCAACCGCGATTTTCCCCCTTTCCCCGATAAAATCTTCGGGCTTCTTGTATTCCTTCATCAAAGCGTCAAGCAGTTCATCGGTAGTGGCCATCGGTTTCTCTCTCGTCGGTTGATTTCTAACCGATTTTGGCCATTTACACAATTTGTTTTCAGGCTCCTCGCGGCTTGACTCTTAGTTCGTTGCGATCGTAAGTTCATATTCTGCACGTACGCCAATAAGTGCTGCAGCCTTGATAAACGCTGTCTCTCCCCGCCGCCAGTCCCCTTCATCTATGGTCCGATAATAAGCTTTATAGGTTGAACCGAAGTCGGCAATTAAATAAACATGGCCAATTTTGATCTCCAAGATTAAATTGGTACATAAGCAACTTTCTTCAGGCTCATTTTCATTAGTTTCCATCCACGACATAAAAACAAGCCAGCAATAGTTCTCATCTTTTTCAGCCTTGATTTGCTTGTCTATCAATCCAGGACTGATTAAGCTCTCTGTAGAGGTAGTAAAACTATTACAATAATACAAAATTGTATCGGAAATTTGCTTGGGAGTTAGGGTAAACATCAATGGGACATCAAATGGTGGTTGGTCGCGTTTTTCGCATTTTCCAATGCCTTTCAACCTGATCACCTTGCAGTCGGACTTAGGTGCGGATTCGTTTCCCATATCAGTCGAGTCATGATTCTTCATATTCCTTATCCCTTCTTATTGTGTCTAAAAGCATTTATCTCGCATATATAAGTACCGCGTAAATATTGGTTGCTGGCGTTTCCCTCAAACGCAACAACTTCGGTGCACCGAACTTACGGATATCCTCTTAATTTTGAAAGGGTTTCACTGATTGTGGCTTGCAACTTCTCCAACTCTGTGTACAGATTGTCTTTCTCGACCTGCGCCATGTCATCCAGTCTAAAATGGCTAATGCGTTTCGCAAAACTAGTAACAACCATGTGTGAATAGATGCTCTTTATCTCCGCGCTACGGTGTTTGACAGAAATTAAGTCCTTCCGAGTGATTTTGCCAGTCTTAAACTCCATGTAGCTCTCTATCTTCTGTTCTTTTGTTGCCTCCATTCGTGAGATTTTCACGAGGATATCCCTAGGCATATCGGGGTCATTCCGACAGTCATTGAGGATTTCCGACGGCAGGGTGGTCACTTTCAAAATCTCAGAAATCGTCGATTCAGCTTTGCTAAGGATTTTTCCCAGTTCCTCCTGCTGATATCCCTTTTTTTCTCGGAGCCAGAGAAGTGCTTCGGCTTCTTCCACAGTGGTTAAATTTTCCCTTTGTATGTTTTCTAAAACTGAGACCTCAAAAGGATCACCTTCAATAGTCCAGACCGGCAACTTGGTTATTCCTGCCAATTTGGCCGCCCGTAACCTTCGCTCGCCAGCTGCAAGGAGAAGGTGCCCATCCTCTGTAACTGTACATACAATTGGCTGTAATAGACCATTTTTCTGCATTGAGTCGGCTAGTTCCTTGATCTTAGCGTCATCAAAATGGGTTCGAGGTCTGGATCCATCGATCTTGATGTTTGAGGCATCAACATCAGCTAACTTTCGCTTCTTATGGATCCGTGGCTCGACTGTCTCGATTAACGCCTCTTTCTTTTCCTTTATGGATTCGATCTCCCCAAATGATATACTAGCTTGTTTCCATTGGCTTTCTAACGCCATTTTTTTCTCCTCTTTTTGCGAACTAATTGGGCTTGTTTTGTCTTATCGGAATATTTCCATAGATATTGAGCATTGCCATCATTTTTCGATAAATTAATGTCGATAGAAGTAAAAGGGCTGCGGGAAGATTTGTTTTAGCAAGGCACACTGCGCCCGAACGGCAACAATAAATCCGTAATTTTTCCATTAAAGAAAATGTTTCAAGGAGCCGAAAAGAAGAAAAAGGCTTCCCCTAACGACCACATTCGAAGCAAGGTGCAACTTATGAATCCAGAACCACAGCGAACTGAAACGCTCTTCACTTTAATGCTCGGTTCGATTACCACTCACCCCCGATATGACGACTTCAGCGAAATGCTGGCTACTACCAGCTACATGATGACTTCAACCCATGCATTAACCGACCAGGCAAAAGTACTGAATCTGCTTATGCACCCCGTCGTAGTGACAAGAGCGAAAAGAGCAAAGGATCGCTTTATATGCGTTGGAGGCCTGCGCTCCCTTATGCTGGCAAAATCATCTCTACCATTGGAGAAAGAGATAACAGCAATTCTGGTGGAACCGATTCGACAAGACGATATCGAATTGCTGGTCATTGCCGATATACTTTTGACCCACCTGTTATTCTCGGTAAGAACCCCGGAAACCATCGGCCAACTATACATACATTTGGTCAAAAAACAGAAGGCACACTTCAAAACGCTTCTTACTGATGGCATGCTCACAAAGAAATTGTTCATAAAGCAGCTGGATTTCGCTCCGAACACCGTATTCCATCCTGGGAAGAAGAATAATAGCGACGCGTCAGGTAACATATAATGGTCACTTGGGAAGAAATCGGCGCGTACCTCGATGGCAAAGGGCATGACAGAAAAAATCTAAAGACATTGTTGGCATTCATCGAGGCAACTGAAACTCCTCTGGAACTGTCGAGAATACTGCAGAATATCCTTCAACTCCTTCCTTACATTGCCGACCTTATAGTCCTCTACCCGGGGCATGGTTGCGAAATCCACCTTGCCGAATGGAAGTCCACATGCCAGGAAATACAGACGCATCCCAGGCTGACTATTGTGGCAACCCCTACCCGCAAGAAGCGGAAAATGCCTCTGAGGGGATTCTATGGTTCTAATCAGGTTTATGTGGCGATATGGGAGCGGCCGGGCTCACCCACAGTTCAGCGGACCTATTTCTTTCTCCTTGCGCACTGCCTGCTTGCAATAGCTTTTCTCCGTAACAGGATGGAAAAACAGAAGCGCCAGGAGAAATCCAGTGAGGAGATCGACGATTTTAACGGGAATATAAAAGCCGTGCTCCTAACCGTCCGCAATCTCGCTCAAGACGAAAACCTCCACATTCTGGAATCGCTTCCAGACCACAAAGTTAACCCTGAGGAACTGCTTGAAATCCTTAATGGCGGCGATGAAATGCTCGCACCGTTGAGAGTTCTTTTCAAGTACCTGTTTGACTTCAAGAGGCCGCCGCACAGACATGAGCGCGAACACTCACGTCATACTATAACTCGAGAGAAAATCGACCCCCGGATTGACCAGCCTGCCAATCTCACAGAAATATGCCCAAATCTAGATCCGGATCTGCAGGAAGGGACAAACGCAGTAGACCTGTTTCAACTACCCACCCTTGAAGCAGCCAAAGCAAAAGAGTTGGAGGAACTCGGCTGTTATCCATCTGAGGGATATTCGGGCGTAGAGATTGCGGCGCCCCGCAACGTCACTAAAGAGGTAAAGTCGCCCGTCCAGAAAGCTATCTTTGCGCGCCAGGTAAAAAGCCAATTGGCCATGCAGAATCAGCGTATGGTTTCCCGTTGGGAAGTTCTGTCCCTCTATGAAGTATCATCATTTCTCACGGCAGTTGCAAATCTAATGGCAAAGAAAGAACGGTCCCCCTATTTGCCGGAAAATGCCGATGCCAAAGAATTGGCCGCCCTACTTACCACGATGTTCTGGTTAGGCAAAAGGCTTGACAGGGCAGTCAATCTGAGACTTTACAAGCAAATTCACAACGGAGATATTGAACCGGGATTCGTGGCTAAAGGCAACCATGGTGGCTATTGGATTACGGTGCCAGCTGTACCTGAAAGAAAGATACTCCCCAATGATGCTCAGCGATCTCAGGCGCACGAGATTGCGACCAGCTTCGCAATCTCAACAGGGATCAGCGTTGAAGAGATAATTGCCCGCTACGTGACAGACGTACATAAATACAGATCAAAATTTCTCTTCCCCCGCCCTGATAAAAAAATCTACATAAAAATGACCAGTGATTTTCTTGCCTGTGTCAACCGGCGACATGCGACCCGTCTGACCATGAACAGGATCTCCGACTATATTTTCGAGATGATATCGCGCCACGACAGCGCCGACCTTACGGTGGCTATGTACATCACGGGCAAAGAACACTTTCTAGGTCGAAATCCATCATACTATACCTCTCTGCCAATAAAAAAACTCCGAGCGATCTTCAAGGTAGTTTGCAGGGAAATCAAACATCGCCACATTTCAGAAACACCCCGTGATGACATACGTCGAATCGAACGTTCAGTTGCAAAGGAAAGATTGCCAGTCACTACCTGCCATATCGGAACACCTTTCAGGCCGACTCGAAAGACCGTGAAGGACCTGGTAAAGGATCTCCAGAAAAAGCTGGAGGACATTATCAAAGTCGAAAAAGGGGTGCTGAAACTCATGCGATTTCATAATAGCATGACACGCTATACTGCATTCATGATCGCCTTCGGCACTGGATTTCGAGCCATCCGCGACCCGTTTCTCTCGGCGGCAGAAATCGATTGGCGCTCAGGATTTGCCCTATTAGCTGATAAAGATAATGAGGACGGCTATAATTCTCGATTGATCTGGTTGCCACCCGACTGTTTGGAACAGCTGAAGCTATTCCGCGAACACCAACAGAACGCTCTCTATCGCTTCAATATTCTCATTCCCAATCTTTACAGCAGACTGGATCGTCCTCGACGGGATGTACCAGGCCGACATATGTATTTTACTAATCATTGGAAAGATGCTTACATTGCTACAAATATTGGACCCAAAGGCCTATATTATAAATTAAATTATACCCTCCCCTTAAATGCGAGCAGACATTATCTGAGGTCGAATCTCCTGGAAAAGAAATGCCCGGTTGAAGTCATCAACGCCCTGCTCGGCCATTATGAAAGGGGTGAAGAGCCTTGGGGGAGTTACTCCGGGCTATCACCTCTCGTATATCGTGATGTGTTGATGAAAAAGCTCGTTCCGCTGCTCAAGAAAGATGGTTGGAAGGCTATACTAGGACTCGGGGCAAACCTATGAACGGCCCCGCAGATTTATGGACCGCTCTATTGGCGCAAAAAGTTGACACCCAGAAGGCCTCCAGCAGACGACACGACTATACTCGCAAGGTGCTGGATCTGCTTGCCAATAACCATCCTGACCTGTATTCAGGGAAACCCTGCGCAAAACTCTCTGTTGACGAACTTCAGTCTATAGTGGCTATGTTGAAGAAAAACAGCCCAGGCCATATTTTCAAACACAGAATGAGTTTTCTGATCCGTGTCCTCGAGCAAGGTACCCAAGAACTTTGCTGGGACGTTGCCATTCCGGCTCCGCCGGTGGTGATTCCCCGTGACAGGCCGCGTTTCACCCATGAAAGCTTTGCCAAATTGCCCGAACTCTACAAGGTTGAAGCAGCTTTTCTTGAGGACCTGAAAGAAGCACCGCCGCCAACCTATACGTCCCGAATCGGTCAGTTGCTGCTTTCGGCGGTTCTATTCGGTGGCCTCATTCAGAAACGATGGTTAGCTCCCTGGATTGGGGCTCTTTCTAAAATACGCAGCACAGAATCGCTACTCTGGCTAGATATGTTGCTGAAGCCTGAGCATCTGGAGCGGGAAAGGAGGGCATCGGGAAAGACCGGGAGATCCAAGCCAGATCACTCTTCCACCACCGCTACTTGGGAGATCCGCAGGCGCTGGTTCGCGGACCCTCTGACGCACGCACTCATTCTCCGATGGCATACACACTTCCCAGAAGATTTATCTGCAAAACATGATGCTTCTCCGTTACTGGCAATTCGCCATTACCTGGACCGTATTCCTCTAAAACCAGGTATCAACTCCAAATCATTCGTATTGTCTTTGCTGAACAATAGTGCCACCCGGCTTGGGCTGGAAGTCACGCCATTCCTGACTGCTTATGCCGAGGGTAGGAACAAGTCTGTTTCCCTGTCCCCAATGGCATGGGAAAGACTGTTGACTGGAAAGTGCGTTATAGGCACTAAGGAGTGTCTTCACACCAATGAAGTGGCGATTCCGTTGACAGAACCTCTTGCTGTACCCAAGCCAGGTAAAGTCGCGTCACCTGCAACCCAGGAAAAGCTATTGAAGGAAGTCTTCAAGAAAATCTTGCCTCTCGACACCAACAGGAAACGCAAAAAATCAGAGTCCAGGGAAGCCCTTCGGCTCTTTTATGAAGAGAACCGCGAAAATCTGTGCCAGGCTCTGGCGTGCCTTATTCTGTGGTCAATTGACCTGCTTACCCATTTTGCACAGCACGAACTGATTCGCGGACGTGTCAAGGGCAGTATCCAGCCCAGTTCTGTGAAAACATATATCGACGCCATCGGAAAACGGCTTATCTCCGTGACTGGCCATCTTGAAATTCTCGATCTCGAAAGCGACGAGTTGCATGATCTCTACAGTGAAGTAATCGACATCAGTCCGACCAAAAAAGCCAAACACCGTGTCGGTGCCCGCCTTGCCGCTTTTCATCAGTTTCTTATGGTAAGGTTCGGTGCCCCGTCCGTGGATTTCAGCGATCTGTCGGTCCATTCCGGGCCAGCGGAACTTGGAGTCGATGCCAACCTCCTTTCCTTTTCCAGTTTTGACCAACTAAAAAAGGTTCTCTGCCCAAGCTATACCAAGGCATCCCGGCTAAGAAAGATACAACTGCTCATCGCCATTATTGGCTTTCGTTGCGGACTCCGCCGCGGGGAAGTAATCAAGCTCCGCCTTATCGATTTACAGGGCGAAGCAGAGCCAGAACTCCTGGTGCGTACAAACCGATACGCCTACGTTAAGTCTTCAAACTCCGTTCGCCGTTTGCCGCTCTCCTCACTTTTGGAAAAGGATGAACTTGATCTTCTGATTTCCTGGCGACGGGAACGAAAACATGAGGACGATAAAGCAAACACCGATTCGCTCATTTTCTGCATGCAAAAACAGGAAACGATTCTCCTGAATGAGCATGATGTGTTTCCGGAGATAGAGCAGGCCATGCGCCAGGTCACCGGAGATTCCTCACTGCGATTTCATCACTTCAGGCATTCATTTGCATCCTGGCTACTGCTCCGGCTACTCAGGGACTTTTCAGAAGAAACCCGCCGCCGCAATCATTTTCTATTCCATCCCCTCTTCGATCCGGATAAATGCCATGAACTCCGCAAATCACTACTTGGCAATCTCCATCTTGGACGGCAGGCACTCTTCGCCGTAGCTCAACTCTGCGGTCATGCTAGCCCGGAAGTCACCCTCCTTCACTATGTGCACCTATGCGATTGGCTCCTTGGACACGAAACAACTGCCACAGACAACCAACCGGAACTCGATGCCGCGACAATCCAGATCATTTCCGGTCTACAGCAACACACTTTGTACTATGACATGTCCAAGCAAGCCGAAAAATCCTGGAACATCTCCGCATTCATAGGGAGGATAGCGAAACCTGAAACGTTGGAATCTAGGTTCAAGCTTCAAAAGCCGGATGTCCGTGCCATCCCGGAAAAAGTTTCCGACCATCCCGACTCGACTATTCCATTGTGGCGACGGGTGAAGGCAGTTCTTCATGAACGACAGATGGGAAAGCTTCCTTACGGGGAATTGGCCAGAAGAAGCGGATTAACCGAACATGAGATCGTTAAATGGTGCGAAAACGCGAACCTCATAGTGGCGATGAAAACCTTGCGGGGAAAACCCAGGCATGTCAACGGAGTAACTCTCAAGAACAATCCCTCATTCCTGTTTCCGTTGCCTTTGCACCTGAAGGTGGACAAGGAAATGGTCGAAAAAGTGATTAACCTCTATGAGAGTTCGTCACGCGGCACCAGGAGAACCCTCGACCAGGGCGTCAAACTGTTTATTAAAAGTTTCTACGTCTCTGGCAACGGCCTTAAATTCTCGGTCGATCGGGATGCGCTTAAATATGTCAGGTTCTTGAAACTTCTCGGCATACCTCAAAATCGCATCCGGATTGAATGCGTGCTGCCGCGCATTGCAGGCCTTTCCCATGAAGAAGAAAGTAAATCGTTGGTAAATAAGCTCAAACTCCCGGCTGAGTGTATTTTCGTACGCGATCTTCTACCTCGCGAACACTCAAGTGCAAAAGAACTTTTCGTTTTAGTTATTAATCCACCCATTGGTCCAAAAGAGACAATTAAAGCAAGTTATGGTTTTCGTTTCGCAATTTATATGATTGGGATCATCCATAGCTTGGTACAGGATCCTCATTTGTTATTAGAGTAAAGCGATTGGCAGAGCTAGTTTCCTATTACATGCCCACCAAAAAAGGTGACCAAAGCAACCATCTCCTAAGCGGCATATGTAACCTGGATTGATGTTAAACCACGTACAGTTTCATTATCACAGCTTTCTACTCAATCCACTTCCCAGAATAGCTAGTCTATTTTCACATGTGGAAATACACTTACCAACGCTATGTTGACGGTAATCTAATTATAATCCAATTTGATGCCTATATAAGGCATCAAATATAATCTGAGGAGATACATGACTATACATAATCCCACTCATATAGCGGGTTTAGTATTTTAAGTTGTCCGTAATGCTATGGTAAAGTCTATTGACATCCGGAGGGCTTGGGGGTAGTATTTTGCATCAATACCCCCGAGTTGCAAGCAAATACCCCCAGACAGGAGGAACGCCATGTCAATATCAGACTCTAAAATCCGTAATGTAAAACCAGGAGAGAAGCAGTTCAAATTATACGATACTGAAGGTATGTTTCTACTCGTCACCCCTAACGGTGGAAAGTGCTGGCGTCTCAAGTACCGCTTTCAAGGCAAGGAAAAACTTCTAGCGCTTGGCACCTATCCTGGAGTATCCCTTCTCGAAGCGCGGCAACGACGGGATGAAGCTCGCAGGCAGCTTTCCATAGGAATCGACCCCGGAGAGGTCAGGAAAGCTCAAAAGGCGGCAAAAGTCGAACAAGCAGCAAACAGCTTTGAAGCAGTTGCGCGAGAATGGCACAGCAAGTTTTCCAGCACCTGGTCTGCCGGTCATGCGGATACAATCAAAGAAAGGTTGGAAAAAGAAGTTTTCCCCTATATCGGGACGCGTCCAATTGCGGAGATCACCCCCCCTGAACTATTGGCGGTATTGAGCCTGATGGAGTCACGGGGAGCGCTGGGCATGGCGCACCGGGTAAGGACCTATTGCAGCCAGGTTTTCCGTTTCGCCGTCGCCTCATGTAAAGCTGAACGTGACATAGCCAGCGACTTAC
>Ga0326728_10017401_pt1 | contig 14413 bp, 13 predicted proteins | sample MB3enrmetagenome_FD_207602 | JGI IMG/M metagenome (GOLD analysis project Ga0326728, IMG submission 207602) | Lab enriched peat soil microbial communities from McLean, Ithaca, NY, United States - MB31MN | ecosystem: Environmental > Terrestrial > Soil > Wetlands > Peat | place: USA: New York...
AACCGCAGCAACCAGCGCACCGGCGCGGGTTTCAGACCCAGGATGTAGTTCTCAACTCCGATGGCCAGATAGGCGTCGTAACAAGTGGAGTCAACCACCAGTAGTTCCTCGGCGGCAAGTCCGGCGCGCTTGGTATAAGCAAGGGAAGCCAAGTCACGCTTTTCCACCAGCGCCAGGTAGTCGGATTCGAGGCCCAAATTCAGGACCGTGGCGAACAGGGCGTTGCGGTCGCGGGGAGAACGCTGAAGAATGGCATCCGCCAGTTTTTGACTTTGCGCGATGGCTCCATTGAACTTTTCCCGCACGGCCGGGTCGGGCGCGGGTTTCTCTCTGCCTTTGAATTTTTCGTCATCCACAAATAACTCCGTCTGCAAAACACCCAGCCGGTTGAATTCGTCAAACAGGTAGGCCGCGCCATCCGACGTGGGAGCGAAGGGATCCTCGGGATGTGCCTTGATGTAAGTCTGGAAGGTTTTGTGAGCGTCGCTGAACTCAAGGTTGTACATCTGGCGAAAGCCCAGGTCCAGGGGCGCCGAGGGGCCCAGAGAGGCGCTGATTGGACTCAAAACTCCCTGCGCCAATGCCAGGAGAAGTAGATGAATTGTTGGTAAGCCCATATCTCGCGAAAGCCACGCATTTACATCGCAGGGAAATTGCCCTGCACTCACAGTTTAGCTGAATAATTCCGGAAATGCCCGGTAACCTGGATGAGGCATTCGCTGTAATGTGCGTCGATGCACTGACTCCTGCTTACGGCCTTCCCCCGGCCTTCCGCAGGCCGGCCACTTCGCCTGGGGCAAGTTCCCGCCACTTCCCCACTTGCAAACCCTCCAGCGTCAGCGGCCCGATGCGCGTGCGAACCAGCTTCAACACTTTAAACCCGACGGCCTCCACCATGCGCCGCACCTCGCGGTTTTTGCCTTCCGTCAAAACCACATCCAGCCAGGTGTACTTGCCACGATCTTCGCGCCGCCGCACGCTGAGCGGCTGCGCCACATCGCCGCGCTTCATTTCCACGCCGGCGTTGAGCTGCGCGATGACTTCCTCGCTGAGTAAAGCGTTGGTCTTTACGAGGTAGGTTTTAGCGATTCCGGATTCCGGCTTCATGATGAAGTCGGCGAATGCCGTATCGTTGGTGAGCAGCAGCAGGCCGGAAGTATCCTTATCCAGACGCCCCACCGGCGCGACCCATTTGTTGCCTTCCCCCAAGTATTGATAAATCGTTTCGCGGCCGGCAGGGTCGCCATGGCTGGTGATCACGCCCTTGGGCTTGTAGAAGAGCAAGTAACGTTTGCGCGCGGGCTTCAGGCGCTGACCGTCCAATTGAATCGTGTCGCGATCGGGGCTCACCCAGATGTCCGGATCGCGCACAGTGCGGCCGTTCACTTTCATTCGGCCCGCCAGAATCGCCTCGCGCGAGACCGTACGCGAAGCCAAGCCGAAGCGCGAAAGGACCCGGTCGAGGGTCATGGTGGGTTTGGTGGGCATAAGAAAACAACCGAAAGTTGAAAGTTAAAAGTTGAAAGTTGAAAGCAAAACTGTTGCTCGCTCTCTGGGTTTGGACTTTCGACTTTTAACTTTCAACTTGGTTTCTGACTTTCGACTTTCAACTTTCGATTTTCAACTCATCTCCACTTCCCGCCCCACGCCTTGCTTTACGGCGGCGTCGAGGACCAAGCGCGCGGCGATGGCATCTTGGACGGCCACGCCTACAGATTTGTACAGCGTGATTTGCTCGACAGAGGTGCGACCGGGCTTGGCGCCGGAAATCAGCTCGCCGATTTCAGCTTGGATATGGTCCTCCCCGATCAGCCCATCGCGAATCGGCCACTTCAGATCGTTCGCGCCACCCGGGCCGGAGGCGAGCACGGCCTCACGCGACTCAACGACCACCCATGATTTCCGGACGGCCTCCGCGTCCACTTCGCATCCCTCGGGGTGCAAGCCCACGGAGGTCACATGCGTGCCCGGCTGGAGCCACGCGCCCTTCACCACCGGCTCCGCCGCATGCGTCGCCGCACATATGATGTGGGCGCCGGCAAAGGTTTGTTCCACTGCCTCGCATGCAAGGGCTTGGATGCCCTGCTTCGACGTAATTTCCGCCGCCAGCCGGGCAGCCTTCTGGGAATCACGACCCACCACCCGAATTTCCCGAATCGGCCGCACCCGGGGGATGGCCGCGGCGTGGGCGCGGGCCTGCACACCCGTTCCGATAATCAGCAGAACGCCTGCGTCCGGGCGCGCCAGAAGGCGTGCAGACAGAGCTGACCCCGCCGCGGTTCGCGCCGCGGTGATGAAGGTTCCATCCATGAGGGCGCGCGGCGAGCCCGTCTCCGCGTCGAACACCAAAATTACCGCCTGGTGGCTGTGGACCCCATGCGCTTCGTTCTCAGGGAAGACGCTGACGAGTTTCGTGGAAAGCGTGCGCGTCGAACCCAGATAGACCGGCATCGCGGCCAGCAACCCCCGCCGCTCGTGCACCAGCGCGGCAATGCGGGCGGGCATGGAAACGCGTCCTGCACTTAGCTCCGCCATGGCCGGGCCCAGCGCTTCGATCAACCGGTCGAGATCGAGCAGGCGTTCCACTTCATAGCGGTTTAGAAGCAACATGAGTCGACAGTTAAAAGTCAAAAGTCGGGAGTTAAAAGTTGAAAGTTAAAAGTTGAAAGCAAAACAAATCGGCCCAGATTCTTGGTCTTTTACTTTCAACTTTTAACTTTCGACTTTTAACGTTCCAGAAACGAAACCTCATCGAGCTGGATGAACTCTAGGACCATGGGCACGGTGGATTGGTCCATTTCCGGGATCGTACCGAAAAAAGCCACCCGGCCGTCCACCAGGAAGACCACGCGGTCCGCCAGCTTGCGCGCCAGTTTCACATCGTGCGTCACCACAACCGAGGTGAGGCCGGTTTTCTGCTTTACCTTCAGGATGAGGTCGCTGAGGGTCTGCGCCATCAGCGGGTCGACCATGGTGGTGGGCTCATCGTAGAGGATGCACTCGGGCTCCGCCGCCAGCGCGCGCGCCATGGCCACGGCGCGTTTCATGCCGGTGCTCAGGTCAGAAGGCATCTGGTCGCGCATGCCTTCCAGTTCGACGTCCCCCAGCAGGGTTTGAACGCGCTGCTGGATGTCGTCCTCGTTCACCGCCAGCCCGCGCAATGCCCGCTCACGCAGAGGGTAGGCAACATTTTCGCCGACCGTCAGGGAATCGAAAAGAGCGCCGGATTGAAAGACCATGGTCACGCGCCGGCGGACGTCCATCAATTCTTCTTCGTTCAGGGCCGAGACCTCACGGCCCGCCACCCATACCTGCCCCGCGTCCGGCTTCAGAAAACCCAGAATGTGTTTGAGGGTTACGCTTTTGCCGACGCCGCTGCGCCCCAGTATTCCCACCATTTCGCCGCGCCGCACCTCAAAGCTCACATCATCAAGCACGGGCTGTTCCTCAAACGCCTTGTACACGTGGTGAAACTCGATGTATGGACTCTCCGGCAGCCGGGTTTTTGGTTCGTCAGGCATGGGAATCAATTATGAACCATGAATCCTGAATTATGAATTATGAATGATGAATTATGAAGCACGAATAACTGTTCCGTCCTTTTAGCCGGCCTGGAACACCAAGAGTGTTTACTTTGTCATCCTCACCAACTTCGAAGAATTCCGTTTCTACGATAGCAGGCAGCATGTGCGCAGCAACAAACTCCAGCAATTCGCCACCCTCCCAAGAAATTTTCTCTTTGCGGCAGAAATCCCTTTCAGGCTTTTTGTCATTGTCAAATCATTATGGGTACGATAGCATTATTTACTTGACAAGGACGATATATATTGATACACTCTCTGGTAGGCCAGTCCCGACTGGCGGAAAGGGCGCCGCGCTCATCAAGAGGTCGGCGTAATTCAAAGGCAGTGGCTAGTGCCTGGTGATTAGTGGCTAGTGAAGGCCACCGGAACCAAGGCCCTGCGGCCAAGAGGCCAACCTTGGGGAAGTTCGGCGACTCACCAACCGACCGCTGAGGATTAAACACCGCCAACGTCAGATGGCAGCCTTCGACAAAACCGTGGCTTTCCATGATGTACCAGAAACAAAAGGGGTTAGCGTTTAGCGTCAAAATGTCTAAACCTCTATTTCATCCGAATATAAGGAGTTAGCTTGAGTGTCGAGAGCCGGGATAAATAAAGCGACGGGGCTTTCCAAGATGTATCAGAAACTAAAGGGGTTAGCAATGGGTAACGAAAATCTCCAGAAAATTTATCTTATTGAAACTAAAATGGTTACAGAATTTTAGCTAACCGGGGTCACGAAAATAAAAAGGGGGTGAAAAATGGGGCTGATCTTCTTTATCTTATTGAAAAAACATGTAGAAAAAATGTCCGCGTTTCGCCTTCCCAAGATGTTTATGAAACAAAAGGAGTTAAAGCATCCTTTCCAATATGTTGATGAAAAGAAAGTGGGTTATTGGAAATGCATGGCTTAGGTCGGTCAGCGCACGCCCAGACAGACTGGAAAGAGAATTCTTTTTTTGTGCGTTCGAAGCCGAGAAGTTGTTGAAAACACATGAAAGTCGGACAAAATATACGAATTGCGAGCGCCTATTTCACCGAAAATGCGTGCGTTTTACAGTATTCGCGACGAATCCGAAGGTTTATTTGTCCGGAAAGGGCTTAAACCAAGTGTCAGGTGCAAGGTGTGAGGTGTTAGGAGCCGGGTGCGGGGATCGAGTTCCAAGGTTCAGGGTTCGGAGTCCGGGGTCTGGAAAGAAGCATTCCGGATTCCGAATTACGGATTCCGAATCCCAGATCCCAATTCCTAATCGCGAGTCACGAGTCCCGTGGCCCGTATCTCGTGGGTCGTTTCTCGTGAATTCAGTATCGCCACAGGAAGTAAATCGTCATTCCGGTTCCGACGCAGATCACTGTGGCGCGCACCCAACGGGGGGCGAGTTTCTGCGCATAGTGGGCGCCGCCATATCCCCCGGCCACGGCCCCGACGATCATCAGAATTCCCTGTGGCCACACCACTTGCCTGGCGATAATGAACGTCACCACGGCCGCGCCGTTGATGGCCGTGCCCAGCAGCGCCTTCAGGCCATTCATGGCGTGGATATCCTCAATATGGATCATCTCCAACATCGCCAACATCAGGATGCCCATGCCGCCGCCAAAGAAGCCCCCATAAAGGGCAATGAAGAACTGCACCAGGGTGAGGCCGAAGAGGGTGGGCCAGGAAGGAGGCCCCGTCCGCTTGATCAACTGGCCGAGTTTCCGGGTCAGGCGCTTGCCAAACGCGAAGAGCAGGGTGGCAATTCCGAACAGGTACGGGACCAGCCTCATGAAGGTCGCCTGCGGGGTGTGCAGAAGCACCACCGCGCCCATCACGCCGCCGATGAGGCTGATGGTAATCAGCGGGACCATGACGCGCGCGGACCGGGGCAGGCGTTGCCAATAGGAGAAGACGCTCGCCACCGACCCCGGCCAGACCGCCACGGTGTTGGTGGCATTGGCGGGAATCGGAAGAACTCCAGTAAAAATGAGTGCGGGAAAAGAAAAGAAACTGCCGCCCCCGGCGACAGAATTCATGGCGCCAGCCAGTATCGCGGCCGTAAAGAGAAGAATGGCGTGGGGGAGAGTCATAGTTTGAAGCTTGGGGCAAAACCAAATTATGAATTATGAATGCGAGCCGTCATGGACTTAATCTGGCGCAAGTGAAGAATCGATTTTTTCAGAATTCATAATTCAGAATTCATAATTTGGTCAACCCGTAATCCTAGTCCCGTTCCGCCGGCAGCGCCTCCCGCGTGCGGGTCAAGCCGGTCAGCAGAAATTTACCATCACTGGAGAAAACCGGGTGATAAACATAACGCATTCCCGGCTTGGACAAAACAAACAAGTGATCATCCGGCGAGCCGGCGAGCGGCTCCGGCGCTTGAAACACTTCATCCCGAAGAAACTCCGGCCAATTGTCCTCGATGAAATCGCGGAACGTATCCACCGTAGGCGAATCTGCGTTCAGGAACTTTGCCGGAACCACCAGCGCATAGGCCGAACGGTAGTCGTGCAGATGCAGCGCCGAAATAAAGCGATAGATTGTGTAATCCTGGTCAGCGAAGGACTCTGTTTTCACGGGAATGAAGGCCTTGCCGTCCCAATGGTAAACCGCGCGCTCCTGGAAGCCGCGATGGCCCCTCGGGTCAACGTGGAGGAACCCCGGGTCGGCTCGACCGGTTACGATCATTTGCGCGGGAGCATCCGCATGGTCCTCGAAATTCACCCGGCCCTGAAGCAGGGGTTCGTACCGGCTGTCGTCCGCCTGAGCGTCCCACAGCAGCGTGGCGGCGTGGTCCCTCACTTGGAATACAGCAGGGTAAGGGATGGGCGGCTCACCCTCATGGATCACCACGGCCAAGCCGCGCTGCGCGGGCGGGCCCAGATTAATCAATACGGGGGTAAAGTCCTCGACTCCGGTAAGCAGGCGCGAGGCCTTCCAGTGTGCGCCGTCCCAGGAGAGCAGGTAAACACCCCAGAGGGGCCGCGAGTCGGGAGCGGGCGCCACCTCCGCCCCGACCGTGACATCCGGGATAGCCCACTGCAGAAGCATTTCCGGCACGCCGTCGCCGTCCAAGTCGCCGACCGAAGAAAGCGTGTTGGGCGGAGCGCCGGGCGAAGTGCCTTCCAGCCTCTCCCCAATGTGTAGAGCCTTTGCCAAGGCCGCCACGTCGGGGGTGGTTACGCCCTGAATCGCCGCTGTGATCTGGGGCAGCAGGGCATCCGGCAGCGAAGGGGTGGCATGGGTTTCAGCCGGGGGAGGTTCTTGACCTTCTTCCTGGGCGGAGGCAGTGGCGGCAAACATCAGGAGACACGCGACCAAGGCCAACCGCCACAGTCCGAAGGCGCGGGCAAATTGGACGGACGGGGCGCGATGCTTGGACCCTTGGAATTTCATGTTGACATGACATTATAAGACATTAGAAGGGATTACGGCTACCTAAACCATTCCGATTGGTATTGAACCCATTCGGGATGAGCATGGGGACTGTCCGGCTGCCCGATATGGATATCAACTATAATGATTTCAATGCATTACAAGAAATCTAGGATAATAAAGCGATCTGCGAAGACTAAACTGGCACTCGATAGCGACGAGTGCCAACCCATTGATTCCAAACCGAATTTTGTGCTTGACATGCACGTCCATTGGGGATACATTAGCACTCGCAATAGGTGAGTGCCAAGCGTCGTAGATTTAATCTCGGAGCTGCACGAAAAACAACCCATCTAGGCCTAATTGCACTAGCCCGAGGGGGGCTTCCGGGCGGGGGCAGAGCTCGCCGCACTTCGGTAGTTCCAATCTCGAGCCAATTTGAGGAGGAAAGGAGACTACACCATGACGGTAAGACCTCTTCATGACCGACTGATAGTGAAGCGGATCGAGGAGAAAGAAACGGTTAAGGGCGGGATCATCATCCCCGACTCGGCGAAAGAGAAGCCGCAGGAGGGCGAGGTGATTGCTGCCGGTAACGGGAAAAAGACGGAAGACGGGAAGATCATCCCCCTGGACGTGAAGGCGGGCGATCGCATCCTGTTTGGCAAATACTCCGGCACGGAGATCAAGGTAGACAACAACGAATACCTGATCCTGCGCGAAGACGAAGTGCTGGGAGTTATTGAGCAAGCGAAGACAGCGGCAGGCAAGAAGTAAGCGTGGCCGTGCAAGCCATGCGGCGAATCAATCCGGCAAGGGGGGGCTCGCTGCGGAAGCAAATTTGAACTTATCAACTCCGCCATCCCGGGGCAGTAAATCGGGAGGGGAGAAAAGGAACTGGAGGGAGGCACGATGGCAAACGCAAAGCAGATCATACACGGCGAAGATAGCCGCCAGGCGATTCTCCGAGGCGTCAACAAGCTGGCGAACGCTGTGAAGGTAACGTTGGGTCCCAAGGGCCGCAACGTGGTTCTGGACAAGAAATTCGGCTCGCCCACGATCACCAAGGACGGCGTGACCGTGGCGAAAGAAATCGAACTGAAAGATCCCCTGGAAAACATGGGCGCGCAGATGGTGCGGGAAGTGGCATCCAAGACCTCGGACGTGGCCGGTGACGGCACCACCACGGCGACGGTTCTGGCGCAGTCGATCTACCGTGAGGGTTGCAAGACGGTGGCGGCAGGCGCCAATCCCATGGCCATCAAGCGCGGCATTGAGATGGCGGTGCGCGCCGTCTGCGGTTACGACGAAACCCAGAAGGACGGCTCGAAGAAGCACGTGAAGGGCGAGTTGGAGAAGCTCTCCAAGCCCGTCGAAGGGGCCATGATCGCGCAAGTCGGCGCGGTTTCCGCCAACAACGACTCCACCATCGGCACCATCATTGCTGAAGCCATGAAGAAGGTCGGCAAGGATGGCGTCATCACGGTTGAGGAAGCGAAGACGATGGAGACCACCCTGGAGGTCGTCGAGGGCATGCAGTTTGACCGCGGCTACCTGTCTCCTTATTTCGTCACCGATCCCGAGCGCATGGAGTGCGTGCTGGAAAACGCGCTGGTGCTGATTCACGAAAAGAAGATCAGCTCCATGAAAGACCTGCTCCCCCTGCTCGAGCAAATTGCCAAATCCGGCAAACCCCTGCTGATTATCGCCGAGGAAGTCGAGGGCGAAGCCCTGGCGACCCTGGTGGTGAACAAACTGCGAGGGACGCTGCAGGTCTCCGCGGTGAAGGCGCCGGGCTTCGGCGATCGCCGCAAGGCCATGCTGGAAGACATCGCCATCCTCACCGGCGGCAAGGCGATCACGGAAGATCTGGGCATCAAGCTGGAGAACGTAAAGCTGGATGACCTGGGCCGCGCCAAGAAGATCACGGTGGACAAGGACAACACCACCATCGTGGAAGGCGGCGGCAAGTCGGCGGAAATCGAAGGGCGCGTCAAGCAGATTCGCACCCAGATCGACGAGACCACTTCCGACTACGATCGTGAGAAGCTTCAGGAACGGCTCGCCAAGCTGGTGGGCGGCGTCGCCCAGATCAAGGTGGGCGCGGCAACTGAGACCGAGATGAAGGAAAAGAAAGCTCGCGTCGAGGATGCCATGCACGCCACCAAAGCGGCCGTCGAGGAAGGCATCGTGCCGGGCGGCGGTGTGGCGCTGGTGCGCTCCATCCCCGCGCTGGACAAACTCAAGGCCACGGGCGATGAACAGATTGGTATCGACATCGTCAAGCGGGCGCTCGAAGAGCCCCTGCGCCTGATCGCCACCAACGCCGGCCACGAAGGCGCCGTGGTGGTTGAGAAGGTCCGCAACAACAACAACACGCACTTCGGTTTCGACGCCCAGTCGGAAACCTATGGCGACCTGGTTGAAGCCGGCGTCATCGATCCGACCAAGGTTACCCGCACCGCCCTGCAAAACGCGGCTTCCATCGCCTCCCTCATGCTCACCACTGAGGCGCTGGTCTGCGAATTGCCGGAAAAGGAAGATAAGAATGCCGGCGGCGGCCACGGTGGACCTCCGGGCGGCGGCATGGGCGGCGGAATGTACTGAGAATAGTTGACCGTCAACAGTAAGAACCAAGGGCGGGGAGAATGCTTTCCCCGCCCTTTTTGTTTTCCTGCGGGAAACCAACCCTCGCCCACATGGCGTAGAGGTTACTGATAACTGAAACCGCCGTAGGGTAGCGGGAAGTCGCTCAACTCCCGTATCGTCGAACTCGGAAACTGCCTGCCGTAGTCCCTTTAGCTTTTGCGGACAGCACCAGGGACGAAGCTCCGCCAGAGCTGTCTCGTGGCCCTTGCTTCGTTTGTCATGTTATATATACTTTCCCTAACAGGGGGACCAAGCGACGCCTCAGGGGCGTTGGGGAGGTGAGTGATGATGCTGTCGCGCTGGCGCTGTCTGCCCGGATTGGTGCTGTTGATGGTATTGGGACATCCGGGAGCGATGCGCGCCGCCAATTACCCGGCGCCCCGTGAGGGGACCTTTACGGTCCATGATTTTCATTTCCGTGATGGCGAAACTCTTCCCGAGCTCCATCTGCACTACGCCACGTTGGGGACACCGGTTCGTGACGCGCAGGGAGTCGTCACCAATGCGGTTCTCATTGTGCATGGCACCACGGGGTCCTGGAAGCAGTTCACTTCGCCGCACTTTGCCGACGAACTCTTTGGCGCCGGGCAACCCCTCGACGCCTCGCGCTTCTTCCTGGTTCTGCCCGATGCGATTGGCCATGGCGGTTCCAGCAAGCCGAGCGACGGGCTGAAGGGGCGTTTCCCCCACTACAACTACGACGATATGGTGGCCGCTCAGCACGAATTGCTCACCCAGGGGCTCGGCGTCAATCACCTTCGTCTGATGATGGGCACTTCCATGGGCTGCATGCATTCCTGGGTCTGGGGAGAAACTTACCCGGACTTCATGGATGCGCTCATGCCTCTGGCTTGTCTGCCCGTGCAGATTGCCGGCCGGAATCGTGTGTGGCGGAAGGAGACGATGGACGCCATCCGGCTTGACCCTGCGTGGAAAAATGGAGAGTACACCGAGGAGCCGCTCCAGGGCTTGCGGGCGGCGCTCTACATCATGGTGATTGCCTCCAGCGCGCCCCTGCAAATGCAAAAGGCCTTTCCAACGCGAGAGCAGGCAGACAAATACCTCGATGATTTCATGCGCACGCGTCTGGCTCAGACTGACGCCAACGATATGCTTTATGCTCTCGACTCCTCGCGCGACTACGATCCGTCCCCCAACCTGGAGAAGATTCAGGCGCCCGTCATGTTCGTCAACTCTGCCGATGACTTCATCAATCCTCCGGAATTGGGTATCGCCGAGCGGGAGATTAAACGCGTCAAGCAAGGCAAGTTCGTCTTGATACCCACTTCCGAGCAGACACACGGCCACGGCACGCACACCTGGGCCGCCGTCTGGAAATCCTACCTTGAAGAGTTGTTGGCCGAGTCGAACCGGATGCCGTAAGAACTCGTAGCCACGGTCAGTGATTTTCTGACCGTGGTCTTTTCTTCCGTTTTACCCATCTGTTCCGCACCGGCCCTGGATCGGGGGAAAGGACCACGGTCAGAAAATCACTGACCGTGGCTACGAGTTCTTCGCGAAGGGCTCCTCCAGTGAGGCACTCTGCCCGGTGAACAGCTCGGCGCCGTTATCCAGCACATGCAGGCCGTCTTCCAGGCGGACGCCGAACTCGCCGTGGATGTAGACGCCCGGCTCATCGCTGAACGTCATGTTGGGCTCCAGCTTAAGAGTATTACCGCGTACCAGGTAGGGCCACTCGTGCCCATCCATCCCCATGCCGTGACCAAGGCGATGCTTGAAGAACTTGTAATCGGGGCCATAGCCGGCGTCGGCGATCACCTGGCGCGCCGCCGCGTCCACCGCCTGGGCCTCGACGCCGGGATGGGCGGTGGCCAGCGCCGCCTTCTGCGCCCGATGGACAATGTCAAACACCTGGCGCATCTTGTCCGTGGGCTTCCCGAGCACGAAGGTCCGCGTGATGTCGGAAGCGTAGCCTTCCACCATACAACCGTCGTCGATCATCACGATCTCGCCCTCGTGGATGGTCTGCGGCTGGATCGATCCGTGCGGCACCGCCGAGTACGTGCCCACGTTGACGCTGGCCTCGCCGGGAAATCCCAGTTGGGAGTAGGCGGCGCCGATGAGCCGCTGGAGTTGGCGCTGCGTCATGCCCGGTTGGAGAGCCCGCCATGCCGCCTCATACGCGGTGATGGTCACTTGCGTCGCCAACCGCATCAACTCGATTTCGTGGTCGCTCTTGCGCATCCGGCAACCGGCGGTTACGGGCGTGCCACTCACAATGTTTACGCCCGGCGCCGCCTTGCCTACGCCGTCGCTGAAAACATAGTGGACCGTTTCTTCCATACCCAGACGGCAGCTGGAAAGGCCACGATCCCTCAGTCCCTCAGCCACCCGCATGTAGGGGCTCTCATCCTCCTCCCAGGTGCGGACGTCGCCGCTTCCGGCGAAAGGGCTCTGGGCGATCTGCTCCGCGGCGCGATCGCGCTCGAAGGCGGGGCACACGAAGAAAGGTTCGCCCTTCGCGGGAAGAATCAAGGCGAACAGCCGCTCGCCACCTCCCCAGCGGATGTTGCTGAAGTAGACCAGCGACGTGCCGCCCATCAGCATCAGCGCGTCAATCCTATGCTCAGTCATCAAACGCCGAGCCTGCTCGATCCGCGCGCGGCGCTCATCGATGGTAATCGGCTTCGCCCGGTCTTTCATCGATTTCAGCGCGGCAATGGAAGGCGGTAGCGAGGCGGGAGAGTTGGACGCAGCAATTCCCTGCCCCACCAGCGTGCCTGGCGTCAGGACGGAAACAACGCCGGGGGTAAGAGCCAGTCCGGCGCCGGCGTTGCGTAAGAAATTTCGTCGAGAAGACATCTCATCCTTCATCTGACGGGTAATGGCGTATACGAGCGGAAGCACGCTACGTCAATTGTATTCCAAGCTCGTAGCCACGGTCAGTGATTTTCTGACCGTGGGCCTTTCCCTCGATGCGGGACCGGTGCGGAAAGGATGGGTGAGGCGGCCGGAAGAAAAGACCACGGTCAGAAAATCACTGACCGTGGTTACGAGCTTGTGCGAACCGCGAAGCAACCCGACAAGGCTCTGGGCAAGGTGGCCGAAATCCACCAGACTGGTGGTAAATGGCCATTCCGGAGGCCATAAATCAGCGGCGCCGATGGTTAAAAGCCTCTTATTTTCAGTGACCTACGCGCCCCTCACGGTTTGGCAAAGCACTTGCCTCTATCCTTGATGTTGTCGACCAAAGGGGTGCAGATATGTTGACCAAACTAATTAAGTCGCTTCGAAGAGTAATGATTTATGGTGTGATGAGTTTGTTCGCCGTGTCGATGGTGGCGTTCGCGCAAGAAGCGCCCACGGACACACCGCAGAACCCACAGCCGACGGAAGGGCCACAGGTCCAGACACCGACGGCTCCGGACCAGCCGGCCACCCCACCATCCACGGCACCCACGACGCCGGGATGGCATCGATTCTCTTCCCCACCCCCCCAAGTAACGCAACCCATGGCGCCCGCGCCGCAGGCTGATCCCACACCTGCCCCCGTGCCGGACCACATCACGCTTCCCGCGGGCACTTTCGTAACCGTGCGGGTTGACCAGTTCCTTTCTTCGGACAAGAACCAGGCCGGCGATAGCTTTGCCGCAACCCTGGCGCGTCCGCTGGTGGCAGACGGATTGGTGATCGCGCGGCGGGGACAAACCCTGGGCGGGAAAGTGGTTGACGCCAAGAAGGCGGGACGCGTGAAGGGCGTTTCCCATTTGCAGATTGCGCTGAACACCCTGTCGCTGGCGGATGGCCAACAGATTCCGGTGCAGACGGAGTTGACGAGCATCACCGGCACCACCTCGAATGGGCGTGACGCCGGTGCCATCCTCACCACTACCGGTGCAGGCGCGGCGATTGGCGCCGCGGCGGATTGGGGAACGGGTGCGGCGATTGGCGCCGGAGCCGGCTTGGTGGCGGGCGTCGTGGGAGTGCTGGTAACACGCGGGCGCCCCACCATCATCTATCCGGAGTCGCAATTGACCTTCCGGCTGGCCAAGCCCGTCACGTTCTCGACGGAGAAGGCGCCCCAGGCGTTTGTCGATGCCCGCACCCTCAATACTCAACGCGCCGGCATGCAGGGCCCGCAGGGCCCGCCACCGCCCGGATACCAAGGCGGACCCTATCCACCGCCGTATTATCCCTATTACCCCTATTATTGGGGACCGGGCATTGGGTTCTATTACGGCGGCGGATTCTATGGCCGCGGGTTCTATGGCCGAGGCTTCGGATTCCGGCGCTAAAGTGTGTCCCTTGCTGTAACCTGTTAGCATTCAATCCTTCGCAGAACCGCCGGCCCTGCCCCCAAAGGGGATCAGGCCGGCGGATTTTTTTGTATTCAGTCCTCAGCCTTTAGTTGTCAGTAATCAGCATCCTCCCCGCCCGACCCCTGGCACCGCGGCGGAGCCGCAACCAAGGTGTCTCGTGGGGGCTGGGCTTGCCCTGCCCCTGTCCTTTGTCCGGGGTATGAAACGGGGGCAGGGCAAGTTCAGCCCCTACGAGACGCTCAAATTGCTTGCCAATAAAGCAAGAATTTACGGTGTTGCAATGCAGTGCCCGCACCACGGGCCTACGGCGCTACACGTCATCTACGAAGTCCGAGCCGAAAGATCAGGATGCAAGGCTGAATCGTTGATTCTCAGGATGGTGGATCAGCCGGAGGCCGCAATATGGCCAGCATGCGCAGATCGATCACGCCATGCAAGATAATCGGCGGCAGAAGATTTCCGGTCAGCAGAAACAATAGGCCAAAAAGAAAGCCGACGATCACAGTTCCCGCGACTCCGCCAGCACCCTGATAGAGATGGTTGAATCCGAAGATCACTGAGGA
>Ga0326728_10017403_pt1 | contig 14412 bp, 10 predicted proteins | sample MB3enrmetagenome_FD_207602 | JGI IMG/M metagenome (GOLD analysis project Ga0326728, IMG submission 207602) | Lab enriched peat soil microbial communities from McLean, Ithaca, NY, United States - MB31MN | ecosystem: Environmental > Terrestrial > Soil > Wetlands > Peat | place: USA: New York...
GCGACCTGCGAATCTTCCTAGCCCTCGCCGAGGCCGGCTCGCTTTCGGCCGCCGCGCGGGCGTTGCGCGTCGATCACGCGACGGTCGGGCGACGGGTGGCGGCGCTAGAGCGCGCGCTCGGCTTGCGGCTGATCGACCGGCTGCCGCGCAGCGCGCCGCTGACGCCGAACGGCGTCGCCGTCGCAGCGGCGCTGGCGCCGATGGCGGCGAGCGCTGTCGCGGTCGAGCGCTTGGCCCGCCTCGCCAAAGCGGCCCCGGCGGCGACGGTGCGGGTCAGCGCGCCGCCGGCGGCTGCGGCTTACGTGATCGCGCCGCGCCTGGCGGCGTTTCGCCGGGCGCAGCCGACCATCGCCATCGCGTTGAGCGCCGCTTCTGGCGCGGCGGCGCTCGATCGCGGCGAAGCCGACATCGCCGTCCGCATGGGCCGCCCCGAACAGCCGGGGCTGATCGCGCGTCGCGTCGGCCGCGCCCGCTTCGCGCTCTACGCCTCGCCGCAGGTGGCGCGCACGGCGAGGGACGCATGGAGCTTCATCGGCTTCGACGCGGCGCTCGATCACGTGACGTCGCAACGCTGGCTCAGGACGCTGGCCGGCGACCGGCCCCTCGCCTTTTGCGCCAGCGACCTTTTCAGCCAGGCTGAGGCGGCGCGCGCCGGCCTCGGCGCGGTCGTGCTGCCGCGGTTCATGGGCGACGGCGACCCGGCGCTGGTCGAACTGCGCGTCGACCCGCCGCCGCCGACTCAGGACTTCTGGCTGGTTTCCTACCCGGACCTCGCGCGCGCGCCGGCGACGCGCGCGACGATGGCGTTTCTCGCCGAGACCATCGGCCGCGCCTGCCCGGTGGCGGCGTCCGAAACGGCGGCGGCCGTCGCACTCTAGCGGGTATGGATCTCGCATGTGCTGCTGACCATCCGCTCCTCGCGGAAGTACGCCAGCTGCTTACTCTTGATGCCCCATGCCTGATATTCGGCGAAGCCCGGCTTCAGTTGCGCCGCCCAGCTTGCGCGGCACTGGGCGCCCTGAGTCTCGATCGTGTCGACGCGCGTGCTCTGCGGCCACGAGATCGTGCGCTGCAAACGGTTGGGGCCGACCACCTGCCAACGCGCGTCGCCGAGCGTCACGTTGTACTTCCATGTGTCCGAAACGCCCCCCGCCGACGCGCTGAACTCCTCGCGCACGGCGTTCTTGCCGGAGAGGACGACGGTGATCTCCTGGTCGACGGCGCCGGACCACGCGATCGGCCGCACGACTTCATAGTAGTTGTGGTACACGACATGGATGACGGTCTCGGACTGCTGCGCCAGCCCCTGCGCCGGCGAAGCGGCGACCGCCAGCGTGAGAGCGGCGGCGCCCCATAAGATTCGGCCCATTCCTTTGTCCCCCGACGATGCGCTTGCTCGACGCCTGCTCGGTGGCCGCGAACCCGTCTTCGGCGTCGTCCGACGGTCGCCGGGAAGACATACCATGCAGCCTTTACAGCGCCAGCGCGTCGACTGCGGCGCGACACATGCGCTCGAGGGCGCGCACCTGGCGCCCGTCCATTCCGCCGCGCTCGACAGGACGAAACCCTGCCCCGCTCCGACGCCCCGGGGCGAGCCGATCGCCACTTATGCGAGCAAAGCGCGCAACACGCCCGGCAGCGCTTCGGTGAGATCCTCGGCGATCAGGCCCGGGCCGAGCGCGCGCGCCGCCGCGCCGTGCAGCCACACCGCCGCCGCAGCCGCCTCGAAGACGGGCATGCGCTGCGCCAACAGGCCGCAGGCCAGCCCAGCGAGCACGTCCCCGGAACCCGCTGTTGCGAGCGTCGGCGGCAGGTCGAAGCCGATCGCCGCGCGTCCGTCGGGCGCGGCGACGACGGTGTCGGCGCCCTTGAGGACGACGATCGCGCCGAGCGCAGCGGCTGCGGCCCTTGCCCGAGCAAGTTTCGACCGCTGATCAACCACTTCGGATTGACCGCGAAACAACCGGGCGAACTCGCCTTCGTGCGGCGTGACGATCGTCGGGCGCCCCTCGCGCCCGATCAGCGCCGCCAGTCCGTCCGCATCGCCGGCGAAGCTGGTCAGCGCGTCGGCGTCGAGGACGACCGCACGCGGCTCGGCGCTCGGCTCGGTCAAAGCGGCGGCGACGAGGCCGCGCGTCGCCTCGCCGACGCCAGCGCCCGGCCCGACCAGCGCGGCGTTGCGTCGCGGGTCGGCGAGCAGGCGAGCGAAGCCGGCGAGGCCGGAAAACGGCGCGACCATCACCGCGGTCGATTGCGCGGCGTTGGCCGCGACGGCGTCGGGCGGGCTGGCGATGGTCGCCAGGCCGGCGCCGACGCGCAGCGCCGCGCGCGCCGCGAGCCGCGCCGCGCCGGTGCGGTGGGCGGGCCCGGAGACGACGAGCGCCGCGCCGCGCGTATATTTGTGGGCGAAGGGGTCGAGCCGCGGCATCGCGTCGCGCCAGATCGCCGGCGCGTTGACGAAGGCTTTGGGCGCGATCGCCGCAAGCGCGCTGGCTTGGATGCCGATGTCGGCGAGGACGAGACGGCCGCACAAAGCGCGTCCCGGCAGCAGCAGGTGCCCCGGTTTGAGGCGGAAGAAGGTGACGCTGGCGCTCGCTTCGACCGCCGCGCCGCGCACCCTTCCGGTTGCGCCGTCGACGCCGGAAGGCGCGTCGACGCTGAGCGTCGGCCGGCCCGAGCGCGCGAAGGCGTTGATCGCCTCGACGCAGCTGAGCGCGGCGCCGTCGATGTCGCGCGACAGGCCGGCGCCGTAAAGCGCGTCGATCACCAGATCGGCGTCGTCGAACCCGAAGCCTTCGCCCGCGCGAACCGGCCCGGGCCAGCGCGCCGCCGCCAAGGCCGGATCGCCGCTCATGCGCGCGCGTTCGCCGAGCAGCGCGAGCTCGACCCGATAGCCCCACGATTCGAGCAGCCGCGCGGCGACGAAGCCGTCTCCGCCGTTGCCGCCCGGCCCGCACAGAATGGCGATCCGGCCGCCGCTCGGCGCCATGCGCACGGCCTCCGCGGCGACCGCCGCGCCGGCGCGCTCCATCAGCGCAATGCCCGCCGTTCCCGCGGCGATCGTGAACCGGTCGGCTTCGGCCATCTCGGCCGGAGTCAGCAGTTCGGGACGACGGCTGGGATCGAGCATGGCGCGATCGTGGCGCCGCAGTCGAAGCGCGGCAAGGTCCCGTGCGAGTTCACGTCACATGAAACGCGCGGGCGAATGCGATTTGTGCGTTGCTTGCTTGGCGGAGCGAGACGCGAGATGAATTCGCAGTCAAGGACGGCCCCAAGCGGCCTCGAAAGACGCCGGTCGCAAACGGCGGGCTTTAGCTCGTTCTTGACTTCGAATTCATCTCGCGCATGATCGCCCCTAAGCTCTCAATGGAGGGCTGACTCTTGTGGCCAGCGCGGGTCTGGCGTTTGTCTGAAGCGAGACAGGCCCCCCGCCGGGCGGGAAAAATTGGCGCTTTTCATCGCGCGATTTTCTGCTATATCGCGCCGGCGTTCCGGCATGATCCCCGATAGCTCAGCTGGTAGAGCATTCGACTGTTAATCGAATGGTCGCAGGTTCGAGTCCTGCTCGGGGAGCCAGAGCGCTTCAGCCGCAAAACGCCCCTCCGGACCTGCGCTGGCCGCAGCCGCGGCGCCGTGCTAGACGTTCCCCCGGGGGCAAGCGTGGGGGCGATGCGTTTCACGATATCTTCCGGCACCGAAGTGCGGCCGATCGTCGATCGGCGCGACGACGCGCGCGGTGCGCGCGACCTCGTCGCGAGCCTGGTGAAGCACAAGCGGCCGAACGTCCGCATCCACGACGGCGAAGGCCGTTTCGTGTCGATAGCGACGCTCGAGCGCTTGGCGGCCCAGGAAGCGACGAGCAGCCGCTGAAGTCGGTCTCGGTCGGCGAGCGTCAGCGCGCCGGAGGCGGATTCGTCGTCGGTTTTGGCGGCACCACGAAGATTTGCCCGATGTAGATCAGGTTCGGGTCGCGAATCTGCGACGAATTGGCCGAATAGATCTCGGCGTAGCGCAGCCCGTCGCCGTAGTACTTGATCGCCAGATCCCACAGATTGTCGCCGTGAACCACCGTGTAGGTGCGCACTTCGGGAACGACCGCGTGAGAGGCGGTCGCGACGGGGGCCTCCGCGGCGGCCGGAGCGGACGCCGGCGCGGCGACGCTCGCGGTCGGCGCGGGCGTGGCGGGCGTCGCGGCGACGCTCGCCGTCGGCGCAGAAGCGGCTGGCGTCGGCTCGGCTGCGGCGGTCGAAGCCGCCGGACTCGGCGGCGACGACGGCTCAGCCGCCGCGGCTGGAGTCGCCGCGGCGGGCGTCGGCGTTGCAGGGGCCGACGCGACAAGCGTCAGCGCGGCGGCAGGCGAGGCGGACGGCGACGCCGCCGGCGACGGCGCTGCGGGCGACGGCGCCGCCGCAGCGGCGGCCGGCGCGACGCTGGCGACGGTTTCGCGCTCTGGATAGACGAACGGCGCCTCGGCGCGCGCCAGGATCGCGCCTGCCGCGTCGATCACGACCGCTTCGAGGACGTAGTCGCCGGCGGTCAGGCCGCGTTCGATCGTCAGCCGCCATTCGCCGTCGGCGCCGGCGATGACCTCGGCGAGCACCGAATTGTTGAGCCGCAGGCGGACGTGGGCGCCGGGCGGCGCCGAGCCGACCGCCTCGAGCCCGGCCGGGTCGATCGGCCGCACGCTGGCGACCGCGACGGCGACCGTCGCCGTCGGCGGGGAGCTCGGCGCAGCGGCGGACGCCGGCGCAGGCGCGGCCGCGCTTGTGGCGGGGGTCGGCGTTGGGGCCGCCGCCGCGGCGACGGCCGGCTTCGCCGCTGGCGTGGCGGCGGCGGGCGAAGGCGTCGCCGCCGGCGCGGCGGGAGACGGCGTCGCAGCCGCGGCGACGGCCGGCTGGGGCGCCGGCGCAGCGGCGGCGGGCGACGGCGTCGCCGCCGGCGCGGCTGCGACCGCGACCGCCGGTCCCGCGACCTCGACCACGACCACATCGGAGACTTGCGGCGCGCCGCCGTCGACCTTGGCCGACAGGCGCAGCGGATGGCGTCCGGGACTGAGCGGGGGCGGCAGGATGACGAACTGCCCGGTATTGGCGTCGGCGCCGGCGTCGCCGATCGTCTTGCCGTCATCGCGGAGTTCGACCTGCGCCTTGGGCGCGGCGCGCCCGGCGACGACCGTGTCGCCGCTCGGTTCGACCCGCACGACGTCGAAAGCGGGGGTCGAGGCCGGCGACGGCGCCGCGGCGGCGGTCGGTTTGGCGGCGCTGGGCGCCGCTGTCGGCGCTGCGGCCGGCGAACTCGCGGCGGGCGCCGGCGCGGTCGGCGCGACGGCGACCGAAACCGGCGGCGCGACGCGCGGCTGCACGACCAGCAACCAGTAGGCGAACGCTGAGGCGATCACGGCGACCGCGACCCCGCCGACGATGAAAATCAAACTCTTGGACCGCATACCGGCGTCCCTCCCCCAGCCGGCCGAGCATAGTTCGTCGGACGGCGCCGAGGCAACGCGCGGGCCGCTTGTGCGACCGAAAGTCAGGGGATGGCGCGTGCCGGCCCGCTCGCCCGCCCAAGGCGACCGCCTGGCGCGCCGCTGCGACCGCGCCGGCAGGCCGCCGGGCGACGAACCGCGACATTCGTCGATCGCCGGCACGATTCCGTAACCTTGCGGCGTCTTTCCCCTTGCCGCAGCGCGCTTCGCCGGCCTTTCGACGATCGGCTTAGCCGTTCGTTTACGCTGGACATGGCATTCCGAAGCGTTTCCGGGCTCGGCGCGCCGCGATGGTCGCGGCGACGGCGGGTCGTGGACTCGACCAAAGCGGGATTGGCCATGCGTTTCCCCTCCCCGACCCGATTCTTCGCGGATCGTCGCGGCAACGTCGCCATGATGTACGCGCTGCTGGCGCCGGCGCTGATCTTCGGCGCCGGATTCGCGATCGACTACACCCACGCGATGCAGGTGCAGACCGAACTCGACGCGGCGGCCGACGCGGCCGTGCTCGCCGCGCTGACGCCCTCGATGATGCAGCAGTCCAATGCGGCGGCGCAGACGGCGGCGACGAACCTGTTCAACGCGATCGCGAACGGCCAAACCTCGCTCGTCGCCGGGGACACCAACGTCACCGTCACGGTCACCAATCCCAGCAACAACACGCTGCAGCGCACCGTCACGGTCAGCTACACCGCCGCCAACACGAACATCTTCTCCGGCATTCTCGGCGCACCCTCGCTCAACATCGGCGGCAGCTCGACCGCCAACGCGTCGATCGCCCCCAACATCAACTTCTACCTGCTGCTCGACAATTCGCCGTCGATGGCGCTGCCGCAGACTTCAGCGGGCATCACTCAGATGGAGACCCTGACGCCGCAGCAGGGCGGGTGCGCCTTCGCCTGCCATCAGGCGAGCACCGGCAATGGCGACACGCAAGGAAACCCCTGCCTGAAAGGCACCACCTACAGCACGCCGACGCAAAGCTCCAGCGGCACGCCGAACGCCTACTGCTCGGCGTCGCAGGGCACGCAGATCGACGATTACGCACTCGCTCGCCACAACAACATCCCGCTTCGCCTCGACGCGCTCAGCACGGGCGTCGGCGACTTGATGACGGGCGCCTACAGCGCCCAGCAGACGGCCCCCGGCACGCCGCCCGTCTACCAATTCGCCGCCTACACGATGGATTCGTCCTGGCAGATCGGCATGTCGAGCGGCAACAGCTATAACCAGCTGATGGCGATGACGACGAATTACGTCTCGGGCTGGTCGAGCGCCGCCCCGAATTTCGGCGTCATGGAGTACTATTCGAACAACAACGAGTGCGGAAATTCGGCCTGCACCAGCAGCGGCGGCGGCGGCGACTACGCCACCAATTACGAAAACGCCCTCGGCGCGATCAACACGCTGATGCCGAACCCCGGCAACGGCACGAACGTCGTCGGCGACACGCCGCAGGAGGTTCTGTTCATCGTCACCGACGGCGTCGCCGACGAGCTCAGTCCGCCCTCGTGCAGCCAGTCGGAAACCAGCAACCGATGCCAGGAGCCGATCAACACCGCCTTGTGCACGACGATCAAGAACCGCGGCATCCGCATCGCGATCCTCTACACCGACTACCTGCCGGTGACCTCGAACGCGTGGTACGAGGATTGGATCGAGCCGTTCAACGAGAATCCGCCCACCAACTCGCAAATCTCGACCAACCTGGAGACGTGCGCCTCGCCGGGACTCTTCTATGACGCAGGCGTCGACAGCAGCAATCTCGGCGCCGACCTGCAGACACTGTTCAATACCGTCACCGCGACGGCGCATCTGACGAACTGAGTCCTGCGGGCGCGAGCGATCGACCGCGCCCCGCCCCTCCCCCTCTTGCACGGCGCGGCCATCCGGCCGCGCCGGCTTCGTTTGCGAAGCGCGTCACGCAGGCGACATGCGACGATTGCGCGAGAGGGCGGCCGCGGCGGGACGGGGCTGCCCGATCGCCCCTCTTCCGTCACGCCCGTCCCCGGACTTGATCCCGGGGATTGATCCGGGCGCCCCAGGCGGAGGCGGTTGCGATTGGCCGGCGAGCGCCATCCTGGATGCGCGGCTCGAGCCGGGCATGACGCGGAGAGGGTCGCGAACGCAAGCAACCGTCGCCAAGGCTCCGATCGCCCCTCTTCCGTCACGCCCGTCCCCGGACTTGATCGGGGGATTGATCCGGGCACCCAGGCGGGGCGGTTGCGATTGGCCGGCGAGCGCCATCCTGGATGCGCGGCTATCTCCCCGGGCTGAACACCGAGGCCGCGCATGACGCGGAGAGGGTCGCGAACGCAAGCAACCGTCGGCAAGGCTCCGACTGCCCTCGTCACGCCCAGACTTGATGTGGCCGCCTGAGCGGCTTGTCGCGGCGCGACGCGCTCGCGGCTACTGGCCGACCAACATGTTGAGGCTCGCCGCCGCGCGCGGCGTCAGATAGATCGAGCCCTGCAGCGTCATCGCCGAAACCGGGGTAAAGAGGTTGATCGGATTGTAGTTGTAATAGACCTCGCCGAGGATGAAATAGTTGCCCGACTGGCCGGTTCCGAGGCCGGTCGGCAGGGTCAGCGTCGATCCGACCGCCCGCGGCGTCGCGCCGTTGTAGGGCTCGCTCCACACCACGGTGGCGGTGGTCTGGTTGGAATTGATCTGCACCTCGGTCGCCAGCATCGACAGATTCGCCGACGCGTACGGCGCCATCACCGCCGAGGCGTACGAAAGATCGGTGTCGATCGACGACTGCGGAACCGAGGGCTTACCACTGACCATGACCAACACTGGCGGCGTCGTCTGGGTGATGAGGTCGGTGACGGTGCGCGCGGTCAGCGTCACCTTGCGCTGAATGGCGAAGGCCTCGCCGCCATAGATCACCAGCGCGAGCATAGTCAGCGCGACCGGCAGGATCAGCGCCGCCTCGACCGCCGCAGTGGCGCGCGCGTCGGCGCTGAGCGCGCGTCCGGCGCGCGCCGCTCGGCGCAGGAACCGTGGACTCGAGGCGCCGAGGTTCGTCATTGCGTCTCGACCTTAAAGACCTGAGTCGACATCATCAGATAGGTGCCGTTGCCGAGGTTGGCGAAATTCCACCCGAGCGGTAGGCCGAGCACCGGCCACTGATAGACGACCTGCAGCACGCCGATCTGCCCTTGCGCCGGCTGCTGGTAAGGCATGCTATTGGCGAGCGTGCCGTTCGAATTGAAAGTCGGCGCGGCGGTGCTGATCGAAGTCGCCGACGTCGCCGGCTGAAGTCCGACCATCACGCCGGAGCAATTGAAGAGCGCCGGCATGTTGTTGCACACCGCCGTCTTGAATTGCGCCGCGGTCATCGTGGTCGCCTGGTCGGTCAGCACCGTACGCGCCGTTTCCTCGGTCGCCGTCTCGAGGTAGGCGTTGCAGATGTAGATGATCGCGCACTGCACCGTGGCGTAGATCACCACGATGAAGATCGGCGCGACCATCGCGAACTCCGCCGCCGGATTGCCATCCTGGCGGCTCGCGAATGCGGCGGCGGCGCGGCGGCCGGCGCGCAAGAGGCGTCGAAGCGATCGCATGGTTCGGCGTCAATGCCCGTTTCAGTTGCGCGCATACTGACAGCGAGGGATTACGGGAGGGTTACGCAGGTCGGCGAAACTCTGGGGAACCTCTGCGCCGCCGGGCGGGGGTTGACGAACCGGGCCGCGGACCGGCACAAGGCCGCCGGTAATTGGGACCAACATGCCCCTGACCTCCGCCGATCTCGTCGCCCTGCTCGACCTCGAGCCCGCCGGCGCCGACCGCTTCGTCGGCCGCTCGCCCGCCTCCGGTTGGGCGAGGGTCTACGGCGGGCAGGTGGTCGCCCAGGCGCTCGCCGCCGCGGCGCGGACCGTCCCCGAGCGGCCGCCCCATTCCCTCCACGCCTATTTCCTGCTCGGCGGCGACCCCGCCGAGCCGATCCTGTTCGAGGTCGAGCGGGTTCGCGACGGCCGCAGCTTCTCGACCCGCCGGGTGACGGCCGTCCAGCGCGGCGAGCCGATTTTCGTCCTCGCCGCCTCCTTCCACGTCGCCGAGGACGGCCTCGAACACCAGGCACCGGCGCCGATAGCCCCGCCGCCGGAACAGCTCGTCGGTCCCGAGGCGGCGCTCGCCGCCGTGCCCGAAGCGGCCCGCAAGCGCCTGCAAGCGCTGTTCGATCGCGTCCGACCGATCGAGTTCCTCCCCATCGACCTCGGCCGCTACCTGCCGTTGCGCGCCGGCGAGACCCGCGCGGCCAAGCAGTCGGTGTGGATTCGCATCGGCGGCCCGCTTCCCGACGATCCGATGATCCACACGGCGGCGCTAGCCTATCTGTCCGACATGACGCTGCTCGACACCGCGCTGGTCGCCCATGGCCACGCCATCTTCGACGGCCGCCATCAGGTCGCGAGCCTCGATCACGCGCTGTGGCTGCACCGCCCCTGCCGCGCCGACGAGTGGCTGCTCTATGTCCAAGACAGTCCCAGCGCCGGCGGCGCGCGCGCTCTGACCCGCGGGTCGATGTTCAATCACGACGGCGTTCTGGTGGCGAGCGTCGCCCAGGAAGGGCTGATTCGGCCGATCCGCGCCGCGCCGTCCGTTTGACTGTATTTTAGGCGCCCAAATCTTCGGCAATGTTGCAGCAGGCCGCCCGTCGATCGGGCGGCGGTCGCTGGCGCGGCTGAAACCCGCACAGTTGTCATTGAGTTAATTCTCCAGTCGGCGGCTGGCACGACCTTTGTAAGAGCCATTGCGAACCGCGCGCCTACGCGCCCGGTCGACCATTGCACGAGGGAGGCGCGGCTCATCTTCGGTCCGCGTCGCGCCCTCCAAAACGGGGCGAGGCTCATGAAAATCGTAATGGCCATCATCAAGCCGTTCAAACTCGAGGAGGTGCGCGACGCGCTCACCGCCATCGGCGTTCACGGCCTGACTGTGACCGAAGTGAAAGGCTACGGCCGGCAGAAAGGTCACACCGAGATCTATCGCGGCGCGGAATACGCCGTCAGCTTTCTGCCGAAACTGAAGATCGAGGTCGCGGTCAACGCCGACCTCGTCGACAAAGTGATCGACGCGATCGTCGCGGCCGCCCGGACCGGCCAGATCGGCGACGGCAAGATCTTCGTCACCAACATCGAGTCGGCCGTCCGCATCCGCACCGGCGAGAAGGACAAGGACGCCCTCTGAGCCCGCCGTTCCCTTTCAATCGGAGATTTAAACGATGAATCTGACTCGGTTCCTCAAAGGCTTGGCGCCCGCGCTGGCGGTAGCCGCGCTGATTGGTTTCTCAGCTCCCGCGCCGTCCTTCGCCGACGACGCGACCCCGACGCCGGCCGCCTCCGCGCCCGCCGCAGCCGCGCCCGCCGCCAACGCTCCGGCGGCAGCCGCGCCTGCAGCGGCCGCTCCGGCCGCCGCAGCCGCGCCCGCCGCGCCGCCATCCTGTTCGGCGACGGTCATGACGAAGTGCACCGGCAATTCGGGCGACACCGCCTGGATGCTCACCTCCATGGCGCTGGTGCTGATGATGACCATCCCGGGCCTCGGCCTGTTCTACGGCGGCATGGTCCGCAAGAAGAACGTCGGCGACACCGTGATGACCAGCTTCGCCATCACCTGCCTGGTGACGGTCATCTACGCGGTCTTCACCTACAGCCTGTCGTTCACTTCGGGCGGCGGCTTCATCGGCGGGCTCAGCCGCGCGTTCCTGCAGGGCATCGACTACGACCTCGCTTCGGGGGCCAATACGCCCAACGGCCTCGCGCCGACGATCCCCGAGACCGTCTACATGGCCTTCCAGATGACCTTCGCGATCATCACCCCGGCGCTGATCGCCGGCGCGTTCGCGGAGCGCATGAAGTTCTCGGCCATGCTGTGGTTCATCGGCCTGTGGGCGATTTGCGTCTACGCGCCGGTCGCGCACTGGGTCTGGGGTCCGGACGGCATGTTCTCGACCGCCAACGTCGACGACAAGGGCAACTTCACGGGCTGGAAGGTCGTTCTCGACTTCGCCGGCGGCACGGTGGTCCACATCAACGCGGGCGTCGCGGGTCTGTGCACTGCGATCATGCTCGGCAAGCGCCGCGACACCGGCCCCGCCCACAACGTGGTGCTGACCTTCATCGGCGCGGGCCTGCTGTGGGTCGGCTGGTTCGGGTTCAACGCCGGCTCGGCGACCTCGGCGGGCCTGCAGGCGGGCATGGCGATGACGGTCACCCAGATCGCCACCGCGGTCGGGGCGCTCACCTGGATGTTCGTCGAATGGGCGCATCGCGGCAAGCCGACCGTGGTCGGCATCTGCTCCGGCGCGGTCGCCGGCCTGGTCGCCATTACCCCGGCCTCCGGCTATGTCGGCCCGATCGGCGCAATGGTGATCGGCGTCGCCTGCGGCGTCGGCTGCTACCTCGGCGCCACCGCGCTCAAGCACGCCTTCGGCTACGACGACGCGCTCGACTGCTTCGGCGTCCACGCGGTCGGCGGCGTGATCGGCGCGATCCTCACCGGCGTGTTCGCGATCAACGAGTACAGCGGCCATTCCGGCCTGATCGAGGGCAATCCGGGCCAGGTGATCAACCAGTTCATCGGCGTCGGCACCGTCATCGTCTACGACGCGGTGGTCTCGCTGATCCTGCTCAAGATCATCGACATGGTGATCGGCCTGCGGGTCAGCGACGACGTCGAGCGCGACGGCCTCGATCTCGCGCTGCACGGCGAGGTCGTCCAGTAAGCCTGCCCTGCCCAGCCTACCCGGTCCGGCGGTTCCTCCCCCGCCGGGCCGGCACTTCCCGGTTCCTCCCGACTTGGACGCCTCCCCAGGCGTCCATTTTTTTGCCCGCCGCCGCTCGCTACGCGAATTGTTAAGGTTAGGTCGGCATTAACTCGCACCGCCTAGCCTTTCCCGCCGAGCCGCGCGCGTTCGCCGCGGCCCCGGCCGAGCGATCGAGCGATGCGCACCACGACGTTCACGTTTCTGGACTACCTGCCCGACTCGCTGCGGGAGGCGCCGAAGCGGCGCGCGGCGGAGTTCGTCGGCCTCGGCGTGCTTGCCGCGCTCGCCGCCGCCTGCGCGGCGCTGCTGAGCTGGTCGGTCGCCGATCCCAGCCTCAACCACGCGACCTCGACCCCGATCCACAACCTGCTCGGCCGACCCGGCGCCGTCCTCGCCGACGTCGCGATGCAGTTTCTTGGCCTCGGCTGCGTCGCGGCGCTGATTCCGCCGGCCCATTGGGGCTGGCGCCTGACCACCGAAAAGCGCCTCGACCGCATCCGCAACAAGCTCGTCCTGTGGGCCGTCGGCGCGACGCTGGCGGCCGGTTGCGCGTCGATGCTGCCGATTCCGGCCGGTTGGCCGCTGCCGACCGGGCTCGGCGGCGTCATCGGCGACGCCATGCTGTGGGTTCCGCGCCGGCTGCTCGTCGGCTGGCCGCTCGGCCAGACCGCCGTTGGCCTGACGCTCGCCGCCCTCGCGATTCTGTCGCTCACCGCCGCCGCCGGCTACCACCTCAAGCCGGCGGCCGATGCCGACTCCGGGCCGCCCGCCGACGCCGCGGCGCTGCGGCGCGACCCCGATCGCTATGAGAGCGACGACGAGGACAGCGACGGCGAGCCGGGCTTCGGCCTCGTTTCGCTCGGCGCCCTCATCCATACCGCGCTGACGGTCAAGAGCGCGCTCAGGCGGCTGTTGTTGCGCAAGGCCGCCTCGCCCGCCGTCGGCCCGGCGGCGCGCGCGCCGTGGCTCGGCCGCGAGCCCGACGCCTTCGTCGCCGACCTCTCCGCCTACGCGCCGCGCGGCGAGCGCATCGAGCCGACGCTGAACCGCGCTTCTGCGCCCGACGTCGAGTCTCCATCGCGCGTCGCCCCGCCGGCCGGCGCGCTGAAGCCCGGCCGCCGCGCGGCCAACGAAGCGCAATTGTCGCTGCTCGACCGCGACGCCTACGAATTGCCGCCGTTGGCGATGCTCGCCGAACCGAAGCGGGCGGTCGCCTCGAAAATCTCCGAGGACGCGCTGGAGCAGAACGCGCGCCTGCTCGAGGGCGTGCTCGACGATTTCGGCGTCAAGGGCGAGATCATCAACGTGCGCCCCGGTCCGGTCGTCACGCTCTACGAGCTCGAGCCGGCGCCCGGCATCAAGTCGTCGCGGGTCATCGGCCTCGCCGACGACATCGCCCGCTCGATGTCGGCGATCTCGGCCCGCGTCGCGGTGGTGCAGGGACGCAACGTGATCGGCATCGAGCTGCCCAACCAGCGGCGCGAGACCGTCTACCTGCGCGAGCTGCTGGCGAGCCAGGATTTCGAGAAGTCGAAGCACCGCCTCGCCATCGCGCTCGGCAAGACGATCGGCGGCGAGCCGGTGATCGTCGACCTCGCCCGCATGCCGCACCTGCTGGTCGCCGGCACCACGGGATCGGGCAAGTCGGTGGCGATCAACACCATGGTGATGAGCCTGCTCTACCGGCTGAGGCCCGAGCAGTGCCGGCTCATCATGGTCGACCCGAAGATGCTCGAGCTCTCGGTCTACGACGGCATTCCCCATCTGCTGACGCCGGTCGTCACCGACCCGAAGAAGGCGGTCGTCGCGCTGAAATGGGCGGTGCGCGAGATGGAGGACCGCTACAAGAAAATGTCGAAGGTCGGCGTGCGCAACATCGACGGCTTCAACGCGCGCGTCGCCGAGGCCGCCGCCAAGGGCGAGACCATCACCCGCACGGTGCAGACCGGCTTCGACCGCGAGACCGGCGAGGCGGTCTACGAGCAGGAGGAGATGGAGCTCGAAGAGCTGCCCTACATCGTCGTGGTGGTCGACGAGATGGCCGACCTGATGATGGTCGCCGGCAAGGACATCGAGGGCGCGGTGCAGCGCCTGGCGCAGATGGCGCGCGCCGCCGGCATCCACATCATCACCGCCACCCAGCGCCCGTCGG
>Ga0326728_10017404_pt1 | contig 14411 bp, 9 predicted proteins | sample MB3enrmetagenome_FD_207602 | JGI IMG/M metagenome (GOLD analysis project Ga0326728, IMG submission 207602) | Lab enriched peat soil microbial communities from McLean, Ithaca, NY, United States - MB31MN | ecosystem: Environmental > Terrestrial > Soil > Wetlands > Peat | place: USA: New York...
GCGGCTCGTTATCGGCACACCGCGTTTTTCCGAGCCGCGACCACAGGGAGCGGGATGCGGTAAGAAAGGGCCGGTTCTTATCCGTGTGAATCCGTACTACTAATGTTCGAAATCTTCGCGCGCTGCCAAGATTTTCAAGCAACTCCGGTCTTTTCATTTTGGTTGCGGCCATTCGCGCGCCACGGCGATTTTCCCGAACTCAAGCCGCGAGGACTTGGGACCTCCGGGCCCCCGTGCCTCCGTGGCCTCCGTGTGCTCCCGTTTTGTTTTTGACTCTGTTTTTTCTCAGTGTCTCCGTGGCTCTGTGGTGAAAGTTCTTTTCTTTGCGGCTGTGCCGCGCCGTATGATTCCGTGGCCAATCCGTTTTTTTCCACAGTCGCCGGAGCGGGCTCCTTGCCCTGCTACGATAGAACCTATGACCCCCAATCAACCGGGCCAAATGCCCAAGATGCCCATTCCCGGTGTGAAGCAGCTGATCGCCGTCGGCTCGGGAAAGGGCGGCGTGGGTAAGACCACCGTGGCCGTGAACCTGGCCGTCGGACTGGCATCGCTGGGTTACAAGACGGGCCTGATGGATGCCGATGTCTACGGCCCGAATGTCCCTTTGATGATGGGGGTGAACACCACTCCGATGGCTTACGGCGACCGCATCCAGCCGCTCCATCAGTTCGGCGTGAAGCTGATGTCGATGGGCTTTCTCAATCCCGGCGACAAGCCGCTGGTCTGGCGCGGGCCCATGCTGCACAGCGTCATCCAGCAGTTCCTGCGCGGCGTGGACTGGGGCGAGCTCGATTATCTGGTGATCGATCTGCCGCCCGGAACCGGCGACGTGCAACTCTCGCTCATCCAGACCGCGCCCATCACCGGCGCCATCGTGGTGACCACTCCTTCCGACGTTTCGCTGGAAGACGCGCGCAAGGCCATCCACATGTTCCACCAGGTGAAGGTGCCCATCCTCGGAATCGTGGAGAACATGAGTTACCTCGAGTGCCCGCACTGCCACGAGCGCATCGATGTCTTCAGCCACGGAGGGGGCCGGCGCACCGCGGAGCAGATGCAGGTTCACTTCCTGGGGGAGCTGCCGCTCGATCCGCAAGTCCGCGTGGGCGGCGATTCGGGCCAGCCGGTGGTTTTGCGGGAGGGCGAGGGAGCGCCGTTTCTCGAACTGGCGCGCCATGCCGCCGCACGTTCCGCGGAAGCCGCGCAGGAAACCGGGCCGGCCATCGAGATTAGCGACTAATGGGAGACTCAATCGAAATGAACACGCGCGAACTGCTGGATCGAATCGCCGGCGCCACCGAGATCAAAAAGCGCGCCATCACGGCGCTATCGGTCCTCAACGAAGCTTACCAGTACCCCAAACCCAGTTCCTTCTCGCGCGGTCTGCGCATCGATCTGGGCGCTGTGGCGATTCTGCTGATTTCGGGCACCGCCAGCATCGATGAAAACGGGCAGACGGTTCACGCCGGCGACTTTCGCGCGCAATTGCGCCGCACCTACCATAACATCACCGGCCTGCTGGCGGCGGAAGGCGCAACCTGGAAGGAAGTGGTTCGCACCACCTGCTATCTGCGCGACATCGAGCGCGACTACGAGGCGTTCAACCAAGGCCGCACGGAATTCTTCCGCCAACAGGGGCTCGATCCCCTGCCCGCTTCCACCGGCATCCAGGCGATTCTGTGCCGGCCCGATCTGCTGGTGGAAATCGAAGCGATCGCGATGTTCGTTCCTTCGTCGAATGCCGCGTCATCCAACGGCAATGGATAGCCTCTTGACATTGCGGAAACTGGCATAATTAAGACAACGTGGAGGGCGTTATGCGTTGGCGGACGCTCGTGACTTTCCTGACAGTCCTGTCCGGCAGTTCGCGGATGTGGGGACAGGCCGAGGTGTCTTTCTTGATAACCGGCGATGTGCGTCTGGAAGACGGCACGCCGCCGCAGGATACGGTCCAGATCAACCGGGTATGCGACGGGCACAGCTTCGCCCCGGCCAACACCGATACCACGGGTCACTTTACTTTCTCGCTGGACGCCGGGCACAGGAAGACCGAAACCGCCGACGCCGGAGTGGCTGCCGCCGAGACATCGGATGTCGGCAAGGCGCTCAATCAGACCGCCACGCAATACACCAATCCGATTACCACGGCGCTGCGCGGTTGCGAGCTGCGGGCGGTTCTTGCGGGGTTTCGCAGCGAGAGCGTGCGCCTCTCCGTCCACGACATGTCCGACGACGGCCGCGTCGGCACCATCATTCTCCATCCACTCTCACGGTCGGGCGCCCTTACCATCAGTGCCACCACCGCGGCCGCACCGGCAACCGCCAGGAAGGCATACGACAAGGGCATGGAATCGATGGTCAAGGAGAAGTGGGACGTGGCCGAGTCGGAATTTACCAAGGCGGTGACCATCTATCCCAAGTTCGCGATCGCCTGGTATCAGCTCGGCCAGGTGCGGCAGAAACGGAACGCTCAAGCCGGCGCCCTGGAAGCCTGGAAGGAAGCGCGCAGGCAGGACCCGAGGTACATCAAGCCTTACGAGAGCCTGGCCACGGTGGCCGACCGGCAGGGGGATTGGACGGCGGCGGAAGAATACTCCCGTGCATTGCTGCAACTCGATCCCGACGACTTCGCGGCGGCCTACCTGATCAACGCCGTCGCCAACGCCAACCTCAACCGCGTTGACGCCGCCGAGCTGGCCGCACGCGATGGCCTGCGGGTGGACAAAGAGCGCAAGGTGCCGCGGCTGAATTACGTGCTCGGCCTGCTCCTCATTCACAAGCAGCAGTACGCCGAATCGGCCAAGTACCTGCGCGCTTACCTGGAACTCGCTCCCAACGCCCGCGATGCCGCCATGGTGCGGGAACAGGTCGCCAAACTCGACCGCCAGGCGGAAGCCGGCCCCAAGCAGTAGACCCACGGGGCTCCCGGCTCCGGGCCCACGCCAACGGATCGCGATTGTGAGATCCTAGGCGAAAGAGGGGCAGATGCTGGTTTGTGGCCGAGCCCTGGCTGGGTTAGCCGGGCTCATTCTATCGATTCCAGGCGTTGCGCGGTGTCAGGGCGCAGATTCGCCCGAGGGGGTTCTGCGGCATGCCCTGCAGCTGCACCAGGCGGGTGACATCGCGGGCGCAATTGCGGAATACCGGGACTACCTGAACCAGGTCCCCGACAATGTGATGGCGCGATCCAATCTGGGCGCCGCCCTCTCGCGCGCCGGAAATTACGAGGACGCCATTGTTGAGTACCACAAAGCCCTGGAGCAGCAGCCGGGCAATCTGCCCATTCGTATGAATCTGGCCCTGGCCTATTACAAGGCGGCGAAGACCTCGCAAGCTGCCGCCGAACTGGAGGGGGTGGTGGCGGAGCGGCCGGGCGAGCGCCAACCGGTGCTCCTGTTATCGGACTGTTATCTGCGCCTCGGCGAGAACCGGAAAGCCATCGACCTGCTCACGCCTCTCCAGCAGCAAACGCCCGATGACAAGGCGCTCGACTACATGTTGGGAACCGCCCTCATCGGCGACGGCCAAACCGCGCGCGGCGAGTTGCTGGTGGATCGCATCCTGCGCGACGGCGATTCCGCGGAAGCCCACCTGCTGATGGGCGAATCCAGACTGTCCGCCAAGGACTTCGCGGGCGCACTGGAGGAATTCAAGAAAGCCCTGGCGATCAACCCTCAATTGCCGAGCCTCAACGGCTATTACGGAACGGCCCTGGCCAATACCGGCGACACCCCGGCCGCCGAAGCGGCGTTTCGCAAAGAGCTGGCATGGGACCCCAACGACTACGTGGCCAATTTCCAGCTGGGGAAGCTTCTCGAAGGCGATGCCAACCATGCCGAATCGCGCCGCTGCTTCGAGCGCGCGCTCGCCATGCGCCCCCACGACCGCGGCGCCCGCTATGAGTTGGCGCGTCTCGATCTCGAAGCCGGCCAGGCGGAGCAGGCGCGCGCGGCGCTCGAGCGCCTGGTCAGCGAGAATCCCCAGGATGTGGATGCCCACATCTCTCTGGCGACGGCGTACTACCAGTTGAAGCGCAAGCAGGACGGAAATAAGCAGCGCGCCCTGGTGCTCGAGTTGAATGCCGCCAAGCAGGCAGCCGTGTCCGCAGGGATGTCGAAATGAGATGGGCCTTGCTGTCGCTGTTCTTCGCGCCGGTGGTTGCCGCGGCAGCGGACGATTCCGCTTGTGCCGCCTGTCATGCCCGGGAGGCGTCGCGCTTTCGGCCCACGCCGATGGCACAGGCGCTGCAGACGCTGGACCGGTGCGACATTCTGAAGACCCATCCCGATCTGTCATTTCAAGAGGGGCCTTACCATACCCGGATCACGCGGGAGGGCGACCGCAGCATCATCACGGTGACGAGCGGGGCGGAAAGTTTCTCGGTGCCGATCCTCTACGCGCTCGGGCAGGGAAAGGCCGGCCAGACCTACGTTTTCCAATACGATGGGGCAATCTACGAGAGCCGGGCGAGTTTTTACAACGAAACGGGCGGGCTCGACTTGACGATCGGAGACCAAGGCACGACCCCGCACACCATGGTCGAGGCCGCCGGCCGGCGCATGGGTCCGGGGGAGGCGGCGAATTGTTTCGGGTGCCACTCCAATGGCGCCGTGGCCGGAGGAATTCTGCATCTCGAGTCCGTCGTTCCCGGAGTGGGCTGCCGATCCTGCCACCTGCAGGCCGATAAACACGCCGCTGCGGTTCGCGCGGGGAATGTGGCGGCTGCGAAAATGCCGCACCTGGCCGATCTGGCAGCGGAGGAAACGCTCGAGTTGTGCGGCCAGTGCCATCGCACCTGGGCGCAGATCGCGCGGGCCGGAATGCACGGCCCGAATACGGTGCGCTTCCAGCCGTACAGGCTGACCAACAGCAAATGCTACGACGTGGAGGACCAGCGCCTTCGATGCACCACGTGCCACGATCCGCACGGGCAGATCAACACCAATCTGGCGAGCTACGATGCCAAGTGCGGCGCGTGCCATTCCACCGCCTTGCACACCAAGGTCTGCAGCGTGGCGAAGGAAAACTGCGTTACCTGCCATATGCCGAAGATCGATCTGCCCGGCGCGCACCACAAGTTCACCGATCACCAGATCCGCATCGTCAAAGCGGGCGCGCCGTACCCGAACTGACATCGACCCTATTGAACCTGTACGGCGGCGTTTTCGGCCGTAATCTGCCCTTCCCCGTCGCGCACTACCAGCCGCACCATGTATGCGCCGGGCTTCACGTCGAAATCGGTACCGATCACCGCCGGAGGTCTCTGTTGCAGCCGGACAACGGTCTCGTCGAGGAGGCGGAACTGCACAATTTTCTCGGTGCCCGACATGAAGTTGCCATCGCTATCGAAGAGAGCCGCCACAATTGTCAGATCGCTGCGGTTGCGATCGCCATCCTTGCGAAAGTGAATCAGCCTGAGATCCAGGCTGGTCAGGACGGTCAATTTGCTTTTCTCCCCCCCGTTCATCCAGCGCGTGTGCACGTCCACCGGAAGGTCGCGCACCTCATCGCGGGAGAATATGGCGTTCTCGATCTCCTGGCTGGCGACCGCGGCTTCGTCCTCCTGGTGTTTCGGCGCCCAGTATCCGCGCCGCGCCTGCAGGCTCAGCTTCTCACCCGGACCCACCGTCACTTTTAGCGAGTGAAAGCTGCCATCGAGCTTCAAGTTCTGCGGCGCAAAGGCCAGGATGTACATATACTCCGGCGCCGCCGCTCCCTTTGCGATGCCGCCGAAGAAATCGTTATTGAAATTGGTAGTGCCGCCGGTTCCTTCGCCGAGCGCGATCAGCTCATCCGTGTTGGCCTGCCCCTCCAAAGCCTTGAATGACGACTCGTCCCGAATGGCGGCGTCCGAGACACCCTTTCGGCACGCATCGAACGCGGAATTGGTCCAGACGCCACGCGCGTCCACGACGTTGATCAGCACCTTGGAGCGAATCGCCAGCGCCATGAGGTCGTCGCTTTCGTTTTGCAGATCCGGCGGGACGAAAAGTCCCGGCGATAGCAGCAGAACGCTGCGCTGCCCCGGCATCGCAGCCATCCGCCTGACGACAGCTTTCAGCGCCGCGAGCGTGGCGCGCGATTCCTGCAAACCGGACGTGTACGCGTCGCGGATTGCCATGAGGGCGGTCTGAAAATCCCCGTACTCGCTTACGGCCACGCGCAGCGCCAGGCATTTGGAAAGATCGCCGGAGCTAGCCTCGAGCCCCACCTGCTGATCGATTTGGACGGCCTGGAAGTAACTTACATGCGCATCGCCGCAGCCGCTGATCTCGGGTTGCGTGATCGGGCTTGGCGAGATCTTTTTCAGCGACTCGCCGAGAGTATCGGGGCTGCCGGTGAAGTCGGCCTGCTGCCGGCCCGAGGTGGTATAGAAGGCCACACGGTCTTGCGGCGCTACCGAAGTCGAGAGGTATTTCAGCACCGCGTTGCGCACGGGCGCCAGATCGCCGGCTTGCATGTGCAGGTCGTCAAAAACGAATGCCACGAAACGCGCTGGCATGGCCGAGGCGGGAGCGGCCGCGGGATCGGACGGGGCGCTGTTATCGGGCGTGGAACCGGTAGCGCCAGCCGCCTTCACGATCGCGAACCTGGTAATCTCCTGGCGCTTGCCTTTGTCCGTTATATGAAAGTCTTCCTGCTTCAGAGTTCCAATGGCGTGACCCGAGCTGTCCCGCACGACCACCGGCACTTCGACCAGGGTGGATTGCGCGGTGAAGGTGGCGGAACGATCGGTTGTGACCATTTCCCCATTCTTCGCGGACACCGGCGGCGCGGTTGAAGCGGCCTCCAATTTGGACGCCCCCGCCGCGGGCTTGGCCACGGGGATGTCGAGCGACGTCAGCAGTGCCTGAGTTTCGGCTTCGCTGTACACGGTGGTGTCCGTTTTCGGGGCGGACGCCGTCGCCTTGGACGCGTCCACCGCGGGCGGCGCATCGGCATCGTAATAGCCTGCGCGGGCCTCGATTGCGAGCCTGCGCCCCTCCCGCAGCTTCACTTCGAGCTTATGGAAGCCGGTGTTCGAGCCCGTGCTCTCTGGCGAGAAACCCAAAATAAACCGGTATTTCGGAGCCGCGGCAAGTTGCCGCATAGCCCCGTCCAAATCGTTGGTGTCGAGGATGAATTTGCCCCCGGTGCCATCCGCCATGTCCGACTGAAACTCCCGGTTGCGAGTGGCAGGGGACTCGGTGGACAAGCCGCGCGTGTCCATGGCGCCGATCACCACGCGCGCCCGGATAGCGTGGTCGACCAGCCGCATGACGTCTGGCACGGCGCTCCAGTCGTCTCCATGAACCGGCATGCCCGAGGAGACAAACACCAGCGTTCGCTGGCCAGGCAGAAGCGACATGCGATGAATGATCTTTTCGCACTGCTGAATGATTACTCGCGCCACCTGCTCGGGCTGCATGCCGTAAAAGAACGTTTGCCCGGGCGCGAGCTTCATGAGCGCGGCTTTGATCCTGGCCCGGTCCGCAGTGAAATCGACGTCATACTGCCCTGAGGAAGTGAACAGCGCCACGCGATCGGCCGGCTGCAGGGTCTCCAGGTATTTCAATGCGGCGTTACGCGAGTAAACGATGTCCTCGTACCGTCGAATGTCGAAATGGGCGTCGTCGAACATCAGCGCGGCGAAATGTTCCGGCATGACCATCGGGGCGGATTTCGGGCTCTCGCCCACGCTCCTGTCCGGCGCCGCGCGGCCGGAGGTTTCCTCCATGGCGAAGGTAGCGATGGGCCGCTCGTGGCCGTTGTCGAAAAGGCGGAAATCCTCCTTCGATAAGTTGGCGACAGGGTCGCCCTTGGCATCCCGTACCACCACGGGCACCAACACCAGGCTGGTCTCAGCTTTGAAGCTCGGGACAGTTTGCTGCGCCGGGACCGCAGCCGCGCAGAGCAGCAAGAGAACCATGGGTGTCAAGCGGCTTGCCAGCGACAATTTCATGACATCACCTCTCAATATCCTAAAGCAAGGCGTAACCGATTACTCGCCCGATTGTGCGACGCGGGTGTTTGAGGTTGAGTTACGGGGAGTTCGATAGCTCTTAGTGGCCAAGGGCCGAGCGTTACTCCGGATGTTCGGAGGGGTAATAGCCGGTGCGCGCTTCGACTGTGAACTTACCCTTCTTCTCCAACTTCACTTTCAGCTGATGGAACCTGCCGTCCGATTTCTCGGGGGGAACAAAGCTGAGCACATAGTAACTCTCCGGTGTGGAGAGCTGGCGGAAACTCACGCTGAGATCGTTCCCCGTGACGTACGCGCCGCCGGTGCCGTGCGCCAGTTCGACGAGTACGAGGGGCAGGGTGGCGTTGGGTACATTACGCTCCCAAGCGTTGCCGGGGTTTGGGTTCATGGCGTCCGTGGCGCCTCGCCCAGCGGATTCCGTGGCTCCGCCGGTATCCAGTGCGTTGATGACCACTTTGGCGCGGACCGCCGCGTCAATCAGATCCGGCGGTTCATCCGACCGGTTGTGCCCAATCCAGAATCCGCCGGATATCAGGATGATCTGGCGGTGGCCGGGCAGGTCCGCCATCGCCCTAACCACGTTCTTCAGCACCTCGATCTGCACCACCTGCACGCCCGAAACGCGGCACTTCAGCGGGGGGGAGAGTTGCAAGTGCGCTAGCGCGTCCAATAACTTCGCGCGGTCGTTGGTAAACTCCTGCGCGAGAGTGCACGACGACGTGACTATCGCTATGCGGTCGCCCGGCTGCAGCGCGTTGATCTGTTTGGTGGCGGCTTCGCGAACACGCTGCAGAATGCCGATGCCGTGTATATTGGCATCGTCGACGAAGTAAGCGATGTATCGCTCGGGAACATCCATGGGCGCGGCGGCGGGTTTGGCCTCGCCGCTGCGATCGGGCAGCGAGCGGTCGGGAATCGCACGGCTGCCCGGCTTGTCCTCCGAGAAACCGGCGATCTCCACCGGTTTGCCATTGTCGAAGAGCTGAAAGTCCTCCTTCTTGAGGTCGCCGACCGCATGGCCGTCGCGGTCGCGCACCACCACCGGCACCTGAATCATGGTCACGCCCGACTTGAACGTCGGGCTGGTCTGCTCCTGGGCCGCCGCCCAGCACAACGCAATCGATCCAAAGAGGAGAGTTCTACGCATTGGCGCCTCGCTTCACGGTACTTGTACAGCGGCATTCTCCGCGGTGATCTGCTGCCCTTCTGCGTCGCGCACTACCAAGCGTACCAGGTATCCGCCCGGCTTCACGTCGAAATCGGTGTTGATCACGATGGGCGGCTTCTGTTCCAGCCCGGCCACGGTCTCGTCGCGCAGGCGAAGCTGCAGCAATTTCTGGGTGCCGACGACGAAGTTGCCGTTGGTATCGAACAGGGCCGCTATGATCGTCAGATCGTTGCGGTTCCGGTCCTCGGCCTTACGCAGATGGATCAACTTGAGATCCACGCTGGTGAGGACGGTCAACTTCGATTGCTCGCCGGACTTGCTCAGCTGCGTGTGCATGTCCGCCGGCAGACCGTGAATCTCATCGCGCGAGAAGACGGCGTCTTCGAGTTCCTGCTTGGAAACGGCCGCTTCATCCTCGGAGTGTTTGGGCGCCCAGTATCCGCGTCGCGCCTGCAGAGTCAGCTTCTCACCGGAGCTCGTGGTCACCTTCAGGGTGTGAAAGCTGCCGTCCATTTTCAGGTCCTGCGGCACGAAGCCCAATATATAAAGATACTCAGGGGCTGCAACTGCCTTGCGGACTCCCTCCAGGAAATCGTTGTTCAGGTGCACCGTGCCGCCGGTGTCCTCGGCGAGCGCGATCAATTCATCGCTGCTGACGTTGGCGTCGGTACGCCGGAAGGTGGCGATATCGGGCGCCGGAGCGGCGCCCCTGCGGCTGGCATCGAAGCCGGGATCGGTCCAAACGCCGCGGGCGTCGATGGTGTTGATGAGAACTTTGGAGCGAATGGCTAGCGCTTCGAGCTCATTGTTCTCGGTTTGCAATTCCGAGGAGACGAAGAAGCCCGGCGACACCAGGACGATGGCGCGTTGTCCCGGCAGGACGGCCATACGCCGCACCAGTTCCTTGAGCCCGCCCAGCGCGGCCTGCGATTCCCGCTGGCCGTTCTCATGAGCCTGGCGAATTTCATCCAGCGTGAGATCGAATATGGCCTTCGGGTTGGCGGAGTTCAAACACTGGGTGGCGTCGAAGTAGGCGACTCTTAGAGGAAGGGATCGCGGGAGATCGTCCATGGAAGGATGAAGTCCGACCTGTTGGTCTATCTGCACCGCCTGAAAGTAGCTGATGTACAGGTAGGTGCGCATCGCGGAGGGTGTAAAGGGATTGGGAACCACTTTGAGGAGCGCCGCATTCACTTCCCCGGCATTGGCGGTGAAGTCGACGGAGTTCTTGCCGGAGGTGGTGACCAGCGCTACGCGGTCCTGCGGAGCGAGGGATGTGCTCAGATACTTCAGCACCGCATTGCGCACCTGCGGCAAGTCGGCGAATTGCAGATGCACATCGTCAAAGACGAAGGCCACGAAGCGCGTGGGCGCGGCGGGGGAATTGGGCGCGGCCGCGGGCGCGGATGCACCGGGAGTGGAGGGTTCGGCCTTGGTATCGGCCGCCGGCGCTGTCTGGCCGGCAGACTTCACGATCGCGAACCTGGTAATCTCCTGCCGCTTGCCTTTGTCGAGTATATGAAAGTCTTCCTGCTTGAGATTTCCGACGGCGTGGCCGGCGCGGTCGCGCACGATTACCGGCACTTCCACGAGATTGCTCTGCACCTTGAATGTGGCGGGCTGCTCGGTGGTGGTCATTTCGTCGTTCTTCGTTGGAGCGGTGGCGCGGATATCCAGAGTCTTGGCGAGCTCTTTGGTTTCCTCCTCGCCCGGGAGAGACGCCTTGCCCTTCGCGGTTGTCCGCGCTTCCGCTGCAACCGCGGCCCCAGCGGGTTGTGGGATAGTGGAATCGGGCTGCGGCGAGCTGTTGCGCGAGCCTGTCGCGATGCCCAAAGCCTTGGCGACCTGTTGCGTGTCGGCTTCGCTCAGTTGAGGCGCGGCAGCCGCCGCGGTGGCCGCCGGTTTGGCCCGTTGGCGCGCCAACTCTTTCGCGTCGGGTGCGGCGTAGCCCGCGCGCGCCTGAATATCGAGGCCGTGGCCTTCGCGCAGCTTGACGGTCAGACGATGAAAACTGCCATCCGGCTTGATATCCTGCGGCGAGAAGCCCAAAACATAAATGTATTCGGGCGTAGCGGCCAGCTGCCCGAGGCCCCCATTCACATCGTTGGTATCGCGGATAAATCTGCCGCCCGTGCCATCGGTGACGCGCTCCTGAAATTCCCAGAAGGCGCCGGCTCGCTCGTAAGTCAACCCGCGCGCGTCGAGGCTGTTGATCACCACGCGCGCGCGGATGGCATTATCGATCAGATACATGGTGCTTCCCACGGACGACCAGTCGCCCCCATGCAGCAGCAGACCGGGCGAGAGGAAAACCAGAGTCCGCTGTCCCGGCAAATGAGACATGCGCTTCACTACACCGCCGCAAAAGTTTATGGCTTCTTCTGTCTCTTCCTCGATTTCGTGTTCGCGCACCCCCCCCGAATTCGGTTTGCCTTCCCGAAGTTTCATGAGCGCTTCCTCGATCTTGGCGCGATCGGCTGTGAAATCCAGCATGACTTGCCCCGATGACGTAAAGACGCCTACTCGATCAGTGGGCTTCAGAGTCTTGATCATCTTTTTGGCCGCATCGCGCGCGCGCCACAGGTCGCCGATGCATCCGATGTAGCCGGGAGGCGGATCCGGATTGCAGTTCTTGATGTGCTGATCGTCGAATAGCAGCGCGACGTAATGCTCCGGGATGACCATGGCGGCCGGACTTTCCTGGGCGGCCGTCGCGCCACCCTTGGCGGGTGCCGGGTTGGCATCCGGCTGGCTGCGGTCCGGCGCCACTTGCCCGGAAGTTTCCTCCACCGAGAAACTGGCGATTGCTTGCTCTTTGCCGTTATCGAAGAGGCGGAAATCCGCTTTGGTCAGGTTGGCGACAGCCTCGCCCTTGGCATTTCGAACCACGACGGGCACCAATACCAGATTGGTTTCGGCCCGGAAGGAGGGGACCGCTTGCTGAGCCGGCAGCGCGGCCGAGGTGAGGAGCAGGAGAGTCAAGCAACTGGCACCGGAAACGTTCATAGCACCACCTCCGATTGTCTCGCTTATTCATACGTTAGCGTCTCTATTCGAGTTTCGGGAGGCTCGAAATAGCTATCGGATAAGAATCGCGATTAGCGAAACAGGATAGAGGTTGCAGCCGTATAACAGGGCGGCATCTCGAATATGGAAGCCATATGCGAAAACGGACTTGGTTGGTCATCATTGCAGCGGAACTGCTGGCCGTGGCCGCTCCTGCTAACGCCGAGAAAAAATGGCAAGGACAAGTGTTGCACATGGCGGTGCTGGGAGAGAACTTCGCGGGAGCCAAAGTAATCCTGGGAAACATAAACGGGAGGTGCGCACGCGAGTTCGGAGACTTATTGCGGCAGGACCTGCTGGGACACTCAGTGATGTTAGTTTGCGAAAAGGAACTTACCGCCGCAGCTACGGCGCATCACCTTCAGCCAGCCGTACCGGCCTCGGGCGGAGCACCGGAACTGGCGCTCGCTTTGGGCCCCACGGATGTAATTTCCGTGGAGATATCGCGCTGCCAGGCGTTGCCTCGCGAGCCGATGATCGGGACAGGTTTGCCGGCGACGCAAATTTCTCGAACGGAAGGCCACTTCCTGGCATCGCTGCGGGTTACCGACCTGGCGAGCGGCAGCGAACTTGCGGTTCTCACACTGCGCGCCGACCCGGCGAAACAAAACGAATCCCAAAGCGGCAGCCCCGAGTACCCCGGCTCGGCCGAGGTGGTCGATATCGCCACGCGGCAAGGCATCGAACAAACGCGCCACCTGTACTCCCCCTGGAAAGAGAACCAGGAGTTGGTCTACATGGACGACAAGGAATGCAATCTGCGGGAGTCCTGGGAGCTGTTGAAGGCCGGGGATTATTCGGGGCTGGTGCGCACGGCGCGGGCGAATGCCGAAGGATGCCACGCGGCGCCGAAGGTGGCCTCGGCGGCGTGGTACGACCTGGCGATCGCGGACATGCTTCTGCAAAATTACGATGGCGCTCTGGCCGCGTTCGGCAAATCGAAAGCGCTTCATGAAATGCCACAAGCGGCCGAGATGGCGGCGCAGTGCCAGCGCAACAAAGCGTTGGCGGGGGCGTTGGCGCACCAAGTGGTGGAATGGACAAAACAGGAGCACAAGAACGACAAGCAGGCCGCCGAAGTAAGAACCGGGATCATTTTCGACAATGAGCTGGTGGTCAGGCTGGTGCAGGGAGACGTGGCGGACGCGGATATCATCAGAATGATCGGCAGCGAGCCGAACCGATTCGCATTGGCGGCGGAAGACCTCCAGAAAATACGCGATGCCGGGGTTTCGGAAGCGATCGTGAACGCGATGCTGGCGGGGAAGTAAAGAACAGCGTAGGTCGAGCTCGGCCGGGCTGTCGCCCGGCGGGCAAGCTAAAGCATGCCCCACGGCTAGGCGCTCATTATTTTGGGGGTTCATCGATTTTTAGAATCTGGTCCGCCTTGATATCCTTTAATTCCTGCCGAATGCCGCTGGGCCAGCGGATTTCGATGGAGCTGATTCTGGTTTCCTCGCCCAGGCCGAAGTGTACGCGCTTATCGCTGGACGACATGAAGCCCACGCTGATGGCCACGTGATTGTACAGCACCCGCCCCGACGCGGTGGTGACTTTGACCTTGGCGCCGACAGCGTCGCGCGCGCTTTTGTGACCGGTGAGGGCCAACAGGAGCCAATGATTGCCGCTATCGCCGCTGTTCATGAGAATGCGCGGCCTGGCGTTGAGCGTGGTCACGACGAGATCCATGGCTCCGTCGTTGTTGAGATCTCCGAAAGCCGAGCCGCGCTGGTAGCCGACCCTTTGGAAGTCGTTGCCCATATCGGCGGTGACATCGACGAAGGTCTTTCCACCCGTGTTTTCGAACATGGTGTCGTGCTGGGGCGACTTCTTGCTGATCTGGTCCACGTCCCCGTTGGCCGAGTAGATATCCTTCCATCCGTCATTGTTGTAATCGATGAATCCGTTGCTCCAGCCGGCGAATGACAGGCTCAAGGTTTGTATCTTCGACGGGTAGGCATATTGGAACAGTTGGCCGTTATTGCGCAGTAGCTGCCACACCTGACCGGTGAGGTTGCTATAGAAGATATCGACGTTGCCGTCGTTGTCGTAGTCCTTGGCGTCGGACCCCATGGACGACCCTACATGGCCGCTGTCGTTATAGGCGACGCCCAACTCGAGTCCCTTCTCCTCGAAGGTTCCGTTCTTGCGGTTGATGAACAGGGAATTGGGCTCGGTGTCGTTGGCGATGAAGATGTCCGGCCAGCCGTCGTT
>Ga0326728_10017405_pt1 | contig 14411 bp, 12 predicted proteins | sample MB3enrmetagenome_FD_207602 | JGI IMG/M metagenome (GOLD analysis project Ga0326728, IMG submission 207602) | Lab enriched peat soil microbial communities from McLean, Ithaca, NY, United States - MB31MN | ecosystem: Environmental > Terrestrial > Soil > Wetlands > Peat | place: USA: New York...
CTCCTCGAGGAGTCCCATCGCGCGTGACGGGTTGCAGGAATCGTGGAAGGTCACATTCCAACGGTCGTTGCGGCTGGGGTCGAGTTTGAGTTTGCCGTGGTGGATCAGGTCGGCGGTGAACTCACAGATGTGGACCATCTTGGTGGAGCGGGCATTCTCGAAGCGGGTGCCGGTAATAGGGGAAACCGGCGCCTCGAGGAAATCCGCCGGACCGTTGAGCGTGTCCATGTACTGGTGGATCACCCTCCACATGTGGCCGCACTCGCCGCCCAGAACCCACCTCACGCCCAGGCGCTTCGCCTCGGCGTAAATCTTCGCGTTCAAACGCTTGATCATTTCGTGCGACTGAAATAGCCCGAAGTTTCCGCCCTCTGACGCATAAGCGCTGAACGTGTAATCGAGCCCCACTTCGTGCAGCAGCATCAAATAACCCAAGAAGGTGTAATAGTGGGGCGTGCCAAAGTAGTCGGCAGAGGGCACGATGAACAGGATTTCCGCGCCCTTGCGGTTAATCGGCGCCTCGACGCGAACACCGGTGAGTTCCTCGAGTTCGTCCACCGCGAAATCGACGCTGTCCTTGAACCCGTGCGGCTGGATGCCCAAGTGGTTGCCCGTGCGGAAGCAGTTGGCCGCGGGTTCCAGCACCCAGTTGATATTGCACCCCACCAGATTGAGCAACTCCCTGCCGATCATGGTCACTTCCGCCGTGTCGATGCCATAGGGACAAAAAACCGAGCAGCGACGGCACTCGGTGCACTGGTAGAAGTAATAGAACCATTCTTTGAGTACGTCTTCGGTGAGTTCCCGCGCGCCCGCCAGCTTGCCCAGGAGCTTTCCCGCGCTAGTGAAGTAGCGGCGGTATACGGAACGGATCAGTTCCGCCCGTAGCACCGGCATATTCTTGGGATCGCCCGAGCCGATGTAGAAATGGCATTTGTCGGCGCACGCCCCGCAGCGAACACAGATGTCCATGAAAAGGCGGAAGGACCGGAACTTCTCGAGCCTCTCGCGCATGCCTTCCAGGATGATTCGTTTCCAGTCCGCTGGCAGTTTCCAGTCCTTGTCGAACGGCTGCCATTCTCTGGGGTTGGGAAGCCCAAGGTAGTGCAAGTTCTTGCGGGCCGCGCTGTAGCACATGACGCCCTTGCGAAACTCCACCTGCGGATCCATCCAGTCCTTGCGGGGCGGCTGGTAATCGATCTGCGTCAGTTGTTCGGGCTTGGGGTTAGCCATATTCGCTCACTTGTCGAGCGGCAAACCGGCGGCGACGATCTTGTCCCGGAACTCCGCCTCCCATTCTTCATAGGTGTGGACCTTTACGGGGTAGTCCCAGGGGTTAACGTGCCTCTTCATGCGGTTGTTGTTGGCGAGGTTCCGCGTTGGACTCAGAAACACTCCCCCCATATGCATCAGCTTGCTAAAAGGGAAATAAGCGGCTAGTGTGCTCAGCAAAAACAGGTGCACAAAAAAGAGTGGCCCGACCTCCTTGGGCACGATGGGAGAGAAAGTCACCAGGCCGACCGCAAGCTGCTTGATGGCAACGATATCCACCCGGGTGAAGTACCGCATCCAGATTCCCGAAACCGCCAGCCCTAGGATCAAGAAAAGAGCGAAATAATCAGCCAACAAGGAAATGTAACGAACTTGAGGATCGGCTAGTCTCCTGAGCAGCAGGTAGAGGAGCGCCGCCACAATGATCACGTCGGTGACATAGAGGATCGGAGCGCCGACCTGGAAGAAGCTGTCTACCTTTTCGAGCGCCAGAACCAGGCGCGGAACCGGCTCCATGAAAAAACGCAGATGCCGCAAAAAGATGAAAAGGAAAGACCAGTGAAATGCCAGCGCGCCAAGCCAAAGGAATTTGCTCTCACCATACGTGAGTCGAGGGCCTTGCCGGAGTTCTGCTTTGGTGTTCCGGAATAAGGACCGGAAGAGCAGGATTTCCAAACCCATTCTAGCAACCACGCCCGAAGTCCTCGAAGGGCTCTCGAGCCAGCTCGCCTTGATCCAGGGAAGGGACTTCTGCTGCCCGCAAACAGTAGGGATACGGAATGGAACCGGCGAAAGCGACCAGCGGACCACACGATAGGACACTCCAGCCAGGAACGTGGCCACGGCGGCGTAAGGCACGATCACCCCCAGAAGCAAGCGCAAATGCTCGAGTCGCGCCAGGAAGAAGACTGCCCCGGCCAGTACCAAAACTGTCGTGAACGAGCCAAGCGCTTTCATCTGCTTTCACCTTGGGCCCGCCGACTCATCCGTTCCCAGACGGACACCTCGCGCTGACGCTCCCGGGCCTTGATCTCGTAAATTTCTTCCCGACATTTCATGTACAGATCGAAGGCCAGCAAAGCCATCTCGTCAATCCGCTTCTGCCAATTTGGCGGGCCGTCCCCCTCGAGGTTATCGTACAGGATCTCCCGCAACGCGAAAACGAAGCTTGTGGCCTGAGCGGCGGTGAAGTCCTGAACAGCCCGCAGCCTTACGATATTTTCCAGTGCGGGCTTGATCTTGGCGGTGTCCATCTCCCCGACGATCTCGTCCAGGAGCGTCGCGAGCCCTTCCTTCAAAGTGTTACCCACAGGGTTGCGGAATCGGTCCCTCTCATTGCGGAGAAATCCAGCAGTCTGGCTGGGATAGCTGGCAAGTGTCCGCTCCAGCCACTGCTCGAGAATGGCGCTCCGCTTTTCTGCCGGGTATTCCATCGCTTTCTCCCTAACTGGATACCGAAATGTCAATCCGAGCGAAGCGAGGAATCTCGCCCTGCTTCTTTCTTCGATCAACCCGTGGTCTGCTTTGAGCTCCGATCCACCTCAAAACAGAGCGAGATTCCTCGCTTCGCTCGGAATGACAGCTAGACCGGCTGCCGGGCTTTTCAGCGTCTCGCTACACGCAGCCCGTGGGTTTAGGCAGACCTGCCAGCTTGCAAGCGCCCTTGGCCGGTCCCGAGGGAAACATCTGGTAAATCTCCTTCAGCTTAAAGCCCGTCTCCTTGCAGAGTTTGCGGATCATGGGGGCGACCCCGAATTGCAAATAATAGTTGTGGAGGTAATTAATCACTTTCCAATGATTCTCCGTTAATTCGGCGACGCCCTCGGAGGTGGCGAAGTCGCAGGCCACCTCCTGGTTCCAGATCTCAGGGTCCTGCAAGAATCCGTCTTCATCCACGTCGTACTTCTTGCCGCCCACTTCAAAAACCGGCATGTTCAAATCTCCTTCTAGACATAGGAGCGAGCAGCGCTCGCCCCGGGGCCGAACGCCGTTCGGCCCTACGATACCGTTGGTTAAATCATCTCGATGTACCCGCAGGGGCATGCATCGGCGCATTTCTTGCACCCGTTGCACAACTCCATCTTGACCCGGTAGTGCTCCCCCTTGGGCAGCTTCACAAAGCAACTATTGGTGCAGTACATCCAGCAGCTTTCGCAGTCCATGCACAAGCCGCAGGACATGCATCGCTTGGCTTCTTCGAGCACCTCCGCCTCAGACAACCCCGACTCGACCTCAGCCTCCATGGTGCGCTGTTCCGCCGGAATGTGCTGGCGCTCATGACGCGACGCCCCCTTGTACCAATCGAGTTTCAGGCGCTCCGCCGTAACACTCGGAGGAAGCGCAGGCCGTGCGAGTTGCTTGCCACGGAAATAAGCGTCGATGGCCTCCGCGGCAAATCGGCCTTGAGAAATGGCAATAGTCACAAGACCCAGCTCGACATCATCGCCCCCGGCGTACACTCCCTCCGCGCCTGTAGCTCCCCATGCATCGATCTTGATCCAGTCCTGGCCCGACCGCAGGCTGACAAACCCATCGAACTCCGGCTCCTGGCTAATGGCCGCAATAATCGCCGTAGCCTCCACCTCAAATTCCGAACTAGGCTTAGGCACCGGTCGCGGCCGCCCGGAAGCGTCCGGCGGGCCAAGCTCCATGCGGATGCAGCGTGCCCCAACCGCTGTTCCGTCCTTCAACAGGACCTCCACCGGCGCGGCCAGGAATTCCATGCGCACCCCCTCTTCCAGCGCCCCTTCGATCTCCGGCTTGATGGCGGGCATCTCGGCGTGCGTGCGGCGGTACAACAGCGTGACCTCCGCTCCCAATCGACGGCCGACGCGCGCGGCGTCGATGGCCGTGTCTCCCCCGCCGATCACCAGGACTTTGCCGCCGATCTGTACTTCCTCGCCGCTGTTTGCCTGGTTGAGAAACTCGGTTCCCGTGAAAACGTTGGGCGCGTCCTCACCGGGCACCCGCAGTTTCAGGCCTTTGTGGGCGCCGAGGCCCACAAATACCGCCCGGTACTCCTGGCGGAGTTGATCGAGTGACACATCTTTGCCGACGGTGAAGTTGCACTTCAACTCGACCCCGAGGTCTAGAATCCTCTGAATTTCCGCGTCCAGTACCTCGCGGGGCAGACGAAAGCGCGGAATGCCGTAGCGCAGCATCCCCCCCGGCTGGCTGAAAGCCTCAAACACTGTCACCGCATAACCCCGCCGGGCAAGCTGGTAGGCGCATGAGAGACCCGCCGGACCAGCGCCCACCACCGCAACTTTTTCGGGATAGTGCTCCTCCCCAAGCCTCGAGAGCTGCAAGCGCTTGGCGATGCCAAAATCCCCCACAAAACGTTCCATCGCGTTGATCGCCACCGGCCCATCTTTGTCTCTGCGATTGCATCCATCCTCGCAAGGGTGCGGGCAGACCCTGCCGCACACTGCCGGAAAAGGATTCCGATCGACGATCTTCTCCCAGGCAATCTGGCATGCCTGTTCAGGCGTGCGGCCGTAAGCTTCGGCCTGGGCGATCGTGGTCAGCCATCCTCGGATGTCGGGGCCACTTGGACAGTGGCCAATGCACGGCGGAGTCTTCTGGACATACTGTGGCCGTAACGGGCTGACCTCGGCTCCTGCCGAGGTCGACGCCTTGATGACGGGTTTCTTGACTGCTTTAAAAAGCACCATAGCAACAGTATCTTCAGAATCGGATATGCGCGGAGCGCGCGTAAGTCTGTCCGGCGTTCTTGAAGTCATCAATGTGGTATCGGGTGAACTCGATGCCGGTCAACTGGAAAAATCGCGGCCAACCAATCCTCTCGATCCACTCGCCCATTCGCTCGAACTTCCGGGCGTGCTGGGCGTACACGTTCACGATGTTCACCACCGCGTCCACCACCTCGGGCCAGCGCGGCGGGTTGTTGGGCAGGAATGGTATAGCCAGCTTGGTGAATTTGGGAGCGGTTCGGGCGTTGCTCACCTTTCCGCCAACCCAAATCGAGATGCCGTCGTTTTCCGGATCGTTGAGGGGCATCGCCGGGCACACCGTGTAGCAGTTACCGCAGTACATGCACTGCTCTTCCACCACTTCCACCGATTGCTTCCCATCCACATTTTTCGGCCGGATGGCCCCAGTGGGACACGAGGCAATGAGGGTGGGAACCTCGCAGACTTTGGGCAGCACGTTGTGCTGAATCTTGGGTGGCTTGCGGTGGATGCCCAGGATGGCGATGTCGGAGCAATGCACGGCCCCGCACATATTCAGACAGCAAGCCACCGCTATGCGGAGCTTGGCGGGAAGCTTTTGCTCCGTAAAATGGTCGCACAAGGCATCCATGGTGCTCTTTACCAGGCCCGAAGCGTCCGTAGCGGAGGAGTGGCAGTGAACCCAGCCCTGCGTGTGGACTATGTTGCTGATGGCATTGTTGGTGCCGCCCACGGGGTACCCTGCCTCGCGCAGCTCCTGCTTGAGCGGTTCGATCTTGCTGGGATCATCGAGCAGGAATTCCACGTTATGGCGGCTGGTGAAGCGCAAGTAGCCGCCACAGTATTTGTCCGCCAGGTCGGCAAAGAAACGGATGGTAACAATACTCAGCAGGCGCGGCGACGCTGCTCTGACTGAGTAGAGTTTCTCTCCCGTTTCCGATACGTGGCACAGCACGCCGGGAGCGAGGGACTCGTGATACTTCCACTGGCCGTAGTTCCTCTTGATGATCGGAGGGAGGAACTTTTCATAGTGTGGAGGCCCAATATCGGTGATACGTTTTGCTGGGGCTGTCATAACCTCATCTCCTTGGTTACTTCTCTTCCTTGCTTTGGAAGAAGATGTAAGGGTTGTCACGCGGGGCGCTGATCATCGCGGGGTTCGGATCCAGACCGATGGCGTCCAGAAAGTTAGCCATGCCCACGCGCTGAATGAGCTCGCCTACCCTCTCTCGGTTCTTTCCATACTCATCCCAGAATTCCCACACGCGTTTCACCAACTCTTTGAGCGTGTCGTAAAGCTCGGCGGCGGGAACGAAGGGGACCAGGACGGAAGAAAGCAACGCTCCCTGAACGATGGGAGCTTTGGAACCGATGAGGATGGTAGCGCCCTTTTCCTTGCCAAGGCGCAGCGCCTTGGGCATCACATTGATGCAGTGCATACAACGCACGCACTCGCGGTTGTTGATGGCCAGCTTCTTGCCGTCCCACTCCATGCACCGCGTGGGGCAGCGATCGCACACATCTTTTTGAATATCGAGTCCACCAGCGGCACACTCCGCTACGGCGGCATCGTCCTGCCGGATCTCATCCTTCCAGGTGCCGATGATGGATAGATCCGCCCGGGCGATGGAAGCTACGCAGTCGTTCGGACACCCGGCGCATTTAATCTTGAACTTATAGGGAAAAGGAGGGCGATGCATTTCGTCCTGGTAGGCCTGGGTCAGGTCGTTGCAGAGCTTCATGGTGTCGTAGCAAGCCCATTCACAGCGAGCCTCCCCGACGCAGCAGGAGGGCGTGCGCAAGCATGATCCAGACCCTCCCAGGTCAAACCCGGCTTCGGTAAGATCCTTGAAGGTGGGCTCCAATTCGCCGGTCCTGGTGCCCAGAAACACGATGTCCCCCGTGGACCCGTGCATGTTGGTCAGGCCGGAGCCGTGCCGCTCCCAAATGTCACACAGGGTTCGCAATGCGTCACTCGTGTAAAACCAGCCGGAAGGCTGATTGATGCGCAGAGTATGGAAATGTGCGACCTTGGGGAACTTCTCGGGCACGTCGCTGTAACGTCCAATGACGCCCCCTCCGTATCCCAGAACACCCACCAGGCCGCCGTGCTTCCAGTGCCCCTTTTTCTCCTCGTAGGAAAGCTCGAGCTGCCCGAGAAGATCCTCGCACGTGGGGTTGTTCGTTTTCTTGATCTCTTTTACGAAGCTCGGCCAAGGACCTTTCTCCAGCTCGTCTAACAATGGGGTTTTCGATTTCGTATCATCGGCCATATCGTGAATCTCCTGGTAGTGATTGCATTTATTTGCCCAAAACTTCCGTGCCCGCCAAGCCACGGCCCTGTTCCTCAGTCTGATGGCCTTGATAAAAACAATTGCGCCGGCCGAACTCGCGGAAACGGCAGGGGGCGCGAAAGTAGATTTCGCACTGCATGCAGACCGCGTTCGGGTGGTCGCCATTGCTAACAATCGCGCCAGCCAGACGGTCCAGAACTTCCGAAGTTCTGCGCAGTTCGTCCTCGGAAAACTGCGAAAAGATTTCAATGGCCATCTGATCCCTGGTCGCCTTGTAGGCTTCGATCAGGTTGCGGCCGGTCTCCGTCAAGGAAAGATGGCTGATGCGCCGGTCGGCTTGCGTTTCGACGCGCCGCAGCAGCCTGCGCCGCACCAGCTTGTCCACCGCCTTGCTGGCCGCCGCCGCACTCACTCCCATAAAAGACGCTGCATCGCTGATGTTGAGGGTATCTGTGTGGCCCACCAGGTAGAGGAGTTTGAGTTGCGCAAAGGTGAGGCTGTTCCCCGCCACCATGCGCAACACCGTCCTCTCGATGACCTCGCGAACTGACCAGGCGAAAACGCGCGCACTGCGCAAAAACTCATTGCTTAAATCCGACATGATCTCTTGTTCCATGGCCTCACACTCGCTCGTGGCGATCAATTGCCGGTGCGGACGCCACGATTGCTTTTCTAACTATTGCTTGGCTTGCCCCGTGGCAAAGCCGTGGAGCTTCACCTCCACTCTCTCCTCGAGGCTGTCATAGTATTCTTTCAAAATGGCTATCACTTCAGGTCTGGAGAATTCAGACGGAACGGGTTTCCCCTCGCTCATCAGCTTGCGCAACAACGTTCCAGAAAGGAGTAGGCGGGCGCCTCCCTTATAGTTGCCCTCTGCATCAATGACGGCCTTGCTCTCGTGGGGACAGGTCTTCATTGATGCCATGCTCCCACATTCGTAGCAAAAGAACGTCCAGTCCATGCACAAAGGCCGCAAAAGCAGGGCGTCGGGCGGGATCTCATTAAAGATCTTCTGGGCGTCGAAGGGGCCGTAATAGTCGCCCACGCCGGCGTGGTCGCGTCCCACAATCAGATGGGTGCAGCCGTAGTTCTGCCGGAAGACCGCGTGGAGAAGGGCTTCGCGTGGCCCGGCGTAGCGCATTTCCATTGGGTAGCCGCCCTGGATTACCCGGTCTTTGCGGAAATACTTGTTGACCAGCGCCTCGATGGCCTTCACGCGCACTTCGGCGGGGATGTCGCCGGGTTTGAGCTTGCCCACGAGTTGATGAATGTAGACTCCATCGCAAACCTCGATGGCGATCCACGCCAGGTAGGCGTGGGAATTGTGCATGGGGTTGCGGAGTTGCAGCGCAGCCACGGTGTTCCATCCGCGCTCTTCGAAAGCCTTGCGGGCTTCGGCGGGCCTCTGATAAATTCCCTTGAACATCTCCGGGTAGTAAGATTCCGAGACAACTTTGACGGGGCCCGCCAAATTCACTGCTCCCTGTTCCATCACCTTCCGCACACCGGGATGAGCGGGGTCGGTAGTGCGGAAGACTTGTTTGCACTCGAACTCCTTGTCGATCGCATACTTCTCGGTAACCTTCATAGTGCCCATAATGGACTCGGTTTCGGTGTCCCACAGGGCCACTTCCTCGCCCACCGCAACGGATCCGGCCAAGTCCTGATCGGCCGAAAGGGTAATAGGTATGGGCCAGAAAAGGCCTTTCCTGCTGGGCAGGCTGTAGGTTTCACAACAGCTTTGCCAGTCGTCCTTTCCCATAAACCCATCCAGGGGCGTGAAAGCGCCGATCCCCATCATGATGAGATCGCTCGTTTCACGGCTGGTCATCGGGACCTTTTTTAGGCCTTGCGCCCGTTTCCTTTCTTCCCCCAGCAACGGGCCCGCTAAGAGAAGGGGCTTGAGCTCGCGACTTCCATGGGGAAGAATCAGATTACTCATTAAAACCTCCTGTAAGAATTGTATTAATCAGAAGTCAGGAGGTCGTAGGGGCGGTTCGCGAACCGCCCCTACAACTGCTGTCTTCTGACTTGCAAAGCGCCGTGCGGCGTTCAGCAATCCCCGCGCCCAATCGGGCGTGGCCAACGCATGCAAATGGGTGTAGCTGGCCCATAGGTTTCGAACGATCACGCCGTCGCGGCCACGGTAGCAACCAACGCCCCGACGAACCGCGCAGGCGGTGTTGGGCAGGTCAGGTCCCGCGAGAATCCGCGAGTAATGGAACTCGTGGCCCCTGAGGATTAGGCCCTGAGGGAAAAGAGGGTTGGGCGCGTCCACGGACAATTCGGTATAACCGTGGCCCTGGGGTTGGGTGCAAACCTCGACTTCAAAGGGAAGGATTCCGGCCATCCGATGCTTCCGTCCCTGCCAGACAATCGCGCGGGCGAGGAGCATCAACCCCCCGCACTCCGCGTAAACCGGAAGGCCGCCCTCCACAGCACGCCAAAGGGATGCCAGGAATGGCTTATTGGCCGAAAGGGCTTCACCGTGCGTCTCCGGGAAACCACCTCCCATATAGAGCGCGTCGATATCTTCCGGCAGGGAGGTCGCCGAGAGCGCAGAGATAGGAAGTAGTTCTGCGCCGGCAGCTCTCAGGTGGTCCAGATTCTCAGGGTAGTAAAAGGTGAATGCGGAGTCTCGGAGGTATCCAACTTTCAGACCCTTCCCGTCAGGCAGGTCCGGCCCGGTCTTTTCCGCAGCATCAACGTCGGGGGCCAGACAGGAGAACTTCCAAAGTCTTTCGAAATCCAATCGCCCCTCGAAAAGCGACTCAAGACTCCCTCGCAACGACTCCGCGCCAGGGTACTCTTCCGGAACCACAAGACCCAGATGCCGCTCGGAAAGCAAGCTGTCCCTAGAAATTCCAGGGATGGCGCCCAGCACAGGAATTCCGCAGGTGACTTCGATAGCTTCGCGCAACAGTTGCTCGTGCCGCTGCCCGCTCACATGGTTGAGAATCACTCCGACGATATTGACGCCCGGGTCGAGCCGTTGGCACCCCAGGACCATGGCGGCCGAGGTGCGGGTGACCTTGGTCGCGTCGAGCACCAAGACCACAGGGGCGCGCAACGCCTTGGCCAGTTCGGCAGTACTGTGCGTGCCCTTGGCATCAAACCCATCGTAGAGGCCACGGTTGCCTTCAATGAGGTTGAAACCACCCCGTACTGCGTTCGAAGTGAATGAGGCAACGACGTTCTCAAACCCCATCAAGAACGTGTCCAGATTATGGACGGGGCCACCCGTGGCCCAACCTAGCCATGCCGCGTCGATATAGTCTGGCCCCTTCTTGAATGCCCGGACGGGCAGCCCCCGCCGCTGGGCCGCCAGCAGCAAACCTAGAGAAACGATGGTCTTGCCTGACCCGCCGGAAAGCCCGGCGACGACGAGGCGCGGCAATGGGCTGGGCACGCTCACGTTGGCTTCGGGGCGCCGCAATCACGGTTAGGCTGCGGCATCCTCCTTGGGAGGCAACTGAATGTAGGATCCACCGAGGTAGCTGTAAACACATCGGCCCGAATCAATCAGAAGACGGATGGCCTTCTTGCAGTCCTCTTTGTCGCAAGCCCCTTCGCCATGCTTGGCGATTGCGGCTTTGGTAAGATCGAGTGCTTTCAGATTCTTCTTCCCTGCGCATTCGGCAATCATTTGATACATCTCTTCCGCTAGAGTTTCGATAGCGATTTCGCCCATAGCATCTCTCCAGTCGTAGCGGCGAGTCTGCCTCGCCATGCGGCGGCGTAAAGCCGCTCTCATCAAAACCTGCCAGAGTCAGGTTCATAACCAAGTGGAGTATTAATGTTGTTAATTGTCAATGCAAGACGTTTTTACCTACTTTGACTCTTAATGACCGAATATTTCTTAGGATCGGACAATTTGACTTGAGAGGCGTTTTGAAATGCCTCATCAGCAAAACTAATAATTAGGTCATCTGTCGCAATGTTCGCCGAGGCACGACACATGCTTGATTGTGGCCCTTGGCTCACATCTTCTGGCCTCCATTGCGGCCTTTTCGGGCTGTCACGATCACCGTGCCGCCAGGGAGAGTCTCCGCGTGCACGTCGCGAAGCCCGAGGGCCTCGAGCGTGGCGCGCAGCCGCTCAATAGACCAGTTATCGCCGGACCGGTAGGTGAGGTGTCGCCCCAACGCCCCGAGTACCACCTCGGGAGGCAGCAGGCCAGTGGGCAAAAATGCGTCGTGAAGGACCAACACGCCGTCGTCTCGCAAGGCCGCGGCGGACGCCGCCAGAATCAAATCTTCTTCCCGGGCCGAGCGCGCCACCAAGCCTGACAAAATGACTGCCCCATAGCTGTTGGGCTGGACAGGTAGCAGGCCGGGGCTTAGAAGCGGATTCCTGACTTCCAAGTCCAGATCAGGCCAGCGCTGCGCAAGAGCTGCACGGTAAACTTCTCCTCCCCACCCTAGCAGGAGCACAGGGCTCTTTTCACTCAGATCGAGTCTCTTCACGACTGCGGGAGCGGAAAAGGTGGCCAGACATTCGCAGCAGTCGAAGTCGGAAGCTTCCTGCCCGGTCGGCACCTGGCTCCGTTGACCGCTGCGAGCATAAGCCCCCACCGCGTCCCAGCGACTGAACTGAGCCAGTTGATGAAGGAGCACGGGCTTCAAACCTTGGGGTGAATCGCTTCTCAAATAGACCGACGCCAGCTCGAGGTTTCGATAACTCCCTGAGGCGCACTCGAGTAAACCCAGCGCCCCCAGGCTATCCAGAATCTCCGTTGTAGCGCCAACGTGCAGGTCAAATCGGCTCGCAATGGCTGCGGCCGGTTGCCATTCTTCCATTTGATCAAACAACGCCAGGGAGAGGGCGAATCCCAAAACCTGGCTGCCCAGCCCCGCCACTGCCATACGCAAGAGCTGATCGGGCATGGGCGCGGCATCGAAGCGTCGGCCGGTCTCCGAGGGGCAGAGGTCGCGCTGAGAGTTTTTAAGTTTTTCTCGCAGACGGACTACCTCTCCGACCACGAGCGTGGCGGGAGGTCCGACTCCCGCCCGCTCGACCTCTGCTGCGATGCTGCCCAAGGTCCCGGTAACCACCCTCTCTTCCGGCCAAAAGGCCATCTGAATCATCGCGGCGGGGGTCGCGGGGTCGCGCCCGTGCGCGATGAGCTCTTGGGTGATGCGCCCGATGTTGTGCACTCCCATCAGGAAGATAAGCGTATCCAGTTTACGCAAGGCCTCCCAGTCCACTCGACTGGTATCTTTGTTGGCTTCGTGGCCTGTTACAATCGCCACAGAGGAAGCGGCGTCGCGGTGCGTCACAGCGATGCCCGCGCACAGAGGCGCCGCCAGAGCCGACGAGACTCCCGGAATCACCTCGAAGGGAACATCGTGCTCGGCAAGGAACTCGGCCTCTTCTCCCCCTCGCCCAAAAAGGAAGGGATCGCCGCCCTTGAGCCGAACCACCACCTTCCCTTCGCGCGCCTTGCGAACCAACAACTCGTGGATCTCCGCCTGGCGTGAATCGTGTTTCCCCACAGGCTTCCCCATATAGATTCGCTCTGCGCAAACCTTGGCAAGGGCGAGGACTTCTTCCTGAATGAGGCGGTCGTAGACGATGACGTCGGCCGCCTTCAGGAGGTCAGCGGCTTTCAGTGTTAGCAGTTCAGGATGGCCAGGCCCGGCGCCCACTAAGTAGACTTTCCCTGCTTGGATCAAGACGGTCACCACCCCACTTCCGATAGCATCCCGGCGAAGGCACCACAATCATAACATGATGAGCATAGACATCACTCTACTGCATGGTCTACTACTCGATTCAACCTAGCAACAATTTGACTTTGTACAACTATCTTGAACACGTGGTACACCGAGCAGTTTCTCGCTGGCAACTACTCCTTCGCGGTCGTCAACCCCGGGCAGTCAGCCGACCATGCCCCACGACCCTGAGTTGTGGGACCTTGAAAACGTGAGCCTAATCGCTAATACTAATTGGCCTTATTAGCTAACTGGAGGATTTGGTAGCGCTACCGGGAATCGAACCCGGGTTTTCAGATTGAGAATCTGACGTCCTAACCCCTAGACGATAGCGCCGAAGAGGCCACTGGAGTTTTCTAGCATCCACTAGGAGGAGTTGTCAAGGACCGGAAAGGGTGCCGGCTGCGGCACCGCCCAAACACTCAGTGGTACACGTCCTTGCGGTGACCGACTCGAAGAACCCTGGCAACCCTCACGACATCGTCGATGTGACAGACCACGCGATAAGCGCCAATCCGGTACCGCCACAGCTTGATCTTCCCGCCGGTGAGGGCTTTACCTAACCGGCGCGGTTTGTCCGTCCCTTTGACATTCTCGAAGAGAAAAGTGGTGATACGTTCCTGTGAGGTCCGATCGAGCTTCTTCAGTTCAGCGAGAGCCTTTGGATCGAAGTTTATTTCGTAAGTTGAGTTCATTGAGCGCAGCTTCCCAAGGAATCGGAGGGAGGTTCTCTTCCAGTCGTTGGAGGGCGATCAAGTAATCTTCCTGATCGTCAAGGAACTCCTCAAGCGCACGCCGAATATACATTGACTTTGACCTGCCCGTCCGCTTGGCTAACCTTTCAAGCCGATCCTCGAGCCGGGGGTTCAACCGCACAGCCGTAGGCACCGGATAATCACCTCCAAAAGATCATCAATGCTCGCTCGTAATACATGTATCACAGAATCGCCAACGTGGCAACCAAAACCCCAGCAGGTGGCTGTTCCGTGTCTCCCTAAACGTCGAAGCCAATCTTTCGCAACGCCTCTCGGTTCTTGGCGGCGCTGGCATCCGGGCCGCCCAGCGTCGAGTTCCCGCCATCCAGTTCGACCACCACCCAGCCGGAGAATCGCACCGCGCGCAGGGCCTGCGCCAGCGCGCTGAAATTGACCGTGCCCAGCCCGATTTCACAAAAGGGCGGGCCCTTGCCTTTCACCAGATTGCGATCCTGCCGGGCGACGGCCGCTATTTCTTTGCGCACGTCCTTGAGGTGGAGAAAGCAGAGCCGTGCCCCGTAAGTCCGAATGACCTCGGCAGGGTCCGAGCCGCCAAGAGCCAGATGAGCGACATCGGCGATCAGCTTCACGTATCGCGGGTCGGTGGCTTCGAGCACGCGCCCTAGCCCCTGGCGCGTCTCCCCGATGGTTCCGAAGTGCGGGTGGTAACCCAGGGTCAATCCG
>Ga0326728_10017406_pt1 | contig 14410 bp, 11 predicted proteins | sample MB3enrmetagenome_FD_207602 | JGI IMG/M metagenome (GOLD analysis project Ga0326728, IMG submission 207602) | Lab enriched peat soil microbial communities from McLean, Ithaca, NY, United States - MB31MN | ecosystem: Environmental > Terrestrial > Soil > Wetlands > Peat | place: USA: New York...
AAGGTGGATGCGAGCCACCCGCTCATCACCCTCGACCCCAACAAGTGCATCAACTGCGGCCGGTGCGTCAGGACGTGCTCGGAGATACTGCGCATATCGGCCCTCGGCTTCGTCAACAGGGGCTTCAAGTCCGTAGTCAAGCCGTCGATGGAGAAGCCCCTCCTCGAGACGAACTGCGTCTCCTGCGGCAACTGCATCGGCGCTTGCCCAACAGGGGCCATCACGGAGAGGCTGTCCTTCCGCAAGCCCGGGCCGTGGGCGTTCGAGGACAAAGAATCGGTCTGCACATTCTGCTCCGTCGGGTGCACCCTTAATTACCGCGTCTTCGACGACGGCCTTTTCACCGTCTCGAGCGCAAACGGGACGTCCCACAATAAAGGATACCTCTGCCCCAAGGGGCGTTTCGGCTACAGGTACATGATGGAGAAGGACCGGCTGCTCAAGCCGCTCATCAGGAAGCGCAGCAGGTGGCAGGAGGCGACGTGGGACGAGGCGATCAAGTATGCGGGCCGGAGGCTGAAGGAGGTCATCGCAAGCTCCGGTGAAAAGTCCGTGGCCGCCTTTGCCTCGCCGAAGATGAAGAACGAAGACCTCTACCTGTTGCAGAAGTTCGTCCGGGCGGGACTCAAGACAAATAATATCGGCAGCTTCTCCGGCCTGAGCAACGGCATAGAAAAGAACGGCCTCGACGTGATGTTCGGCCTCACCGTTTCGACTGCGACGATGGACGACCTCAAGGCAGCCGACGTCATAATCGTGATAAACGCCGACCCCGGCCAGGACAACCTGATCGCGGAGCTGAAGATAAAGGCTGCCCTGAAGAGGGGCGCTAAGGTCGTCACCGTGGCCTCTTCCGAGATACCCCTGGTGAAGTTCTCGGAGCTCTGGATAGACGCGAAGCGCGGCACGAATACGGCCCTGTTGAACGGTATCTGCCGCTCGATCATCGAAAAGAAGCGGGAGGACGCCGCTTTCATCGCCGGGAGGACGGAAGGATTCGAGGCGTTCAAGAAGGCGACGGCCGGCTTCGACGCGGGTCTGGTCTCGGAGATAACGGGGGTGAGCAAGGGGAAGCTCGAAAGCCTCTTCGACCTCGCCGGCGACCCGGCAAAGAACGTCGTGGTGGTCTACGGGATCGACACGCTGTGGGACAGGTCGAAGAACGACCTCCAGGCAATCGGCAACTACATGATGCTTACCGGCAGGGTAGCAAAGCCCGGCAACGGCATCATCCTCCTGCGGGATTACGCCAACGCCCAGGGTCTGCTCGACATGGGCGTCGATCCCAGGTATCTGCCGGGGTACGTGAAGCCGGGCGACGCGAAGGGCATCGGGGGCCTTGAGAAGCTATGGGGCGTCTCCCTGCAGGATGTCTTCAAGCCGGTCGATTTAAGAGACGTCATGGAGAAGGACAGGATAAAGGCCCTCATCGTCTTCGGCGAGGACCCGCTCTTTGCAGCATCCAAGCTGAAGCTGACGGGCGGGGCCGAGTTCATGGTCGTCGTTGACTCGTTCATGACGGAAACGGCAAAGCAGGCAGACGTGGTGCTGCCCGCCCCGCTGCCCGTCGAGACGGACGGCACGGTCACGGCGTGCGACCGCAGGGTGCAGAAGACCGCAAGGATATTCAAGCCCGCGACAGGCATGGAGTACAGGCAGATCATCGAGGCCCTGGCGAAGGCGATGGGTATCGAGCTGGCCCCGAAGGGCGCCAAGGCTGTAGGCGACGAGATAGGGAAGGCCGTCCCCTTCTACAAGAAGCTCGCGGAGGGCGGCTTCTGGGGTAAGGGCCTCTTCGAGAAGGGCTTTTTGACTGACGACGGGAAGGGCCGGTTCGCCCTTTTCGAGCTTGATGTGACCCCGCTTTATGGAGAGAAAGAGCGCTGCCTGTTCGACGAGAACTACTTCGATACGACGGTCGGAAAGCAGATAGGAAGAGCCATATAAGCCGTATAAAGCGGACCGTACCAAAGAATGGACAGTGCCGGCGCGGCACATTTATGATATAGTATTTATGAAAAAGGGCAGCAGAGAGAGGAAAAGCATGGCGCGTCCGGGTCAGGGAGGACTTGAGAAAGACCTGAAAAACGGGGTGCGGGGCGAAACGGAAAGTCCCGCGCCGGGCGCATCGAGCTGGATGTACAAGGACTTGTTCGAAAAGGCGCCTACGCCCCTGGTCGTCTCCCGGCTGAACGGGGACATCATAGAGGCCAACGGCGCCTTTTACAAGCTCCTCGATTACCCGGCCGATGACTTCGTCGGGCGGAACTTCATCGCGGACAACCTCTACGAGAAACCCGAATTGCGGGCCGTTATCTGCCAGAAGCTGTTCGAAGACGGCATTCTGCATAGCTTCGAGCTGAACCTCCTGGACAGGCACGGCAACCCCGTGCCCGTCCTCGTCTCCTGTGCTCTCATCGACTTCGACGGGGAGCGCTGCATAGAGTCGGCCTTCAAGAATATCAGCCTGCGCAAAGACCTCGAAAAGAAGCTGATCGACCAGAACGACAGCCTGGAGCAGAGCGTCCGCCAGCGGACCGTCGATCTTGAAAGCCAAAAGAACCTCCTGGTAAAGAAGAACCAGGAGCTTACCGCGATGGCCGAAAAGCTGAAAGAGCACAAGACAAGGCTCCAGACCCTTTTCAACGCCATCACGGACACCGTCACCGTGATCGACACGGACTTCAACATACTGATGAGCAACAAGAAGCACATCGGCAACAGGGGCAAGTGCTACAAGAAGGTCTTCGGCCAGGAAGAGCGGTGCCAGGACTGCCTCACCGAAAGGGTTTTCACGGAGAAGACTTACATCTCCGCCGAAAAGGTCGTCGATGACGAGTACTACATGCTCCAGGCGTACCCGATCTTCGACGCGGAAGGCGGCATACGTGGCGTCCTTGAGATATCGAGACTCATCACGAAGGAAAAGAACATGGAGCGCCAGCTCCTTCAGGCGGACAAGCTCGCCTCCCTCGGCCAGCTCGTCTCCGGCATCGGCCACGAGATCAACAACCCGAACACCTTCATCCGCGGCAACCTGTTTATCGTCCAGGAGGCGATGCGCGACATCTTCCCCATCCTCGACGACTACCACAAGGCGCACCCGGAGTTTAAGATCGCCCGCCTCAACTACGAGATCTTCAGGCAGAACATCCCGGTCCTGATCGAGGACATGGTCGAGGGGGCGAACCGGATCAAGGGGATCGTCGACGGCCTTCGCAAGTTCGGAAAGAGGGACGAAGGCTTCCTCAACGAGATCGTCAACCTGAACCTTGTCACGGAAAGCTGCCTCAGGCTCGTTGACAACCAGATCAGGCGCTCGGCAGACGTAAAGGTCAGCCTCGACGAGGAGCTGCCGGCGGTCATGGGCAACTCCCAGAAGCTCCAGCAGGTGATACTCAATATTTTGATCAACGCGTCCCAGGCCATCGACAAATCGCGCGGGACGATAAAGGTATCGACGCGGTTCGACGGCAAAGAGGTGGTGCTAAGGGTGAAGGACAACGGCAAGGGCATGGACGAAAAGACGATAAGCCAGATTTTCGATCCGTTCTTCACAACGAAGAGAACGCAGGGAGGGACGGGCCTTGGTCTCTCCATCGCCTACGGCATCATAAAAGAGCACAAAGGCAGGATAGAGGTAGTCAGTGAGGTTGGGGCAGGGACCACTTTCTGCATCTACCTCCCCCTGGCGGGCGCGGAGGGGCAATGAGCCGTATTCTGGTTATCGACGACGACCAGGCAGTCCTGAACTACCTCAACATATTCCTGCTCCAGTCGGGGGATTTCGAGGTCACTACGCTGGCCAACAGCACCAAGGCTTACGCCGAGCTCTGGAAGAACTCTTACGACCTGCTCATCCTCGACATGGACATGCCCGAAGTCACGGGCCTCGACATCCTTCGAAACATCCAGGAGAACAACATCGACATCCCCACCATCGTCCTTACCGGCGTAGAGGACGTCGAGCTTGCGGTCTCCGCCGTCAAGCTGGGCGCAATGGAGTACCTCACAAAGCCCGTCGAGAACGAGCGTCTCCTCAAGCTCATCAACACGGCCCTGGAGAACAGGAAGCAGAAGATCATCGAGGAGGGAGAGGCCCCGTCTGCGGAAGACTTGCAGTTCAGGGAGACCTTCAAGGACATCATCACGCAGAACGAGAAGATGCTCAAGCTCTTCGCGGTCGTCGAGAAAATGGCCCAGACGGACAGCAGCGTCCTCATCTGGGGCGAGAGCGGGACGGGCAAGGAGCTGATCGCCAGGGCCATCCACCGCATCAGCAAGCGGAGCAGCCAGAACTTCGTAGCGGTCAACGCCGGCGCCTTCGCCAACGAGCTGTTCGCGTCAGAGTTCTTCGGTCACAGCCAGGGGGCGTTCACGGGGGCGACGGCGAACAAGAGGGGCCTCGTGGAAGAGGCGGACAAGGGGACGCTCTTTTTGGACGAGATCGGTGAGCTGGCCCTGCCCATACAGGTGAAGCTGCTGCGGGTCCTCCAGGAGGGCGAGTTCTTCCGCCTCGGCTCGACGAAGAACCAGAAGGTCGATGTAAGGATCATCGCGGCAACCAATAAGAACCTCCACGAAGAGATCAAGAAGGGCAATTTCAGGAAAGACCTCTTCTACCGCCTCAACATGAACTCCGTCTATCTGCCGCCCCTCCGGGAGCGCAAAGGGGACATCCCGCTCCTTGCCAACCATTTCCTCGCCGCCTTCTGCAAGACCAACGGCAAGAAGATAGAGAAGATATCCGAAGGGGCGATGAAGCTCCTCACGCACTACGACTATCCGGGCAACGTACGGGAGATGATGAACATCATAAACAGCGCGGTGATAATCGAGTCGAGCAGCGAGCTGCGGAAAAAATCATTTCCCAACTATTTCCTCGAAAACGCGGTCGTAAGCGAAAACGGCTTCGGCGACATGCCCTTGAAGAGCCTGGAGGAGGTCGAGACGGACCACATCAAGAAGGTCCTCGCCTACACGGCCAACAACAGGACGAAGGCGTCCCAGATACTCGGCATATCGCGGATCAGCCTGCTCGCCAGGATCAAGAAGTACAAGCTGGAATAATTCTTTCCGGTCTAGCAGCCGCAGCCTTCGCCGCAGGACGGCCCGCACGTGGAGCCGCATCCGCAGCCTTCATCCCCGTGGGCCTGGGCGAGCTCCTCGGCGGTCGCGTCCCTTACGTCGAGGACCTCCACGTCGAAGGTGAGCGACCTGCCGGCGAGCGGGTGGTTCGCGTCGAGGAGGACCTTCTCTTCCTCGATCTCAGCGATGGTCGCCACCAGCGCGCCGTCGGCCGTGCGCACCCGCAGCGGCATGCCCGCCTCGATCTTGGGGATTTCCTTAAGCTGCTCTTTCTTTACATGGAAGAGCAGCTCCGGCCGCCGCTCTCCGTAAGCGTCCTCAGGCTTGACCGTGAAGGTGAAAGCGTCCTTCGGCGCTCTGCCCTCCAGGGCGGTCTCGAAGCCTTTAATCATGCCCGCCCCCTGGACGTACGTCAGGGGGGTCCGCTCCTTCGACGACTCCATCACGTTGCCGTTTTCGTCCCTGAGGGTGTAGTGCACCGTCACGGCTTTGTCTCTGGCTATTATCATGGTTTCCTCTTTCCTATTGATTTCGACGAGAAACATCAAGCAGCCGCCCGGGGGACTATAGGGCGACCCGAGATTTCAAGTCAGTAATAAGTTTAGCACTTTTCGGCCCGAATATCCAGTGGCAGCGGGTGGGGGCTACAGGCGGCCGGGATCTTTCCGCGCCTTTTCCCTGTCTCTTGGGGCCGCGCCTCCTCGATGTACTTCACATGTACTATCTCGTCGGGCGGCCCCTCGATCACGTGAACGACCCACTTCGCGCTACGCGCTCGCGGGTGCCCCGTCGAAAATCTCCCGGCCGCACCTCCGGTGGGTGTTAACCTTCTGCTGCGCGTGTTGCTCCTCGTCGTGCCATCATCAGCGCCCTGATATCCCAAATTATGGACAAGTACAGCCCGCTCTTGCCGCCGCCTTCCCATCGGCCAGCAATGTAATTTGCCGGCCCCGTGCGCCGGTGCCCTATCCCAGTATCAGCCCCTGCGGGTCTATCTCTTCCCTCAGCATCCGCAGCTCTTCGGGCGTGGGAGGTGAAGACTCGACGGCCCGCGACACATCTACCCGAAAGCTTATCTCGTCGGTAACGGCCTTTACGGCAACGCCCGGGTAATATTCGGCAAGGTACATCTCTTTGGTTTCTTCATGGAATTTGAGCAGGCCCATGTTCGTGACCACCGCGATGGGTCCCCCCCGCCTGTACCCCATCTCTGCGCGGGACGTGCCCCCCTGGAGCCATCCGGGGCTTGTCATGTAATCGAGCTTCTCGACAAAGCGCCTCTTCCCCAGCTGCATGAAGATTATCACGCCGGAGGCGAGAGACGCGGCATCGCACGCGCCCCCGCTGCCGGGGAAACGGACCGTGGGCCTTGAATACTCCCCGATGCAGGTCGAGTTCAGGTTGCCGTACCTGTCGATCTGCGCCGCCCCGAGGAAGGCGATCGTGGTAATCCTCCGGTGGCCGACGATGGAAAACGCCTCGATGAGACCGGAGTTGAGAGCGGTGCCCTCCATCACCCTCGAATCGGAGACCGCCATGGGCAGCTCGTCCAGCGAGGGGTCTATCCCCCCTGTCTCGAAGAATACTACGGCGCGGGGGGCATGGATTTTTTTTGCCACCGTCGCTGCAAGCATCGATAAGCCCGTACCGGCGAAAAGGATGTCGCTGTTCTTTATGAGCCTGCCCGCGCTGATCGTCATGATCTCCTTTTTCGTGTAGTCGCCCATGCCCTCCTCCCTACCGCCTGTCCAGGTCCCGCGTGTATCCGAGCACCGGGTTTGCCCTGATGTTGGCAATGCTCTGCCCGCCTACCCGGTCGAGGTATCCGCAGTAGTCCTTCACGCCGAAGACCCACTCGTCCAGGTATCTCTTGAAGGCCTCGTCGTCCCCGGCTATGCTCCTGTACATGTTCAGGTGCTTCGCGTCGTAATCGTAGAAGAGACGGCACGCGGTGGGATGGGCGCCGTAAGGCACCCGGACGATCGCGTCGATCAGGAAAGGGGGGAGTGAGTTCTGGTCTGGGTCGAGCCTTATGAACGACCTGGAGACGATCTCCTCGCAGGTGACGATAACGGCCTCCGCAGATTTCGCCTGCTCTGTGTCGGCGAACGTGAGGCCTTTTATGCGCACCGTGCCGTCCTCGCCGACGTATTGCGCATGGACGAGGGCGACGTCCGGGGTAAGGGCGGGCAGGAGGACGACGTTCTCTTTTTCGTTGAAAGGGTTGGGCGAGACGACGAGCTTTTTCCGCGCCACCTTCGGTTCTTTCCTCACGTCCGGGCCGAAGCCTTCCCTTGATATGATGTCCGTCCCGAAGCCGGACCTGCTCGGCATGAAAGGGACGCCGAGCGCTCCCGCCAGGAAGCGGAGACTCATCTGGTTGTTCGAATAATCCTCGAACTCGATCTGTCCGCCCTCGATGGCCTTCCGGAAGCGGACGCACGTCGAGGCGAAGCGGCCGTTCGCCCCGTAGGCCACCTCGACCCTCTTCACGCACCCGGCGCCGATGAGCAGGTCGAGGGCCTGCCCGTGGGAGTGGCAGACCACGTGGAGGTCCCTGACGCGCTGCCTGATGATCTCGTAAGTGACGGCCATGGGGTTCCTGCTGACGGTGAAGCCGCCGAGGGCTATCTGGGCGCCGTCCTTAACGAACCGCCTGACCGCCTCGTCGAGGGGCATCAGCTTCTCTTCGATCTCCGGGTATCTCTTCATCAGGTCTCTACCTCACAGGAAGACGCCGATCTCTTTTCCTTGTATACCGGGCCGCAGCGTGATCTTATTTTATAAAAGCCGGGGTTTTTGTCAAGAAAATTCGGCAGGCTGTTGCCGTGTAAGGCTGCGCTTCGCTTGCTGCGAGACGTAGAGAAAGAGAGGGTACAGGCGCTCGCAGCACCGCCTTTTCTTCTAAAAGGCGGACGCTTCAGGCTATAGTACAATCTGCCTTAGCGGGGCGCCCGCGACATCCCACCCCTCACGTTCCGCGGGCCGCAACGCTCCGTGATGCGTGTGTCAGGGAGGTGTCTTCCTTCCTTTGGGGTGGGGGTGGGGAAATGCGTTTGCCCTGTCCGGGCCGGGGCTGGGTGGAGACACGCAATCAGGCGTGTTAACGGAGCATTGCCTCGGCCCGGTCGGGGTTCAGGTAATACTGGCCCTTGAGGAACGGCACGTCGTATTTCCGCGCGTAATAGCGGAGGAGGACCCGCGGGTTGATGGGAGGCGCAAGCCCCGACCTGAAGGCCGCGATGCTGCCTTCCGTCTCCCGCTTTTCCTTTGCCGTCCATATACCCTCCAGATACGCCGATGCCAGGCGCAGCGCCCTGGCATGGCCGGCCCTGGTGGCGTGTTTTGCGAGCGCCCCGGGAAGGAGGCGGCCGTAGGCGGCCGTCAGCTCGGCCTCCGTCAAAGACCCGGCCCCGGCAGCCGCCACGAGCATTTCCATCTTCCTGAAGCACCCCTCCCTGTGGGCGAGCAGGAGAAGGGTGTGCCCGGCGTGAAAAGCTTGCAGGGCGCCCGCCCCCTTTTCTACCGCCTCCCTCCACTTCTTGAGGGTGAAGAGGCGCGCGATAAAGTGAGAGCGGCCCTCCAGGGAGTGTATCCGCTCCGCGTCCTCCGACGGGAGCAGCGGGAAACGCTCCCCCCAGGCGGCCATGAATATCCCCTTGCCTTTCAGGCGCCCCTCCGCCCCCCACACTGCGACAGCCGACCCGCAGGTGGGCGACCGGCCCTTGGAGATAAAACCCCAGAGCGCCTCTTTTTCGAGCTCTTCAAGGATGGCCGCGGCAGTCCTTTCCATCGGGGATGTCAAGTCCTTACGCGTCCTCACCGTGACGAGCCTCTGCCCCGCGCCCGACCGCTCCAGGCGCATGGGCTCCCTCGGCACGCCGAGACCGCATTCGACCTCCGGGCAGACGGGCACGAGCCGGACGTGCCGGCCGAGCGTCCCCACGATGAGGGGGTCTAGCTTGTCGCTCCCGTCGTAGCGCGTCTTTTCGCCCAGAAGGCACGCGCTTACGCCGAGCTTCACCGCATCGATGTGCATATTCCTTTTCGCCCTTTGGCGATAGTTATTCTGCCACTTTTCCAAAAAAAAAGGGAATTTTTCGGGGCCGCAAAAGGCAGTCGGGCGCAGGGTCGGCTGCTCTCGTTTTCAGGACCGGTCCCTGCCGGATAAATAGCCTCCCCGGAATGCTCGGCCTCTCCCCGTTTACGTATCACTGCCAAGAGCGCAAGAGATGTGATAATATGTCCTCTGCACATCCGAACAGGAAGCACACCCATGAAGCCCCTCACCGCAGTCGTCTGCTGCACCCTGGATTCGGCCCAGGAGACGGCCTGGCGCTCTCTTGCGCAATCGCCCCTCGTCGAGGCGCTGGTGCTCCTATGCCCGCCGGTGGCCCGGCCTGCGATACCGGGCGTACAAATACTGGCCACTGACTGCCCTTTTTCGGAGCAAGCCCTCGGTGCGCTCCTCGCCTTCGTACGGACGCCGTATCTGCTGCTCCTTCCCGACGGAGGGCCGGTCGAGATCGGGCAATCGGGCCTGGAGAGGCTGATCGAGGAGAGCCAAAAGCCGCACACAGGCATCGTCTATGCGGATTACTATGAAGACGACGGCGGGGCGAAGCGCCTCCATCCGCTTATCGACTACCGGCCGGGGAGCGTCCGGGACGATTTCGCCTTCGGTCCTATATTCCTCGTCTCCGCCGAGGCAGCCCGCCATGCCTGGAAGACCCACGGCCTGGTCCCCGGCGTGCTCTATGCGGGCCTCTACGACCTGCGCCTCAAGATGTCCATCGACCGGCAGATCGCCCGCGTGCCTGCGCCGCTCTATACGGCTCAGGGAACCGGCAGCGGCCGGCCGGCTGCGCTCTTCGACTACCTCGACCCCCGCAACCGGGCAGTCCAGAAGGAAATGGAGCAGGTCTTCACCGATTACCTGCGAAAGATAGGCGCCTACGTGCCTGCCGCGAGACTGCGCCGCTATGACGCAGCGGGCGCTCCCTTTCCCGTCGAGGCGTCCGTCGTCATCCCCGTGCGGGACCGGGCCAAAACGATAGCGCAGGCCGTCGGGAGCGCTTTGTCGCAAGAGACGCCATTCCCCTTCAACGTGATCGTCGTAGATAACCATTCGACGGACGGGACGGCGGCCGTCCTCGCCGACCTCGCCCGGCAGCACGCCGCCCTCCGCCACGTCGTGCCGGAAAGGACCGACCTCGCCATCGGCGGCTGCTGGAATGAGGCCTTGCGCAGCCCTGCCTGCGGGCGCTACGCGGTCCAGCTCGACTCCGACGACCTTTACCGGGACGCCCATGTCTTGCAGCGCATGGTCGATCTGCTGGAGGAAGGCTACGCCATGGTCATCGGCGCATACACGCTGGTTGACTTCGACCTCAACGAGATACCGCCGGGGCTGATCGACCACAGCGAATGGACGGACGAGAACGGCCATAACAACGCCCTGCGCGTGAACGGCCTCGGCGCGCCCCGCGCCTTCTCGACGGCGCTTATGCGAGAGACGGGCTTCCTCGACGTGAGCTACGGGGAAGACTACGCGGCTGCCCTGAGGGTGTGCAGGGAGTACAAAGTCGGGAGGATTTACGAAAGCCTCTACCTGTGCAGGCGCTGGCCGGGCAACACGGACGCCGGTCTCGACCTGGAGAGGGCAAATCGGAACGATCTCTTCAAGGACGAGGTCAGGACTGACGAGATTACGGCCAGGCAGGCGATGAGCCGGGAGGCCGCGGACAGGCCATGAAGGAAAGCGGCATCGTCCCCATCGACCGGATATCGGGCATCTTCGACGGCGCAGGGCCCCCAGGCCGCTTGGCGGCGCTCTGCCTTTCGCTCCTCGAAGAGCAGAAGGAAACCTGGCCCGCGTGCCGGGCAGGTTACGCGTCGCTTGCGCAGGCGCGGGAGCGGCAGGTGCGCTGCGCGGGGTTCTCCGTCCGCGTCCAGCACAATCCGGGCAGGACTGCGAGCACCCTTGCGGACGTGGGCGAAGAAGGGATAGCGGGCCGGCCGTGCTTCCTTTGTGTGGGCAGCCTGCCCGAAGGCCAGAAGGCGGTCCTTTACAGGGACGAATACCTCGTTCTTTGCAACCCCATGCCTGTCTTTCCCGCCCATTTCACGATTTCGCGCATCGCCCACGAGGGCCAGTCGATAGCGGGCAGGGCGGGCGCGATGCTCTGCCTTGCGAGCGACTTTGGCCCCCGTTTCAGGGTGCTCTACAATGGGCCGCGATGCGGCGCCTCCGCGCCGGACCATATGCACTTTCAGGTCGGCCCCGCCGGATGGATGCCGGTAGAGGGCGAGGTCGGCGCGGCAGACCGGGTTTCCATAAGAAAGACCGGGGGCGTGTCCGTCTCCCTCGCCCGCGGCATAGGGCGCAAGGTTGTCATCCTGGCGGGCGCCGGCCCATCGGCCGTCGCGGAGGCCTTCGGGGCCTTCGCCCGTGCCCTCGCAGGGGTCCTTGGCACGGGCGAGGAGCCTATGATGAACATCATCTGCTTCCGCGAGGGAAGGCAGTACGCCATGCTCGTCTTCCCCCGCGCGAGGCATCGCCCCGGCGCGTTTTACCTTTCGGGGGACGACTGCATCTCCGTCAGCCCGGCAGTCGTCGAGATGGGGGGTATCATCGTGACGCCCCGAATTATGGACTTCGAGCGCATCGACGCAGCTTGCGTCGAAGGGATATTCCGCGAGGTATCGCTGGACGGAGAGACCGTGGAGCAGGCCGCCCGCTCGATGTGACAGGCGGGGCAGGCCGCACGCCCGGGGTGGGATATTAAGACGTTTCATATTATGCGGAGGAAAACAGGCGAAAGGAGGGCCGGTCGAAGATGAGGGGATCTACCTTTTCGGTGAAGCGGGGGAGGTTCCGGGTTTCTGCGCGCGTCGATGAGATGGGCGAGGACCTTCTTGTCACGCTGTGGGGAGGGGCCGTCCACATAGGGGCCGTCGCAATGGCCGTGCCGAGGCCGAGCTTGCGGGACCCGCGCGCAAGGAGCGCCACGTCGTCGGTCTTCACGTATCCGGGCCACAAGGAGGACGTAACGGTCAAGCCGATGTCCGAGCTGCTTTCCGGCAGGCTTGACAGGAACACCGTGGTGGTCGCCGGTATCCACTGGGACGGCCTGGCACCCGAAGAGATCAGGCAGATCGCAGACGCCTGCAAGGCCCTGGGGGAGCGCATCATCGGCAAGATGGGTAAAGGCTAGCCGCCGGCCCCGGCCCCGGCAATACGGAATTATTTCCCTTTACCCTACGTTGCTTTTCGTGCAATAGTGTGTAGAAACGGCTCCTACCAAAATCAGACGCGGGGGTAAGAAGAGATGGCAAAAAGGGATCAGCTCGAAGAACTGTTTGCCCGCCACGGGTTTACCGACTTCAAATGGATAAAGGCGAAGGACATAAAGATCGCCCAATGGGTCAGGCTGAGGTGCATGTTCGGCTGTCCGGCGTACGGGGTGAAAGGAAGCTGTCCCCCCAATGTCCCGTCCATCGAGCAGTGCAGGGAATTCTTCTCTGAGTATGATGAGGCGGCGATCTTCCATTTCGAGAAGGCCTTCCGGGACATGGGCGAGCGCAGGCCGTGGGGCCGGGAGTTGGCGTCCAGGCTCGTGAAGCTCGAAAGGGACGTTTTTCTGAGCGGATACTACAAGGCATTCATGATAAGCTTCGAGGCGTGCAACCAGTGCGACGAATGCGCGAGCAACAGGATGGGCTGCAAGGAAAAGCTGTCCTGCCGTCCGGGGGCGGACGCGATGGGCATCGATGTCTATGCGACGGCCAGGAGCGTGGGCTATCCCATACAGCCGCTGAAGGACTATCACGAGGCGATGAACCGCTACGCCTTTCTGATGGTGGAATAAGCGTCCATAGAGGTGCGGCGGCGGCGCGAGGCCTGGACAAGGCAGCAGGAACACGGGCGGAGGCAATCGTGAAACGCTTTATGGTCATACTCTTTCCGGTCTGGTTTTCTCTCATTCTCGGATGCTCGGGGGCGCATTATTCGTCCCTTGTCCCTGAAGACAGCGGCGCGAAGGATAAGACGGTCGATATCATCGTCGGCAAGCACGATGTCATAATGAAGACGATCGTGGCCGTCGCCAAAGATAAGTTCGTCCTCTATGGCGGCCGGGTCGCGGTAGACGCGGACAAGGTGCGCTTCCGGGGCAGGGGGCGGGGCGGCATGATGGTCGGCCGCCGGGGCGACGTAGAGGTTACCATCAGTCTCGGCCGGGTATCGGGCGTAGATGAGAAAGGCAAGCGCATAGAAGGGTATTCTTTCGAGATAACGAGTGAGGGCAAGGGCTTCAACCCTTCATTGAACCCTGGGTACGCGGTCGATATGGTAAGGGAAGCCCTTTTCCAGGACCCCTTCTACGACCTCAAGCTGGCGAGCATAAGAAAGGTCAGGAAGGATAAGCCGGAAGGGGGAACGGAGGGGGAGGCGGTCGGCGTCGGATACGGTTCGGGCTTTGTGCTGGACTGCTTTCCGCTCATCGTAACGAACTACCACGTGGTAGAGGAAAAAAAGGAGGTCGATATCGTTTTTCCGGATAGAAAACCGATAAAGGGCAGGGTCATGAAGCGGGACAAGGAGAACGACATCGCCCTAATAGAATTCAAGGACGAAAGACCGGTCCATGTCGGTCTTCGGTTATTTCCCTCCCACAAGGTGACTCCCGGCCAGCAGGCCTTCGTTATCGGCTACGCTCTAGGCCCCAAGCTTGGGGAAAACCCTGGCATAACCGATGGGGTCGTCTCCTCGACCGTAGGCATTGACAACGACACCAGGCATTTCAGGATATCGGCAGCAATCAACCCGGGGAACAGCGGCGGGCCTTTGCTCGATGCCCGAGGTCGTGTAATAGGTATCGTCTCCCATCACCTGAAACCGATCGGGCTCTTCGAAAGCACTAGAGGAGGGGCATTACCCCAGGCTGCGAACTTTGCCATCAAGTCGGATATCCTCATAAGCCTTTATCCCGAGCTGGCAAGCATCGTGGAAGACAAGGAAGAGCCGCCGCTTCCTTCCGAAAAGATATTCTCTAACTATTTCATGGCGGTCCCACAAATCAGGGTGGAATACGGCAAGGAGCAAGAAGCGAAGACCGAGGACGGCCCGTAGCAACAGCGCAGCGAATCGATGAATGGGCGGCGTGAAGCGGCGCTTCTCCTTGAAATCGCTGCTCAATCTATGAGACAATATCGAATACATCGGAAGTGCCAAGGCGCCTGGTGGGCCTCCTGGTCTTCAAAACCAGTGCACCGGTGACGAGCTGGTGGGTGGGTTCGATTCCCATGCACTTCCGCCATT
>Ga0326728_10017409_pt1 | contig 14406 bp, 16 predicted proteins | sample MB3enrmetagenome_FD_207602 | JGI IMG/M metagenome (GOLD analysis project Ga0326728, IMG submission 207602) | Lab enriched peat soil microbial communities from McLean, Ithaca, NY, United States - MB31MN | ecosystem: Environmental > Terrestrial > Soil > Wetlands > Peat | place: USA: New York...
CGGTCTCAATGACCGTGCGTTCAATCTCAAATAGCGTGCGTCAGGCCGCCCCTTCAGTCTCAACTAATGTGCGCTGGAAACAGGCATTGATTGCGCGTCGGGGCGTTCATCATTGCGCGTCGCTACAGCTAGCGGGGCCGGTCTGAGCGGTGGCTGCTCACGCATCCGGACATTGCCGACATGATGAGCGGGAGCGGCGGCCGATTCTGCGGTATCCGGGTGGTCTCGCCGCAACCGGCGCCGCCGCCGAAGCGATGGGACAGATTCCGTCGCCGGGCCGACCTCCCCTGCCCCGCCGTCAGGCCGCAGGCGTTACGCGAAAGCAGGCGTCCCACTCGCGCGACCGAGGATCAAGTTCGGCGGTGATTGCTGCGTCGGCCGCGACGATTAGCCGTTCAAGCAGATCGCGGCGCGTCATGCCGTGATGCCGCGCCAGCCGTCCGAGGGCGAGTGCCGCCCGCCCTCGTCGAAACCCTGGTATTGATTCGCCGCTCGCCGTTCTGCCCGGCCGTTGCCCCGGTCTTTCGACAGGCCGCCCGACTTTGCTGGCGGTTATAATCGCGATCTGCACGACCCTTACTCCTCATTGATGACAGATCGGTCTGTCACGCTGTCCTCCCGTGGAACCACCAAGGTGGTGGATCTTCAGGCATCCAGCGATCGGTCGAGGCCTCCGAAGCCCTTATTGCTGACTGCCGGCCCGACGCGGAGCCTCGCAGCAGGCAGAAGCATAGCTAGCTATCGCCGCTAGCGTAGCTATCGCAGCGCGCTAGGTTGCATCGCTCCGGTAGCTATGCTACCCGCCCGCTTCTATGACAGCTATGGGGTCTAGCATGGGCAAAATCCTTGCGGTGGCAAGCTCCAAGGGCGGCGGAGGGAAGACGGTCCTTGCCTGCTGCTTGGGACCGAATCTGGCGGCCTTGGGCTATAAAGTCGGCGTCATCGATGCCGACCCCAACGCCGCCTTCGATTCATGGTTCGCCGGATACCAGGGACCGCCTATAAGATGCCAGGCGGAGATTCGGGACGTCCAGGTTGTCGATCTGGCGCAATCATGGGCGGCTGAACTCGATGTCGTCCTGGTCGATACTGCCGGCTTCAGCAACCTCACCGCCGCAGCGGCTATGGGATGCGCCGATTGGGTCTTGGTGCCCTGTATGCCGGATCGCGGTTCGACGAGGGAGGCCGCCAAAACAGTCCAGAAGGTGGCTAGTCTAGCTAAGGCCGCTAGGCGCGCTATCAAAGCTAGCATAGTACTTTCCCAGTGGCAGGCAAGGGGGGTGGCCGAACGCGGAGCGGTGGAAGACCTGGCGGATTATAAGGTACCGTCAATCCTGAAGACCGCCTTGCCGGCGCTGTCGGCGTTCAGAAAGATGTCGTTCGATTCTAAGGCCGTCATATCAGGTCCCGCTGGACATATCATCGGCACTTTGATAGCGGAGCTAGTAGAGCTAGGGGCGATAGAAAAGCTAGCCGAGGAAGGGTAGCTAGCAAAATGGCACTAAAGCGGACGCCGGTGAGTGGCGCGGAACTTGTACGTAGGATTTCGACGGAGACCGAGGATCTGCCGCCGACGAAGCGTGAGCCGGCGGTGGCACCGGGCCCTGTCCGGCCCCCGGTGAGCATACCGGTGACTGCAACCGAGCAGATAAATTTCCGGGGCAGTCCGGAGTTGGCGAGGCTGCTTGCGCGGCTGGCGGCGGAGCAGGGGAGCATACGGTTGGTGATTGCGCGACTGTTGCAGGACGCTGGCCACTTCGTGCCGGAGGTCGACCTGCAACCACCACCGGGGAGACGGAGGCTGTGATGGCGGAAGCGGGAAGTGTCGAGATCGCCGATGCCTCGGAGGCTCACCGCAGGGCTTATGGCGGCGGAGTAGAAGGACGTGCCACCGCGCGGGCAATGTGGGCCACCGGGGGGTACCTCCAGCCGACTGAAGCGTTAGAAAGTCAACGACACGCCCTGCGCGCGCTGTCGCCATGAGATGAATGCGGAGCGGTGCGCCCGATGAAAGACTGCCATCTCTTGATCCGACGGGCGGCTAGCCCTGGATTTTCAGCCGTCTGGAAGACATTGCTACCACGCGGGGTGAGACGGGCGGCTTGGACGGGAGCAAAGTCAGCCCGCGGTCGGTGACGTCGACTTCGGCTTCCGGGTAGACGGCCATGGCCAGAGCCAATGTGCGCTTAAAGTACCATCTGAATTTGGCGACCTCCGGCATCGTGCGGCCGAACTGCGAGTGCAGGGCGGCCCATGACACGGGGGCAGGGACCTTCAAAGCGTGCAGGCGGTAAGCAAGCCAGCAATAGACGTCTATGGCCATGGAGTTGTTAGACAACTGGCCGACGGCCTTCTCCTCGACGGGGACCGGATGCTTCTGAAGTTGATCCCAAAAACTCTGGGACAGGGTCGCGACATCAATGAACAGGCTGCCCTGGCGCGTGCCGTCGTCCTCAATGAAGACCGCTGTGTCCAATACGTTCTGGTTCATTAGGCCAACTCGACCTCCGCGGCGGATTTCGAAGGAGATACGGCAGCGGGAAATGCGTTCCGCCTGCTCCCGGACCGCCGCCATCCCGGTTCCGCCGACAGGAATATTCAACCTCTTGAGCCACGCGTGCAGGGTGCGGCCGAGTTCGACCTCGCGGCTGTTATTCCTGAGCGCTTCGGTTTGCAGATATAGCATGATCAGACGCGCGCGGGATCCGTATGGAACGCCAACCGGAATGGCGTCGCCGACACGTGAGGGCCGGACGCCGGGCTGGACCATGAGAGTTACGTGATCGGTGTGGACCTGCCACGTGGCGCCATCGGGTAGCCGTTTATGGGGCAGGGCGGACTGTGCCCATCCGGAGTAGACGAAACCGACCTCGTCGTCTTCGGTTCCGAGGTATCCGGCAGCCGCTTCGACCACTTGGCGGTCAATATCAAGCTGAAGCACCCCGGCCTTACCGTGTTCCTCCAACAGCCTGTGAACCGCTCCCACTGTGAGCCGCCTTTGTCCAAATCAGGGGCTCACCATGGCGCCGGTTTGCCCACAGGTGAAGACTGCCATCTCTTGATATGGCCAATCTATTAGTTTTCTTCTTATAGTATGCTCAAGAGATGGCAGTGGACAAAATTACCTAACCCGTTGATGGCGCTGGATTCACGCTCGTGTCATGAATGCCGTTGGCATCAAGGGATGGCAGCTTTCCATCAAGAGATGGCAGTCTCCGGTGGATAACACCCTCTGGGGCCGACTGTGCGACTCGGGCAGCGGGCCGTTCAACGCCCGTTCAAGATCGGGTCGGTCGCATTCCATGCCTGATTGTCCTGATACAGGGCACAAGTCGAACGCCAAGAACACGTAGCGGTCGCACCAGGCGCTGCACCCCGGCGCGGTAAGCGCGCCGTGTGTTGCCGGCATAAGCGCCGGCCGCGGTGGGAGGGTGCCGTCACGGTCCGGAACCTGCGGTCGCGGCGGCGGCGTCGTCGAACCAGTCGCGCATGGCGGAAGGCGACCGGCCGAGCGGCACCGGCGGCAAACCATCCGGCAGGGCAGGGGGGGCCGCCGCTAAGCGCCATGTATTTTCCGGGCCTTTGCCGACCTAGGCGCGATAAGCCCGGTTATCGCGCGTAAGCGCATTAATCGGCTTGCTATCCGCGCCGAATGCCGTGAGTCTGCGACTCATGGCCGATTCAGCGCTCCATCAGGCGGTTGTCGCAGCCGACGCGATCCTGCCGCCGGGAACCGGTCCCGCCGGGCCGACGGCGGCCGGGCAGGCGGCGCTGGACGCGGCGCAAGCGCTGGCGCGGCACGCCGCGGCCCCGGCCACCCTGCGCGCCTACAAGGCCGACTGGGCGCATTTCGCCGCCTGGTGCGCCGAAAAGGAATTCCTGCCAGTCCCGGCCGCCCCGGCCGTCGTCGGCGCCTATCTGGCCAGCCTGGCCGACAGCCACGCGCCCGCCACCATCCGCCGCCGGCTGGCGGCGTTGGGAAAACTGCACCGCTTCAACGATCTGGCGTGGAATCCCGCGCATCGCGACATCCAGGGGCCGCTGCAGGGCGCCCTGCGCACCCGCGGCCGGCCGGCCCGCAAGGCGGCGGCGCTGTCGCTCGCCCAGCTGCGCCAATTGCTCGCCACCTGTGACCAGAGCGCCCGCGGCCGGCGCGACCGCGCGCTGCTGCTGTTCGGCTTCGCCGGCGCGCTGCGCCGCTCCGAGCTGGTTTCCCTCCATGTCGAGGATGTCGCCGTCGTCGCCGGCGGGCTGCGGCTGCGCATCATCCGCGGCAAAACCGACCAGACGGGGCAGGGGGCCGAGCTCGGCCTGCCGCGCGGACGGCACGCCGAGACCTGCCCGGTGCGCGCCTTCGAAGCCTGGCAGGCGGTGGCCAAGCGGAACGCCGGGCCGCTGTTTCGAAGAATCAGCACCGGCGGCGGCATCGGCGGCGCGGCGCTGCATCCCGACGCGGTCCGCCGGATTCTGGCGCATCGCGTGGCGATGGCCGGAATCGCGGTGGAAAATTTCGACCGGCTGAGCGCGCATGCGCTACGCGCCGGCTTTATCTCGGAGGCCTATGACAAAGGCGTCCGGGACGAGGACATCATGCGGCATACCAGGCATCGCGATCTGCGCACGATGCGCGGCTATGTCCGGCGCGCGGGTCTGGTGACCGAAAGCCCGGCCGGCCGGCTGGATCTCTGATGGAGTCCGTGCGGTTTCCGTGGGACATCACGCCGGTTCCGGTCGCGGCGCCGGCCGGCGAGGACGCGCCAACCAGGCAGACGCCGCGCGGGCGGCGGCCGCGGTCCGCCCTGCCATCCGCCGCGGCGCCGGGCTGGCTGTATCATCATCTGACGGTCAGCGGTCCGGCTGACGCGGTCGCGACCTTCGCCGCGGCGGCGCGGGGATCGGGCGTGATTCCGTGGCGGCTGGATTTCGCCGATATTGAAGAAACGGTGTTCACCCTCGCGGTGGCGCAGCCGGCGAGCCGGCGCAGCCTGACGGTTGAGGGCTGCCGCATCTTGGCGCGGCAGTATCGCGACAAGGTCGAGGCGCACCAGGCGCGCGCCGCGGCGCTGGTTGGCCAGAGCCTCGCCTGTCCGTTCGACCTGCACCGGCTGCTGCCGCTGCCCGATGCCATTTTGCAGCTGGGTCCGGCGCATCCCGACGCGCTGGCCTGGCTGGCGCGGGAGTGGGGTGTCAGCGACCGGCTGCGCCAGGTGGCGGTGCGCGAAAACGCGACCGCCGGACGGCGGCTGCCGCGCGGCCACACGGTGATCGGCTACGGCTTCTTCACCGCCGGCGACACGCCATACGCGGCGATGGCTCAGCTCGCGACACGCTGGCCGGCGCTGCGCCTGGCGGTGCGGCCGCGTCCGGCCGATTGACCCGCGCGCGGCATGGACGGTGTCCCGGCTGATTCCGGCGCAGCGGCTGACCGCCCCGAGGCCGGTGCGGTTCTCCCGGCGGAGCCGCCGGACGACGGGCCGGACGGGGAAGGGACCCCGCATGTCGCGCTGGCCGGGTTCAGCGGGCCGCTGCACCACCTGCTTACCCTGGCGCGGGCGCAAAAGATCGATCTGGCGGAAATTTCGCTGGCGGCGCTGGCCGATCAGCTGGCGGACGCGCTGAGCCGCGCAGCGGCGACACCGCTCGGCCAAAAGGGAGACTGGGTGGTGATGACCGCCTGGCTGGTGCAGCTGCGCTCGCTGCTGCTGTTGCCCGCGGATGCCCCCGGGCAGCAGGACGCCGCGGCCGAGGCGGATCAGTTTCGGGCACGTCTGGCCGGGCTACAGGAGATGCAGGCGCTGGCGGGTTGGCTCGAGCGCCGGCCGCAACTGGGTCGCGACCGGTTTGCCCGCGGCCGGCCGGAGATCTTCGGCGTGGCGGCCGAGGCGGGGCAGGCGATCGACGTGGTGGAATTCCTTTGGGCGAGCATGGCGCTGTTCGATGACGCCGACGCGCCGGAGACGGAAACAACCTACCAGCCGCGACTTTTCCCGGAGCTCTATGCCGTCGCCGAGGCGCGGGCGCGCATCCTGCAACGGCTGGCGGAGCTGCCCGACGGCGGTCCGCTTGCTGCGCTGCTGCCGGAGACGGGCCTGACGGGGTCGGACCTGCGGCGCCGCTCGGCCTGGAGCAGCACCCTGGCCGCCAGCTTGGAATTGGCGAAGCAGGGCGATGTGTTGCTGGCCCAGGAGGCCGGCTTTCAGCCCATCCATGTCGGCCGGGCGTAACCGCGTCCGCAGAGGCCCTCAAACCCGCTCGCGGCGCGGCCCCGGTCAGCGGACCCGCATGAACCGAAAACGACGGCATGGCGCCAGAGCGAACCCGCTCGCAGTTAAGCAACCTTCAGCGCCGTCCCGGCGACAGGCCCCGGACGATGTCATGGTTGTCTCGAACCCGCCCGCCGGTTCCATGTGTGCACGCACCCTGGTGATTAAGGTCCTCCGGCCAGGCTGTCGCAGGAACGGCGGGGCGAGTTACAGCTGACCAGTTGCGGATCGCTCCGATGTCCGGCACGCCCGCAGCCGATAGCCAACCGCGGCGGTACGGGGTAGCAGTATGCACCATGACCGACACGCAGACAGCGCCGAGCACCGGGTTCACCCCGAGCGAGCGGGCGTATATCCGCTCCGAACTCAACATCTTTTTCTCGACGCCGCCGGCCATTGCAGAGCGGTTTCACCTCAAGACCTGGCGCAGCGGTCCGGACCGCGGCAAACCGAAGATCTCCCCTGCGGCCCGGGGGCTTCTGGAGCGGAAATTGATGCGGCTCGATACCAGTGGACGCCTGCCGCGACTGGTCTTCACCGAGACGGGGATGGCCGCACTGCGTGCCATGATGAGCGACCGGCGCCTCGCCGATCCCGAGAAGTTCGCCCACGTTCGGCAGGAACTCGGCATCGATCCGGTGCCGGAGAGCAGCCGGGCGATGAAATCCAGCAGATCGTCCTGAGTCGAGAGTCCGTCATCCCGGCCCCGCACGATCAGCACCGGGCATCGCACCCTGGCCGGATCGACCAGACCGGGTCTGCCTTGAACTTCCGCGTGCGCTGCGTCCGTCGGCGTCGCGCCCGGAACATGAAGAGACGGCTGCCACCGAGGTAAAAGGTATAAAAGTAAAAGCTATGTTGGTGAGGGAGCGGCAATCTCCAACGTCTGCGAGCCCAAATCGACGACCAGATGATACTGCGACCAATGCTGCAGATAGTCGGCCGGTGCACCAAACCGGGCCGAGGCAATGAACTGGTCATCCACGCCAACGGGATGGGGACTTCCCAGCGGAAACCCTGCACCTGCGCCGCCTCCCACGTTCCAACCGAAGCCGCCAAGCCCCAACCCCACACTCGGAGGGGTGGAATAATTGACGTGCGGCCCGCTTACGACGGTCAGCGGAAGCGGATACTGGTCGCCGTTCGCGTCAACAAGCCGGGCACCCCGGGGTATCTGTGCGTTGCTGACGTAGAGCTGGATGATTTGGGCGCTGCGCTCGAACGTGGCTCGAATGCTGTTCGGCGGTGGCAACGGGTCGCCGGCACAGGACCCAAGCACGGAACTAAGCACTAGCGGCCAAATCCACGTTGTGCGCCAAAACTGCGCCGCCGCCTTCGCCATGAAGTGCCTCCGCTTCTGTCCGACCGGAACCCGTCTTTGAACCACAACGTTATGTTTGCCGCGATGGTTGCAAACGCGACGGCTGCCGGAGGACGGCAAATCGTCAGCCGCACCGGATCGATCAGCCGGTTCCCGTCCTCAGGTAGCGGTGGTCACACTTGGCGTCGTTCCCTTTTTCACGGCCAACTTGAGTCAGGAACCACTCGATTCATTCCGGGACTCGGCGTGGATCTCGATCCCACTTGGTTTTCAAACATGCGTTTTATGAGAACTTCCATAATCTGAAAAGATGGGGCTAGAGTGTCGCGCGGAGGCGAAACGATGGCGTTGATTGGCTACGCCCGGGTCTCAACCGACGATCAAAACCTCGGTCCGCAGCTCGATGCCCTGCGCACCGCCGGCTGCGGCGAGATCTTCGAGGAGCACGCCTCGGGCGGTGAGCGGTCCCGGCCGCAGCTGGCCGCGGCGCTGGCGCGGGTCAAGCGCGGCGACACCTTGATGGTGGCGCGGATCGACCGCCTGGCACGCTCGCTGTCGCATCTGCTCGAGGTGGTCGAGACCCTGCGGTCGCGCGGGGCGCACTTCAGGTCCCTGGCGGATCCGATCGATACCTCAGGCCCGAGCGGCGTGCTGGTGCTCCAAATGCTGGGGGCGGTGGCCGAGTTCGAGAGGAGCCTGATCCGCGAACGAACGGTTGTCGGCGTGAAGGCGGCACGGGCGCGGGGCAGGGTAGGGGGGAACCCCGGGCTGCGGGCCAGGGATCCGGTGGTGCTTGGCAAGCTCGCGGCATCGCGGCGCGCCACCAGGCTGGCGCGGCTGACGGCTGAGATGGAAGCCTGGATGCCGGTTGTCCGCCGTCTGCGGCCGCAGACGGCGTGGCCGGAGGTCACCGTGGCGGTGAATGCTGTCCTGCCGTCGGGAAGCCGGCGGTTCACCGAAGGCCGGCTGGTCAGCTCCGTGCAGTTTCTGGTCGCGGATGGCCTGGTGGATGCGGCTGTCCTGGGCAAAGCGCCGCGGCGCAAGCCGCGCAACGGTGTCGCGGCGCGTCAGCGGGCGTGTGATGCGGTCGCGGGGCTGCTCGCCGGCCGGCCCGGGATCACGCTCGCGGAGATGGGGGTTGAGCTTGTGCGGCTCGGGCACCGGCCGCCGCGTGGCGGCGCAAGCTGGGCGCCCGCCTCGCTGACCGCGCTGCTCGGGCGCGTGCGCCTGGCCGGGCTGGTTCCGGCGGGGTCGAAGTGGGCCGGAACGCACGAAACAGCCTCTCCGGTAGGTGACCCTAAGACCCCGGACGAGGCCCGCGCATGAGCGAAGAAGCAGTAGGCCGCGTTACATGAGGTGGCGTCGGCAGCGGCGGCCTTGCGAGTGCCGCCTGTCAGGCGATCGTCGTCGCGCTACCATGCAATGACCCACAGCCTTGTCCCCGCGATCGGTGGATGAATTGTCCCGACGGTTGTGGAGGCGGACCGCCGACGCCTCCGCCACCGCGCCGCTACATTCAGCCATACCCCCGGCGGCGTTTGCCGGCTTTCAACCGCCGCGCGGCCGTTTCGGCGTCCGGTCAGATCGGGATGCGGGTCAAGCCGCACGCGCCCGGGCCTTCCGATCCGGCCCCACTCCCGAACCAAGGTCCATCCGGCCAGCAGATCGGCCTGCACGGATAAGGCGTAGAACCGGGGCATGTTGCGCGTCGGGTCGCGGCGGTGGATCAGGGTTATGCCCGAGGCTGCTGTTTGCCGGATCGCCGCGTCCCCTTCGGCGCGGGTGCCGGCAACGGCGTCCAGCCGGCGATGGACCGGACGCAGGCCCGCGCATTCTCGTTGTCGGCGATCCCGGGGAATCGACGGCGCAACTCGATCGCCGCCGACAGTTCACCGTCCTGCTCATAGACGGCGCGGATTGCGGCTGCATCGGCTTCGGTGACGACGAACATGCCGGGAAGGATGGGCGACGGCACGGTGTAGGGCAAGGCGAAAGGCGACAGGACAACGGGAGCGACGCACCCTTGCGGTGCATTCGGCGCAAGCGGTAGCGGTCCCGGCGCGGCAGCACCGATGCCCGATGTGCACCGGCCCGAATGTCAGGCGGCAGACGGCAGGTTCTCCCAACCGTTGTTATCTGTTCTTATATATGGTAGGTCCATCTCATATGGAGGAAAGGCCGCCATGACCACCGTGACCATATCGCTGCCCGACTCGCTGAAGGCTTTCGTCGATACCCAGGTTTCCACCAAGGGTTACGGCAATGTCAGCGAGTACTTCCGTACCCTGCTCCGGGACGCGCAAGCGAAGGAAGAGGACGCCCGGCTTGAGGCGCTGCTGCTGGAAGGGCTGGCTTCGCAGCGCCTGCCGCTGAACGACGCGTTCTTGAAGGGCCTGGAGACCAAAACGGCGGCGATACTGGATAAGTACAATGACCGCCAACGGCCGTGAATCTGTTCTTTCAGGAAGCCGGCGAGAAAACCGGCAAGAGTGCCGAGACGTGCCCCCCACTATGGAACCTCTCACTGTTTACGCAAATCGCGCAACTTGCGTTTTTCGGCCAACTCACGTATGTCGAGAGCGAACGAGAAGGCTTTTGGAGATGGAACACGTCATCCCTGCTTCCGAATTCACCAGGAATTTCGGTCGGTATCAGATGCTTGCACAGCGTGAGCCGGTAGCCGTGACCAGTCACGGCCGCACCACCGGATATTTCATTGCCGCCGAGGACTATGAGGCGTTCAAGCGCTTCAAGGAATCGCGCCGCAGCTTTGCCACGGTGGACTTGTCCGAGGAGAAGGCCCGGGCCATCAGCTCCTCGCGTATGGATGAGCGGCATGCTCACCTCGATACAATGCTCGACGAGTAGCGGGGCGTATGCCGATCCCCACGCCGGAGCCGGGCCTTGTCATTTCCTATTCCTACCTGTGGCACCACGAACACCTCGCCGGAGCCGACGAAGGGCGCAAAAACCGCCCGGCAGTGGTGACGCTCGTCACCACGCAGGCCGGTGGAGATTCTATAGAGGTCACGGTGCTGCCCATCACGCACCGCCAGCCGGACAACCCCGAATGGGCGGTAGAGATTCCGTCCCCGGTCAAGCGCCACCTCGGGCTTGATGACGCCCGCTCATGGATTGTCGTTGCCGAGGGCAACGATTTCCTGTGGCCCGGCTACGACCTGCGCAAGGCCCCTGGTGCGGACCGGTATGACTATGGCTTCCTACCGCCGCGCTTCTTTAACCAGGTGCTCGCGGCGTTTGACCGATTGCGCGCCACGGGCAGAGCTCGCCTTACTCCACGCGAATGACCGAGGGGAAAAGTGCGTAAGCAGGTGAAGGGTTTAACAGACTGATATAAAATGAAATCGAGTACAGCCATCAACGCATGTCGACCGTCGTTCCCGGAATCGGCGCCGACGCCGGCGGCGGTACGGGCGTTAAAAGGCCACCGGCATGGTGGCGGGATCAGCGCCGCGGCGGCAGCGTCGAACCGGTCACGCACGGCCGAAGGCGGCGGGAAGCCGCGCCGGCACCAAACGTCCGGCAGGGCAGGGCAGGGTGCCTGCCGCGGCGGCAGCACGTCCGGGACATTTTCAGACCGCACGCCAGTCGGTCCCGTGTTCCGCCGACAAGCGCAATTATCGCGCATACACGGGGGCGGACCCGTTTACCGCGCCTTTGCATAGCGTTGCCATATTCGTTCAAGCTGTCCCGCAGTTCATCATGGCCGTTGGCGCCACCGCCGACCCGTTCATGCTGACCATCTATGCGGCCTTCGCCCAACGCGAGTGCGGGCTGATCTCACAGCGCACAGGGACGCCCTGGCCGCCAAGAAGGCGCAAGGATTCAAGCTGAGCAACCGCACCAGTCTGGCCGTGGCGCAAAGACGGGCCGCAGACGCCATCGCCGCGAACGCCTTGCCGATCGTGGGGTAGATGTAACCGGGACTGTCCTGCAAAGTGGTTTGGCGGGGCGATGGCCGCCGCTGGTCCGAAGGCCCGTCAATTGGCTTTCGGACACGGCTTGAGGGTCAGACCGGGCGGCAGTTTGGCGTCCTCGCCACAAGCATCGTCCAGTTGCGATTGCTTCACCTCGGTGCCGAACAGGTTGGCTCTGGTCAGGTCGGCCCTGGTAAAGTTGGATCCCACAAGGTCAGCGTCGCTCAGATTGGCGTCGCTCAGATTGGCATCGGTCAGATTGCCACCGTTCAGGTCGGCGCTGGCCAAACTGGCGCCGATCAGGTTGGCGCTTCTCAGAGTAACCTTGATCAAGTGCGCGTATCCTAGGTCGGCGCCCCCGCTCAGATTGGCGCCGCTCAGGTCCGCACTGCTCAGGTCGGCGCCCATCAGTTTGGCGCCGATCAGGTGGGCGCCGATCAAGTTGGCGCCGCTCAGATTGGCGTGGATCAGGTTGGCGCCGCTCAGGTCGGCGCCGAAAAGGTTGGCGCCCCCGTTCAGGTTGGCACCGCCTAGGTTGGCATTGATCAAGTTGGCGTTCATCAGTTTGACGCCCGTCAGGTTGGCGCTGCTCAGGTTGGCGTTGGTCAGGTTGGCGCCCCTCAAATCCGCGGCATAGAGAAGACTTTCGGACAAATCGGCAAAACGCAATGTGCGCTCGCGCAGGAACGCCCCCTCGAAGCTTGCCCTCCGCTCCTCGGTCAGTGGCTGCCCGGCGCCGAGTTCGACGATAGCTTTGCTGTCCCACACCTTGCCGACCAGCGGGCGGTGACTCACGCGAAGAAAACGGCAGCCCCACTTGAGCTCGGGACACAGGAACAGATCGAGCGGCTGAATGGCGAAGCCGTCAGCGACGGCCTCCCATTTCTTCCATCCAGTGGAAATGTTCGTTAGTTGGACCGTCGTCGTGCTAGGCCCAGGAATGTTCAGCCAGACTAGATCGACCGTCGCGATGATCACGGGCGTCCATAGGCACAGTGCCCAGCGTCGCAGTGCAACACCGTACGCATCGGGATTACTTACCCACTGACGCCTTCGTCGATTGTAGAACCAGATCAGCACGGCAAGATCGGCCAGCAGTGAGACGCGCTGCACATTAGTCACGATCTCGCTCTGATACCGCAGGGCATTGGTCTGCACCGCCAGCAGAACGATGACGGGGAAGCCAGCAATCATTACCCAGGCCACGAACCCGAACAGCCGACTGTGCAATGCCGATCCGGCTGGGGCGGTTAGTTCCTGGATGAACTCCACATTTGCCAGCAACTGCCGACAGCGTTCGCGGTTCACCACGGCCGGCACCATCGTCTCCAGATCAGCGCGGAACTGGTTCACATTGGCCGCCAGCATGTCATAGCGGATCAATGTAAATACATGCAGCGCTACGAACAGTATTGGCATCATGGCAAAGGACACCGTCACCGGAATCTGTGCGCCGAGCTGTGAGATCGCCAAGGTGCGGTCCAGGAGCAGATCCTCATCAGTGGCCGAAAACGCAGTAGCCAGAAGATAGATCCCGATCAGGGCGAAGGCGAAGGCCCCGGTCTGCGCAGATTTGGCGCCATCGTTGATCGCAGTGATCAGGCTCCCAATGTATTTCGGCGGCTCGAAGGTATCCACCATTCTGCACCCCGTCAGGTTCCACAGCCCCCGCAATTGGTCCGCTGCCAGGCAAGGGGAGGTCACCCACGCCCAGCGACGACTTTGCGCTGCCTATCATTACGCGGATTATGGACATTCCGTAAGAGAGAAAATTCCACGGTTCATGTGGTTGGTCGGATTATCGACGCACGGCGGACCGGAATGGCGCATCGTCGAGGGCGGGCAGATCGGCGGCCTGGGGGGCGATTTGCCCATTCCAGTTAGAGCCGAGGGCAGGGTCGTGTTTGTACCTGCCGAACGACGGCCGCGGCGATCGCAAGGCCGAACCGGAACAATGATCTCGGAAGCTACGGCCAGCCTCCGCCAAAATGGGAGCGAGGCTCCTCGACTCCCGATCGCAGTGGCGGCCCATGGCGGACTTCATATTCGATTCTGATACGTTGGTCTGACAGAACCAAACATCCAGCCGAAGGTATCGGCTGGATCTTCCGCGAACGGAGGCAGCTGGACCGGTAGCGGGGCAGGAAGGCTGACCGCGGGTTGGCCCGAGCCACGATCGCGACGGCGTTGGGCATTGCAACCGAACGCCTGCACACGGTCGCCATGGCACCGCTTTGCCGGCGGATGAACGTCGAACTCGTGGTGCCGGAGGATACACCTGGGTCTGGATTTCAAGACGCCGATGGTCGTATGACGTGCGCTACGGCTCTACAGCGCGAATCGGAAGTGTCCGACTTTAATTCGATTGGTTCGCGGGTGATCTTTGTCATTGTTTATCAGCTTTTTATCGGGGATATGCTGCCTCGTCCGTCTGATCGGATGGGTGCGGCAAGCCAGTTCGCGTGAACTGGCCACTTTTACCAGTCTTTTCCGTCAGATGTGGCGGAGGAGTCGCGCCCCGCACGGGGCGCGCGGATCGAAACTCTTCCAGGGCGGCGAGGTTGCGCGTCCACCCTTGTCGCGCCCCGCACGGGGCGCGCGGATCGAAACCTCGTGCGTCGGGTAGGGGCCGGCGACCAGGTGGTCGCGCCCCGCACGGGGCGCGCGGATCGAAACATCGCGAAATAACCAATCGCGATGTTATCTGTCCCGTCGCGCCCCGCACGGGGCGCGCGGATCGAAACCTCGGCGCGTTTGCAGTGCGCGGGCCGGTGAATTCGCCACCGAAGGCCGGTTCAAATCGCCACCTGAGGCCGATTGAATTCGCCACCTGAGGCCGGTGAATTCGCCACCCCTTGCCGCAGGCACCGAGCCGTTAGGCGAG